>ENA-UOXV01008457-UOXV01008457.1-marine-metagenome-genome-assembly--contig:-NODE-8457-length-10094-cov-5.926287_pt1 | contig 10094 bp, 10 predicted proteins | sample MGYA00238165_ERZ766961 | MGnify/ENA primary metagenome ERZ766961 (study PRJEB28924, sample SAMN03173240) | marine metagenome | biome: Marine; feature: Water; material: Subsurface seawater | place: North... | reverse complement strand
TTTTTGTCTTCCCTCTCGTGTAATCTCAACACCAACATCTTGTTTAGATGGTACACATGGAAAGTTAACATTTATTAAAATATCCTTGGGCCAATTTGACAATAATAGCTTCTTTAATATTTTTGCCCCATATTTTCGTGAAACCTCCCAATCATCTATGTCTTCTTCGTCATTGTATTCCTGGCTCAGGGCAATGGAAGGCACGCCAAATAAAGTAGACTCCATTGCTGCGCCGATAGTTCCAGAATAAGTGATATCCTCTCCCAGATTTACGCCTCGATTAATTCCAGATAAAACAAAATCTGGTCGGTGATCCTTCATAATTTTATTCATTGCAAGAATGATACAATCAGTGGGTGTCCCATTGACACTAAAACGTCTCGTATTACTAGTTTTAACAATTAGAGGCGAACGAATTGTAAGAGAGTGGCCTGTTCCACTTTGATCGCTCTCCGGGGCCACAATCCAGACATCGTCAGTTAATGAACGGGCTATTTTCTCAAGTTCTTTTAGACCAATTGCGTTTAAACCGTCATCGTTACAGACTAAAATTCTAAGGTTCTTCAGATCTAAATCTGTATTACTCATCTTTCGAAATAACCCGAAGCCCACCCATATAGGACTGCAAAGCGGTCGGTATGATAATAGAACCATCTACCTGTTGATAATTTTCCATAATTGCGATCATTGTTCTTCCGACAGCAATTCCCGAACCGTTGAGTGTATGGGTATAACGGGGACTTTTTGAATCACTTGAACGAAATCGACTATTCATCCTCCGAGATTGAAAATCTCCGCAATTAGAAACACTGGAGATTTCTCTGTAACGTTTTTGACCTTCTAACCAGACTTCAATATCATATGTTTTCCGAGCAGAAAATCCCAGATCACCTAAACATAGTTTTACAACTCGAAAAGGTAATTCAAGCCTCTTCAAAACCTCCTCTGCACAGTTGAGCATACGCTCATGCTCGTTTTCTGAACTTTCCGGGGTTGTAACAGAAACCATTTCGACCTTAGAAAATTGATGTTGACGCATCATTCCGCGAGTATCTTTACCTGCTGAGCCTGCCTCTGATCGGAAACATGGTGTCATTGCGGTATATCTCAATGGCAAATCTTGCTCATCCACAATTAGATTTGAAACTAAATTTGCTAAGGGAACTTCCGCAGTGGGTATTAAGTACAATTCCCCTGAAGTTTTAAATAAATCATCCTCAAACTTTGGAAGTTGTCCGGTTCCATATAGAGCTTTATCTCGCACTAATAAGGGAACACTAATTTCTTTAAAACCATTTTCATTTGTATGAATATCAAGCATAAACGAAGATAGAGCTCTCTCCATCTTCGCTAATGAACCTGAGAGTGTTACAAATCGCGCGCCCGACATATTAGAAGCTAACTCAAAGTCCATCTGACCAAGAGCCTCACCCAATTCAAAATGCTCCTTTGCATCTAATTCCAAATTCGGTGACTGACCCCAAGACTTAATCTCTACATTATCATCTTCGGTTGAGCCTATTGGCACATCAGATGCTGGCAAATTAGGCAAAACACTTAAAGCTTTGTTTAAGTCTTTAAGCGCTATTTTCGCAATTTCTTCTGCATTTGCTTGAGCTTGTTTAGATTGAGACACTTCCTTTAACTCCGCAGAAGTATCCTCACCTTTACTTTTTTTTCCGCCAATAATTTTCGATAATTCATTACGTCTTGTTTGAAGTTCTTGGGCTTCGGTTTGAGCTTTTCGGCGATTTAAATCTAATTTTAAAATTTCCTCAGCACATGGGACAACTTTCCTGAGCGCCATCGATTCATCAAAGCTCTCGGGATTATCTCTTATGAACTTAATATCAAACATAATTATTTACCATAATATTTTCCAAATTAAGAACAAAATAAGTTATGTTTAAATTGTTCGTTTTAATGAACCAATTCCTCATCATCTTTGGACTCTTTTTCAGTTCTTTTGCGTTCAACCGACCTAACCGCGATTATAGAAATTTCGTACAATATAATTATTGGAATTGCGAGACCTATTTGACTTATAATATCGGGTGGCGTGAGAACCGCAGCAACTATAAATACTGTAACCAAAGCGTATTTTCTCTTCGAAGCCAAACCATTAGCATTAACCACTCCAGCCCTCGCTAATAACGTGAGAACAACTGGAAGTTGGAAACTGAGACCGAAAGCAAATATAAGGCGCATAACCAGAGATAAATACTCATTAACTTTTGCTTCCAACTGAATTGGAAGACCACCCGCTAAGCCCGACGTTTCAAAGCTAAGGAAAAAACTCCATGCTAGTGGGAATATAAAATAATAAACCAAAGCTCCGCCAGCGAAAAACAGAATAGGTGAGAGAATAAGGTACGGTGCGAGTGCTTTCTTTTCATTTTTATATAATCCGGGTGCTACAAATTTCCAAAATTGCAAAGCAATAAAAGGGAATGAGACGAAAATTGCAGCCCAGAAAGACACTTTGATATATGTAAAAAAGGCTTCATGAAGAGCTGTATAAATTAACCGTCGATTTTGGCCAGTTTCCTCAAGTATTTCAGCAAGAGGTTGCACAAGGAAATTATATATGTGCTCAGAAATTAAATAAGCTCCGCAGAAAACTATAAAAACTGCAACAACTGAGTAAAGTAGCCTATTTCTCAATTCGATAATGTGATCCATAAGCGGGGAAGCATTTTCCTCAATATCCTCGCTCACGTGTCAGACCCTCTAAGTTTATCTAATGAGTCATCGAAGTTTTCCGCATCACGACCCGTATCTTCGTCTATTCGTTTTGAAAGTTCTCTATTGTCATCTATAGAACCTTCATTTTGACTCTGATCATTGGAATCAATGGTATTTGAGTCATCAAAATCAAAAGCCTCCCGAATATCACCCTCAGCATCAATGGTATTTTCTAAAGCTGAGTTAGCATCAAATTTGTCAATACTATCAATTTGTTTTTTTACTTCGTCTATTTCTGTTTCTCTGATCATTTCATCAACGTGACCACGAAAGTCTCGAGTCATTGCTTTGGCCTTAGCTACCCACTGCCCAACCGCCCGCAAAACCTTGGGAAGATCTTTTGGGCCAATCACAATAATGGCGATAACCAATATAACAGTAATTTCCGTCCAACCTATATCGAACATTTAATCTGCCATTCTTAATGGTAAAAAATTACACAGTACCGGGGGAAATTTATAATTAGTTCTTTAATGAACTATCTTTATTTTCAACAGACTCTGAAACCTGCGCAGAACTTGCTTCAGAAGATGCAGTTTCCTTGGCCCCATCTGTTACCTCTTCTGCCATTCCAGATTTAAAGTTTTTTACACCTTTCGCCACATCACCCATTACCTTAGGTAATTTTCCAGCCCCAAAAATAATCAAAACTATTACGAGGACAAGGACAACTTGCCAAACACCAATGCCCATTTATCTGTGCTCCTAGCCAAATATACAATTTACTCGTAAATAATGGCAGAATGGGATGGATAGAGCAATAACTCGGCCAATGCCTATTAATCAATTTATATTAAATAAATTATCTTATTCTTTCAAGTATCTGATAAATATAAATAAAAATTATTATTTATTAGATAATAAAAATTCCTATTTGACCGTCTATATGAGAATTTTTAGCAATCACCATGCATTTATTAAAATAAATTTCATTTGCTGCCACCAAGGCATTTAGGTGAAGGCATTATTTTCTTACCCTTTGAATGCCATTCTTCTTCTGTAAGGGCTTGAATAGAGAGCGCGTGAACGCCACTTTTGAATTCTTCGATTAAAATAGAGTTAACTAATTTATGCCGTTGAAGAATACGCATGCCGTCAAAATCATCAGAAATAATAATTACTTTGAAATGTGTCTCCGACCCATCAGGAACGTTATGCATGTAACTCTCATTTAATACCTCCAACCCTTGTGTTGAAATAGCCTTGACCAACTTTTCTTCGATTACAGTTTGAATAATCAAAATCCCAACTCCTCATGCTTAACCAACAAAATCATATAAATATAACGTTAGGTATATCTCCGATAATTTAATCTGTCATCCACCTATTCATTCGATCTAAAATTTGTGGGGAATTAAAATCTTCGATGGAACCCAAGTATGATTTTAATTGTACTAAACTCTTAGGATCGGGAACCATACTAATTTTTATTTTATGTTCGATAGTTTTTTCTACATTCTTCATAAATTTCTGAGCTTCCTTATTAACCTCATTCCAATTCCCGCCTTTTTCGCATAAAAACTGAATAGATTTATCAAGAAAAAAGTTATGTCGACGATTAGAATTATATAATATAAAATTAGCCATTCGATCAATTGTAACCTTGTGGTAAGAATTATTTGCTGGAGCATAAGTTTCACTGGTTAACTTTGAAATTAGTATTTCCTCAGAACTTTGTGACAAATAAATTTTTTTGTTATCCGCAACCGCTCGAAAGACAAAATCATAATCCATGGTTGAGAAATATTTTCTCGCAGCACTTCCTCTGTTGCCATCGGGTATTATAAGAAGTGGGTGTGGGAAAATACACCGAACAATGAAGCCAGTTAGGCCGACATTTGACTCCATAACAGGCCAATTTAACTGCACAGGATACTCCGAATTAAAATCAGAACCCATAAAATATCCAAAATAAATCGGATGCATATGTACCAAACATAACTTAACTAAATCCTTTGATTTTATCGGATTTTGCAAAAGATCAGTTAATACTGAAGATACACTATTTTCATTTAAGCGCGCTAAAGATGTCATTACTGCATGATAACCTTTTTCTCGCAATTCATGCACTTTCGCGAAACAGCCGTCTGCCAGAATAAAATCAGAGTCCAATAAAATTGCTGCTATTACACTTTTATTCGTTAACATGTGATGGGATGTTAAACGCTGAACGTTGTGTTTTACAGTTTTCAAATCTGAATTAGAAACCACCTCTTTTAAATTAGCGCCCTTATAATTTATGTCTTCAAAATAGTGGAATTTTACCTCAACATATTTAATGAGTTCTGGCATTATTGGGTCGAATATTATTTTTGACTCTCTGTCAGTATAAATATGATAAATTATATCAGATTTTGACGATAACGCTGGTAAATTGCCGGGAAAGAGTTGGCTTGGTACTGAATGTTTGACAAATTTCTCTGTAAAATTTTGCCCCCATACCGTAACAAATATATCATATCTCATTAAATTTATTTAAACATTTTCAATACTAGTATGATGATGTTCACTTTCATCCGGATCGAGGGGCTCGATTTCAATATTATCAGGCTCTTCTACACGAGAGCTGTCAGACGCCATCTCACCTCTAGTAGCAAGAGTTTGTATTGCGGGCCTTTTATCAATGAGCCCAGCTGCCTTCAATTCATCCATTCCGGGCAGATCATCTATTGTATCCATTCCAAATTGGTCAAGGAAACCCTCAGTGGTACCCCACGTTACCGGCTTACCCGGACTTTGGCGACGACCTCGAGGTCTAATCCAACCGGCTTCAAATAAAACATCCATTGTACCCTTGCTTAATCCCACGCCCCGTATCTCCTCAATCTCAGCTCGAGTGACAGGTTGGTGATAGGCACAAATCGCGAGGGTTTCGATTGCCGCTCTAGAGAGTTTTCGCGTCACTGTACGCTCTATTTTTAAAGCGTTTGCGATTTCCGGGGAAGTTCTAAAAGCCCAGCTTTTTCCAACTTGCTTTAGATTGACGCCTCGATTTTGATAATGTTTCTTCAAATCTACGAGTAAGCTCTCTAAATCGCAACCGTCAGGCATTTTATCTGACAATACTCGCTCAGAAACAGGCTCAGATGAAGCAAATATTATTGCTTCCAACAAATTTAAATCTTTATACTCATTTTTGATCATTATTGTCCATTCTCAGTTTCTTTTTCAATTTCATCGACTATTTGGTCATGACGTTTAAAATCCTTTAAAAAAAGGGAGTCAAACGGCCGTCTTTGTTGAATCTGAATTTTTCCTTCTTTGGTCATCTGTAAAGCAGCCATAAATGTTGCGGCCATTGCAGAACGGCTAACAATATCCCCTCTCAATTTTATAGGTAAGAACTTTTCTAACTCTGACCAGTTCGGAATTTGTCCGATCTTACCCATTAAGCGTTTTATTGCATCCTCTGCAGAGAATAAATCAGAGCCTTGTATATGGAGAGTTTTTACATTCGATCGATGTGTATGTTCTCCATAAGCACTTAATAACTCAAACATAGTGACGTCATAGATTGAAGTGGAGTTATAACCAAAAACCTCTGGGTCTTTGCGTTTAAAAAAATCCACCCCTAATTGCAAACGACCAACAATCTTACTACCAGCATCTTGCATACTCTCGAGGCGTAGAAGTTGGAATTGCAGTGCTTCTGCCATTTCTTCGCCTGTAGGCTCATTTTCGTCGACTTGTTCAGGAATAATTAATCGAGATTTTAAGTATGCTAACCAGGCGGCCATTACTAAATAATCCGCCGCTAACTCTAAATTAGTATTTTGTAATTTCACAACCCAAATTAAGTATTGGTCGACCAGATCTAAAATCGATATTTGTTTAAGATCAACTTTCTGCTCTCGAGCAAGCGTCAACAAAATATCGATAGGACCCTCATAGCCACCGACATCAACAATGAGGCTATTTTCCAAGTCAACCTCAATGTCATGATTGTCTTCAAACTCTTGGACCGCCACCTCTATTTTTTTGTTCAAAACAAAAATTTCCTATTCAATCGAATAACAGGCTGAAAAGCATTCCATCAAGCCAAATCATCGTATTAAAAATGTTATAAGTTTTATAACAACTAATACTCTCACAAAAGATAAAAAAACCACAAGATCAAAATAATTAAAATCTAAATATCTTGAACACGTGAAAACTTACGTTTAAATGACAAACATCGGAAAACAATTAATATTATATCGGCAAAGAAGTTTTACGTATATTAATAAATTCCCAAGCTTTCCAATTTATCCATAGCTTCGGTTTTATCAAACGGTGCAACATTCTTAATTTGCATGAGTGCTCTATTTAATCTTAATTTTGCAACATTAGTTAATTCTCCAACAGCGGAGGCTATTTCAATCATTTCTTCCATGTTTCCGTTGCAATGCAGGACAGCATCACAACCCGCACTCAGAGAAGATCGGGTACGCTCAGTTAAAGTTCCCTCTAATGCATTCATCGATAAATCATCTGTTATTAAGAACCCCTCAAACAGTATTTCTTTCCTAATCACCTCTTCAATTACTTTTACAGATACAGTAACTAAATTCTTAGGATCAATATCCCTATACAGAATATGGGCCGTCATAGCGAATGGCATATCTGAAAGATTTTTAAAAGGCACAAAATCACTATTTGATAGTTCATTCCAAGGTGTATCAACCAAAGGCATCGCTTTATGGCTATCCACTATAGCTCTACCATGACCGGGTATGTGTTTAATAACAGGTAATATGCCTCCTTTTAGCAAACTCTTACAAAAAACTTTACCAAGAACCGAGACTTGTTCAACATTATGTCCGAATGAACGATCCCCGATGATAGGATCAGATTCTCTTTGAAAAATGTCTAAAACAGGAGCACAATTTACATTTATTCCCAATGCTCTTAAATCTTGCGCCATTAACCTAGCATTAAGGTCTAAGGCTTCACATGCAAGCGCTACATTTTCTTCTGCTAATCTAGCAAATATACTAGCCGAGGGACGCTTGGGCCAATTTGGAGGACCTAATCTGGCGACTCTGCCACCCTCTTGGTCTATAAGAATCAGAACATCACCATCGTGAACTGTTATTTTAAGTTCAGAAATTAAATTTTTAAGCTGATTTGGATTTAAACAATTACGTGCAAATAAAATAAAGCCCACTGGCTTGACGGATTTGAAAAAATCAATTTCTTTTTCTGAAAGACTTGGGCCCTCTATTCCAAAAATTACAGCCTTTGTGCTCACCATTAAATTTCTCTACTTTCCGGGTCGTATAACAAGGCAACCAACTTTTAATCGAGATAAAGCACCGCAAAGCTCTCTAGCTCGTAAAATATTTTCAAGAGGCCCTGCCCTCAGTCTAAAAAAAATTTTATTTTTACTCTTTACGACCTTAATGATGTTAAGTTTGAGTGGTCCTAGTAAATTTTTATATTTGTTTTGCAAACGTAACCATTCGCGTTTAGCTGCACTCGAGCTATTTACCGCAGCTAATTGAATCTGAAAATTATTCCTAAAATTAGGCGTGCTACTAGCATTTTGGTTTAATTTTAGGGCGCTCATTGGTTTTACATTATTTTTAATTTTACCGATCATCTTTTTTGTCGACGCACTTTTCTTAGTTGGTTCTATAACCACACTTTGTTTCAACTGTTTTATTGGCTTAGGTTTTTTAACTTTATTAACCTCCGCAATAGATGGTTGCGAGCCCAAGGTCGTCGGTTTAGTAATATTTTTTGCGCTCTCAGGCGATGAATTTGGGTTTATAATTTTATCAGGCTTAGGGGGTAAAAGCGGAATTTCCGGACGGGGCAGAAGGCTCTCTATTTTATCAACCGGTGGCTCTTTCTCGAGCCGATCATACACAAGTTTATCACGATTTGGAATCGGTGTGCCACCTGGTTTATCTGGTCGAACTTTTAACGCTATATTCGGCGCCCGGATTACCGGCAACTCATCCAAATCGGATCCAAATAATAAATAACTCCAATTAGCCCAAGCAGAATATCCTAAGAAAACAGCAACTAAAACTCCAATTATTAATTTAATTGCGAAACGTTTTGGCTTCACACGACGTCTACTGATTGGCTCAAATTCCAATGTATCAGCGTTGAGATCTAAATCGTCTAATTCTGGGAAATGTTCAAGAGGCGCACCAACATTCGCCATATACTTATTATTATTTTCCTCTTCAGCTGTCATTCCATCTCCTCAAGTGGCTCAACACCCATTACCTCCAATCCAGAAGCAATTGTAATCGCTAGTGATCTTACCATGGCTAATCTAGCGAGAGTGAGTGTTCGATTTTTAGGCACCAAAAACCTCAAAGATACTCTTTCTTTTGAGCCTTTCGACCATAGAGAGTGGAATGCCGACGATAGTTCATACAAATAATATGCGATTCGATGGGGCTCGTGGCTCTCTGCGGCTCCTAATACAACCTGAGGCCAAGAAGCTATTATTTTTATTAAGTTAATTTCAGACGAGTCTGTTAATAGAGAAATATCCGCTTTAATAAGATCGTTATCATCAATTTCAGACTTATTAAATATTTCGAGAGCATTACGTAGGACAGAGCAACACCGTGCGTGTGAATATTGCACATAAAACACAGGATTATCTCGACTCTGCTCTTTCACTTTAACCAAATCAAAATCAAGCTGAGCATCGTTCTTTCGCGTAAGCATCATAAACCTTACAACATCTTTACCAACTTCATCAATCACGTCCCGCAGGGTAACAAACGTTCCGGACCTTTTCGACATTTTTAAGGGTTTGCCATTATCCATTAAGTTAACCATCTGACAAAGTTTAACATCCAATTGACCCAATCCGTCTGTTAAAGCAACTACTGCAGATTTCATACGCTTTACATAACCACTGTGATCAGCCCCCCAAATGTTGATCATGGCTTTAAAACCCCTTTTAAATTTATCCTGATGATATGCCATATCAGTTGCGAAATAAGTCCAAGATCCATCTGACTTTTTGACAGGGCGGTCAACATCATCCCCAAATTGGGTGGCTTTAAATAAAGTTTGGGGTCTAGACTCCCAGTCATCAGGTCTTCGTCCCTTTGGAGGCTCTAAAACCCCCTGATATATTAGGCCTTTCTGTTTAAGGGTTTCAAGTGCTTCTGTTACCTCATTATTGTTAACAATATCCCTCTCAGAAACAAACACATCATGAACAATACCTAGGGAAAAAAGATCGGACCTGATAAGCTCTATCATGGCTTCGATCGAAACCTGTTTCAAACTCGCATAGCCCTCTTGTTTAATAATTTGAACCCATTTATCTCCATCCTTCTCGGCGAGATTCCGTGCTAATTCTACCAAATAATCGCCGGGATAGTACTCCTCTG
>ENA-UOXV01008455-UOXV01008455.1-marine-metagenome-genome-assembly--contig:-NODE-8455-length-10096-cov-6.678418_pt1 | contig 10096 bp, 9 predicted proteins | sample MGYA00238165_ERZ766961 | MGnify/ENA primary metagenome ERZ766961 (study PRJEB28924, sample SAMN03173240) | marine metagenome | biome: Marine; feature: Water; material: Subsurface seawater | place: North... | reverse complement strand
GAAATCTTTGGCAAATTTTTATAAAAATAAAGTATATAAATTTAAAGTTCTTCATGATGGTGTAAATATAAAAAAGTTTAAAAAAAAAAAAAAAATTACTAATGTGAAAAAAATATCATATGTTGGAAGTTTTTATAAAGGTCGAGGAATAAAACTTATAATTGAAATTGCTAAAGAATTAAAAGATATTGAATTTTTTTTATATGGCAAAAGAAATGAAAAATTTAAAAAACTACCCAAAAACATTTTTCTTCAACCTTTTGTTGAACAATCAAAAATACCCAATATATTAAATAAATCTGATCTTCTGTTGTTACCTTATTCAAGCAAAGTGCATATTTCTTCTGATGGCAAAAGTGCTGACAATTCAAGATTTATGTCTCCTTTAAAATTATTTGAGTCATTAGCAAGTGGGACACCAACATTATGTTCAAATATTAAAGTCTTAAGAGAAATTTTGAAAAATAATTATAACTCAATATTGATTAATAAATTTGAAGATAAAAATGAATGGATTATTAAAATTAAAGAAATTTCTAAAAATAAGAATAAATTAAATGTAATCTCAAAAAACGCTATAATTACTTCAAAAAAATATACTTGGTTTAAAAGATCTAAAATTTTTATAGATATTTACAATAATTAATTATCTTTTATTAGAAGTCTTGTTCCATAATCTACTCGATGTAAGAAATAAAATTTATTTTTTATATCTAAGTATTCGTCAACAGCTTTTTGGGAACCTTTCCAATGACCATAATCATCAATAATCAATATACCTCCTTTTGAAAGTCTTGGGTATAGAACTTCAAGTTCAATTTTAGTCGATTCATAAAAATCTGTATCAAGTCTTAGTAATGAAATTCTTTCTGGTAAGTTTTCGATTTTTTTTAAAGTATCCTCTACTTTTCCTTTAATAAAAGTAAAATTATCTTGATAATTTTTATCATAATGTTCTAAATTTCTTTTTACTTCTTCTAAGCTTCCATAACACCATTTTTCATTACGATCCTCATAATCTTTAAAAGTTTTATCGGCTGGTTTTTCTTTTAAATCTTTATCATGGATAGTGGGTTCTGACATTCCATCAAAAGTGTCAAAAGCGAAAATATTTTTATTTAAATTTAACTTTTTCATTAAGTGATTCATTAGTATCAAATTACCACCCTTAAAAACTCCACATTCAACAAAATCTCCAGCAATTTTTTTTTGGAATATATAATTAATTGATTGAATTATTGACCAATGTGCTGCTGGAGGGCACATAGAATAATTTTCAAGACTTTTAATAAAGTCAAGATCTTCATCACTAATTTCAGGTATTAAATTAACCTGACGTTCATACCAATTATTCTTATGGACCAATCTAAAGTTTGTATAATTTAATAGATTTTTAATAATTTTTTTGATCATAAATTTTGATCTTTCTTTAATTTATCAAACATTTAATTGCAATTAATAAATATCTGAAAAACCCATATTAATATCAAAATCATGTTTTTTTAAATTTAATTTACCGGAATAGACAATCTTTTTATTATTAGGAAATTCTTTTTTAAAACCTATATTTTTCATTAAGATATATTCTGAAGACCAAATACTTAACTTGAATATTTTTTTTTTTAAAAAAAAATTATTTACAAATTTGATAATCTCTCTTTTATATTTATTAGCAGAAACTATTTGACATATATGACCTATTTTTTCTTTATCAGATATGTATTCTTTTAGAACAGTATATCCAACTAATTTTTCTTTAAAAAAAAACTCATATGCAACATATTTAGATCTTGGGTTTTTTATATATCTCCAATTTAAATATTTTTTACTCCAAAATATATTTATTTTATTATTTAAGTTTTTAAGAAATAATTTTTCGTGATTTAAATTAAATTTTTCAATATTATTAAATTTTAAAGAACAATTTTCAACTTGTTTTAAATTTTTTTCAAAAAATGGAAATGATGACAGGTCTCTCCAATTATTCCTTTTCCAAAATGGTAAAGCAAGATGATTAGCAAACCCTAAATTTATATCAGAATTTTTTTTAGTAAAATGATTTAATCTTAAAATCAAATTATCAAAAATACCTTTTTTATTTTTTGTAGATAAACTTTTTCCATCTTTTATTAGTTTTTTGATTATTTCTACATTTGTGATCACATCCTGTATTCTATAACCTTTAAATTTTTTTATTTTGTTAATATAAATTTGCTTATAACAAACTAGCAATCCTATTATAATATCATCATATTTTGCTAAAAAAAATTTAGATTTGCCAAATGGATTTGAGAAATAATCCCAATCAATATTTTCTTTAATATAGATTTTATTTTTTTTAAATTTTAAGATTGTCTTTTTTATTTTTTTGACGTCTATATTAGGTTCTATGATAAATTTTAACCTACTCATTTTTAAATATAAAATCTAAATTTCAATTTTTTTAGCAATCACAAATGCTTCCGCATAATCCACACCTATAACCTCACCTCTAAATTTAGCTCTACCAACTATTGACTCAAAATATTTGCTATAGTTATTTTTTTTGTTTTCAAATACTGATTTATAACATTTTATTGCTTCTGTTTTTTTTTCAATATAATTAGAGATATTAACAAAGTATTGTGGATTAAATGCGTAAGTATTTATACCACCAGGCAGCATTACTTCATACATATTGAAAGAAATATTATTTTTTCTTGTAACAGAAAAAAGAATTTGAGCTAATTTTTTGTGATCTTGATGTGTATCATGCTCCCAACAAGAAAATATTAAATCAGGTTTATAAAAACTTATTCTTTCATCAAATATTTTTATAAATTTTCTATTAAAATCAAATTCATATGGGTCTAACTTCATAACATCCAAATTTGCACCTAGTATTGTAGCTGCATTTTTTTGTTCATTTAATCTATTTTTTGTCATGAAATTATCAATGTTGCCCTTTGCATCTTCTTTAGGAATTATAGCAGTAACAATTGTAACATTGTGGCCCTCATCTACGTATCTAGCAATTGTACCCCCCATTGCAATTTCTACATCATCAGCATGAGGCGCAAAGGCAATAATATTTAGTTTCTTCATTATTAAACTACATTAAAAACTTTAATAAATTTTTTATAATTATTTTCTACTGTATATTTATTTATATGTTTTCTGGCAAATTTTAATTTTTGTTTAAGATTATCTTGATTATACATAAAATTATTAATTTTTTTTGCTAAAATTTTATGATCATTAACAGGGAAAAGGTCACCTCCCTTTCCATTGCTAAGAATTTCACTAGTACCCCCTTTACAATTTGAAGCAATTACAGGTAAATTAAAATTTATTGCTTCAACAATAGAATTGGGAAACCCTTCCTGATGTGATGCATGAATAAATAAATCAGAATTTATATATACTTTCTCTATATTATTGGTCCAACCAAGCAACTTTATCTTATCAGTTAACTTTAACTGTTTAATTAATTTTTGTAGAGAATTTTTCTCCTCTCCATTACCAGCAACTTTAAAGATAAAATTTTGAGAGTTTAATAAGCTTAAAGATCTAATCATTGTATCAACTCCTTTCCCCTTCACTAAACTTCCAACTGTGAGAATATGAATTTTTTTTTTTAATTTACGATTAGACTTTTTTTTATTTAATCTTAATAAAGATGGTGGACTTATATTTATAACTTTAGACTTAGTGATTTTTTCAATATCAATTTTGGCACTTTTCGAATTAGAAATTATTGCATCAGCATACTTATATAAAAATTTAACCAAAATAAAGACAACTATATTCTTGATATAGTTTTTAAGATAATAAAATTTTTTTAATTCAGAAATATCTATTCTATCAACTAAAACTATCTTTAAATCTTTAATTTTTCTTAGAGCTAATATCGAAATTACATTGGCATAATGTTGGTTAGAAATAAAAATAGTCTTTTTTTTATTTCTTGTAATATTAAATATTTTTTTTTTTAAGAAAAAAAAGGAACTAATTGTATTTTTTTTTTTTACTTCAATAATATTTATTTTTTTTGAATGTTCTAAAAATTTTTTTTTATACTCATTTTTGCCTATTGAAATAATAAATAAATTATCTTTATTAAGGTCAAATTTTTTACATAATCTAAAAATGGAATTTCCAGCACCCCCAACTTTAAAAGTGGGTAAAAAAAATATTAAATTTCGATTCATAAATAAATTTATTTATTATTAATAATCATTTATTTCAATTATTCTTAATTTTCTTAATTAAATTTTTAAAATATATAAGTGTAATATCTCATATTTTAGTTTTTTTATTAACATTTTGTCAAAACTATAATCATTTTATCAAACATTTTAAAAAATCGATGAAAATTTTTTTAAATAAGTATTTAAAAAGAAATCTTTTATTAAAAATTTGTATTTGGTATTGAGTTAAAAAATTTTCTTAATCACATTGCAATTATTATACATTAATATAAAAGCTTTAGGATAAATTATGTACATTTTAGTTACTGGTGTTGGAGGTTTTATTGGTTTTAATTTTTGTCAAAAATATTTGAAATTATTTCCTAAAGCTAAAATAATAGGAATAGATAATATTAATAACTATTATTCTCAAAAATTAAAAAAAAAACGTTTGTCAATTTTACAAAAAAAAATAAAATTTTTTAAAATATAATTAAATAATAAAAAAAAATTAGAAACGATATTTGATAAATATAAAATCTCAAGAATTTATAATTTTGCAGCGCAAGCTGGAGTAAGGAACTCTATTTACAATCCTAGAGATTATTTGGACTCAAATTTTACTGGTTTTTTTAATATTTTGGAACTTTCAAGAAATTATGGTGTTAAAGAAATTATATATGCCTCATCTAGTTCAGTTTATGGTGAAAATAAAAAATTTCCTTTAAAAGAAAAAAATTTGATTAATCCAAAAAATTTTTATGGTCTTAGCAAAAAATTTAATGAAGAAATGGCTGAAGTTTACTCAAATTATTATAATATTAAACTCATTGGTTTAAGATTTTTTACAGTTTATGGTGAGTGGGGTAGACCAGATATGTCAATATATAAAATAATAGACAGCTCTTTTAGAAAAAAAACTTTTTACCTAAATAATTATGGAAATCATGATAGAGATTTTACTTACATTGAAGATGTAGTCTCAATTATAACAAAATTAAAATTTACAAAAACTAAACACGTTGTTTATAATGTTTCTTCAAACAAGCCAATTAGTCTAAAAAAATTATTAATAAAAATTAATAAATTTATTAATTTGCCTAAAATTGTAAAAAGGAAAATGCAACAAGCAGACGTTGTTAAAACACATGGCGATAATACAAGGGTTTTAAAATTAACAAATTTTAAAAACTTTACAGATGTTGAAATAGGATTAAAAAATACTATAGAATGGTACAAATCTTACAATTCTCTAAAGTAGATAAAATAAAAGAATATCGTTTTAAATATATCCTATAATTTAATTTATATAGATGTTAAATTTTTTAAAATGAATACTTGGAAATATTTAGCACTTTAAGATTTCATTAGATCTTGTGATATGACTTCAATATATGCTATGTTTTACAATAAAATTTTGAAAAATTATTCACTATCATTTAAAAAAATATATAAATGATAATTATATTTAAATTGATAGCTGTCGGAGTAATTAATTATTTAATAAATATTTTTTTTATAAAAAAAAATTTTTTATTGGATGATATCAATTCTTCATTTCACAAGAAATATACAAATACCAAAAAAGTTCCATTATCTGGAGGAGTAGTATTTATTATTTTATTTTTAATTTTTATTGAACAAAACTATATTTTAAAGTCTTTTTCCATTCTAATTTTTTTTATTGGCTTACTATCTGACTCAAAGATAATTAATTCCCCAGTAATTAGATTTACTTATCAGGTTATTTTTGTAGTTTTATTTATTGTAATTGGAAATATAAATATATCATTCACAAATATTAGTTTCTTAGATTTTTTTTTATCTAATAAAATTTTCTCTCTAATTTTTACTTCATTATGTTTTTTAATTTTAATAAATGGTATAAATTTTTTAGACGGATTAAATTCACTAGTATTAGTGTATAATTTATTAATTATTGGATCATTAAATATTTTAGTAATCTTTTTTAATCTTAATTTTGATTTAGAAATCCTATACAATTTAATGATTATTCTAACTGTAATTTTAATATTTAATATTTTTAACAAAAATTTTATTGGAGACTCAGGGGCATACGTAATTTCATTTATTGTAGGTGTAATAATTATCAATTTTTATAACTATAATAGCAGTATTATGTCATCTTCGTATGTTGTTATTTTATTGTGGTATCCTGTAATCGAAATACTTTTTTCAATTATAAGAAAATTGTTAACTGGAAATGATCCTTCAAAACCAGATAATTTGCATTTTCATCAATTAGTTTACAAATTTATTAATAAAAAATTTAAACATATATTATTTAGCAATGTAAGCTCTGCTATTTTAATAAATATTTATAATCTCTTAATTTTCACTATTTCTTTATTTTATTTTAATCAAACTGAAGTTTTATTTTTATTAATTGTTACTAATATCTTACTTTATACAATAATTTATGGTGCTCTAAAAAAAATTAATAAAAAAAATATTTAAATAAACCTATTTTATTTTTTTAAATATTTCAAAAAAACTAAAATTTATCCAAAATAATGCCATGTTGTAGCTAGAAAAAAAACTCCCGGTTGGAATTAGTGGAATTAAGCTTATTATACAATAAATCTTAAAAATAAATAATAAGTTGGTATTTGATTTTGTTAATAGATTATTCTTTTTATAAAGTAGCATAAAAAGTGATATTATAATTATCATACTTCCTATTATGCCGTGCTCTGATAAGAATTCATAATATATTTGATGAGGGTGAGTGTAACATTTTATAGCTAAATTTTTTTCTAGTTTGATACATGAATTGAAATAATTTTTATTACCAACTCCAAATAGTTTATTATCCTTTAAAATTTCATATGTTAATAAGGATTGATTTATATACTTTGTGTTTAATGTAGTTTCATATAAGTTTTTTATATCAACAGTGCTGTATCTTTTTATAGTCTCATAATACCTCCATTTAATTCTATCATTAAAAAGCATGGTAGTTATGAGAGACGTTAATAAAAGAAATAAAATAATTTTATATTTATTATTTTTTAAGACAAATAAAATAAATAAAAATAAAGCTAAAAGTAATTTAAAAAAACTTGATCTCTCACCAGATAATAAAATTGCAACAGTAAACAAAAGTCCTAGTAAAAAAGCGATAAATATTTTTTTTTTATATAATTGAAAACCAATTATAGGAAAGTAAAATGCTAAAATATAACCACCAACAATTAACTCATCTTTGAAAAAACTAACTACTCTTTCATTTGGCATTGGACTAGTAAATCCAACCAAATTATGGCCCATTATAAACTCAAAAATTACATCAAATGAAATAATACTTAATATAACTGTCCAAGTTAATAAAATTTTATTTAATAAATATTTATCATTTAGAAAAAATTTAAAGGAAATGATTACAAACAAAAATTTAATAAAAAAAAAATTTCTTATGATAGATAATGAAAAATCTGCACTTATTAAGATATTTAATAACAGGTATAACCATAAAATTATAAAAATTTGAAAAAAGTTATTATTAGTTATTTCTTCTAAAAATCTTTTCTCTTTATATAAATAATAAATTAAGGTGAGAATAATTATGAATAAGTTTAGCTCGAATAAAAAACTTCCTGCAACAATTGTTATTGGAATTATTGAATAAATTAAAATTATAAATTTTGATATTTTATCTTTAACAAGTATATGTTGCACAAAAAAGGTGTTATAAATTATTTTTTTATTTAGCTTATTTATTGTATATGTAAATATACTGTAAAATTTTAAATAACATATACAATATCTTTTTTAATTAAATTAATAAAATATTAAATGAAAAATATCATTATTGTTACTGGTGGGGCAGGGTTTGTAGGCTCAAATTTAATAGAGTTTTTAATAAAAAAAACTAAATTTTTTATAATTAGTATTGATAACTATTCTACTGGAAGTAAAAAAAATCACATAATAAGTAAAAGAATTAAATATATCAACTCTCACACAAAAGATATTTTAAAAGTTTTAAATCCTTATAAAAAAAAAATTAATTCATTCTTCCACTTCGGTGAATTTGCCAGAATATATCAAAGTTTTTTTAAAATGAATGAATGTATAAATTCAAATACTATAGGAACTCACGAAGTTTTCAATTTTTGTCTTTTAAACAAAATTAAACTTATTTATTCTGCAACTTCTGCAAGTATAGGAAACAAAGGTAATGATAAAAATTTATCACCCTATGCTTTTACTAAAGCAAAAAATTTAGAAATGTTAGAAAATTTAAAAAGATGGTATAATTTTAAATCTGAAATAATTTATTTTTATAATGTTTATGGCCCTAAACAAATAAGTAAAGGGAACATGGCAACCGTGATAGGTATATTTGAGGAACAGTATAAAAGTAAAAAACCCCTAACAGTTGTTCAGCCAGGAAGTCAGACTAGACGTTTTACACATATTAGTGAAACAATTGAAGCATGCTATTATGCTTGGAAGAAAAATAAGTGCAGACATTACAGTATATCAAATAAAAAAAGTTATTCTATTCTTCAGGTAGCTAAAATGTTTAATTCAAAAATAAAATTATTACCACAACGTAAAGGGGAAAGGTATGCATCAGCACTTACAAATACTAATTTGTCAAATAAAGTTTACAAAATTTTTGGTAAGATTGATCTAAAAGAATATATAAAAGATATAGTTAAAAAAAATTAAAAGATAATAATTGAATCTTTCAAAACATATCAACAAATAATGAACAATAATATTTGTATCGCTATTTCCACAAATCGAAGAAAAAAAAAACTTACAAGTTTATTAAAAAGTATAAAAAATTTAAAAAAAATAGATTTAAATAAAGTACAAATATTAATTGTAGCTAACGATGCAGGCAGCTATAGAGATTTATTTCAAATTTTTAAAAATAAATTGAAACTAAAAATTTTACATGAAACAAATAAAGGGTTATCATTTGCAAGAAATAAATTGTTGGAAGAAATTAGAAAAAAAAATTACAGGTATATTGTTTTTTTTGATGATGATTGTGAGGTAGATAAGTATTGGTTTTTAGAAATGTACAATATGTTTCAGAAAACTAATGCTGATATTATAGGTGGACCTCAATTAAGTAATTCTAAATCAATTTATATTGATTTGCTAGTTAGAAATGAAAAACATAAATCTATAATTAATTGGGTATCAACAAACAATGTTATAATGAAATATAAGGTACTCAAAACTAAAATTAATTTTTCAAAAAAACTAAACTTAATTGGTGGAGAAGATCAGTTATTTTTTTTAAGCTTAAAAAAGCAAGGATTTAAAATCATGTGGAACGCAAGAGCAAAAGTAATTGAAAAAGAAAATAAAAATAGAGATAGTTTTTTATGGTTTTTGAAAAGAAATTTTAGATATGGAGCCTCGTCAAATTTAATATACAAAGAAGGTTTTGGTTATATTGGAGGTTTGGGATTTTTATTTGGAAAATTTACTCTAGATTTTTTAAAGATGATATTTTACCTAATAATCTCTATTAATTTATCTAAAAAAAACTTTTATAAATTTATTATGTATTTTTGTAGAGTTGCAGGTTTAATTTTTGGCTTAATAGGATTTCAATATAAAGAATATGCTTAAACTTTCTAAAATTACTTTTAAAAAAAAAAAAATTATTAAAAAAAAAAGATGTGTGTTATGTTTTTCAAAAAAACTTAATAAAGTATTAGACTTTAAAAAAACACCATTAGCTAATTCTTATAAAACTAATCTAAATTTCAAAGAGTTTTTTTTCCCATTGTCTTGTGTTCTATGTAAAAAATGTGGACATCTTCAACTTAGTCATTTGGTTAATCCCAAAATAATGTTTGAAAACTATTTATATGTATCAGGCACTTCAAAAGTTTTAAAAAAACATTTTATTGATTATGCAAAAAAAATGATTTCAG
>ENA-UOXV01008454-UOXV01008454.1-marine-metagenome-genome-assembly--contig:-NODE-8454-length-10099-cov-4.380625_pt1 | contig 10099 bp, 8 predicted proteins | sample MGYA00238165_ERZ766961 | MGnify/ENA primary metagenome ERZ766961 (study PRJEB28924, sample SAMN03173240) | marine metagenome | biome: Marine; feature: Water; material: Subsurface seawater | place: North... | reverse complement strand
CCGAGCCATGCCATGTGGGAAGTCCACGTGTCGCCTCCCGGTTGGCCGCCGCCGCCGACGTCGTCCGACGCGAGCCGAGTTCGCAGCGGCGACTGGACCACGCCGCCGGGCGAACCGACCGCATCGTCAGGCGCGGCGGTACCCTCCGTCCGCGCCACGGTGCCCTCGCACTCGCGCGCGTGGTTCACTCGGGCGGCGCACAGCTGCGCGACGGACGCCACGCTGGATGCGGCTTTGTTTGTGCCCACGTCGCCCGCTCTCAACAAACTTCCCCTCGCGAGGTCGTGCTCGAAGACGTCGCACGCGTCCACCGCGTCCAATTTCCCGCCATTTTTTCCAAACCCGACGAGCGCGAGGAGCCTCAACACCTCGCGGCCGATACCCCCGACGCCGGCGAGCGCGATGCGCATGGATCCGAGCACGTCGACGGCGTCGGATCCGAGGAGGATCCGCGTCCCTTCCACACCCGACGGCGCGACGACGTACGGATTTTTCCGAGCGTTAGCCGCTCCCCACGGCGCGATCATCTCGGCGCAATCGTACACGATCCACCCGTCGTCCGCGTGATGTCCCATGAGCGCCCTCAGCGCCGCGTGCACCGCGAAGGACGCCGCGACGGTGCACACGGCGGGGATTCGCACCTTGCACCCGCGCGCGAGCTCAGAGACGGATTCGTAGCAGCGCTCGGTTAGGTTCGCTTTATTCTGAACCTCGTCGAAGAGATCGCCCGCCCAGGTGCACAGATCGTCCCCGGGCTTCAGTGTATCGAGCTCCGGCAGCGCACGCACCAGCGCGGGCGCCACGGCGGCGTCGGCCGCGTACCGCAGAGTGAGATGCGCTAACGGTCCGTCCGAGCTCGAGTCTTTCAACTTTTGAAAACTTGACCCGAGCGACTTCTTCTCCTTTTGATCTCCCTGTTGAAGCCGCTCGGCACCCACCCACCGCACGTACTCGCAGTCACCCGGCGCGACGTCCTTGCCCAGCGTCGCCGTGAACGAGTGCGTGCCCGTGGACGCGGACACCGACGCCGTCGGGCCCGGGGCTGTTGTTTGTTTTTTATGATCAGGATCCATCCGGCGCCTCGTCACCAGTTCCACGATGTCGCCCACCGCGAGTCCGTGGGGCGTCGTCTCGCACGTCGTCACCGTGTACGTCGACACGCGGGTGGCATCGCTGTCGTGTTCGTCGTGCTTCGTGAGGCTCTCCACGAGCGCGGGCGGCGGCGGCGGCTTGCAGTCGACGCGGCCGCGTGATTGACGCATCTCCGCGGGGTGATTGATGACGTGCGATGCGTGCACGAAGGCGAAGGCGCCGTGCGCGGCTGCGTAGACGAGGTTGGTGCGGTGGAGGCCGTCGGCGAGTTTAACGAGCTCGTGCATGGACGATATCGCGGTCGTGGCGATGATGACGCCGATCGGGGAGTCGTCGATGGACTCGGCGGTCGGGATCGGCCCGACCGTCGCGGTGACCTCGGTGGACGAGACGCCGTCGAATGCGACCGCGAGGCGCTCCGCGAGAGCCTCGGATCGCCGCCGGCCGACGTCGGCGTCCGTCAGGAGGAGCTGCGTGTTCAGATCCTCGTGCGTCACGGGCGTATCGTCGTTCAGCACCACCCGCGTGAGGCCGCAGAGCATGAGGAGTCGCGCCGTCTCGGATCCCACCCCGCAGAGCCCGTGTACCATCGCGGAGTGCCGGTGTCGCGCGTCTGATCCCTCGCGAACGGCGGCCCAGTCGATGAGCTCACCGTGGCCGATCGCGTGATGCAGCGGCGTGAACCGCGGATCGTCCGTCAGGACCCGCATCAACCGAGGGCCGCCCATGTCGCCGCCACTCCTTCGCTCCCAAAGTCTGCCGCTCAAGAAAAAGCAACAACGAGCTTTTTAAGAGTCTTAAAAGTCCACGGGACCCCACTTCGTCGAGCGCCCGCGCCCCTTCGATGCGCTGGAGCCCCGCGCTCGCCCGCGCCCTTCTTCGCGTCAAAGGCATCAAGCGCCCCTCGGATCTCGCGCGTCTTCACGCCTGCTTCCTGGTGTACATAGCGCGGAAGCTCTTCACCTGAGTTCCAGCTCGTGGGTGAGCAGAGGCGCCACGGGGTTATTCTCCAGACCTGGTGGCGGCATGCCCGCCGGCGTGCTCCCGCGCGAGAAGCAGCCGCAGCCGCAGCGCCCGGCGGTCTCGATGACCCCGCAGGCCATCCAGCAGCGACTGATCGTGGCCAACCAGGAGCTCGCGCGCCACAACGGCAAGGTACGACCCTTTCCCGCCCGTTTGAAATACACAGCTGTGCTAAAACCGCCCCCGTTCTTCGCAGCTTCGCGCGGAAGTCTTCGAGTCACGGCGCCGCGCGGACATGGCCGTCAACGCCGAGAAGCAGGCCGCGATCGTCAACGCGATCCTCCGGCAGCAGAACGACAACGCCGTCCGCGAGACCAGGCGCATCCTGGTACAAATCCCACCGCTCGACTCTCAGTTCGCCCCCTTCACCCCCGCGTTCAAATAACCCCCCCGAGTTTCCTCCCGCCTCCCGCAGGCGAAGCTCAGCTCGTCGAACGACGAGATAACGAGGCTCAAGATCCGACTCGCCGCGCACGACCGCGAACGTGAGCAGCACGACCGCGAACGCCCGCGCATCCCGCCGTCCTCGCCCGGGCCCGAGCCCAAGCCCGAGCAGGAGCCCGAGCCCGAGCCCACACCTCGTCGCCACAGGAGAGCCACCAAGCCGCTCGAAGCCCCCACCGCGGCGGCCACTCACGTCCGATCCACCCACATCGACGTCGCCGACGACCCCGACGACGTCTGGGCGTTCATCGAGGAGGAACAGCGCGAGTTCCCCCGCGCGCCCGTCCCCGCGACGCCCGCCAACACCCCCGTCGCGACGCTTCAACCCAAGAGTTTCAACCCGACAGCGCTCTGGGCCGACTCCGAGAACCTGGTCCCGCCCGCGCGGCCCCGGCACCAAGGGACCCCGCAGGTTGCCGCCCGCGTTGGACTCCGCGAACGCGCCAAGAACGTGAGCTACGTCGAGCCCAATCTGAAGGATAAAGTTCGCAGGCCGTGGTCGCCGAAGCGGCCCAAGCGGAAGTCTTCAAAGTCGAAAAAGCTTGATGACGCGGAGCCGGGCACTGACTCCGGCGGCGGTGGCGACATCATCTCGCGCGTCGCGTCCGCCGCGCGCGTCGCCGCGGCCGCCGTGTTGCCCTCCCCGTCGCGGCAACCCGGCTCCTCCGTCTCCTTCGTCACCGAGCGCAAGCGCGGCGGACCCGTCGGCGGGAGGAGGTTCGAGGGACCCGCGGCTAGTCCGGAGAGCCCCGAGATCGACCCGGCCGCGACGTCCCGCCGCGGTCTCACCGACGACTCCGACTCCGACCCCGACGACGGGTTCGAGTTCGGGTCGGGGTCGGGTTCCGACGCGCGCCCTTCGCCCTTCTCCAACTTCACGGCGAGGCACGGAAGGGGGGACTCGGGACGTAAGGGACCCACAAACAGGTGAGTTTATTTTTATCTTCGTATGGGCAATTAGATTGATGACGTCGTTTTTGTTCACAGGACCCTCTCGTTCGGCGCCGACTCCCCCACACTCGGGTCACCCGCGATCCCAACCTCCGCCACGTACGTCAAGATTCCCACCGCCCCCGAGGCCGGGCCATGCCCCGACGACGGCGAAGGGAGCGCCGATGGGAGCGAGTACGAAGACGCGGTGAGCTCGGATGAGAGCGACGCGGTTCCCGAGGGCGGCGACGAGGTCCCGCTGCTCGCAAGGCGGTTGAGCCAGGAGGAGATAACCGACGCGTTGCTGGCGGAGGCGGCGTCGACGTCGATGCGCCTCGATCCAGCGTCGTCGCCCGCGCTTTCCGCGCGTGGGGATCGGAGACGGAGCACGGCGGCGGTGACGAGCTACGCGGAGCCCTTCGTGAACCGAAAGATGCGAAGGGACTGAGACGCGAAACGACACAAAGACGATTTGATATTACTTACGCTACGCATCAATCGATAGATCAATCCTCGCCCATCAAGGTGAGCTCGCTCTCCCGCAGCGCCTTCTCCTTGGCCCACCGGGCGTACCCCATGCTCGCGACGTTCGCGAAACTCATGCCGTCACCCGCGATGGAGCAACCGGGCGCCAGCCAGCACGCGACTCTTCTTCCGAGAATCTCGCGAAGGTTAGCCCTGACGCCCAAAGAGTACGGGTGCGACACCTTGTCCAAGCTAGGCGCGTACCCACCATCGCCAGCTCCGTTGTCACCCGCGCCGGGCTTGGGACCCACGACCCGTGACCGGACACCCTCGTAGTGCTCGATCGTCGTCTTGTTGTTGACCACCAGGTAGCAGTGCCATCCGAAGAGGAGACACAGCGCCACCGATAAACACAGCGAAAGTATCAGCGCCGCCATCTCCGCGACGGACGCGGCGACGCCGTCGTCCTCGCCGTGGTTCACCCTGTGGTGGATCGCGAGTTTACTCGGGTCGTGAACGATCCGGCCGTACGCGTCTCCCGCGAGGATCCCAAACGCGTGGCAACACGCGACCGTGATGTAAAACAAAAACGTGAAAAACGACTTGTAGTTTCGATGCCCGACGCAGTTGTTCACCCACACGCAGTGGTGGTCCATGCGCAGCACGCACCGGTTACACACCCTGCAGTGGTGCGTCCGCGGGGGTTTGTACTTGGCGCACTTCTTGCAGTACCGCGCGCCGCCCTTACGCTTCAGCTCCTGCAGTCCCCCGTGATGAGCTCCGGGCATGACGGAATGATCGTCGTTTGACTCTGCGTCGCCGAGCCCGGGCGGCCGATACGCCGCGGGCACCCGCCCGGGGTCCCGGTACACGCAGCACATGTACATGAGGAACCCGATGCCCGCGTTGAACGTGAGCACGCCGGTGTTCAACATCCCTTGAACGCTGCGTTCCATCCATCGAGCGGCCACCGCCATGGCTGTGGCGTACACGAACCAGATGAGGGCAATCACGAGGATGACGGGTAAGGAGAGCTTGCGAAGTACGAGGCGGGGCAGGCGCTTGAACCGGGATCCAAACGCGAGCTTGGCGCCCTTCTCCGCGAGATCCATGGCTTCGGTCTGGATGTCGGGCATGGAGGGCGCGTGGTGGACCATCGTGCTCCGTTCCGTCGCTCGCGGGTCCGGTCCGTCGGGGCGCGCTGACGCTAGTTCGTTCTACCTAAGTGGGTCGTCGTCGTCGTTTCGGGGTTGACGACGCGGGTGCGTGTCGCCGCGTGATCAGCGTCGCTTGGAGCCGCACTTGCAGTTGTTGCCGCACTTGCACGCCGCACCGCAGCTGCAGTCCGCCCACGGGCACTTGCCTGCACGAACGGAGAGGAGGGACGGGACGGTGAGGTGAGGTAACTGGGGCTCGGATGGCGAAGTTCCGTCGACTCGGCGAGGGTTGCGAGATCCAACGATCGAGGGTGGCGGGCGCAGGACACGCACCCGCGGGGGCAGCCTTCGGGGCTCCGCCCTTCTGTCCTCCCTTGGGGTTGCCGAACAGGTTCTGGAACATCTCGCGTGGTCTGTCTTGGATGGGGTGGGTATGCGCGGGTATCTGTGACGCTTCCGCGCTGACATGGATCTGCGTCGTATCCAACGGGCGGATCACCGCATCGACGATCTCCGTCATCAAAAAGTGCCGAAACAAACAGTGGATAGGGCGAGCCCCTGCCGCGCGGGCCATCAAGGGGCGCACGGTGCGACCGCCTTCACATCGGAGGCCATGTCCGCGCGGGTGGCGACATGCGGCGTCGCCGAGGGCGCACGAACGGCGGCCGGAGTCTCGCCTAGGTCGCGCCGATCCGCGTCCAAGGTTGGACCCATCGGGCGACGTGGGTGCGCTCATTCTCGCGAGAAGGGCGCTTTTCGCCCGGCGTCGACGGACGAACGCGGCGACGGGTCCACCGCCACGTCATCGAGCGACGATCCCGCATCCTTCCTCCGCGAATTCGCCGATGTCGCGCTGAAGATGCAGTCCGCCGCGCTGGAGGGCGTCGCCGATGTACCCGCGCAGCTCGCCAAGCAACTTCAGCGCGCGGCCGCCCCGCCACCCCAGGGATTCCCCCCCGGCCCCGCGGGCGACGCCGCGGTCGAGCTCGGCGCGGACCCGCTCGCGTTCATCGTCAAGACCCAACGCGACCACGGCGACGTCGTCGGTCTCTCCCTCGCGGGCGAGCGCGTGGTCCTCGTCTCCGACCCGACCGTCGCCGCGGACGTCATGATCGATCGAGCCGAACTATTCGTCAAAGAAGGCACCGCGTTCTTCCCGGGGTCCAGTTTAGCCGGCGAAGGTCTGCTCGTCAGCGACGGAGACTCGTGGGCCAGGCAGCGCAGGCTCTCCAACCCCGCGTTCCGCAAAGCCGCGGTGGAGACATACGCCAACGCCATGGCAAGCGCCGGCCTTGAGCTTCTAAAAAACGACTGGGCAATGCGATCTGTCCGAGACGTGTACGAAGACTTCAACGACCTCACGCTGCGAATCGTCGCCGAGGCGCTCTTCGGCGCGGACATGCGCGGCACACGGGCCCGGGAGATCAACGACGCCATCAAAGAGGCGTTCGAGTTTTTCGGTAAGCGATCCGCGACGGGGATGATCGTCCCGGAGTGGGTCCCGATTCCCGACAACTTCGCGTACAACGCCGCGGTGACCCGGCTGGACAAGGCTGTCTATTCGCTCATACGCGAGCGCCGCGAACGACGCGTCGACGGCGTAGATTCGACCGACCCGGACCTTCTCGACCGGCTTCTCGACGCGGTGGACGACGGCGAGGGCGGCGACGGCGGCGGCATGGACGACGTGAGCCTACGCGACGAGTTGATGACCCTCATGGTCGCCGGACAGGAAACATCCGCCATCCTCCTCTCCTGGTGCTGCGTCAACGTCGCGAGTAACCCTAGTTGCGCGGTTAAGCTCGCGGAGGAGGCCGACGCGGTCGTGGGTTCGAATCCGTTACGTGACTTACCAAACGCGAGCCACTACCCGCGGCTGAAGTACGCCGAGGCTGTGGTGCTGGAGACGATGCGAATGCAGCCGCCGGCGTACATGGTCGGTCGATGCTGCGCCGAGGACGTGTTCCTCTCTGGGGGTAAGTATTCGCTGCCGAAAGGAACGACGGTGTTGATCGCGCCTTATCTGCTGCACAACGACGCGAGGTATTGGGACGCGCCGGGTGAGTTTCGACCCGAGCGGTGGCTCACGCCCGGCGGCGTCCCTAAGAAGCGGGCAGAAGGGGGCGGGGATGAAGAATCGCTCGGGGATGAATCTGAATCGGAGCCAATGGCGAAGGGCGCGTTGAAGGGTATGGGCCCCGGCGGCGTCTACGTCCCGTTCGGCGCGGGCCCGCGTGTCTGCATCGGCACCGGGTTCGCCATGATGGAGAGCACGCTGCTGCTCGCGATGGTGGCCAGGGCGGTGGACGTTCGGTTGAGGCCGGGGGCGCCGCCGCCGAAGCCCCGAGCTTTGATCACGCTTCGTCCAGAAAACGCTCGCCTGGATGTCGTCCCTAAGCGCCGCTGGTGGTGATGTGAGTCTGGGAACGGCCCGGACCGGGGAGCCACCTGCGCGTGGTCTGTGGTGTCCAGATTAATCAGGTGTCCAGATTAATCAATTAGCCATTAATAACGATAGTTGTTAGACGACGTCGTCGTTCTATCCCTAGTCATCGGCTGTGCCGCAGGAGTTCCATGAGGATATCCTCCTGGCCCCGGCGAAGGTTCATCACCGACGCGGCCCAATCCTCGCCGCTTTTGAGCCCGTTCTGAACCGAGCCCGCCTGTTCCGCGTCGAGCGGGTCCAGCTCGAACCCAATCGCGTCGTCCACGCCGTCACCCGGCCGCAACGCCGCGTTCATCCCGCGCAACGCGCGCTCCGCGGCTTCACCGAGCACCGCGCGAGCCGCCGCTTCGTTTCGTTCGGAGATGGGGAACCGCGGGTCGGGTTCGCCGCCGTCGGGACCGGGGGGTTCGAAACCCGTCATCAGGTGCGTCCGAATCGACGCGAGCAGGACGTCGCTGGGAATGCCGAACGTGTTCGCCAGGACGGTGGACGCGTCGCTCGCGGCGTGCGCGGTCGACGTGGACGAGTCCGCGGCTCTTCGCATCTCGGGGAACCGTTTCGACGGATGCGACACGACGCACCGCCACCTCACTTCGCCGTTTGAGCCATTTGAGCCGCTCGACGCCGCCGCCTCCTCCCGCGGACCTTCCTCCTGCGGACCTTCCTCGGGCGGCCCCCGAGGCAGCGTCGGGTCGCGGAACACCGCACGTTTTTCGTTGGAATTCGAACCGTCGCCGGGATTCGAACCGTCGACCGTGTCCAGCTCGTCCGGAACGTCGGCGTGTTCAAACTCAGACGTCAGCCGCGGTAAACCGTGTCGGCGAAGCACGGCTCGGCGCGCCGCGTCGATGCCGGGCCCCCACTGCCTCGACGCCCTCCACGCCTCCAGCGCGTCGCCCGTTATGCGCAGCTCAATCTCCCGCCTATCGTTCACGTTCCCGCGGTTCGCGAAGCCGTACAGCCTGAGAAGCCTGCAGTTGTCGCTCTCGTCGCCGTAGGAAATCGTGAGTTGATTCCCGGCGGGGACGTCTTTGGTACAGACAACCTCGACGTCGCCCCAGGTCCCGTCCACGTTCTTCACCGCGGTGAGCTCGCAGTTGGCGTGGACACCCCCGTGGTTCAGTAAGTCCACGCCGGGCAGGAACGTGTACGGCATCTTATCACCCGAGGACGCCCTGGACAGCACGGACGCCAGCGCCCACGCGAACTTCTCGAGTGGGATGGAACCGTCGGTACCCGGAAACAGCGCAGCGTGCGCTTGGCTCACGAACGCTGACCTGCGCGTCACTCGCGCGTGCGTCGGGGTACCTCGCAGCGACGCGATCTGCGTCGGGGTCCAGAGCGCCGGGACCGACGGGGACGCGTTTCCGGCGAGGCCCGGAAGCGTCGCTAAATACGCCCCGCTTCTCGAACCCGGATCGCCGAGCTCGAAGAGGATATGCAGCGCCAGCGTCGCGTGCGTCGCCAGCTCCGGCGCGCCCATCGCGTTCGAGACCTTCACGACGTGGTCCACGAACTGCGGAACCTTCGCCGTAGCGTTCGCCATCGCGTGCTCCGCGGAGAGGGGAGCGTAGGCGGCTTTTGGGAGTCGAAGGACCGTCTCACCAGCTCGCACCGGGGTGTACGCTGTGAGACCGACGCCCATGCCGGGGATGCGCCTGGCGACCACCGCGCGGTGGACGTTCCGCCTGTTGTGCCTTGATTCGTCGACGGAGACGTGCGCGTTGAGCCATTTGGCGAAAAGCTCGTGTTCGCCTCCCAACGCGTGGATTGATTCGAAGAATTCGGTTGGTTCGTTCACAGCTGTGAATCCGCCCCCGGCAGCGCCGATGGGCCCGCCGTGCAGACGCCGCTGGATGCCGCCGCCCGGGCCGGCCCGCGCCGCCGCGAGCGTCGCGATGAACGCGCGCTGGGCTCTCATCGTGCCTTTTCTCGTCTCTAATTCTAGCCACCCCTCGTTCGTCTCCGACGGCGGTGGTGGTGGTTACCCTAATCGATTCGCGACGGTTCGCGGAGGATCGGCGGTGACGTGTCTCCTCCTCGCGATTGCTTCAGTACCGGTGCTCTCTACGCGGCGCTCAGGTGGTGAGTCCGACCATCTCCTTGAGCATCTTGAGCTTGATTCGCCCGTCCGACAGCAGGTGCTTCACCGTCACCCTGTCAGTGTGTCCGGTGGCTTGCTCGAAGCAGCGTCTGATCTCGCACCGAAGTTCCGCGCGTGTGTCCGTCGGGGCGTTGCGTGTCGCGCGGATCAGCTGTCGCATCAACGAGAGGACCTGGCCGCGGACTATGAACGCCTGCAGGTCCATGCAACGGCGACGAGCGATGCGGTTCGATGCGCGCGGGAGGTCGAGCGTGGGAGAGCAGTGAAGGAGGCGGCGTCCAATATCCCGCTGGACGTTCTGTTTCAAACTGGTAATGTCAAATCGGGAGTCGACGCGGGGCACTTCGATGGGCGCGGGGGGAATGACGACGGTTCGGCGGCCGCGCGTGAGGATAGAGGTTCCTGATGTTGTCGTTGAGGTCGAGTCTAAGGCTGAGG
>ENA-UOXV01008442-UOXV01008442.1-marine-metagenome-genome-assembly--contig:-NODE-8442-length-10110-cov-4.563899_pt1 | contig 10110 bp, 9 predicted proteins | sample MGYA00238165_ERZ766961 | MGnify/ENA primary metagenome ERZ766961 (study PRJEB28924, sample SAMN03173240) | marine metagenome | biome: Marine; feature: Water; material: Subsurface seawater | place: North... | reverse complement strand
TAAGTTTTTTATTCCTTTTTGATTAATTTCAGTTGATAACCCAGGATACTTCTTGGTTATTGGATCGCCTACAAGTCCAGCTAAAATTATTACAGCATTTACATTTTCTAAATTTTCTCTAATTTTTAAAGAGTCTCTAATATCTCCATTGACAAATCTAAAATTAGGTCTTTTATTAATTTGACTATTAGTTTTTTGTCCATAAATCAAATTATCATAGGAAATAACTTCATGATTTTTATCAACTAATTCATTACAAACAATTTGTCCTATGTAACCCTCACCACCAACAACAAGAATCTTTTTCATAATTTTTTATTTTAATAATTTTAATTTTTTATCAATAAGTTTGTACTTTTTATCGCATAAACTTATAATAGAGTTTTTATGAGAAACAATAAGAACACCAATATTATTTATTTTTCTTATATCATGTAAGATTTTTTTTTCATTTTCGTCATCTAATTCATTGGTTGACTCATCAAAAATTAGAAATTTCTTTGAAAAATAAAGCGCTCTAGCAATGACCAGTCTTTGCTTTTGACCACCAGATAAATTTTGTCCATTTGGGAAGAGAAAATAATTTTTATCTATTTGTAACCTTACTAATCTGAGAACTTCATCTATTTTTTCAAAGTTACAATTTGACTCCTCATATTCTAAAGAAATATTTTTCCATATTTCACCTTCAAAAACAAATTTATCCTGTGGTACATAGGCAAATAAATTTTCTATTGTAAAATTTTTATCTATAAGTTTATCATTAATTAATATCTCAGAACTTGATGGTTTAATAAAATTACAAATTATATTTAACAATGTACTTTTTCCTGAACCACTCTCACCAGAAATTAATGTGAAATCATTTATATGGAGATCTAAATTGCAGTTCTCTAATATCTTTTTTTTATCATATGAAAAATTAATATTTCTAAATGATATTTTTTTTATATCATCATCAATTGAAAATACATGATTGCTTGCTTCAAGCTGATTATTATTTAAGAATACTAAGTATTTATCTATTTCATCTACAAATGTTTCTGAATATCTTAATGTATTTTGAAATCTTAATAATTGGATAAAAAAAGGCATTAATCTTATTACTGATGCAAACAAGATAGAAAAATATTCTAAGTTATTAAAAATACTCAAATTATATTTTATTGTTGAAAATAATAATATTGAAAAAAAAGCTACAATTATTAATTCTAAAAACAATCTAGGAAGTATAGATATTAAATTATTTTTTAGGTCACTAGTAAAAACTTTGTTTGAATAGATTCTTAAATTGCTATTTATTGTTTCATACTTATTATAAATTTTTATTTCCTTAAATGAGTTGAAAAAGTTTATAATAAAATCATACAGCCCTTTATAGGCCTCTTTATTTTCAAAACCAGCTTGTTTTGGATTTAGAAATTTTACTTTTGAATATATAAAGAAGAATATTAAAAATGTAACTATTAAAATTATTGTAATTTTAAAATTTACATACAATAGCAATGTTAAGATCATTAAAAGCATAAATATTTCTCCAAAAAATATAAAAGTCAGTGATAATGCTCCGCCAAAAGTTTTGATATGATTACCTAAAATTGCAATATAGGTAGTAGAGGATTTTTCTTGAAATTTCATAAAGTTTAAATTTGAAAATAATTTAAAAAATTTTAATCTTAAATTATGTTGTTTTTCGTTTGTGACTTTAAAAATAGTTTTATTTAAAAAATAACTTATAAAAAACTTTGAAAAGTATGATAAAAAAAGTAACATTATTAAAGTTAAAGATGAAATACTCATCGAGAGCTGGAAAATACTAAGCTCTACATTGTTTAGCTCATTATAAAAAATTTTAGTAACAACTAAGGCCATAAAACCAATCGAGAAAAGTTCAATTGTTGATAAAAAAAAGGACACTAAAGAAATTTTTATACCTTCCTTTAGATTTATTTCCCCAATTTTAAGAATACTTTTTATGCTTTGAATTTGTTTTAACATAATTGAATTAATAAATTTATTTTTTTGAAATTAAGTTATTTTCAACATTTTCTAAAATAAAATGTCCTAAAAAAATTTGAGCTTCTTGAATTCTTGCTGTGCTTGTACTTTGAACAATGAGTGGTAAATTACATAGTTTTTTTGCTTTTCCACCTTTATTTCCAAAGAAGCCAATGGAGTAAATTTTTTTTTGTTTTGCTCTTTTCAAAACATTTAAAATATTTTTTGAATTACCAGATGTAGAAATTACAATTAAAATATCGCCTTGTTTACCAAAAGCCTCTAATGACCTACTAAATAAATCATCAAACGAATAATCATTTCCACAAGCTGTTAAAGTAGAACTATCCATGGCTAGAGACATTGCTGGGTATGCTTTTCTATTAATTTTTGGCCTTAGTCTAACAATCATTTCTGCAGCTAAATGCTGAGCATCCGCTGCTGAGCCCCCATTTCCACATAATAAGATCTTATTACCATTTGAACAACATACTGAAATCTTATTGATTGCAACTTCAATTTTTTTTATTTGGGGAATTAAAGTTCTTTTTGCTCTATTGGTGTCTTCAATATAAGAAATTATTTTTTTTTTCATTTTAACAAGCTTTTTTTACAGTTTGTATTATATTTGATTTAAATGAAATACAATATTTATCATTCTATTATTTTAGCCAGAGGAGGCTCTAAAGGTATCAAAAATAAAAATTTAAAGAAGATTAATACAAAACCTTTATTATACTGGTCAATCAATCAATCTTTAAAAGCAAAAAATATTAACAAAACATGGGTGAGTAGTGACTCTGAAAAAATTTTAAATTATGCAAAATCTTTAGGAGCAGAAACAATAAAAAGACCAAAAAATTTATCTGGTGATAACTCATCTTCAGAGTCTGGGTGGATACATGCTATAAATGAAATAAAAAAAAGAAAATATAAATTCAACAAACTTGTTGCTATTCAGGCTACATCACCATTACGATCAAACAAAGATTTTGATAAAGCAATAAATTTATTTGAAAAAGAAAAATATTGTTCTTTATTTTCATCTGTTAAAGCTGATGATTATTACTTTAGTTGGAAATTTTTAAAAGGAAAACTAATACCAAATTATGATATTTTTTTAAGAACCAAAAGACAAAATTTAAATTCAATCTATCTTGAAAATGGCTCTTTTTTTATATTTGATACGAAAAAATTCTTAAAATTTAAAAATAGACTTTTTGGAAAAATAGGTAATTATGTTCAAACAAAACAATGTCAATTTCAAATTGATAGTTTAGAAGACCTACGAATAGTCAATCATTTATTAAAAATTAAATAAATTGAATTTTTTGTAAAACTAAATATTCCCATACATATTTTTTTTAAAACATCTGTAACCGCTAATAAGCTCTTCAATTCCATCATCGATAGAATAATCAGCTTTAAAACCTGTCTTTTCTATTTTTTCATTCGAAACAATGTAATTTCTTTGGTCCTCATCTTTTTCAAATTCATTTTCAATAAAGTAAAAATTTGGTAAACGCTTTTTGATTATTACACAAAGCTCTTTTTTAGATAAATTAGCTTCAGTTAATCCAACATTATAAATTTGGCTTTTCATTTGATCAACATTTTTAAGGCAATGTAAAAAACATTTACTTACATCTCTTACATGAATATAATTTCTTTTGAAGTTGCCCTCATAAAGGACATTAAAACCATCAAAGTAAGCTCTATAAACAAAATCATTTACTAATAAATCTAATCTCATTCTTGGAGACATCCCAAATACAGTCGCAAGTCTTAAACTGATAGCATTATTTTTTTGCATTAATACCTTTTCAACCTCTACCTTATCCTTGGCATATATAGAAATTGGATTTAAATTTGAATTTTCATCACAAAGGTTATTTTGATCACCAGAGCCATAGGCGCTGTTAGTAGTCGGCATTAATATCAATTGATCATTAGAAGCATTTTTTAAAATTTCAAATATAGAGTCTTTGTTTATTGTGGTAGATCCTATTGGATCTTTTTTGCAAGCAGGTGCCCCAACGATGGCCGCCAGAGGTATTATTACATCACTTGAAGTAAAATATTTTTTGATTGCATTAAAATTTCTTACATCAGAATTTATAACCTCGATCTTTTTATTCCCTATAATATGATTTAAACTTGTTTGATTGTACATAAAATTATCCACTACAGTCACTTGATAATCATTTTTAAGCAATTCCTCAGAGAGAATTGAACCAATATATCCTGCCCCACCTGTTATTAAAACTTTAATCATAATATTTTTAAATTGTTAATGGTTGATTTTTTTTAAAATTTTTCCATGATTTTTTATTTAAAATTTTAAAATATTTAGATGCAGGCAAACCCAGACCACCTGTTCTTTTTGTTGTTATATCATTAGAGGCTATTCTTTTACCTTTGGGAATATCATTGTTGGCAACTAGAAATTTTTTTAATTTATTAACATTATTTCTTTCACAGGGCATAATTCTTTTCTTGCCGTCTCCAATTGCTAATTCTACGCTCCTTATTTTTTTTACTAGGTTAATAAATTCATCCTTTTCGAGAGAAGCTCTATGATCAGGTCCAGGTAATTTTTTGCTTACAGTTATATGTTTTTCATAAATAGAAATTCCAACACCTAAAGCTGCTAATACAGCTGAATCATCCATAACATGATCTGAATATCCAACTAAACATTTGAATTTGTTTTTATAAAAATTAATGACTTTCAGATTAGAATCTTCAATTGGAGCCGGATAGCTTCCTGTACATTGCATTATTGCAAAATTATTTTTTAAATGTTTTTTTAAAATTTTGAAACTACTTTCAATATCTTTTATACTCGACATCGCAGTGGATAAAATTACAGGTTTTTTTTTCTTTGCTATGTATTCAATTAGCTGATGATTGTTAGAATCTGTAGAGGCTATTTTAAATAACTTGACTCCAAGACTATCAAGTAGATCCACACTTTTTTTATCATATGGTGTGGACATAAAAATAATTTTTTTTTTATTACAATATTTTATTAAATCCTTGTGCATTTTAAGGCTAATTTCTTGAGATTTAAGAAGCTCATACCAGCTCAAACTTTTATCAGAGCCAGTTGTTTCTATATGGTATCTAGCTTTTGGTGCTTTTTTTAAAATGATTTCATCAGCAAGAAATGTTTGAAATTTCACAGCATCAGCTTTTGCTTGAACTGCAATATCAACTAATTTTTTTGCAATTTTTAAACTTCCGTTGTGGTTTACACCTGCTTCAGCTATTACAAAGCATTTTCCATTATGTGAAATAGTTTTTTTAAAGCTTAAGTTAATTTTTTTCATATATATTTTTTTAAAATACTTATACTTTTTTTTATTTGACTCAAGTTAGAATTTCGAAATTCTAAGATAATAGGTTTTTTAATTCTGAGGAATTTTAGATTATCTAAATTCACACAATTTGGTTTAAGTGGTAAATGCTGATCATCTAAACCATTATTTGAGCTTAATTCAATTGCTGCAATTTTAGGCTTTAAATCACTTAAGAATTTTTTAATTGAAAATTTAAAACATTTAGATGCTAAATAAATATGAGACAAATTAGCATTTATCATTAAATTGTTAGGGATTTCTTTAAATAATTTTTTAAACTCTTTAGGTTCTTGCATCATTAAAAAATTTTTTTTTTTAATTGAGCCTTCAGTTTCAATTGCAATTTGAATTTTTCTAGATTTTGAATAATTAACTATTTTTTTTAGAGAGTAAATCATTATCTCATAAGCCCTATTATAATTTGATATATTTTTTTTTGAAAAATCAAAATCATAATTCTTTTTTTTAAAGTTTAAACCTGGGGTAGGTTTGGATAAAAATCCAGGATGAATAGTGTATAATTGGGCATTAATTGTTTTGCAAAAGTCAATATTACTGACAATCATATCCATTGATTTTTTTTGGATTTCTTTATCTGAAGAAGCTATATTGATAACAAAATTTGTATCAGTTATTGGTGGAAAAAAGTTATGAACTAATATTTTTTTATTTTTCACACTTTGTTGTATTATTTTTTTAAATTCTTTTTTTGTTTGGTAAAGATGAGTCGAACCAATTTCAACACCATCTATATCTAGTTTACCTAATTGGTTTAGCACATCCTGTAATTTTGTTTTTTCTTTTTTTGGATATGTTGTAGACACGTATATCATTAATATTGCTTATTTTATTTCAGATTTATTTTTAATAAATTTATTTCCAATTTTTGCTAGTGGTCTTGGTGGAAAAATCATTGCTCTTATAAATGTATTTATTTTCTTTATGGACCAATTCTTATTAATTTTTCCATCAAACGGAGCACCACGAGAATAGTATGTGCCTTTACCAATTTGTTTTTTTCCTGTATATTTATTTTTAACCTTTTTTAGTACATTTTCTAGATACATGAGAGAAATGAACATTACTCTATAATACAGAGTTACTTGTAGATCATAATCTTCAATATCGATTTCTTTTTGAAAAATTATATTTCCAGCATCTAATTTTCCTGTCATATAATGATAGCTAAACCCAATCTTTTTTTCTCCATTTATAATTGCCCACGTCACACTACTACACCCTTTATACATCGGTAATAAAGACGGATGTAAATTAAATGGCTTGTAAGTTGAGGCATTGAGTACCTCCTCAGAAATTTTGAATTTATATGAAATACTCACAATTAAATCAGGTTTAAATGGTAAGTTTTTGTATGAAATTTTTTCAGTTGTGTAGTTTATTTTTTTTTCTTCACAATAAGAGATTAAATCACTTTCATAATAATTTGACTTATGAGTGTAAACATAAACATTAAACTTATTTTTTAACAGAATTTGGAGTGCTTTACAGCCAGACCAATTATAGCCACATAAAATAATATCTTTCATTGCTATAAATCAGTTTCCCAAACTTTGAGTCCCTCTAAGTCAAATTTTACATAAAGATAATCTAATTTTAATTTTTTTAATTTATTAATAAAATTAAACCAATTTTTCGGTTCCACATAAAACATCATATAACCACCTCCACCTGTACCTAGAAGTCTACATCCTGTAGCTAGTTTTGGACTCATTAGATCATTTTCTAATTTTTCAATTTTTTTATTATACATTTTATTATCTAATGATTTTTTTATCTTCCAACTTTCATTTATTAAAGCACCAAGATTTTTAACTCTCCCTTTAAGCAATTCTGTCTTCACTCTATCCACCAAATCTTTTAATTTGTTTCCGTTAATAATTAATTTTTTATTATTTTTATTTTTTAACTGTAATGATGCACCTTTATGGGGTGAACCTGTATAGCATAATATCAATCTACGCTCTAATTCGTCTAAAATATTATTTGGTAGTGTCATATTCTGAATTAAATTTGTACTTTTTTTAAATTCCATTAGATTACACCCTCCAAAAACAGTACTATATTGATCTTGCCAACCTCCTAAAATTCCTAATTCAATTCTCTCTGCTCTAAATGCCAATTCTGCGATTTCATATTTGTTTAATCTTCTTTTTTGCAAATAATTTATTGCACCAATAACTGCGGAAGAAACTGCTGCGGAACCTCCTAAACCTGAGCCAGGCTTAACATCGGTTTCTAAATACAAATCAAATCCAAAATTTGGTTTTAATAACTTAATACAAGACTTAACGATATCAAGATTTCCATCATATTTTATTTTATCAATATTTTTGATTAAAATCTTTTTTCTATAATCATTTGAAGTAATCAAAATTTTTTCATCATTTCTCTTTATAAGATGAACATTGCTGTACTTGTTAATTGTGAAAGAAACTCCAGCACCACCTCTATCAAAAAAATATTTTGTGATATCAGTACCACCCCCAGCAAAACTTATTCTTGCTGGTGATCTCGATCTAATCAAGATTTTTTTATCTGATATTTGAAAGTTTTCTCTATCAATGATATCTTTCAGTTTTCCTTTAGAGTCCAAAATAGGAATGAATTCGTATTTTTGATCTAATAATTTTAGAATACTTTCAGCTTCCTCCTCAGCTTTAATATATTTAAAATCCTTATTAATTGCTTTAATTGCTAAATCTTTAATTCTTCCTTTTTTTAATAAGTAGCGCCTTACATCACCGTCAGTCAACACTCCTAGAAGTTTATTTTTATTATTTAAAACAAATACAAACCTTTTTTTATTGAGTGATATTTTTTTCATCACATCTCGAATATTCTTAGTATGACTAATAGTAAATTGTGAAATATTTCTCATATAATTGACTCATCCCAATTATTAATACAATTACATATTTTTTTTAATTCATTGGGCTTTAAACATACTGAAGATGGTAAATGAACAGAGTTAAGAGAAATTTTATAAGAATTAAGAAATTCATCATGTTTATACTTTAGTTTAAAATGATCAGCAAAAGACACAGGAAATATCATTGGTCTACATTCGATACCTTTTTTTTTCATATATACTATAAATTTGTCTCTTAATTTTTTTTGATTAAAAGTTAATGTTACAAACCAATTTACGCTATTTTTATTTTCAAATTTCGGAAACAACTCAAAGTTCGCACTGCGCAAATTTTTTTTATAAAAATAATGTAATTTTTTCTTTAAAATTAGAATTTTTTTTAATCTTGATAATTGAGCAATACCTAGAGCAGCTTGCATACTTGTCATTCTATAATTAAAAGCAAGTAATCGATGATAATATCTTTTTTTTGTGCTCATTCCGTGGTCTCTTAGTAGACGAGCTTTATTGTAAATATTTTTATTATTAGTTAATATCATCCCTCCTTCACCTGTTGTCATTATTTTATTTGCAAAAAAACTAAAACAAGAAATATCACCTAATGTGCCACATAGTTTTCCATGAGTCTTTGCTCCTATTGACTCGGCAACATCTTCGATAATTTTTATATTTTTTTTCTGTATTATCTTTTTTATTTTTTTAATATCAACAGGATATCCAAAAGGATGAACAACCATAATAGCTTTAGTTTTGTTTGTTATTTTTTTTTTCACTTGATTCAAGTCCATACAAAAGGTTTTTGGATCTACATCAACTAATACAAGCTTGGCTCCTGTCAGTTCAATCATATTTGCAGGAGCAATAAATGTTAGATTGGAACAAATAACCTCATCACCTGGACCAATACCAAGACACAATAAAGATAAATGAAGAGCTGTTGTGCAATTTGATGAAGAAATAGCATATTTTACGCCATGCCATTTAGAAAAATTTTTTTCAAATTTTTCTACAATTTTTCCTTGTGACGAAATCCATCCAGATTTAATTGTTTCATTAACCAAACTGGTTTCTTTTTTTCCAATTAGTGGTTCAAAAAATTTGATCATTTTTATTAAATATCAGCAATATATTTGAACTTCAAATTTGATTTTGTAGCTGCAATATAATCTGACTCTCTATCTCCTATCATCAAACTTTTCTTTATATCAATTGGCCAATAATTTAATATATCGGTTATCATTTTATTATTTGGTTTTCTACATTTGCATTTTTTTTTAAATTTTTTTATCAGACTATCTGTGTGGTGAGGACAAAATTTAGTGTCATTTATGTATATTTTTTCTTTTTTTAAATAGTTAAACAATGTATTTTGAAACTTAAAAAAATCATCTATTTTAAATTTTTTTTTTGCAATACCTGCTTGATTAGTAACAATAAAAAAATAATTATTTTTTTTTGTTTTAAGATATTTGACAGTTTTTTTTATCAATCGCAAATCTTTAATTTTATGAATATACCCTTTGTCATGATTTATTGTTCCATCTCTATCTAAAAAAATTGCTGGCTTAAAAAAAATTTTTTTGAAATATATCTTTGCAATTTTTAAATTTTTGGGAGTACCAATGTCTAAAAAATGATTGTTATAATATTTACCACAAATTTTTTTATCATTAATCAAATTAGGTAAAATATCATTCTCAAGACTACTTTCTTTATTTTCTACAAATTTTAAAAAAGATTTATTAAAGAAATACACTCCTCCATTCATATATTTTTGTTTTTTATTTTTTAAAAGAGTTATTTGTGAATTCTTTTTTATAAATAATGAGTTTAGTTTTTTGTTTGATAAATAGTTTTTAT
>ENA-UOXV01008441-UOXV01008441.1-marine-metagenome-genome-assembly--contig:-NODE-8441-length-10111-cov-5.969869_pt1 | contig 10111 bp, 17 predicted proteins | sample MGYA00238165_ERZ766961 | MGnify/ENA primary metagenome ERZ766961 (study PRJEB28924, sample SAMN03173240) | marine metagenome | biome: Marine; feature: Water; material: Subsurface seawater | place: North... | reverse complement strand
GAGTCAAAGCAATGATTCATTGTGGTAGACCAACATCAATTTAACACCAAAGAGAAATGCAAGCAACCGAGCAAGGTAATCAGTATTGTAACTATTGTAAGAAAGAAACTTGGCACACTCCTAAGTTAGGTTTAGTATTTCAGAATAAAAGACTTTGTGAAGAATGTTCAACATCAAATACAATAGAAGAGAAATGAAAACACCAATACAAGAGCTATTAGACTACACAACCGACCTATTACACACCTTTGATTCAGAGCAGAGAGTAGCAATGGCTGTACTTGATTATCTAAAGACCAATAAGAAAGCACTGCTTGAGAAAGATAAAGAGGTGATGTGTGAGTTTGCATTTAGGTTTAACCACGATGCATTCACCGAGAACTACATCAAGGCAGAATTTGAGGAAACCTTTAACACCAAAGAGAAATGAGAAAATGGTTTTGGCAATAGCACACTCAATTGGTTTGGTTTTGGTTTTAAACGAGTGTGCACGGGGAGGGCTGAAAAGTCCTCCCTTTTATTTTTGATATGATTATCTTTATAGTGAACGCCGAGACATTCTCGGTATTAAAAAATATAAGATATGTTTACATGGATAAAAAAGATGTTCTCTGAAAGCTCAGAGGTTTCTTCTAAAAGATTTGTTGGTATAGTAGGCGCTTTGCTTTTGTTTGTTACAATGTTTGTGAACTCTTTCACTCATCAAGACGTTGCTCCAAGCGGTTCTTTAGTTGATGCAGTCCTTATATTATCGTTAGGTGCTTTAGGCCTTACAAGCGCTGATAAATTTGCTAAGAATAAAGAAAAATGATTTTTTCAAGATGTATGATTACGTCGAAAACTTTTTGTCCCTTGATGAAATACAATTGATAAGAGATTTTTGGTCTACCTCAAAGTATAAATATGATTCTCATAGTAACAATTGGAATACATCTTCTGAGTACAAAACAAAAATAGTTTCTCATATTCGACAAGTTGATATCATCGGAATTCCCTTATATAAACTTCATTTCCTCACTGAAAAATTACACAAATTGTTTTCTGAATATTTTCAAGACGATTTCAGATTAGAGGGTCCTCATTACTTAACTAAATATTCTATTGGCAGCTTTCACTCAAGTCATAATGATTCAGGAGTTGTAAATAATATGGTAAGGTCTAAGGTTGTTACGTTACAATTAAGTGATGAAAACGATTATGATGGAGGTGATTTAATTATTGGAAATGAAAAAGCATTGAAAAAAATTGGGACTGCCATCATTTACAATCCCGTCATGCAACACCAAGTAACTAAAATTGAAAGAGGTGTTAGGTTTGCTATAACTGAATGTGCGGGCTATCTAATGGGGTGATTTAAGCCCTTTTTTTGGGTAAATTTCAAATATGGTCAGGCGTTTTTTGGCAAAAAGTGAACCTGCGTTTGAACCTGCGTTTGAACCTGCGTTTGAACCTAGTTGATATATGATTATCAGCAACTTACATGATTTAGTGAACCTGCGTTTGAACCTGCGTTTGAACCTGCGTTTGAATTCAAGTGGAGATTTTTAGGTGTTTTCAGTTATTGTTAAAGACAAATGGTTACATTTGTTTTAATCAAGAGACAATATATCCATGTTCAATACAATACCCGAATTTCTTACAACTACAGCGTTAGTGGGGGGAGCAGCTTTCTTTTATGAGCTTATTTTTAGGAATGTTCTTCTAATAAAGAATATGTCAAACTCAAAGGACCACCTTTTGTATTGGGTTCAAAACGGATGGTCGGTGATTAAGTGTTTGCTGAATATCAATATTGGAATATTGCTTTTGCTATTCACTTTTATCTTAGCGCTACGATGTTATGAGCCATTAGAGGAGCACATGTTAGCGATACAAATTTTGTTCTTGTTATGGTATAGCGCTGTGTTTAAATACTGCTATGTTTGGAGCAAAAAATCAGCCTACGATTTGTTTTAAGGAATAATCTATTCTTTATTTTAGATAAAAAAAATCAATTCAATTTATAATGAGACACAAAACGAAAAGACAAGTGACATACGACTTGTTGGATGAACTGAAAGAATGTCTGATGTCGCTTAGACACACGATTTCAGACACAAGCGCTATGACTCTAATAGCGGACTATTTATTAGTAAAAGGCTCTGAAGAAGTCTTAGCTCTCTACAATAATTACTATTGTAATGGGGACTATGAAAAGGTGGTTGAAGAGCTATTGAATTAATTATTTTAAAAAATAAATATGGAAAATCAGAAAAAAGCTACAAAGCTGCAAAAATTACTTTTTGAACGTGGTCTAACTCAGACGGATTTGTATTGGCTTATTCAAGAGACAACGGGAAAAACAATTGGCAAGGACCGCATCAGTAAGTTGGTTAATGGTCATCAAAAAAACCTACAGGTTGATACAGCTAAAGCATTTGCTACAGCATTGAATGTTACGCTGAATGATATTATAGAAGACTAACAATATGCAATTCCTGATATCTCTTAGCGAAAAACCCGATACCTATCAGCTTCTTTGGGTTCATATTCTTGCGGAGACGGAAAAAGGAAATCATGTTTTTGAGCCCTTGGTTTTATGTAAGCGGTATAAAATGAGTAAGTCTACCCTAAAAAGATGTATATCGTGGGGGATATCTGAGCTCAATGCGCCAAGAGTTAAGTATAGGGCATTTTGGAAACACACTATGCTACATGTTAGTGTTGGCTCTGAGGGAATCATTCAACCTTCTGAACCTAAATCCCAATTAATCCCTAAAAAGATTTCGCAATTACCTCTCATTGAGGAAATCATAGGGTACCTGAATGAAAAAACAGGTAGAAATTTTAAGTCCAATTCGAAAATCGCAATTCGACACATCAACTCCCGTTTAACTGAGGGCTATAAGATAGAAGACTTTAAAAAGGTCGTAGACATTAAGACATCTAATTGGATGGGGACTAAAATGGAATCGTTTTGTAGACCCGAAACTTTATTTGGTAACAAATTTGACTCGTATCTCAATGAAAATTCAGTAGAAAATGAACAACAATCAAGGTTTATCACAACGCAAAGAGCAGTCGATGAGGCTAAAGACTTCGATTTCTTCTCAAATCAAAGTCAATAGTTCTTATGCAAAAATTTATGATGCATATATTCAAAACCCTCCAATCAAAACGATGTCATCAAACAAGGAGCTTTCAGGTGTTATTGATGCACTTGGGAAGTGGAGATTTTTCTTAGGAATCAAGGACAAGGCGAGCAAGGAAGAAATAATTGTCAATACTCAATTTATTAGAGAGCATTTTGGAGAATTGAATGTTCAGGACTTACACGAGGCTATGGGTCTATCAATAGCAGGAAAGTTTGAGGTAGACAACAATCACTATGGTAATTTTGGCCCGCTCTATATTTCAAGAATTCTTAGGGCCTATATAACCTATAGAAACTCAGCTCTGAATTGGTGTAAAAACGAACTCCGTAAAAACACTAAGCCCGCAGAAAATGTGATTTCAGAAGAAGAGCATTTGGAAGAAATGAGAAAGTTTTTCCTTCGAATGCACGACACAGCAAATTCCGAAGGTTTTGTAAATGATTACGGAGATGTATGGTACAACTTCGCCAAACGAAATGGTTTTATAAATTTTACCGACGACCTCATTGAACGTGCTCGTGTTTTTGGTGTAGAAAAGTCACAATCTGATGCTCATGAAGGCATTTTACTCAAATTAGAAATGCGCCAACAAATGAGTCGTGAGCAAAAAGAACATAAGCGTCGTTCTTATTCAAGGTCGTATGTTGTAAGTGAGTGGTTAAAAGATATTGCAGAACCTGAAAGTTTCGCTCAAAATATGACAAAAGAAATGCTGAAATAGAGATATTCATTATTTTAGACAATAATCTAACTTAATGAGTCAAACTCGAATTGAAGCAATGATACAAGAAGGTCTAAGAACAATCGATTTAATCGAATCAGAGCAAGCAAGAGGCCCTGAGAAACATGAAAACATAGTTGATTTTCTTCGCATCCTAGCAAAAAGAAGGTATTCTTCCGTAACTATTGTCGGCATACACGAAATATATTTTACAATTTGCGCCTTACACATGGGGGTAGAGGATATACGTTGGTATTCCAATAATGATTCTTTAGACAACTACCTTAATTCAGATAAGCATGTAAGATTTTCTACAGCAACAAGCAGCCTTTATATACCTGAATCAGAACTTGTAGTTTTTTCCATGAACGAGGCGCTTGCAACTGATTTCCCAAATCGTTGGGCTCAAAGAGTGCTGAATCAAACTAAAAATAAAGCACTTATTATGAATTCTCTGATAGCCTTTGATGAAAAAGGTCAATCTCACCAAGTTAAAAAGGATGTAGAGGGGTTATTAGAAAAAAATGCAGGTGTATTTGAATCGGAACGGATTGAATCACGTTCCTTTGGTTGGCACGAGTTAAAAAGAGTGGCTCAACGATAATTAAGAAATTGACAATGCAAACCACACAAACAATAATGCTAATTGCTCCATGGTGCGAAAGATGCTATGAGCTATTAGAAGATGTTCAAAGAGCCTGTGATTATAATGAAATTGACTTTCTTTTAAAAACCGAGGGAGAAGACCTGTTTGATAAATGGTTGGGAACATTTGCTATTACCGACCTCCCATCTTTGGTAGTAGATACAGGTTTTGAAACAAATGTTTATCACGGAATAAAGGGGGTTAACGACTTTCTAATACTTTACTTAGATGAATAAAAGATTAAAATATCAACTACTTAGTTTGTTTGCGCTGATTTCGCTGTGTTTTTTACTTTTCACCAATTGTAAAAAGCAGCAAGATTATGAAAGACTTCAATCGGCATTACAAAAAGCCCAATTTGACGCATCGAACTTTCATCAAGAGCTAACTGACGCAAATGAGCGAATCTCTACACAGCAGCAACTTATTTTAACACAAAAAGAGGCTATAGAGTCAGGACTACTTGAAATAGACCGACTAAAGAACGTAAAGAGTCAGGTGCGCTTTGTAACTCAGACAAAAATCGACACAATATTTGCGGATTTCATTACGCCAATAGACACTAATCAAGAGAGAAATAATATCGACAGGTTTAAAGTGACCGACCCTTGGTATTCATTTGAGGGATATGTAATGCCCGTGGGCGTTGCTATTACTGACCTTCAAATAAAAAATGAATATTCTCTTACTATTGCTGATAAAAAACTAGGATTTTTCAAAACTCCTGAGCCAAGTGTTATTTTAATAAATAAAAATCCATATACTTATACCGAAGAAATGCAAAACATCGTGATTGTGAAAAAGGAAAGGTTTTACAGGAAGCCTTGGTTTTGGACAAGCGTTGGTGTTAGTGTAGGATTATACATTAATCGAAATTAAAATGCTGTACTCAAAGGAAAAAATAGAAAAAGCCTTAGCATCGAAAAATTACAAATGGTTTGATGGGGGTGATTATGATTTAAACATTGTGGGTGTTCGCAACTCCGCAACGGGACAGGAAGTAACGAATAAATTTGACGATATAATTACTTGTTCGTTTCGGATTGGAGACGAATGGATTTATAAGGAGTGGGCAATGACCGCAGATTCAGGAAAAGCCGCTGTGTTGAATTTTACTAATGCAGCAGGAGTTGCTCGCTTAGTTGAGGGTCAGTATAGAGGTAGCCATATGATAGGCTTACACAGGGGCAAATACACCGCATTACGTCAGAAAAAACCAATGAGCGTTTATCGGGATAACAACAAGGATTTGGTTTACGATGAGGATGTAATTCAAACGGGTATTTTTGGAATCAACATTCATAGAAGTAATGCTAAAACTGAAAGCACAATCGTAGACCATTGGAGTCATGGTTGCCAAGTATTTAAAAGAGCAGATGACTTTGATGATTTCATGGCTATTTGTGAAACGGCAAAAAATATTTGGGGAAACTCATTTACATATACTTTAATAAAGTCTTCTGATATGGCAGAAAAGAAGCCTGAGATTGTATTTGAAAAGCCAAAAGACCCTAAGCCGTTTTCGGAAAAAGGGTGGTTCAAGAGATATTAGAAATTAAGGAGACACAAAATGAGAATACTTTTTTACGGAGATTTCGGCTGTGCAACAGGGTTTGCAAAAGTCAGCCAAAACCTTGTTGACCGATGGATTGACAAGATGGGTGATAAGGACGAGCTTGTTATTTTAGCACTAAACAATCACGAAGCCGAAGCATATGAATACCGAGACAAAGCGATAGTAATTCCGTTGCTAGGAACAAGAGATGAAAAAGACAAGGACCACCATTGTCGCAACAGCTTTTTGAGGTTCTTATTTTCGGGGGAGTTTGAACACATTTTTTTATTGAATGACTTAGAGGTTCTATCACCCCTGAATAAACACATCACGGATATTCGTAAAAAACACAAGGAGAATAAGAAGAAATTTAAAATTCATGTGTACTATCCTGTAGACAGCGTTCCTTTGAAGAAGCACATGCAATTTTTAGACATTGCTAATCATGTATATCCTTATACTGAGTGGGGCAGAAAACATACTGAAAATTATTGCGACTCAAGAAAAATTGAGGTTGTCTCACACGGGGTTGAGCATGATGTTTTTTATCCAATGGATGCAGTAGAAACTATTTTCCCTCAAGATGCATATGTCTTTGGCAGCATCAATAGAAATAGTCAAAGAAAGGATGTAGCAACTTTATTGCAAGCGTTTTCAATCGTTAAAAAGAAACTTGAAAACTCTAACGCTCCAATAATTTTATACCTACACATGAATCCAAAAGACCCATTTGGTTTAGACATCTATGAGGCCTGTGAGGCGTTGGATTTAGAAATTGGTAAAGACGTTTTGCTGCCTGAGAACTTTAACGAGAATGAGGGCTTTTCGCCCGAAAGGCTGAACGAGTTATACAATATGTTTGATTTTTTTGTTACGACTACAACGGCTGAAGGTTGGGGTTTGACAATTACGGAAGCTATGGCTTGTGGAACGCCTGTTATAGCGCCAATACACACAAGTATTACGGAGATTACGGACCAAGGTACTCTCGTATATCCTTTACTTGACCTTAGGCCCTTTATGTTTGTGAACGATGTTCAAAAAGTCAGGTATCTATCAAGTCCTAACGAGACATCTAAAAGAATGCTAGACGCTTTAGCAGAAATAGACACTGAATTTCAATACGATTTAATAGATAAAGCTATTCGATGGGTAGCTCAATACAATTGGGACGACAGCGCAGAAATAATTTACAAAAACTTTAAAAAATGAATATAGCAGTTTGTATACCTACAATTAATCGAGCAGATTTACTGAATGAGGCCTTAGCCATCTATGATAAATGTTGGCCAACATTGAAAATATTCATACTCGATAACGGAAACCAAGTAATTCACACAAAAAACGAAAATCAGATAGTTATTAAGTCTGATTCTAATATTGGTGTTGCTGCATCATGGAATTTTTTGTCTGAAATCGCTTTTTCGGAAGGGTTTATGCGTTCTTTAATATTGAATGACGACATAATTCTTGATATTGATGAAAACGAACTACATAGAGCTCTTAACAAATATGCCGACCACTCAATTGTGGTTCAAAACGGAAATTGGTGCTCATTCATTTTACCAAAAGTCGTTTTCGATACTATCGGCCCGTTTGACGAACACTTCTACCCCGCACATTACGAGGACAATGATTATATGTATCGCATTAAATTAGATAAGCACTGCGATATTCAAGTAGACAATATTTTGAATCCAACGACCTATAGAAACTCAATGAGTATTCAAAAAGAGCCAACGCTGAATAAGTTCTCTAAAGAAAACCTGAACTATTATATTTCTAAGTGGGGCGGTAGACCAAGTGAAGAAACCTTCTTGAGCGAATTCAATACAATTCCGACGTATGAATAGGGAAGTCACATGGGAAAACTGCGTAGACCTTTGTAGATGCTCGAATAATATTGTTGTATCAGGCTGTCAAAGGTCAGGCACAACTTATGCGGCAAAGGCTTTGGCTAAGGACCTAAACTATACGCATTACGACGAGCATGATTTCGGTGTAACTGATTTTTCAGAATTCCTGAGAATTTTAAGGAAGCCTGAGCCTAAAGTGATACAAGCTCCTGCAATACTGCATGAATTGAAATCCGTAGAGATGACATCGATAATCGTAATAATGAAAAGAGACGAAAAAGATGTGGCTGCCTCAATGCTAAAACACAATTGGTTCAAAAATCATGGACAGGAAGAATATGCAAAGTACGCCATTGGTCAAGCACTTTCTCCCGAACAAATTTATAGAACAAAAATTCAATTTAGTAAAGGCCTGAAATGCGTTGAGCTGCCTTACAAAGAGCTTGAAAAGACCGAGGGATTTGAGTCAAATAGAGTCAATTGGCACATCAAGCAAACGAAAAATTAGGACGTACCTGTCCTATTCGGGAAAAATTCCCGTTTTAAAATAGAAGTAAAAAAAACCCGAAAGCAGTTCTTATGGGATGCAGTCGGGAAAATTAATTACTTGTAGAGCTTATAAGCGATAGCAGCACACAAACCGATAATGATTACGTTATGTACGTTGTTTCCGCCTAAAAAGTCAGGAGATTTGATATCAAACATGACAATTATTTTTTAGTTAATTTTGTTTTGAATAACAAACTTACAACATTATTTGGGACCCTTAATGAAATTTCAAATACAGTAAATGAAAAGAGCAGGAAGAAAAAGCGCATCACAAACGCCCGCACCAAAAGCGGAGCGAATTAAGGGAAGTAAAAAAAATAAAGCAGGAAGTGCTGCATCAAAATCATCTGCACGAAAAATTGTTTTTAGTGATAAAACAAACACCACTATTAAAAACAAGGTGAGTGAGTTCAATTCCAAATATCCCAAAAACAAAGTAAGCGTAGCAACTGCAAAAGCAGTAGTTCGCAGAGGTATGGGAGCGTTCAGCAGCTCGTTCCGCCCAACCATTTCAGGTGGCCGTCCAAATAGCAGAAATGCATGGGGAATTGCAAGGTTAAATACCTTCCTAAAAAAGAAGGCGGGTAAAGCTGTAAAAAAGGCCTACACTCAGGATGACGACCTTTTATAGGGTATAAATCTATTTATTTGCAACAATAAACATTTGTTTTTTCTTTTTCGTATTTTAGCCTATTGATTAACAGGTGAATATGTCAGAGATTAAGCACAATCAGGGTGAAGCAGGTGGCTATTTAGTCGGAAGACGACACAGCACAGGAGGCATCAAAGCGGTAAATAAGTCTACAGGTCAGCCATTAGAAATGGAAGGCGGTGAAGTTGTAATTACCCGTGATGCAGTAAGCGACAATACGAAGCGCTCTTTCAATGGCAAGATGATGACAAATCGTCAAATTCTTTCTGAAATTAATCAAAGCGGCGGTGGTGTTGCTTTTGCAGATGGTGGCGAAGTGCCCGACACAATGCAATTTACAACTGATGCCGAGTATGAATATGGCGGCAAAACGATGTGTGGTTGTGATTTAGCGACTGAAATGTCAAAAGCTCAAAAACTTCAAGACGGTGGGTCAACCGATTCATTACCTATAAATTTTAATTCAAAAATTTATGTAACCTACAATGGTTGGGGTCGTCGAAGTCTTAGCAATAATGACTACGAAAAAAAAGATGCAGGCGGCCTGAAAGACATTTTGACTGCGTTACTATACGACGCTACAAGGGTCAATGATAAGTCGCTGCAATTTAGATTAGGCTTAGAACTTGATGATGAAAACGGCGACAAAAAATATATTCCACTTCTTGAGAATCAAACGTATCAAAAGGTCATTGACGAAGGCGGATTTGACTACGAGGCCGTACTTAAAGAATTTCAAAATAAAATAAGTTCATCACCCGATGGTTCTTTAGAAATAGCTTACAGCTTTTATGAGTTGAATAAAGTATATTTTGCAGGAATTGAAGGAAATACTATAGGTACCGATAATGCATCATTGCCCACTGATTTTAGACGAGACAATTTTGCCCCTCCTTCAAATGGAGTTGGCCGTAGTAATTCTATATCACACTTTCTTTCTTTTGAACCCACCAACTATAAGACTGAAGTTGTCGAAGAAAAATCAAATTACAAGGATT
>ENA-UOXV01008427-UOXV01008427.1-marine-metagenome-genome-assembly--contig:-NODE-8427-length-10127-cov-5.222796_pt1 | contig 10127 bp, 6 predicted proteins | sample MGYA00238165_ERZ766961 | MGnify/ENA primary metagenome ERZ766961 (study PRJEB28924, sample SAMN03173240) | marine metagenome | biome: Marine; feature: Water; material: Subsurface seawater | place: North... | reverse complement strand
TCAGTGCAAGGAGTGCGGTGGGTCACAAATCTGCGAGCACGGTCGTCAGCGCTCTAAGTGCAAGGAGTGCGGTGGGGGTTCAATCTGCGAGCACGGTCGTGAGCGCTCTAAGTGCAAGGAGTGCGGTGGGGCAGGAATATGCGAGCACGGTCGTGTGCGCTGTCGGTGCAGGGAGTGCGGTGGTGGATCAATCTGCGAGCACGGTCGTCGGCGCTCTGAGTGCAAGGAGTGCGGTGGGGGCTCAATCTGCGAGCACGGTCGTATACGCTATAGATGCAACGAGTGCGAGAAGTAGCTCGCACCACGACAGTACTTGCCAAAAAATCAAAAGCTTTTCAATACAAGCCGATTACATTCTCTCCCCCCAACTCATTAGGCGGTCTCCTCCGCCGCCACCTCGACCGCCGCGTGGGTGGTGACCAGGTTACGGTCACCGTACACGTTGTCGATGCGGCTGGTGGTCGGCCAGAACTTGAACTGCCTGACCCACTCCGCCGGGAACGCCGCGGTCTCCCTGCTGTAAGGCCTGTCCCACTTCTCGGACGACACCACGTGCGCGGTGTGCGGCGCGTGCTTGAGGGGGTTGTTTTCCTTGTCAATGGCGCCAGTCTCGATGTCGCGAATCTCCTCGCGGATGGCGATCATGGCGTTGCAGAAGCGGTCGAGCTCCTGCTTGGACTCGGACTCGGTGGGCTCCATCATGAGCGTGCCGGTGACGGGCCACGACATGGTGGGCGCGTGGTAGCCGTAATCCTGCAGGCGCTTGGCGACGTCCTCGGGGCCGATGCCGGTCTTGTCGGTGATGGGCCTGAGGTCGATGATGAACTCGTGCGCGCACGTGCCGTTCTTGCCGGAGAACAGGACGGGGTAGTGGTCCCCGAGCCTCTTCATCATGTAGTTGGCGTTGAGAATCGCGCGCTTGGACGCGTTCGTCAAACCTTCGCTGCCCATCATGGCGATGTACGCGAATGAGATGGGAAGGATGAGCGCGGAGCCGTAGGGCGCCGCGGATACCACGCCGAAAGGGGTCTCGCCACCCGCGGGGGTCGCGCCGTCGAGCTCAGCCGACGGGTGGTCCGGCATGAAGGGCGCGAGGTGCTTCTTGACGCCGATGGGTCCCATGCCGGGGCCGCCGCCGCCGTGGGGAATGCAAAACGTCTTGTGAAGGTTAAGGTGGCAGACATCCGCGCCGATGATGCCGGGCGCGGTGAGGCCAACCTGCGCGTTCATGTTCGCGCCGTCCATGTACACCTGGCCGCCGTGCTTGTGGATGGTGTCGCAGACATCCTTGATGCCGTCCTCGTACACGCCGTGCGTCGACGGGTACGTCACCATCAACGCGGCGAGGTTATCCGAATGCTTCTCCGCGGCAGCCTTGAGCTCGGGGATGTTGATATTACCCTGCGCGTCGGTGCCGACGACGACGATCTTGTACCCAACCATCGCGGCGGACGCCGGGTTGGTACCGTGCGCGGACACTGGGATGATGCAGACGTCGCGGTGGTGATCGCCGCGGGACTGGTGGTACGCGCGAATCGCCATCAGGCCCGCGTATTCACCCGAAGCTCCGCTGTTGGGCTGGAGGGACATGGCGTCGAACGCGGTGATCTCGCAGAGCTGCTTGGTGAGTTCGTCGAACATCTCGCGGTACCCCGCGGTCTGTTCCTTGGGCGCGAAAGGGTGCATGTTTGCGAGCTCCGGCCAGGTGATGGGGATCATCTCGGTGGTGGAGTTGAGCTTCATCGTGCACGACCCGAGCGCGATCATCGAGTGCACCAGGGACAGATCCTTGGACTCGAGCCTCGCGAGGTAGCGGACCATCTCGTGCTCGGAGTGGTACGCGTTGAACACCGGGTGCGTGAGGTACCTGGACTGGCGAGTGAGGAAATCGGACGCGTTCACGGACGGCGCCAAGGATTCGGCGGTGAAACCGGGAGCCGATCCGCCGTTGAGCGCGGCGAAGAGCGCGTCGACGTCCGCCATCGTGGTGGTCTCGTCGAACGCGAGGCTCACGGTGTTGGCGTCGAGCTTGCGGATGTTCATGCCGTGTGCCTGGCAGTCCGCGATGGCCTTGTCCGCGCCGTTAGGGCAGCCGAGCGCGACGGTGTCGAAAAACGGGTTGGCGGGTTTAGAAAAGCCAATCTTGGCGGCGCCCTCGGCGAAGATGGAGGCGAGGCCGTGGGTCTTGTCGGCGATCGCCTTGAGCCCGGTCGGTCCGTGGTAGACGGCGTAGAGCCCCGCCATGTTCGCGAGGAGCGCCTGCGCGGTGCAGATGTTGGAGGTTGCCTTATCGCGGCGGATGTGCTGCTCACGGGTTTGCATCGCCATGCGGAGCGCGGGCGCGCCCTCGGCGTCGATGGACACGCCGATGATGCGGCCGGGCATGAGCCTCTTGTAGTCCTCGGAGGTTGCGAGGTACCCGGCGTGGGGCCCGCCGAAGCCCATGGGAACGCCGAAGCGCTGCGCGGATCCGATGCAGATGTCGGCGCCCCACTCGCCGGGCGGCACGAGGGACGTGAGCGCGAGGAGATCGGCGGCGGCGACAACCTTGGCGCCCGCCGCGTGAGCGGACTTGACGACGGGGGAGTAGTCGATGACGGCGCCGTCGGTGGCGGGGTACTGGAGGAGCACGCCGCAGACGTCGTTGCCGGAGTAATCGAAGCCGTTCTCATCGCCGACGACGACGGTGAGTCCGAGTCCGTCGGCGCGCGTCTTGCACACCTCAATCGTCTGCGGGTGGCACTTGTCCGAGATGAGAAACTTGGGCTTCTTGCCGCGGTTCACCGCGCTGCACATCGTCATCGCCTCCGCGGCGGCGGTACCCTCGTCGAGGAGCGACGCGTTGGCCATGGGAAGCGCGGTGAGGTCGCTGATCATCGTCTGGTAGTTGAGCAGCGACTCCAGTCGGCCTTGCGCGATCTCCGCTTGGTACGGGGTGTACTGGGTGTACCATCCCGGGTTCTCGAGGACGTTGCGCAGGATGACGGTGGGAACGTGGGTGCCGTAGTATCCGGTCCCTTGGTAGGACTTGAACACCTGGTTCTTGGACGCCATCGTCTTGAAATTGTCGAGAAACTCGGATTCGGAGAGCGGCTTGGTCCACTTGCCCATGTCCATGGTGGTTGTCCTGCGAATGTCGGTTGGGACGGTTGCGTCCACGAGCGCGTCCATCGAGTCGAAGCCGATGTACTTGGCCATCTCAGCCTCGTCGGCTTTCGTCGCGGAGTTGTGGCGGCGCTCGAAGCTGTTAAGAACATCGATCATCGGGGTGATACGTCAGTCGAGGCGCGGGGGGGGCGTGAAGATCGGGCGACACTTGTAAAAAGCCGTGGCCGCGTCGAGCGGATAAGTGACGCGGTGAGTTGTCCCGGGTGGGTGGGTTACCTGTCGAGGGGCCTGAGGGCCTCGACCGCGATGGTGCGGACGGCTCCCGCGGCGAATCCGGGGTTGACGACCGCGCGAACGCCGACGTTGGCGGCGCGGTGGGCCACCGTGGCCAAGGGCGCGACCTGCGGGTTGGGGCGTGGGAAGGGCGTTTTGAGTTGGGACGGCGTCGTCATCGGACCGAGTGGCGCGTTTGAAAGATCGGACACGCGCGCGCACCTGGGACCACGCGGCGGGCGACGCCGCGCCGAGGCGCGCGCCGGGGGTCACCGCCAGGCGGCGGAAGAGACCCGCGGCGGCACGGGAGGAGCGAGACATGGACATGGTGGTCCTTAACTCGCGTGTTGCGCTTGTTGTGTGACCTGATCCAGCCAACTGGACGCGAGGCTCGGAGAGCGAACGGGTGCCGCTAAATCCCACGGGGGTGCCGAAGCATTTTGCCATCTCCGAGATATGGGCATTTAGTCTGGTGAATAGATAGAATAGGTAGAATAGGCCTGGGATATTAGATTTTCCCCGAAACGACGCGTTTTGTAACGCTCCTGATACCGTATTTGGCATTAACCAAAAAATGGGCCAAACGCACATCGTCTCTACTCCTTCCCCTCGTTCAGCTTGCGCATCAGGATCTCGTTCGACAGCGCGGGGTTCGCCCTGCCCCCACTCTCCCTCAGCACCGCCCCGACGAAGAACCCCTTCAACTTATCCTTACCACCGCGGTACTGCTCCAGCTGACCAGGGTTCGCCTCGAGCACCTTGTCGACGATGGCCTCAATCTCAGCCGGGTCGGAGATCTGCTTCAGTCCACGCTCCTCGACGATGTCTCCCACGCTCTTATCCCCTTCCTTGCCCTCGAGCAGGTCGGGTAAGATGTCTTTCCCGATCTTACCGCTGATCACGCCGTCCTCGATCAAAGCACAGAACTCCGCCAGCTGCGACGCGGACAACGGCATGGTGGAAACCGTGAAATCCTTCGAGCTCTTCAGCCACGCCATCACGTCGCCGGTGAGCCAGTTGGCGCACTGCTTCGCGGGCGCACCCTGCGCCAGCGCGGCGTCGAAGTACACCACGAGGTCCTTATCCTCCACGAGCACCTGGACGTCCGCGGGGGGCAGCCCGAGCGCCGCGTACCGTTCGCGGATCGCGCCCGGCAGCTCGGGCATCGACGAAGCGCACTCGTCGATGAAACTCTCCTCCAACACCAGCGGCGGTAAATCGGGCTCGGGGAAGTACCTGTAGTCCGCCAGACCCTCCTTCTTGCGCATGGACACCGTGCACTGCCTGCCCTCGTCCCACGTCCGCGTCTCCTGCACGATGTCGTCACCCTTACCCTCGCGGATCAGCGCGGTTTGTCGATCAATCTCGAAATCGATGGCTCGGGACATGGCGTTGAACGAGTTCATGTTCTTGACCTCAACCTTGGTCCCGAACCGTTCGCGTCCCACGGGCCGTACCGACACGTTGACGTCGCATCGCATGGCCCCTTCCGACAGGTTCCCGTCGCCCACGTCGAGGTACCGGACGAGCCTTCGCATCTCCGCTCCGTAGGCGGCGACTTCCCGGCCCGTTCGAAGGTCGGGTTCGGACACGATCTCGACGAGCGCGACGCCCGCGCGGTTGTAGTCCGCGAGCGCGTACCCCGGTTCGCTTCCCTTCGCCGGGAAGTGCGTGAGCTTGCCGGCGTCTTCTTCGATGTGCGCGCGGGTGATGCCGATGCGTTTGACGCCTCCGCCGTCTTCGACGGGGATGACGACGTCGAGGTGTCCGCCCTCCGCGATTGGCTCGTCGAACTGCGAGATCTGGTAGCCCTTCGGCAGGTCCGGGTAGAAGTACTGCTTGCGATCGAACTTGGACCGGCGCCTGAGGGTCGTGGCGTTCAGGCCGAGTGATAGCTGGACAGCCTTGCGCGCGACGGCTTCGGAGAGGATCGGGTAGGTGCCCGGGTAGCCCATGCAGGTTGGGCAGACGTGCGTGTTTGGCTCGTCGCCGTAGACGCTGGGGCATCGGCAGAAGGCTTTGGTCCTGCAGTTGAGCTGGACGTGGGTCTCGATGCCGATCACCGCCTCGAACTGGACCTCGTCGTCCTTACCGTCGCCCTTCGAGGCGTCGCCGGTCTCGGGGCTCGATGGGGGCTTCGTCTTCGTCTTACTGGCGTGGAGCGGGGTCGCCGCTCGGGTTGGGGCGCGGCGGGGGAGGCGGATGGGACCCGCGCGCCGGCCGGGGGGCACGGGGGTGGGACCCGCGCGGATCATCGCGGCGGTGGCGTGTGCGGCGGCCATGTCGACTGCGTCGCGAAGGCCGGGCGCGTGGCTGTGGCATCGGGGTTAGGGCAACGAGGATAAAGAATTTCACCCGGTCAAGATCTATTTCATTCGGAACGACACATGCAACGTGGTTACGGAAAAGTGCGAGTTAGTCGGGCAATGGCAGATGCGTCGGTTTTGTACGCGCAAATAGACAAGACATCCCCCTATTTGTGCCCCGGACAAATATCACGCTCAAAAACTCATCCATCGCCGCAACACTCGTCGCGACGCGCTCGCCGCCGCCGGTGATTCAGGCCGCACCTGTCCCTCGGCGTACGTAATGATGTTCTCCACCGTCGCCTCTGCCGCGCACCCGCACCGCGCGGCCGCCAAGCTCGGCTCCCGCGCGCCCACCCGCGCGCTCAGGAACGCCGCCGTGGCGCCGCGCCGAAAGGTCGCTCGCCAGCTCATCGAGGCGACCATCAGCAAGGACAACGTGTTCGCCAACAACCCCGGGTCTTTGGCCGCGCTCAGCGCCATGGGGGTGAACAACCAGGTCCCGGTGCAGCAGAACATGATGCCGTTCGAGGACATGTCGTCCGCGACGATGCCCCACCGCGAGAGGCTCAAGGTCTTCTCCGGCACCGCGCACCCCGAACTCGCAAACGTGAGTCCAACCTCTTTTCGTGTCCCTCCATCCCCACGCGATCCGAAGGCGCGTATCGGCGTCCCAACGCCGGGTTCGTTCGCACGCGCGCCCTTCCACGCGCCCGGGATCGTCACCCCGATGTGACGTGTCCCCGCGCTCGATCTCGTCACGTCCCGACGCGAACGGGGGGCGACGGCGGCGCGCGCGCCCCTCGCTCGGATTTCAAAAATTCGGTTCCCAAACCGAGCCTTTTTCCAGCTTTTTTTTTGGCAGACGAGACGATCGATCATCTAATCCTCCGACACTCACCCGTTCACCGTTCACTTCAACAGGAGATCGCCAACTACCTCGGCATGGACCTCGGCACCTCCGTGATCAAGAAGTTCGCCGACGGCGAGGTGTACGTCCAGATCAAAGAGTCCATTCGCGGCTGCGACGTGTTCCTGGTCCAACCCACGTGCCCGCCAAACGTCAACGATAATCTCATGGAGCTCCTCATCATGATCGACGCGTGCCGCCGCGCGTCCTGCCGCTCCATCACGTGCGTCATCCCGTACTACGGGTACGCCCGCGCCGATCGGAGGACGTCCGGGCGCGAGTCCATCGCCGCGAAGCTCGCCGCCAACCTCCTCACCGAGGCGGGGGCGACTCGCATCGTCATGCTGGACATTCACTCGCTGCAGACCATCGGGTACTTTGACATCCCGGTGGACCACATCTACGGCGAGACGGTCATCCTGGACTACCTCACCAGCAAAGACTTCTCCCCCAAGGACCTCGTCGTCGTCTCCCCCGACGTCGGCGGCGTCCCGAGGGCGCGAGCGTTCGCCAAGAAGCTGTGCGACGCGCCGATGGCCATCATCGACAAGCGACGAACCGGCCACAACAAGGCGGAGGTGATGAACCTCATCGGCGAGGTTGACGGTAAGGTTGCGATCATGCTCGACGACATGATCGACACGGGCGGGACGTTGGTGGCGGGTGCCAAGCTGCTCAAGGATCTGGGCGCGACGGATATCTACGCGTGCGCTACGCACGCCATCTTCTCGCCGCCCGCGGTGGAGAGGCTCGGTTCTGGGGTCTTCACCGAGGTCATCGTGACGAACTCGATCCCGCACACGCCGGATCGGGATTTCCCCCAGCTCACCGTGCTGAGCGTCGGTAACCTCCTCGGCGAGACCATCTGGAGGGTGCACAACGATAACCCGGTGAGCTTCAACAAGCTGTGAGAGGCGCGGGCGGGGTCGGTGGGTTCGAAGGAGAAAGAGGGACTCGACGTCGATGAAAAACTAAACCATAGAACTCGGGGGAGTGTTGTTTGTTCCCCACGGTTGTACATGTCGCTAAGATATAGGCAAAAACAAATCAGTGAAACGTCACACGGGGGAGTCACCCGGGATGGGCTCGAAACCCTCGGTGTTGTCGACGTTCACGAGCCACGTGGGCAACCCCGCGCCCTCGGTGCCCTTCCCCGTGGACCCGTCCCGTATCCGCCTCATCTGGTCTTTCCACCGGACGCCCCGAAGTATCCTCGGCGGCATGATCCCTCTCTCCGCCCACGCCGCTCGAAAGTCCGACATGCCCATGAAGAACGAGTCCGGGTGGTAGTACGTCGCGAACGCGTTCACTGGGTTGCCGTTGGAATCCGTCGCGCTCAAACTCACGCGGATGAAGTATACGTCCTGCTTCCCGCCGGGGTAATCGTCACGGAGCGGAGAGTCCGCGTCGATCTTGTGTCTGATGTTCATGGGTGCGTAGCCGAACCAAGCGCCGTACCCTTCGATCCCGTTCGTCAGCGACAGCTGGTGCACCCGCCCGCCCGTGACGAACACCTGCATGTTGATCGTCACGTTGAGTAAGTCCACCTTGGCCGGGCGGATGATCTGTAGGCGGACGTTGACCTCGTCGTCTGTGAGGATGCAGTCGGGGTTGAACACCACCTGCTGCAGCGGCCTGAGCGCCCTGGCGACGATGACGGCGCCCGCGACGGAGAGTAGTAGCCAATGCGTCCAGCCCTGCACCGCTAGCACGAACACTTCGTACCCGCTCGACGCGCTACGCGCCTGCCATCCGAATATACTGTCGGTGCTGAGCCTCACGCTCGTCAGAGACAACAGAAACTTATCTCTGATCATCCCATCTCGCGCACCGTGCTCCACCGCAGACACCACCGTCAGCGCCAGCGCGAACCCCACGATGAGCAGCACCTCCAGCGCGATCTCCAGCCTCAGTACCGCCCAGATGCTCAGCTCCTCGGTCAGCAGGTACCAGACGTCCTCCGCGAGAGATACGCTGAGCGCGCCCTCGTCGCCCTCAGCCGCGAAGGTCTCCTTGAATATCCGCCTGTCCGCCGTGTGCACGACGCCGCCCTGGAACTTGGGCCGCTCGTCGAGGCCCGTGAACTCGGGAAACCGCGAGGAGTCGCAGTTGACCTTCACGGACGACAGGACGTGCTCGTTGCCGGGGGGCGATCGTTGCCCGCCTTGGGCCTTGGGTTCTCTCGGCGTGAACATCACATTGCCGTTGTCCACGGTGAACGTGCCGTCCCCGCGTTCGGACGACGCCCTCGGGTGGTCGTAATAGTACCCTGACTTGTACGGCAGGCCCAACGCGCGCCGAAGGAGGTGCATGGCGCGTGGTGCAGTGATGACTCGGCGGTGGCGGAGTCGCAGCGCGCGGCGCTCTCACACTGTGGGTATGACAAACATGAATTCCACCCCGCCGACTGCTTAACAACTCGCCGACTGCTTAACAACTCATCCGCACGTGGTTCACACTTCGCGAGCGCCGTCCGTGCCGTTTGCGATCGAACCCTCGCGTCGAGGACCTTCGCGCCTCGCCCGAGCGACCGCTCGCGCGACATACATGTCCTCCCTCTCCCCCGTCGTCCAGGCGGTGCGGGACGCCGGCGAGAAGCTCACCGGGTCTTCGAATCTGACCCGCGAGGAATTTCTGAGATGCGTCAGGGACCTGGACACCGCCCTTCGGTCGCCCGGTGACGACGGCGACGACGCGTGCGCCGAGTTCTGCGCCGGCCCGCCGGACGCGCCGCACCGCGCGGCGCTCGCGTGGTTCGCGGGAAAGCTCCGCAAGGGCGTCGCGGACGGGGGCGACCCGATGAGAACGAGGGAGGATGTGTTCACCACCGCCGCCGCGCTGCAGGTGCTCGTCAGCGCGTCGGGCGGCGACCACCGCGCCACCTTCGGGCACACCTCCCGCGACGGCTCGCACGAAACCTGGCCCGTGCGTGGATACGACCTGTGCGCCAAGCCCTGGCCCCCGACCGTCCTCGCGCCCACCGGCATCCTACCACCTCTCCTAGCCCTGACGCGATGTAAACACGCGGGGCCGCAGGTGTGGATGCGCGCGCTGCAGCTCGCGGGGTCCATCGCGCGCAGCGACGACGCGGTGGTACACGAGATGTCACACACCGGTTGGCCGGAGGTGTGCGCGTCCGTGGTCACGGCGAACCCGGACCCGGACTTCACCGAAACGCAGTCGAGGGAGTTCGTGGTGGAGCGCGAAGTTTGGCAATGGCTCGACGAGAGATTCCAACGGAGCGGTTCCGGAACACTTCCAGAAGACTCCGACCGACCGAACCTGCGATCGTTCGAGGTCACCGAACGGTTCGCCGCGGCGTCATCGATCGATACGGAAGGGGACGGCATTGGACGCGTGGGGCTCGAGACGTCGGCGACGGACTGGTACGGGAAACTAGTCAGAGTCACGCGGAAAGAAGAGGACGGAGGAGACGCGCTGGGTTTCGCGGTGGCGGTGGTCGACGGACGCGACGTGGCGGTGTTTCTGACGGACGACGGGGAACGCGGGGAACGGGTTGTGAGCGCGAG
>ENA-UOXV01008424-UOXV01008424.1-marine-metagenome-genome-assembly--contig:-NODE-8424-length-10129-cov-4.508835_pt1 | contig 10129 bp, 10 predicted proteins | sample MGYA00238165_ERZ766961 | MGnify/ENA primary metagenome ERZ766961 (study PRJEB28924, sample SAMN03173240) | marine metagenome | biome: Marine; feature: Water; material: Subsurface seawater | place: North... | reverse complement strand
TCGATGCTGAGACGAGTTGAATAAGAGATGAACAAATAATGATTTTAACAAAAAGAATTTTTGAAAGCTTAGGTAAATCGACTTGGTCAATGAAAGCGATGCAAAGAACAGAAAGCGGGATAATTGCAAACAGATACCTTTGACCCCATCCCCATCCCCACCCATAACTGTAAGAACACATGAAGCAAAACCAAGTTCCGATTAGGAGCATAGCTAAGCAAGCAAAGGATTTGTTTAATTGAGATACTTTTATCCACAGTGGAAATGCAATGAGTATTGGATTAAACGGAAGAATGCCATAATGCAGTGAGATGGTGGACGGAATGCAATTATTTATGAAATGATTTATTCCAAATGTAATGCCAGGATTACCACCATACCCCAATTCGAAAAAACTTCCGAAGCGAAGATAGTTCGCAATGCCTAACAAAATACCAAAAGGAGCCAGAAAGTATGCACCGTTACCGATTTCCTTTATTAATACGGAATGATTCTTTTTACCTTCAATCAAACCATAGAAAAAAAATACTGGCAGTAATATAATATAAGCGACTTTGATCGAGAGCAGCAGTGCAAACCAGAATGAAAAATAGCGCCACTTCAAATGACTGCACGATAATACCGCACTAAGGGATCCCAAAAGAAAAGATAATTGGGTGATTTCAGAAAAGTCGGTGATTGAATAAGACCAATATGCTGTAGCAATTGCTATAATTACAATAGTTGCATCAGCATGAATTTTTTTTCTACCTAAACTTAAAAGAATTTTTTTAATAAACCACAATCCTAAGATTGCGAATGGTATATTGTAAAAAGACAAAAGAAATGCTGTTAATATGTCTTGGGGGATCGCAAATATAACAGAAAGAATCTTTCCTGAAATGATGAAAGGTATAAAAAGTATTGCTAAACCAATACCATATTGAGAATAGACCTTGCCATCTTTGCCAGGATTAACTGAAACTTTAAGAAATTCATTATCGACCGGATGAATTCTCATCGTTCCATTTTCAATAATAGCTTTAGCAGTTCTTATCGAGTACTCTGTATCAATTACCTCCAAGTGACCTCTTGCTGAAATTAGGTATAGGAGTGATATCCAAAAGAATGGTGATCTAATTATAAGTCTAATGTGATTAATCATCAATTGACCATGTAAGTCTTTTGAGTTTAAAATTGTTAAATATTTGTCTCAATGTTGATATTCTATCTTCGTCAGAAAATTGACTTAGGCGGTCGATGCCTTTTTTTACCAAATAATTTCTAAGATCGGGTTCATTCAATAGACGCTGAATTGCATTAGCAAGAGATTCTGCCTTGTCTGGAGCAACAAGCAGAGCTGCCTCGCCGACTTGGTCTCTGATTCCAGGAAGGTCGGAAACTATAACGGGAGTCTCAAGTTCAAAAGCCTCTAACGGGGGCATGTTGGAGGGACCAAAATAGGATGGCATCACTAGGGCTAAGCTGTTCATATAATATGCTGGCATTTTTTCGTCTGGCACGAAACCTACATATTTAATCAATGACAGGACTCCTTGAACTCTTGCCATTTTCATAACCTGTTGGAGGTTACCGCAGTCAGAACCACAAAAAATTGCATAAACCTTCTCCTCGGAAGAGCTTAATATAGCGAGCGAATCGACAATAAGTCTGTGATTTTTGTGAGCCCAAAATTGAGCAGGGTAAAATACATATGGGGCATTTGGAGGGATACCCGCTTCATCTCTGGGATCAAAGTCGGAACCCTGTGTGCCAATTTGCCTTTTGGCAGGAGAGATTGAAATCCAATGAACCCTTTCTTTGTCTAGTCCGTATCGCTTAATCAGGTTTTTCCTACCTAGTGGAGATTCAGCAATCACGGAAACAGCTCTGCTCAAGGATATGTGCATAAGGTCTTCACGTGCCTCAAATTCGAAATTATGCCTTACCTCAGGAAATTCCGGATGATCGCGATGGCAAAGATCCCAAACTGTGTAAACATAATTTAATCTTTCAAGAAACAGACAAATGGGGGAAGGTCCTGTAAAGTAAAGTAAATCGACATCATCTTTTTCAAAAGCAATGTCAAAGGCTTCGAAAAAAGCAAATTTTCCAAAAAAACGATGCAGTAAAGAAAACTTTCGTAGTTTGTGAATTAGGCGTTGCTTTCTACCAAAACGGAATTTTTTTACAATAATTCCATCCTTACGAGCATTATTTGCATTGTTTGCGTCAGGCGTGTAATAAATGTAGGAATTTGATTCTTTGTCCTTGGAAAGAAGCCTAGTTGCATTGAGGCTTTGTTGGTAGCAGCCTCCTGCAATTGGATTACCATGAAAAATTACTCCAATTTTCACCAATTTGTCATTTAGAGGTTAAGAAAAGACTCTAGTATTTCTGTAAGTGTTTCAGCGACAAAAGTTATTTCATCATCTTGTATACCTAGACCGGCAGGAATGTAGAAGCCTTTCTCAGCTATGTTTTCTGAGTTTGGATGGATATCATTTCTAAATAATCCCATTTTAGAAAAAACCGGTTGCTTATGCATTGGATAAAAGAAAGGTCTAGTACCAATTCTTTTGCGTTTAAGTGTTTCCATCATTTCCTTTGCATTAATTGGGCAATTTTCTATCAAGACTATTGGATAAACCCAGTAAATATTTTCTGCGTATGTGGTTTTTTCCACTGGAAGTTGAATAAATGGAGAATCACGAAGAAGCTTATTGTATTTTTTACCGATATTTCTTTTTAGGTCGATAGTTTCATCTAGTTTTTCAAGTTGGGCGACACCGAGAGCTGCTTGAATATTTGTCATCCGAAAATTCCATCCTATACGATTGTGATAAAAGCGTTTGGACTCGATAAAGCCTAAGTTACGAGATCCTTTACAAAGTTTCGCTACATGATCATCGTTAGTTAGAATCATACCGCCTTCACCTGTTGTAACATGTTTATTGGGGTAAAAACTAAATACACTTATGTCACCGAGTGCACCGCAAGGCCGATCCTTGTAGTCTAAACCAATAACCTCTGCGGTATCTTCAATAATTTTAATTCCCAGATCTTTAGCCTTATCAATGACTGGATCTGCATCTACTGGCAGGCCATAGATGTGAACCATCATTATAGCTTTTGTTTTGGAAGTAATGGCAGCTAATATTTGTTCGGTTGACGAATTAAAAGTTTGGGGGTCACAGTCAACCAGAACTGGTGTGCCACCATTTTCAATTACAGATGTAACGCATGAAATGATCGTGAAAGTAGGAATAATGACCTCGTCACCTGCGGAAAGATCAAGAGCATTTACGGCACAATGCAATGCAGCTGTACCACTTGATACGGCAATCGCATGTTTACGTCCGTGTCTTTGGGCAAATGATTCTTCGAATAGTTTCACGAAAGGGCCTTCGGAGGAAATCCATCCAGTTGTAATTGCCTCATGAAGGTATTTAGCTTCGTTCCCATCTAACTTCGGAATGTTTACTGGAATAGAAGTCTTTTTCAAAATACGATAAACTGAGTTTAGATTAACTTAACTTTTTTTGCTCAATCAAGTGTTTCCTCTATCCATATAAGTTTTTATACTGTAGAAGAACTGAAAATGTGGAGCTAGCATCGAAATTAAGGCAGATTTCCAATCTCCGTCTTTAATGTCCATTTCCATCATCGGGCGGAAGGATGCCTTAAGGTTATGAAGATAAGATTTGAGGGAAGGCTTTTCATCAGTGTCCATATACCACCTTGAATAACGTTCTAATACTTCTGTGATAGAATTGCTTACAGATGCATAAACTTTAAGTTTTGGATCCCCAATTATTTGGTAGCCTTTTTTCGCCAGTCGCTCTCCCATTTCTTGATCCTCTTTAAATCTAAGCTTAGAATTAAATCCTCCAACTTCATTTATTGCTTCTCTTCTAAAAATTGTTCCGTAGGTGATAAGCATAGAGCAGGGTTCTGCCAAATTATTTTTAAGGCTTTCTTCACGAAATAAGTGACGAGATCTCCAACGATCCACGCTCTTAATTTTCGTCTCTGAGAAGAGGGCTCCAGACACTGCTGAAATAATTGGGTTCTCAAAGTGGGGTAATGCTTTTTCAATAAAATTTTTTTCAATGAAATTGGTCGCATCTAGGTTGAGTACGAATTCCCCAGATGTCTTTTTAAAAGCTAAATCTCTACAGAAACCTCTGCCCAGGTTGTGATCCAGCCGAATTATTTTGATCTTTGGGTGTTCTTTTAATTTTTGATGGGGACAAGGCACCTCAGAACAGTCGTCTATAATTAGAATTTCAAAGACTTCAACTGATTGAAGAAGGATACTCTTAATGGCTTTATTAATAGAATTCCAGTGGTTGAAACAAGGAATTACAGCAGAAATTGAAATTTGATTGGTATTTATCAATTCTTGTTTTATAAATCTCTTCGATGCTCAGGATTGTTAAGGAGGAAGGGTTGTGCTGGTTCGAAAAGCGAAATGGCATCAGGTGTTTCGGGAAAATGCCTATCAGCCAAATTATTAAGTACAAAAAAGGCGTTGGCACCAGATAGGTCGCATCCAATTAATTTGTAACCCTTCTTCTTTCCAAGTTCGTCAAGAGGTTTTAGAGCAGCTCCCATATTAAAGTCACCATTCCAATATCCATGCGGATTATATTCTGCAATCCATTTAGAATCTGCGGGCATAAAACCGTTATATTCAATAATTGCAATAAGGGGATTTATTGTCTCAATTTTTTCCCAAATATGATAGGTGTTCAAATCCAAATCCAATGAGAGAACTTCAGTATCAGGATGAACCTCCATCTTTAGTATTAATTCATTGACATTTTCTGCTGTGACTAGTGATTGCTTGATTTTGAGGGATTTATTTTCCAGATGCTTTTGATTTGCTTTGCTAGCAATAGCACAGCATTCCTTGCTTCCATCAAACCACACACCTTCCCACCCCGTTTCCAGCAGGAGACGAGTGTTGTTTTCTAGACCGTCTCCGGAACCAATCTCAACAAAACGACCTGTGTCTATTTCAAGCCTCCTGAGGATTTCTCTTAAAATTCCATCTTCACCATTTTGCGAAAAAGTCTGATGTTCGTAAGCGGCTGGGAAAATCTTCCCTTCTTGTAATCTGGCACTGAGTAGAGTTTGACGGTAAATTTGTTGTTGAATTCGGGTTTGTTGAGTTACCTGAAACCTAATCATGCAGAGCTGTTTTTTCATATCAAGGAACCACCGAACTCCAGGTAAAGTTTTAAGCAGATTTTTAATGATATTCATTATTTGGGTTTTTTTTGAAGAACGGAGTATGCGCTCCATGTTTTAGGAGTGGGTTGAAGACTAGTCATCCAACCTCTAGATTCAATCAAGGTAAAGCCACATTCTTTCGCTAATTGTTCAATTTCTTCAATGAGAAATGCTCGCATTTCATGACATTCTTCAATTTTTTGTATTTTTCCGGATCTAAGATCTTCAGCGTAGGTAAGATAGTTTACTTTGACACAATTTGAATGCGGGGAATATTCAGGTTCAGCTAAACGAGTTAAATCCAAAGTTTGATTAGTTATTCGTTTTACCCTAGTTGATGGAATTAAATGGTGCAGGGCAGGTGCAAACCAATAATCAAGCACAAAAATTCCCCCATCTTTTAAATGCCTGTTTGCGTTTAAAAGCATTTTTTCTGCCTGGGCTTTTTTTGTTTGATAACTAAAGACATGAAACAATGCTAAAGCTACATCAAAATCTGCCCCAAGTTTTGTTGTAAGTGCATCTCCTAAAGTGCAAGAAAAAGATCCCCCTGCAGGAGGTTCATCTACGCTCTTAAGCGATTCATAAGATTTACACAAATCATACATCTCCTTACTTTTTTCAATGCCTAGTACTTGATAACCTGACTCCGCTAGTAGTTTACCGTGCTTTCCTGTGCCCGAACCAAATTCAATTATCCTTTTGGCATGTGGGATCATTCGACGAAGTACCTCTACAATAAATCTACACTCTTTATCATAGTCCTTGTCATTGTACAATATATCGTAGAATAAGGCGTAGTCTTTAAAAATCATTTGTAAGAAGAAAATCTAATTTTGTCATCATCTCCAGCATAAGGACCTTGCTTAACTTCAAACATTTCCAAATCCTCAAGAACTTTAAATCCATGTCCGCCTTTTATTAATAGAATTACATCACCGGCTTCTAAAACCTGACTTTCCAAAAAAATTTGTTCATCTGAATAAAAATCTACTTGGACTACTCCTTTCCTTATGAAAAGGGTTTCTTGTGTGAAATTTACTTCCCTAGTTACCCTTTTATGAAGATGCGGATCAATTTTTTTACCTTTAGGGTGACTCATGTAAGCTAACTGTTGAGAATACTCATTTGGGGTAAAAAAGTTTATTCCCTTCTTGTGAAAATTTTTTTTAACGATGATAGCTAATGTTTCATCATTGTGGGTAATTTTTTGAGCTGTTAAATTATTCATTAAAATAGTGACATAAATTAATTCATTGCTACCTAATTATTTTTATAGGAATAATACCCTGCAGGTAATTTAATAATAGGTGAAAAATGGTGATTTTTGTTGAGTAGTATGATATTGATACCATTTGTATATACAGGTTCAAAATCTTTTAGAACAGGTTGTTTTAAGATTTCATTTAGATTAGTTTTATCTATTTCAATAATAATTATTTTTGCATCTAGAGGATCCAAACCTGCTCCAGTTATGACATTTTTTTCATGACCTTCTACATCAATTGATATTAAATCAGTCTGTCTAAATCGGGGATAAGTCTTTAATAAATTTTGCAAATTATTGGATTTCACCTTGTAGGTTTTTGAATTATGTTCTTCGCACACTTTTGAAAGTACAGATTCATAACCTGAATCTTGAAAATGTAGACTGCCTTCTTCGTTTGAAATGGCAGTTCTCAAGCATTTTACCCTTATATGAGGCAGATGATTGCATATGAGTTTAAGGAATGTTACCCGAGAGGGTTCTATGCAAAGACCACATGCACCTTGTTTAGCAAATTTGTAAGTATTTGAAAATAAAACACCGTCATTTGCTCCTATATCGATGAAGGAATTAACCTTGCCTAAGAGTTTTTCAACTAAGATGTCTTCACCGTGTTGAGCATAGCTTTCCTTGTAAGATAGCCAATTTTTATAGAGAATTCCTATAAAATATTTAGTGTACTTTAAATAATTTAAAAAATTTAACATTTATCAGAAATCTGGAATTGTTTAAGAGATTGAATCATAAGGCCCTTTTGTAAAGTGATTCTTGGTACTTCCCCGAACCACGATACCCAAGTACCGAAAGAACTTGGTGGGCCCAGGTTATAGTCACAAAGAGAAAGTAGATGAATATCTACCATGATTTCTTTACTTGTTGAAATGAATACGGATTGTACTTCAGTAATGTGTGCAGGTGATTCCTCATCAGTACATATGACAATCCCTACATTCTTTTTTCCTAAATTTTCTAATACTTTTTTTATTTGATTTGCCCAATGCGAATAGGATTCCCATGAATGGTAGTGTAATCCATCTAAGTAGGTCGCATAATCACCTCGTCGTGCATGAATACCAACTATGCAATCATATTCTGATCTAAGTTTATTAATTATTTTATCCGCAGAAGCTACAAATTTCTTTTTTGGCCAAAGGTAATCCCGTACTTCATTTTGATGAAGTTTTAGAGAATTCGTGCACCTTATATCCCAATGTTTAATAAGATTGATTTTCGTTTGATTTATTTCACGGCTTAAATCTGCCCCATCCAACATCTCATTATGCGTCGGTCTTATCTGTTTAATAATCCATGCAAGTCTTTCTACCCACTTATCACTCAAAAGCAGTCTTCTTAGAAGGTTTCTGAATAACCTACTAGAGAGTGATTTGAATATGAAATTTTCGTTTTGATGAAGATTACCGGAATTGTGCTTTGGTGAACTTTCAAACAAAACAGCATAGTCATTAAAACTTAGATTGATTAAATTGTAGTTATTTGCAATGCACCAAGCTAGAGAATTAGCGTGAGTATGAAGACGGTTACCAAGCCTTCCATAATCAGAGTAAATTAAAAGGATTCTAAACAATGTTTTTTTGGCTTTTAAAAAAATTAGTTAAGCAAATAATAGTACATAGTGAAATTATGACATTTAGCTCGTTGTAAACTCGTGTTTCCATCATATTGGAACGAAAGTATAAAGATATTAAATATATAAGGCCTACAATAAAGAGTCTTTTGCCTTGTGTACTTAGTTTATTAAAAAAAATTATTGGAAATAGCCAAACCCCAGCAAATAGCGTTAAGAACCAGATCGCATTTTCCATAGCCCAATGAGAATTACCATTCCAAATGCCTGACAAAAATTCCTTCATAGAGTGTGGTTCTTCAAAAAAGACACCAGGGTTTCCTTGATAAATCCAACTTAGAGAAGATCGTATAATGATCCACAAAATAGCTTGTGTAAGAATATGGTCAAACAGTCGCTTGTTAAGACTTAAGAAAACCTTTGGGCTGTTGCATAGGTTTAAGTGTAATAAAAATACAGAAATGCTGATGAAGCACGCTGACTCTCGGTTTAGGTTTGCAAGGATAAATAGTAGGTAAAACAAAAACCAGCTGCCTTTAAGAAATAAGATTAAGCCTATCACATAAAATGCAAGTGAGGGAATATCATAACAATAGAAGAGACCGGCACCATCAATTAATCCATTTATCGCTATGTAATTCCATGTTAGAGGTAAAAATAATAGGAAGGCACTCCAATTGGACACTTCACAATTGAGGATTTTGAGCAGGATTGGAGTGGATATGATAAGTAGTGTTAGGGAAAAAATATTTATTATCTGAAGTATAACATCATAGTTTATTGGATATGGTACCAACCAACTAAATAAAAACGATAAACTTGGGATGCACGGTTTAAGAAATTCTCCTAGAAAAGGTATGAGGATTCTAGTTTGAAAAACTTTATCTGCTTTACCTGTAGCAATGTTTTGGGAGCTACCAGGAGGATACTCGTTCGTATGCAAAAAATAATAGTAGGTAAATACTGTAGCACAAAAAAACGTGGCAATAATGAAAAATGTGTATGGTTTCCTTGAGTTAATTATTTTTTCGCTATTATTAAAAATTGTTTACCAAAGATTGTCCATAAAGATGGAAATCTTAAGAATAAGGAAACCATAAATAGTGGGCGTTCTTTTACTCGCACCATATTGTAGGGCAAAAATTTTGAATAGGATTGCTCAATGGTAAAATCATAAATTTGAAGCAATTCGCACAAGGATTGGTCAGAAAGAGCAACATGATGATCCCAGAAGTCCCAATATCTTCCTTTAAGGACACTTATGTTTGGTCCCATTGCTATAAGTCTTCCTCCTGGCTTTAAGGCTTTTTTTATCTCGCCCATTGTTCTGTCGAGAGACTCTTTATTTGGTAAATGCTCAAAGAAATTACTGGTAAATACTAAATCGAGAGAATTTTGATCTATTTCCCATGATTCGGAGCAATCCTGTTGATGGAAAATGATTTCTTTATCCAAAAGTGATTTAGTTTTTAGATTAAGATCCATCGCATGCCTGACATCACATTTTGTGCTGTTAATAAATTCACCATAACCACATCCAAGATCGAGTATGTGATCAGTGCTACTTATCCATTTGGAGAAAAATTCATTAACTAGAGTTTTCCATATGCGATTCCTGTATTTTTCATGGCCAGAAAAACGGTTTACATAAATTTGAGTTAATTTTTTTTCTGTCGTCATTTTCTACGGTAATCTCCTCTACTAAAGTATTTTTCCAACCATAGATATGCTATAATAAAAAAGTAACGGGAACCCATTTCCCTTAATTTCAATTTTGCAACACCTTTCGTTCTGTTTTTCCAAGAAATAGGTACGACTGTCCAAGTGTAGCCACGTATTATAGCTTTTAACGGGATTTCTACAGTAAGATTAAAATGATGAGAAATAAATGGCCCGGATCCTTCAATCACCTCGCGTCGATACATTTTGAACGCGTTGGTTACATCATTAAAGCGTATATTAAACGCAAACCGAATCATTGTATTGACCACTCGGTTGGCAAATAATTTAATAAGGGGATAATTGTAAACTCGTCCCCCTCGAATAAAGCGACTTCCAAA
>ENA-UOXV01008421-UOXV01008421.1-marine-metagenome-genome-assembly--contig:-NODE-8421-length-10130-cov-5.929032_pt1 | contig 10130 bp, 10 predicted proteins | sample MGYA00238165_ERZ766961 | MGnify/ENA primary metagenome ERZ766961 (study PRJEB28924, sample SAMN03173240) | marine metagenome | biome: Marine; feature: Water; material: Subsurface seawater | place: North... | reverse complement strand
GGGGGGCAAGCCTGCTGCTGTCCTCTGGCTGCTCGGGCCAGTCGTCGAACGCCGGGCCGTACTTGCGCTCGGCCTCCGAGAGCGGGTAGGCGTACGGCCCGGGGTATCGCGCAGGCGCCATCCTGTCGAGGTACTGGCGCGCGGCGGGGTGGTGCGGCGAGAGGCGGCCCTCGGCCACCATTTGACCCAGCACAAAGCGCTGTGGGTCGTCATAGGCCTCCTCCGCCAGCTGCTTCTGCCGCTTCAGCGCCTCCGAGTCCATCCGCGTCCACCCCGCGTCCCCGGGCACCCCCTCCCCTGCCGCTGCCTCCGCAAAGATGGCTCGCGCCCGCGCCTCCTCCTGCTCCGGCCAGCGCAGCATCCCATGAGCGCCGCCGCGGCAGGAGGCGGCGCTCCAGCGTCGTGGGGGGGGCTGCACCTCCGGATCGTGGTGCCGCCAGGGGTCGCGCATGTGGGGGCGCTGCCGCGAGGATTCCCGCCGTCAGTAGTCGGGGGCGCAACACAAAGCGCGTGCGGCCCGGCAGGAGAAGGAGACCAAGGGGCGCAAATGCCTGCCGCACGCGCTGTCCGAAAATGGAGAAGTCGACAGAGGATGGCAGCTCCCTGCCACAGCCGCGGCGTGTGAGGCGCGCACACCGGCAGCAGCAGCGAGCTGCAAGCGCGCAGGCGCCGGGGGAACAGGCCTGTGGTAGAGGGCCGGGCACGCGAGAGCCTGGTCCACGTCGTCCCAGAGGCTGGGGCCGTCGGATTCCCCGTCACTCGACTCGAACTCGTCGCCCCACTCAGGCCCATCGCCCCCCAACCCCCCGTCCCCATCCCCCGTGCCCTCCGCGCCCGTGCCCGCGCCTGCCTCCGCTCTGAGCTGCGCGGCGCGCTCGATGCCCGGGGGAAAGTGCACGGCAGCGCCCTGCTCGAGCTGCATCGCGAGCGGCAGCTCCTCCGTCTCGAGCCCCGGCACGCGCGCGCGCGCCTCCAGCTCCGCGAGCTGCAGCAGGTGGTTCGGGCGCTGGCACGTCGGGCACTGGCACGCCGTGTAGGACCTGCCGCACACCGCACACCGCGAGCGGTCTTGTTAAGTCGCTCACCGCGGTCGGCGCTCGCGCACGCCGCGCAGGGGCGGGCGAGAGGCGAGGCGGACCGCGAGGGCCGGAGCGTGCGGCCTGCGAGGTTGACGTGGGCCTTGGGGTGCTGGTTCCAGTCACCAAGAGTGCCTCGGTACTCCGCGAGGCGCTGCTCCCGCGGCGACAGCAAGAAAACCTGCCCACGGGCCGCTGAGCAACGCAGGCTGCGACGCTGAGCAACGCAGGCTGCGACGCTGAGCAACGCACCCAGCGCGGGCGGGGAGAGGCAAGACCTTGTTTCGGCTCAGCTCGAGGTGCAAGGGGCGGCGTTCGTTTAGCCAGGCTTGGCAGCTCTCCGCCCAGACGGTACACTGGGCGATGCGGCAGAAAACACGGCGCGCGGAGACGCCGCAGTAGAGCGGCGCGAGGTGGCAGCGGTAGAGGGTTGAGTTGGCGAACACCGCGGAGACGTCGCGCTCGAGGCACACGCCGATCGCGCAGTCACGCACCGTACAGCCCCGCAGCGTCGCCTCCGCCTTCTCACTCAGGCGCACGCCGTAGCCCTCTATCGCGCCGCAGAATTCGACGACCGTGCGATCGAGCACGCACCTGGATTCCATCTTGCCCCGCACGCCGACGTCGCACCGCTGCAAGTGCGAGTCGATGCCCCCAACAGCGCACAGTGAAAGTACGACTTCGGCCTCGGCCCACGTGTCGATGCCAAGGCCGCCGATTGAGCGAACATCGCCCTGCATGAAATGCCATGGCCCACCGATGATTGAAAGCACCGCCTCGTCGCACGTCGCTGAGTGTACTGCCATGGCCAACCCTGCGAAGACTCCCTCAGAGGTAGCATGCAGTGTCCAATTTCCCCACACCTCAACTCGTCGTTTGTCGCCAGCGGGAAATGGTGCACCGCATTTGTCTGGCGCGTGGCATGCCCCATCGGCCACACCGACCGCGCCGCTTGCGGAAAGCCCTGGAGGGGGCGGGCCCCCGCCCTCCGTCTCGGCAGCAGAATCACCGAGGAGACCCTCGGCCTCATCGAGTGGACCGTGCTCGGCAATGAACTCCGTCTTCGTCCGCCACCAGGCACAGACCTCTTTGCCGAGCATGTGCACGCCGGGGGAAAAAACGATCGGCTGCTGCATGTCTCCCTTGAGTTTGAGCGCCTCTGCGACTGACGGTGTGCGTTCCGGGATCCGGAGAATCCCAGGACCGAGTATGGACCTATCACCCCACCACCTCATGCTGCCCACCGGAATGTCTTCCGGTGCTGCCGTCGTGCCGTAGGGCGCAGGGCTGCCAGTCAAAGGAAGCGCCACGAGGAGAAACAGAAGTCCACGAATCCATGTCCGCTCCTGCGTACCCCATACCCTCTGTACTTTCAGCGCCATGACTGAGCCTGTCCCGCAAATACCTCAGCTGAATTGTGCGAGAGGTTCCATGAAACCACACCGTGCTCACACCCAGGGAGGTTCTGCGCGGAAGTAGCGACAGTCCTGTGGCGGGCCCATCCCAAGGAACTGGTTGTTGTTCCTTTTGATGGAGAGTTTTACTCTACTGAATGGCTCCAAGCAGGTGTGATAAATCGGGTCTCCACCGTCGAGTTTCGCCAGCAGGACGCGCTGCGCGAAGATGGCTGGCCAGGTAGCCCCGCGCTGCGCTTCTCTTGCTTGCGGGTAGTGGTCTCGAAGGTGTTAGCTGCCTGATTCGTCAGCGGCGAATCGATAGCACAGGCGGTGTGATCTGGATGTGGGGAGTGTGGTGAGCTCGTCTCAAGCTCGCGCCATAGCTGCGGCAGAAGGCTCCTCGGGCAGCGTGGGGCCACAGATTAGCAGAGACAGAGATCGGATCACGTTGTTTTCATGTGCGCTTTCCCAATGCTGGTTCGTGCACGCCCTTGCCTACCGTGCTAACAGCCGATTCCGCCCCTATCAGATCGCGCGTCGCGCTCTAGCAGCCGGGGCGGCGGTGCTGGTCGTTTGTCTCATCGTGTCCACAGGGAATGCGGATGACGTGGCCATGCATCGCTTTGGAAGTATGGCAGAAGCCGCTGCATCGACAACTGCTGCCACGAAGGAGGCTGCCGTTGCGGCGGTGGCCCCGGGTCCCGCAGCTGCGGGGAAGCTCACGAAGCTGCAGGAGGGTGAGACTGAGGGCGAAAAGGCCATCAACCTGAAAGTGCAGTACAAGCAGCAGTCTGCTGAAGATCAGGAGTACGAAAAGGATCGGGAAAAATTTGCCAAAGAGCACCCCGAGGAAGCGACGAAAATCCATCTTAAGCGCAAGGCGGAGCGCCAGGCAGCGCTTCGCGAGGAGTACCACAAGAAGAGGGGTCTGTCACCGCTCTTTGCCCACCTACTGCCTAATATTGGCATCATTTTGATCGGTCTCTCTGCGCTCGCCGCCCAATCCCCCCTCGCGCTGAACGCTGGATTCGCTCGTCGCAGAGGAGATGCTTGAGCGCCTCTCGGAAACCAACCGCGCGCGCAATGTGGTGATCGTCATCCTCATTGTAATCATCATCGTGACTATCGGCATCGATTTCACCGCGAGGTCTCGGTCCCACTCTGTGTGTCCATCACTGCTGGGAGCTGGGAGCTGGGAAGCTGTCCATGCGCGTACAGGCGAAGCGCGCTTTTTGCATCCAGTGGGGTATTTCATTTTCCAGCAATATGGGGTCTAGCAATGCGCTAACCGATGCATACGGTTAACTAGGTCTGTCATGAAGAGCGTGGATGACTTCACCAAGCCGGTTGTAATGATTCTTTTCAAGGAGCTCACTGTGCTGGGTTGCATTGCGCTCCTAGTGTTCATGTCGGTCAAGACGGGTATCCCTCAGCAGATTTCGGTGTGGATTTTCGAGACTCCATCGGAGCTCGTAGAGATGTTCGACATGGCGCACGTCCTTATCTTCCTCATCGTGGTTCTCTTCGTCACTATGATTTCGATGATCCTCTGGCGCTTCCGCGCCTACTGCCAGGATTGGGAGGCTTTCGAGCTCTCCGCCATTGATGCGGACCAGCAGGGGAAGACGCGCAGGGACATTAAAGAACTCACGATCGGAAACCCGCCGCGCCCCATGCCGGAGGAAATCAAGGCATTCGTGGCGCTACGCCGCAACTTCATGAAGCCGCCAATCAAGCAGGTTGGCGCGCGCGATCTCGACATTGGTTTCAAGTTTTCGGCATACCTGAAGGCTTGCACAACTGAGGTCTTCAAGGATCTCGTGGAGATCGAACCGGAGACCTGGTACATCGTGCTTGGCCTGTGCTTCTTTGCGCGCCTCTTCATGATGATCCCGCACGAGGAGATCAAAATCGCGGTTTACATGTTCGTCGGGCTCATCATCCTCGGCGTCATGGTGGCGCTGCGGAACAAGCTCCTCGAGGTCTTCGTCCAGCTCACTCACATCGACCCGGACGCAGACGAGACGGATCTGCCGCACTACCAGCTGCGGTACCGCCAGCGCCAAAGGGATTCGCGTGCCGCCAAGGAGAAGGACACGTGGTTCTACAAGTGGTGCAACGAGGGCAAGGAGCCCAACGCACACGAGGCCCTCTTCTTTGGTTGGAGGTTCGGCCCGAGTCTCGCGATGCACACGATCCGCACCTGCAGCTTCCTTGCCTCGGTGTACTTCGCGATGCTGGTCTTCCGCTTCCTCGGGGATTTCGAGCGCGGAATGAACGCGTCGGTGCTGCTGATCCTGTCGATCGTCCCGCCCATCATCATGATGGCACACTACGTACCCGTGACGCTCAAGCTCCTCATCCTCACCACCTCGACGGAGATGCTGCGCCGCCGCGAGGTTGTCTACGAGGTGGAGCATGGAGTGCGCATGCGGCGGCGCTTCTTCGTCGCGCGCCTCTCGTACGCGCTCATTGGGTATGCGAAGCGCATCCTCAAGCGCGAGTCGGAGGTCCCGGTGTCGATGCCGGAGGCCCACCAGGGCGAGGTGCGCGAGGTCTTTGAGATCTACGAGGTGGATATCCCAGAGACGTCGAAGGGGGGGAAGTACGTTCCCAAGGGAAGGGTGCAGGATATGTTCCGGCAGCTGGGGATGCAGATCGACGAGGAGGAGGTCGAGGACCTCTGTCTGGAGCTCGGCGAGGGCCAGGACGGTATCGTGTACGCACGCACGCTCGAGTTTCTTGCTGGTGTCGCGGAGAACCACGTGCTGACGGACCAGATGGTGGATGCCATTTTCGTCGACGTGGATCGCGACAACCAGAACGCGTCCAAGAAGTTTGACAACGAGATCACCGAAGACGAGTTCTGTGCTAAGCTCTCGCAGGTGAACTCATACTTTGGCACGCCGGGTAGCGCAGGGGGCGCGGAGGCGCTCATCGAGTGGCTGGACTGGGCCGTCGAGTTCCACAAGATCAAGGTGACCACCAAGAACGAGGAGATCGAGGGCGCTGACGGCACCGAGATTAACGAGACCCGCGTGTTCACGCCCCAGACGTTTCGGCAGCTCCTGAAGCTGGGCACTGCGTTGGGCTAAGCAGAGAGTATGGGACGGGACAGTGCGCCTCTCAAGAGGGTGAGAGTAGTAAGCGATGCGGTGCGAACATTGACTTGATAATACCTTGGTCAGTACAAGAGGCTTGAACGGCAACGTGAAAGCTAGTGCGTCGTTGCCAACGCGCAAAAGAGCATGCAGGGGCACCGGGCGAAGAATACGCATTTGCTCACTGGCTCTGGCATTCGACACGCCCGCTCACGATATGCCCATGCGGTGTTCGAAGGCGCTCAAGGCGGCCATGAATGCTTGCACGCACGACATCGGGGGCTTGAAGTCGCACACGTAGGTGTTGCGCCTCAGCTTCCCGAAGAGGAAGACGATGTCGTCTGCGTTGCCCGGAGGCGTCAGCTGGAAGTTCTTCTTGGATGCCACCTGCCGCAGCGCGACCCCGCACGTCAGTACGCGCCTGAATTCTGAGGCCAACCTGGGCATGCGCGCGCTCCGGCACTCAAGTCAACGAATTCTGATATCGAAAAGCCGGGGAGGGAGAAGGTGCCTTGACACGGCTGTAGAAATTTAGTGAAAATGACCCAAGGCGCTCGTTCCAGCGGGGCGCGACGTTTGAAAGCGCAACCACTCCCCCTGGCAGCTCCCCGGGCAGCAGACAGCGCCGCATGCTCCCTTCTTTGAGCCCCCATCGTGCCCGCTGCCCTCGAGGCCTGCGCCCGGCGGGTCCCTCCGCGTCCTCTGCCCGTGGCGACGGAGGCCCCGCATCGCACGGCGCCGCGCCGTGCACTGTGGCAGCCTCGTGCGCACCCGTCGTACTGCCGGCGAGTGTGGGAGGCTCTTCTGGCGCGAGCGGGAATGCACAAATCGCAGCCGCGATGGAGCGCGGCGAGCTTCCCGTGAGGGAAGTGTCATAGGTGATGACGCCGAGCTCGCGGCGCCGCAGCCCCGGGAGGCTCACGGCGAGGCGGCTGCAGTTGATGCCGTTGTCGATCATGGTGTACTGCTCATGCCCGCGGCGCGTCGCTTGTTAGCGGGGGGTTGTGGGGCGCGAGAGGGGGACGCAGCGATGGGGGAGCGAGGGAGCGCAGGCCTGGGTGTTGAAGGTGTTGCCCTCGAGAATGGCGACCACGTCATCTATCCGGAACGACTGCGGGGCGGCCGAGATGTTCTCGTTGACAGTGATGACCAGGTGGCCGGACTCCACGTCGCGCGCCGCCGAGAGCAGGAACCGGTTCGTGCTCTCGTCGTACAGCTTGTAGCACGCCCAGTTTCCGTCGAGGGTCTTTGTCCGCTTGAGGATGCAGAGGGAGTAGCAGGAGCGCGGGCGGTAGAAGGGCAGCACGGCGCGGCGGCGCGCAACGACGAGCTCGCGGAAGGATTCGCGCGGGAGGGTGGAGAGGAAGCGGGCGACGGCAGTGTGGTCTACGCCCTGGTCGAGCACCGATGAGACGAGGTGCGCGGCGCTTGAGAGGTACCCGAGTAGAAACTGCACGCACGCCTGCTGCAGCTCCAGCGAGGAGTACTTGCTCGAGTGACGCAGCGCGCGCACGATGTTGCGCGCCGAGAGCCGCGGCTCGAGCGACTCGACGGCCATCGAAACGACGGCGGGAACGGTGAGCAGGCGGGCAGCAGCAAGGAGCTGCAGCGCATCAAAGCCGCCCGAGAGAAGCTCGCCGTGCTCCAAGAAGTGCAGTACCGCCACCATGGCCTCCACACTCGTCCCGTCGTCTCGCACCGACACTTCTATGCGCTGCGCGGCGCGGCGCTGGTCGAGGACGCGCCTGAAGAACCCCGAGCGGCGGAGCGCTGCGGGAGAGAAGGCCCGTTCGTACCGGAACAGCTGCATCCAGGTGTTGGTGTTCCCCTCCTCCCTGGTCGGCACCTGCTCGGCGGCGGAGGCGGTCCGCGCCGCGCCTCGCTCGCCGCCCGACGGGGACCTCGAGGCGCCCGACGGCGCCCGCGCCGGCGGCGCCTCGGGCGTCCGTAAGGTCCAGTCCTCGCCTCCCTGATGGCTCCGCACGGAACCCCCTGAACACCCCCGCCTTCGTCGCCCGTGCTCGAGCGGCGCGGGCCCCGGGCTGATCGCAGGCGCCTCAGGGGACATCACCTCCGCTGCCACCGCCGAGATCAGCCCTTCTGCAGCCGCAGCGACGGAACCAGCAATTGACGCCCCGACAATCGCCGCGGCTGCATGCGCCTTTTCTGCCTGCGCAATCAGCCGTGGGCGTATTGGCGGCTCCCCGATCGCCCCTTCGAAGCATTGCTCCTGCAGGCAGGTCCCAGCGGGTCAGGCTCACACGAGGCACCTCACTGCTCGCTCCGCCACCTACCAGCAGGTCCCATGGGAATTGTGCATCACCTGCTCCGCCAGGGGGCAATCTTTGCCCCGCCGATCGATCAGAACAACGACGAGCGAGCCCGGCGGTGCCTCGACGGGCTCTCCCAGATCCGCGGCGGCGCCTCCTGGATCCGGCCCATCCCGTGCAGGGCCGCCGTCAGCCACGAATTCCCCCACTTCCGCGTCTCCCGAGAACAGCGTTGAACACAAATCGTCCCAGTGACGGCCACAGAGTCCGTCACCACCCTCTTCATCGTCGACACTTTCGCCTCCGAGACTCTGCCGCCGATCCCTCACCTGGTCCGGCTGCTCAGCATCACCATTCAAGGTTCCAGTTTCGTCCACAGCAGAGCCGATCTCTTCCTCGATCACGCACCCTTCTTCGGTGATTGGCGTGCTGCTCCTGTTCTGTGGAAAGAATACCGGGTCCGTGTGCATCCAAGCTGCCCGAACAGGGTCGTCCATCCCATCCGCCCCTCACTGCCCTCACTCTATGACGATGAGTCAATGACATTTGACATGTTTACGCTCCCAAATGTGGTCACAATCAAAGGATCTGCACTTGGATGATCATCCAAGGGCAGCCACAAAGTTAAGGGAGATGATGGTGACGCGCCTGCTTCTCGCAGCAGCGGCGCTCTCTTGCGCGGCTCCTGGAGCTGCTTTCATGGGAAACGCGCCTTCGTTTGGCCTCCGTCGTGCGAGCGTCAGTCAGCGCGCTGGGGCGTGTTCTCTGCGTGCGCAAGCCCAAGTCGGCGAGACTGTGCTGGGTCGTCGAGACGTGCTCAAGGCCCCAGTGGCCGCATCACTTGCGGCTGCAATCTCTTTCGCCGCAAGCCCGGCGCCTGTTCGTGCCGAAGATACACTGGACAGTCCGATCGTCGTGTTTGGCGCGGGTGGGGGCACCGGTGCAGCTTGTGTCGAATATTGCTCCGTCACGGCGGAGATCCCGTGCCGCGCTGTCCGCCGTGCGGCCGTCACGAGCAAGGGAAAAGAGACTGCCTTCCCCGAGGTCGACGCATCTCTGCTCGCTGTAGCACAGGGCGATGTGACGGACCCCAAGTCCGTCGCTGAGGCTGTCAAGGGTGCGCGCGCTGTGATCTTCGCAGCGTCCGCCAGCAAGAAGGGCGGCGACCCAGAGGCCGTTGACTACAAGGGTCTGCTGAATGTGGCGAAGGCATGCATCGATGCTAAGGTGCCTCGCCTTGTTGTGGTGTCGTCCGGTGCGGTATCCAAGCCGGACTCGGCAATCTACCAGCTTCTCAACCTGTTTGGCAAGATCATGTACTGGAAGAAGAAGGGGGAAGACGAGATGATCGCCATGTACAAGGCCAGCGGAGACGACTCGCTTTCGTACACAATCGTACGCCCCGGCGGATTGTCTGATGAAGCCGGCCAGGTACGCGCGTGTCCGCCCATAGACTCGACCCAGCGCACGAGCAATTCCTGCGTGGTAGAACTCATTTCCCGGAAATCCGTTTGCCAGGGCCCCAAGGCTATGGAACTCAACCAGGGTGACGAGAAGAGTGGCAAGATTTCTCGAGCGGATGTAAGTTGCACCCTCCCGCAGCGCAGATACATTTGAACCTAGCGCGCCAGAGCTTGGCGCCGCAGGCTCTGAACCGTTGTCCATCCTGGCACCAGGTTGCTGCGATCTGCGTTCAGTGTGTGGAGTTCCCATCCGCAGCCGACACCACCTTCGAGTGCTACACGTCTCCCCCTCCCCCGCTCCCTATCAAGTACTGAAGCCCGGCGAACTTGCTCAGCTGGGCATTTCATGTCGAGGTTCTTTGCACTTACACAAGAAAGGAAGTTTACCTGTTTGGGAATCGTCCAGGGCCGCAACCGCCAAGAAGCTTGAAACTGCAGCGGAAAAGCTTCCGTTCGCCAAGAAGGATGACAAACCTTTCACTTCGGGCCGCGAGATGAGGTGGGCACCATCGCTTAGCCTGGTATTCATTCTTGGAACGGCATGAAGCGGGATTTTGATCGAGCCTGTGCCACATCCGCAGGGGCGAGACCTGGCCGGCGCTCTTTGGGCAGCTCAAGAAGGACGCCTAGGCTCTCTATTATTCCTTCGCCCGAGTCCTTGCTTGGCCATGCACATGAAGCGTAGGCTGGTGTACTGGCTGCTCGAGGGGTGCCAGTACAGTATACTGGTAGCGTTTGCCAGTGTAACTGGCAAACGCCAGTATAACCGGCAAACGGCAGTGCGTTTGGTGTTACTGCAATGTTTTGGTGTGCTTCATTAAAC
>ENA-UOXV01008415-UOXV01008415.1-marine-metagenome-genome-assembly--contig:-NODE-8415-length-10133-cov-5.309784_pt1 | contig 10133 bp, 12 predicted proteins | sample MGYA00238165_ERZ766961 | MGnify/ENA primary metagenome ERZ766961 (study PRJEB28924, sample SAMN03173240) | marine metagenome | biome: Marine; feature: Water; material: Subsurface seawater | place: North... | reverse complement strand
GGGGCGGGGCGCGCGGGCGCCTGGCGGCGGCGTCGCGGGCGGCCTCGGCGGCCTCGACGCGCTGGGCGAGGTGCACGATTCTCAGGTAGGCGTCAGCCACCAGCTCCTCCGCGCCGCCGCGCACCTCGCCGCCCGCCTCCGCGCCGCCCGCGGCGGGCGCGGCGAGGAGCAGCGCTCGCACCTCCTCCTCCCGCCGCACGAGCTGCTCCTGCAGCGTCTCCGCGCGCGCGCGCGCCTCCGCCGCGCCGTCCTCCCCCGGGCTCCCTGGCGGCCCGGCGTCCGCCTCCCCTGCGCCCCCGCCCGCGCGCGCCCCTGCGCCCGCGGCGCCCCCCGCCTCGCGCAGCCGCCGCCGCGTGTCGCTCAGCTCCTCCTCCGCATCGTGGAGCTGCTCTCGCACCCGCGCCACCTGCCCCCCCCGCCCCGCGCCGCGCCCATACTGGTCAAACGCTCAGCCCCGCGCCGCGGGCAGAACCACCGCCGCCCGCGCCCCGGCCCGAGGGGGGTGGGGGCGCGCGCCCGGGCGGGCCAGGGACCTTTGCTGCGACGCCGTCGCGGTACGCCTTGGCGTTGCGCTTCACCAGCCCGAGCTTCCGCGTGAGCGCCAGCCCCCGCTCCTCCGACGCTCGCAGCTCTGCGGCCAGCACGCGCGTGTGCTCCCGCAGCCCTGCCAGCGCCTGCGCCTTCTCGTGCCCCGAGAGCGCCTTAAACTCCGCGAGCGCCGCGCCTGGCGGCCCCGCCCGCCCCCCCGCGAGCCGCACCTCCTCGAGCGCCTTGCGCAGCGCCGCCGCCTCCAGCCGAAGCCGCACCGCCTCATCCGCCGCGCCCAGCGCCCCGTCCTCGCCCGCGTCACGCACCGCCACCGCCGCATGGGCCCCGCGCGCCGGAGCGCGCGCCTGGAGCGCCTGAATCTGCCGGTGTAGCCGCTCGGTGCGAGCGTCCGCCTCCGCGGAGCTCTCCTTCGCGGCCGCAAGCCCCGTGCACGCCGCCCGCAGCTCCGCCTCCAGACCTGCCACCCGCTCGCGCAGCTCCGCCGCGTCGCCCACCGCCGCGCCGCCCACCGCCGCGCCGCCCGCGGCCCAGGGCGGTTCCGGCGCGGCATCGTCGCTCTGGAGCGTCGGCGAGAGGCGGATCGGGCGGTCGGCGCTTCGCAGGATGCGCCCGATCTGCTCTTCAAGCGCAGCAATCTGCTCCTGCTGGGACGCCATCCGGTCGCGCAGCTCTGCGTTTTCAAACCGCAGCCGCGCCACCGCGCCGCCCCCAGGTTCCCCAGCCGCCTCCGCGGCCGGCGCGCGCGGCGTCTCGCCGGCGCCGGGCTTGTCCCCACCCCCGGCCGCGGGGCGCACGTCGTGCTCACGGGCGAGCTGCGCAATCGTCTCGTCCTTTTTCTGCAGCGCGGCCATACTCTCGTCCTTGAGCGCCTTCATCAGCTGTGACAGCGCGACAAACTTCTCTCGCAGCCGCGCCAGCTCCTGCTGGTGCACCTCCGCCTGCGCCCGCAGCGCCTCGCTGTCCCCGCCCGAGCCCTCCTTCCCGCGGCCCGGCGACCCCTCCCCCTGCGCCTGTAGCCGCGCCTCCAGCCCCCGCACCTCCGCATCCCTCGCGCGGAACCCTGCCTGCGCCTCCGCCAGCCGCTTCTTGACCTCCACCAGCTGCTGCGCGTGCGCGTCTGCCGCCAGCACCGCCTCGAGCTCCCGCACCCGCCTCCGCAGCGCCTCCGCCTCCGCCGCGGCGCCCACGGGCGCCACGGCGCCGCCCAGCACAGCCGGGGACTGCAGGATGTCGTACTTCTCCGATAGCACCGCTGCGCCCCCCGGGCGCCGTGGGGTGCGCGGCGACTGCCCCCACCCCACCCCGGCGTGTGGCGAGAGCGGCGTGGCGGCCGGCACCGCCGCAGCGGCCTCGGGGTCCACGTCGCGGAGGCGGGCCCGCAGCGCGGAGGCCTCAAGCTCGCGCTCAGCGAGCCGCTCCTGCGCGAGCAGCAGGCGGCACGACATCGCGTCGCGCACCATCCGCAGGTTCTCACGCGACGCCTGCGCCCTCGTACGTGTCCAGTTAGTACGGAGGGATGGACGAGACGTGTCCACTTTGTACGGGAGGGAGAAGGGGGGGGAGGGGTCGACGCCTCCAGCCGCAGCTCCAGGTCACCCGCGGCTGCGCCCGCTCCCGCGCCCGCAGCGCTCTGGTCAGCACGCGCCACGCCCCAGCCCTGCGCGGCGTCAGCCTCCCCGCTGCCCGCCTGCCCGTGCTCGCCGCCCGCACCCGCAACCTCCTGCGCGCGCTCTGCCGCCGCGAGCTTCGCCTCCGACTCGGCGAGCGCTTGCGAGAGGCTCGCAACCTTTTCGTTGAGGCGCGCTTGCTCCTCCTGGAGACGGCCCACCTCCTCCAGCGCAGCGCGGGCCGCCTGCGCGGCGCTGGCTGGCGGCAGCCCGCTCCCCAGCACTACGCTTCCGCGCCAGCGTCCGCTGCACAGGGCACGGAAATCAGGCACGCCGCGTTTGCAACACAATCGCATTTGTGCTCGTTGCCCTGCCCTCATCTCTTCAAGTCTCTAATTTCACGCTGCGCTAATAATGTCACCCTGCAAGCGCTTCAGCAGCGCTACCCTGACAGTTCCGACCCACACGAGCGTGGCAAGAGGGCGCAGGAGCAGGACCCAGACGCGAAGGTATGCGGGCGAGGCGACTGCCCGGGCATGAAGCCTTCGCTGTCCGACGGGCCAAAGTCGATGGATCGGTGCGCCCAGAACGAGTCCTCCGTCGCGGACGTGGTCCCGTCTGTGTCCGAGATCGAAACGTTCCCCTCGGGGTAGTCCTCAGCGGTCTCACGGATCGAGAAGTGGATGCGCGGCTTCATGTCTGCACGACACCCCGGGCACGTGTCAGGGATCAGCCGACGTGGCGTGCGCCGCGTCGCACGCGGCGAAAGCACGGCGGGGGCTGGGAGCCAGAGCCAGGGCAGACAGACCTCGCGGGGCGAGGGTCGATGGTGTTTCGGTGGGTCTCTGTGCTGCGAAGCCGTTCATGGGGCCTCCAGCAGCGCCTGCAGCTACGCCTTCCTCGTCTCCCCCCGTTGGAGCCGCATGAGGTGTCTGCAGGCCCGCCGGCGCGCTCTCGGGGGGCTTCTCGCCGCTAGCAGGCGGCACAAATGCCGCGCTGTCCGGGGTCAAAACAAGGCTGAGTGAACCCACAGACTCGCCAGGCGCGCCGGCAGGCGTGAGCGGCTGCGACAGTGGCGAGAGCTGCAAGACCGCCGCACCACCGCTGTCACCCCCAGCTGCCGCGCGTGCGGCTGTGGCACTTGACAGCTGCGCTCGCAGGGCAAGCGCCTCTGCACGCAATGCACCTAGTTCCTCCTCTGCACGTGAGGCTCGCTGGGCGGCCACGTCCAGCTCTGCTGCCGCTTCCAAGCCTTTGTCGCGCTGGAGAGACGCACTCTCTCGCGCTGCCGCCGCCTCGACTTGTGCCTCCTTCAGCGCAGCTCGCACATCAGTGAGCGTAGCTCGGAGCTGCGTGCACTCCTCTGCAGCCCCATGGCCGTCCGCTGCCGCGACTCGTGCAGCCTGCAACTTCAACCGCGTAGCTGCTAGCTCAGCCTGCAGATGCTCCGTCTCCGTGCCCTCCCCACTGTCTGCAGAAGCGCAAGGCGCCGCCAGCGCCGCCTCCGCCTCTGCCAGCGACGCGCGCGCTGTAGCAAGCTCTTCAGTGAGGCGCTGCTGGTCTTGGTCGCTCTGCAGCGCCGCCTCGCGCGCCGACGCCAGTTCACCCTGCACCATCTGCGCCCCGACCATCTCGCCCGCCAGCGCCTCTCGCGCCTCCGCGAGTTCCTCCTGCAGCCCCACCGCCTCGTCACTCCTCGCACTTCGTAACTCTTCGTGCGCAATCGCTCGACCCGCGGGGCCGCGAGAATGCTCACACCGGAGCACGCAGACGGTGGCGCGACCGATCGTGACCACAGCAGGTGGGAGCGGTAGGAGGAGCGGCAGGGGTTTGGGGCGGGCGGAAGTTCAGGCCAAGAACCTCAAGAGCCGCGCGCGCCGCCTCAGCAGCCCGGGCCTCTTCTGCTCGCGCCTCCACCGCTGCTTGCGCAGCTTCCAGCTCGGCAGTGGCCGCCGCGTCTGCGCGAGAAAGGCGCGCGCGCAGCGTGTCCACCTCAGCCTCAGACTGCGCAAGCTGCCCGCGCAGCGCCTCCGCCTCCTCCCACAGCCGCTCTCCGCGCGCGTCTGCTTCGCCTCCCGTGTCGCCATCCCCATCCCTCACGGCACCCAGCTCTGTCTGAAGTCCCAGTATCTCGTCCTCAGACGCCGCTAGCCGCAGTCGTAGCCTCACCAATTCACTCTCTACGCTCGCCTTGCTAGCACGGAGCCCAGCCTCTGTGGCCTCCGCCGCCTCGAGTTGCGACCTGAGCTGCCGCGCCTCGTCTTCAGCCGCGCGTGCCGCGTCCTCCGCCTCTGCAAGCTCTTCTGTCAGGATCGCAAGCTGCTCCTGCGCCGCAGCCGCGGTCGCTTCTGCCTCAGCCGCGGCCTCGGTACTGTCCTCGAGCGCCCGCTGGGCTGCGGCGGCGGTCCGCTTCAGCAGATCCACCTCGGTTCCCTCGGGCGATACCTCTCTCGAAACGTCCAGTGCAGCGTCGCTCAGCGCTCGCCGCATCCAACCCAGCAGCTCTCTGCCCTGTTCAGTCATCATGTCCTCATCTGGGGGGAGCTGCGACGCGGCAGAGCCCGCGCCGAGAGCCACTACATCGTCGCACGCCTCTTGGATCCGCGAGACGTCCGCCTCCAGTTCTGACATCTGCGGCAATGCAGCACCCCAGCATTAAGTTCCAGTGCGCATGGGCTCAATCAGCGTTCAAGATACTGTGGCAATACCTGACAGAGTAGCACATCTAGAGCGCCCTCCTTCTCCTCCGCGCTGAGCTCGGCCATCCTGCCGTTCCAGACAACGCAGCGATCAGCAAAGGTAGTGCCCAGATGACGCAGCCAATCAGTTAGCGCAAAGGCAGATAGGCCAGACCAGAATTTGCACCGCACCTCAGGCGCTCGGTGAGCTCCTCGATTTCGACAGAAACGCTTTTCGTTGCGTTTGCTTCCTCTGCTCTCTCCCGCGCGCCTCCCTCCGCCGACACATCACCAGAGTCGGTGCTATCTATCCTAGCACTCAGTGATGATTTTTCTCCTTTTCCTTTCGTCGATTCGCGCAGCGATACCTCTAAGTGTCGGATCTGCCGAGCCTGCGCCGCGATCGTGCGGAGATGCTCATCGGACGCCTGCTCCAGCTTCGCGGCAAAGCGTTGCTTTGTCGCCTCCATCTCCGCTTGCGCAGCCTCAAGTCCCCGCGAAAGAGCCTCGACTTGCGCTGGAAACCTCCCTCCGAGCGCTGCAGTACCTTGAGCGGTCTCTCCAGGTACTGCCGCCTTGGCGTGGCTACCCTCCGCAGCGGTATCGCTGTTGTTCTGGTTCACTACAGCTTGCGGGAGATTCAAAGTGCGTGCTTCGGCGGCGGCACGAAGTGCAGCACTTAGAGCCTTTGATCGTCCTTCGCAGTCGAGACCTACAGTACTCTCCTCAATCAGGTCGAGCTCGGCGGCTAATGCTGCAAGCTCGCGCAGCGCGCAATCCGCCTCGTCGATGCTGGAGGGCTCCACAGGGGACGACCGCCCAGATCCTGCCCCACGTTGCCGCGCCCACTTGTGCAGAGCGCGTAGCTTCGACTCCTTCCCAGCCACTTCATCGACCGCATCGCGGAGATCAGACCGGAGCTGCTCAGACTTTGCTTCTGCGTCTCGCTCATTCGCTTGCGAGGACTTGAGGCGACGCTCGAGCAGCGCAATTTCGGATTCGCGTCTGCGGAGCTCGCCTTCTAGGTGGCGCACCCGCCTTGATTCGTCGCCCATGTATTTTCTGTCCCCAGCACTCTACTTACCCCGCGCAGATGCCACGTCGCGCGCCATCGAGAGCAACTTGAAATTCTTACCTTCTTTACCACCAAAACCTTCTGTAAAGCAAATTCGCAGAGTGGACGGATCTCTGCGGGCCACAGGGCGAGGCCAGGCTGCTGCGTGATGCAGAGCGTTTCGTGCGTAATCGTGGCCTTCTCCCTCTCGCTTTCTGTGACTGGTGTTGTTCTTTTCACGTGGCCCACATTTGCGCCGGCCCCGCACTTCCGCCGCCCTGGTCGCCAGTGCTCCGCGGGCCCGCGCGTGTGCGAGTTGTCGCGTGCGTCCGACACTCTTTCAGCTGCGCCATTCGCATCGGGCAGGACAACGTGCCGAGCGTTGGGTTTTCTATGCTTGCGAGCAGCCGACAGGGACTCTGTGGGTGTGCCTCCGGGGACTGGAAAGAGTCAGGGTACCCCAGAGGTCCAAGACCAGGAGACTGCGGCTGCGAGCATCAACGCGAAGCTGACCGGAGCGAGCATAGATTATGAGCGCGACCTTGAGGACAGAAAAGCAGCCAATTCTCCTGGCACTAGCGACCTGGACCGGAATCAGGGTAGGATCGGCAGCCACTGGGTCGTGAGGGATGCGGGCGACGACAACGAAAGAGGGCACAGGGCGCAGACGGGGGACAAGACCGCGAATTGGGTTGGGCACGGCAATAACGTAAGACCGAAAAATGGGAAGCGGTCGCAGCGGAGCGCCGCATGGGCCGAAAAGCGTGCAGCGGGCAATACGGGCTCGGAGGAGTCGTTGGCTGATGTGGTCCGGCGCAAGGGGACGATAGGCGCCGGAGTGCGTGCTGTCAAGAGGATGGTGCAGCAGGGGCGAAAGGTAAATGGCCGGACATTCTCGCAGCTCATGACCATCGCACACGAACAGGCTAACGCCCTTCCCGCACCCGACCGCTCACGCTTTCCACGTCGGCAAGGTTGCTCATCTCGTGCGGCATGAGGGCAGATGCGGCGCGGGCGTGCGAACCTGGACGACACCGCCGACGTGGTGCAGCTCGCGCGGGACTGCGGGGTGCCGCCAGACCTGATCCTCTACAACGCGTGGCTCTCTGCGACGGCGACTGCCGCCGGGCAGGGCAAGGCGGACCTGTCGGACGGCTCGCGCGTGCTGCAGCAGATGCGGGCAGAGGGCGTGCGCCCCGACGCCGTCACCTTCAACTCGCTCCTGCACGTGTGCGCCATGTCGGCCGACACGCCGGGCGTGGTCAGCCGTGCCGACACCCCGGGCGTCGAGCGCGTGCCGGTCACGCCCATGACCGGCTACTCGGTGCTCCAGCTGATGGTCGACGAGGGCCTCTCGCCCAACGAGGCGCGCCCGCCCTCCCGGCCCGAGCGCACGGGCCCCGCGTGCCTGGCACCCTGTCGTATCGCAACTGTCGTGCTCTGCTGCGCCACGCGGCGCGCGCTGACCGCGTGCGGCGCCGTGCGGGGCAGATCACGTTTGCGACGCTGATGAACCTGTGCGCGCGCTCGGCCGCCAAGGGGCGCGCCGGCGTGCAGGACGGTCGCGTCGTTCTCGAGCGCATGCACGCGGCCGGTGACCGCGACATCATCCGCGCCCGCGCCGCCCGCCCGCACGCACCGCGCGCCCCGGCGGACGCCGGGCGCGGGGGCGCGGGGGCGCGCTGACCATCCGCGCGCGCCGCCGCTGCGCAGGCGTGGCGCCCGATGTCCGGCTGATGAACACCTTCATGCTGCTGGTCGCCAATGCCGCGCAGCACGGCACCGCATCGCTCAAGGTAGCCCGCGCCGCCGCCCCGCGCGCAGGCTGCTGCGCGCGTGCGGCTCGCGCGTGCGGCTGACGGCGCGCGCCGTGCGCGGGCAGGACGGCGGGCGGACGCTCGCGCTGATGCGCAAGCAGGGGGTGGCGCCGAACCTCGTGACGTTCAACTCGCTGCTCAAAGTCGTCGCGAGCCTTGCAGGGCGGGGCGACGCCGGCATCGCCGAGGCGCGCGCGGTGCTCACCAAGATCGACGAGGAGGGGCTTGCGCCGGACACCATCACCTTCAACGCCCTTCTCGACATCTGCGCTCGCACCGGCGACGTCCCGCAGCTCAACCCGGTGCGCCCCGCCCCGCGCCGCCCGAACGGTACTGCGGCCCGAACGGTACTGCGGCCCGAACGGTACTGCGGCCCGAACGGTACTGCGCACGCCGGCCGCCTGACGTCCCCCCCGCGCGCGCGGCAGCTGCTCGATGAGATGGATGCGCTCGGGCTGCGGCCGGACCTGCCCGCGTACACCTCCGCGCTGCGGGCGGTCGCGCGCGCGGCGGAGGTGGGCCGCGCGGGGATCCGCGAGGCGGACGCACTGCTCGACCGCATGCGCCGGCAGGGGCTTCTCGAGCTCGACGCCGTGCGGCCGCCCCCCGCGGCCCGTCCCCCGCAGCCCGCACGGTTCCGCCCACCGGCCCCGCGTGACGCGGCGCGAGGCGCAGGTGCTCTGCAACGCGTTCCTTTCGGCCGCCGCGGCGGACGGCTCGCGCGCGGCGCTGCGCGCGGCGCGCGAGCTGCTCCCTGCCATGCGCCTCACGCTGCGCGACACCTACACCTACGCCGCCCTGCTCACGTAAGCGCCCGCAGCCCCCGGAGACCGTGCGCGTGGCTAGCCCGCGGCCTGTTCTGTACCCGGAATCGCCGGTGTCGCATGTCGCCTCACGCGCGTGGGGCGCGCCAGGCTCATCGGCAAGGTGGAGGGCGCGGCGGCGGCGGTCGAGGTTCTCAGCGAGGCGCGCGAGGCCGGCGTGCGGCCGAACCGTTACATGTACAACGCGGCGCTGCGGGTCTGTGCTGACGCAGGGGAGCACAGCCGCCTGCTGTCGCTCGCGAGCGCCATGAGACGCGAGGGGGTCTTTTGGGACGACATGACGCGCTCGCTCGTTGCTGACGCAAAGGAGCAAGAGCGCCAGGAAGGGCGATAGCATTCAGCGCGTCTGGCAGCACAGGAAATGTACGTTCATTGGACTGTCCATTCAGTCACAAAACACACCGAGACCCGTCTACCTCCGCGCACCCCTGGTCTCGCCTGCTGCGTTACTCGGCCGGGGGCCCGCTCTTTTCCATCTGCGTCTTCATCGCAACCGCCATCCACTCGAGCTGCCCCACCATTGCCGGCAGCTGCTTGAGCATCCGGTGGCTCGGGTCCTTGGGTGTCCCTGTCCGAGTGCGGAGGCGCGCGCTCTCAGTCGCGGGGCTGGGCCGTGCACAAATTCGTCACGCAGCACGCGGGGCGGCGTGGTGCACCGTCTTCATTGAAGAGCCCTCCGGCGTCCGGGTATCCCGTGAGCTTGGAGACGGGGAGACAGCCTAGCTCCGAGAGAAATGGGCGGAGTGCAACAGCCGTGCGCATGCCGCCCCACGGTCCTACGCTGTACGTCACGGTTGCGGACGGCTTCAGTGTGTAGTTTGAGCCGCCGAAGGTGCCCATGAGACCCGCAAGCGCTGGAGGAACTGAGTGGTTGTACTCCGGCGACACGATGAGGAAGCAGTCCTGCGGTTTGCGCGCTGAGTCCCAGGCATCACACAAAGCGCTTTTCTCAACGCGGTCGAACGGGGAAAATACCGCGTCCTTGATCACTTTCTGCACGGCAGCCATGGGCTCGGGCTGAGTGCCCGGCTTGTAGAAGAATGCAGGGGTGCGCAGCTCCCCGCCACTGCTGGCGAGCGCGCCGCCTTCCCCAAACAGCTCAAGAGGATCCAGAACCGTGACAGCATGCTCAACCTTGTCGTTTCCAAGCACTCCGATCCTGACGGGCGATTTCAGCATTGCAGACCAACATCTGAATACCCACGCATTTCAAAGGCAGCCTGTCCGCTGGCTTCGCGTCGTCGTCAAGAAGCGCTACGAAAGCTCCAAATCGGACTGGACATGATTCACCGTGTTCTGAGGAAGGACTGGACATGATTCAGAACACGGTCGCCGAGGCGCTTATCGCCACCCCAGAACGGAGCTATGTCGCGCGCAGAGCCGACAAATACTACGGTCCTGAGTTTGATCGTGGACATCTCGTGTCGCGCACGCTTCGGAGCGGGGTCGGTGGCGATCGTCGGGTATTCGACAGGCTGTACGGTTAGAAATCCTGATCGGCTGAAATTCCTGACTGGGTGGGACTGGAACTTGGCCTCAGAATTGGAAATTTGATCCGACCGTAGTAGTAGCTACATGCTCGGGCGATCGCCCCGGCTTCCGGG
>ENA-UOXV01008414-UOXV01008414.1-marine-metagenome-genome-assembly--contig:-NODE-8414-length-10135-cov-6.042361_pt1 | contig 10135 bp, 3 predicted proteins | sample MGYA00238165_ERZ766961 | MGnify/ENA primary metagenome ERZ766961 (study PRJEB28924, sample SAMN03173240) | marine metagenome | biome: Marine; feature: Water; material: Subsurface seawater | place: North... | reverse complement strand
CGCCGCGTTTTCGCAATGAAATTGATATTTTGGTTTAAATAGTGACAGCAAATTGATTTAAATAAAATCTTTTTATCTTTATGAAAATCAATTACTTAGCAAAACGCCAACTCGAAAATCCCATCCATAGAATCTCTCTAAGCAATTTAAATGCCAAATATCTGATTTGATTGTAAATATTTAATTTATTTTGTCGTTATTCCTTCTATGAACAAGAAGGTGCCTATCAATTGGTTTTTGTAACGTCAAAATCTGCTTATGGAACTGCTCTGGTTGGCTTGAAGTCATCCGGAGATAGTCTTGTTAAAGCTTTCGAAAAAGTTGCCTCTGGCAAACGCATCAACAGCTCATCAGATGATGCCGCCGGCCTATCAGTCAGCACGAAAATCATAAATCAAATAAAGGGTATTGAGGCAGGCATTAACACATCACAAACTGCAATCTCTACTATCGAAACGGCTCTTAGCGGTATAAGTTCAGCATCCGATATCGCGTTGCGGCTTTATGAGCTGGCAGTTCAAGCAAGTAATGGAACTTACACACCTACAGACCGAGAAATGGCGGATTTAGAGGCTATAAGCCTAAAAAATGAATTTCTCAGGGTTGCTGAAAATACGAAATTAAATGAAAAATACCTTCTAGACGGAACATTCTCAAAAGACTTTCAAGTCGGCACCTCAATCGAGGAAATAATCAATATTACAATTCCTGGTATCGCCAAGAAAAATGAGCTTGCAGCCTCGGTTGAGGCAAATGTTGTCGACAGACCCACACTTATCGAACGATCAGAAGCTGTGGGCACATCCAGAATTGATCTTCCAGAGCTCTCAGAGGTTGAGATTACTGAGGCAGGAAAAATTGCCACAGGCAACTCTAGTTTTGATACTCCTAGTTTATCTCAAGCAAACAATGTTTCCGTTTATGATCTCAGAGAAACAACAGAAGCCAGCGCAAGCTCAAATTTTGACACACCCAGCAACAGCACCGCGTCGGGCAGCTCCTCTATCTCTATTCTGGGAAATAATGCTGCCACAGTTATAACAACAAATTACAACAACCCGGCGGTAGGCACATCACTTGGAACGTCGAATTTGGTTATTTCCTCGAGCGAACAAGCTACAGTATCCTCTGCACTCAATTACCTTGCGAATAGCCCGGTAAGTTCCAAAACCTCTGCAGCTGCAGGAGTGCCGGCGTCAAGCCTGGCATCGGTCGGAACCGCTTCAAGCCTTAGCCCCCTCAATTACTATAATGCTGATTTCAGCATCAACGACAGTGCCAGTACTCCGGCACAAAGTGGGACAACGGTCTCGATACCAGGGTGGAATATTGAACTCAAACAAGTGTCTTTAGACAGCGCTGGATCCAACAGCAGTATTGGCGGATACAGCACGCCCACGCCAGCTCTGGGTAGTGCTAGTGATGCCACTTCAATAACGGGCGTTGCTGGAGCAGCAACCGTTTTTTCCTACACTGACTCTGGGAACGAACTAACACTCAAAACAAATGACATAACGACAAGTTCAAATGGCGCCGCCCACGGTCCATACGTAATTTCTGACGAAGCGATATTCTTGAATGCAGGCGATACATTCGCCTTTGATTGGGAGTCAACAGGTGTAGGGGGAGACTATACAGATGTCTACGCATATCTGCTGGACACAGCAACAGGGGCTACAGTCACATTATTAGATTTTACCTCGACTTCCTCGGGGGCTGTTGCAAAACAAACTGTCAGCAAAACACTCGCTGGTGGTGAAAGTGGTATGTACAAATTTGTATATATTTCTGGTGCCTATGACAGTGATGGCGGCGGTATAGTTGGGTCAGAAACGAAATTAAGCAACATTACTGTCACTGAGGCGACACCGGGCTCATCCACAACGACAGCGGCGAGTGTAACCATTGAGGCCAGAGAGTCTGGTGGTGTAACGATTAATCGCAATATCCTTGCAACACTGGACAATGTAGCAACAAATAACGCTGGAATTGTGAACCCTTACACCATTACTGGAACTGATGCGGCTTATTTTTCAATTGATCAGTCTAATGGCAATATCACTTCAACCGCATTATCGCGAGCGACAAAATCGTCCTATTCTTTTGCTGTAACATACCAGAGATCGGATGGAGGCAATCACACAGAAAATGTAACTCTGAACCTTAAAGCAGCGCTTGGAGCAACAACAACTCTTTCCGCACAAGAGGGAGCTCAAGTTAACATTGCCCTCTCTGATTTAGCACTATTGAATGAATTTGCTACTACGCCAGGAAATACAGGTGGAACATTTTCTCTCGATCCCGCAAGTGCAGACCTTGCTAAATTTAGCATTAATCCAGGTACAGGCGCAGTAACCTCTTTGGCTTTGGACTACGACACACAGCAGGCATATAATTTTAAGGTTCTATATTCTATAAACGGTGAAACTTTTGAGAACACTGTAGTTCTGAACCTCACCGACACACTTGACTCCAGTGCCACAGCAACTGCTGAAGAAGCAGATAATATCAAGCTACTGATTAGCAGCTTTACCTCCTCTGAGACATATAAGACCGGTCACCCCGGCAACGCCTACAGCATCACTGGCACAGACGCGGGTAAATTTACCTTTGACGCTAATGGCGACATAATATCAACACAAGGGTTATACCTAGCTGAACAACAGACATATCGGTTCAACCTCGAATACATCGACCCAGTGACCGCAAATAAGCACGTAGAAGCTGTTACACTGAGCCTTACTCAATCTCTCGAATCAAATTCAACAGTTTATGTTGACGACAATGCCATCGCTACAATCAACCCCAATATTTTCAACAATATTAGCCGTTTTGCGTCTGGTGAAGCTGGTACTTGGTCTCATAGCAGCAATGCCATTGACCCTTCGGATCACAGTGAATTCAGCATGCCTAATACGTCTACAGGAGTGATTTCTTCTAATGCCGTCACCAATCAGGCGGTGGAAAACAGGTTTGATTTTGACCTAACTTTTACAAAAGCCTCAGACAGCTCGTCTTTTACTGAGTCTATCACAGTATTTGTCAGAGACCCCTCAATTGTAGAAACTACGCTTACTGCAGAGGAAACAGCTCTCCTGACTATAAATCGAGATAAATTTTCAAATATTGATAATGCCTATAATAATGTTGGCTCTAATGGGAGTTTTAGCTTAACAGGCGCCAATGCTGGACGATTTTCGATCAGCAACACGGGCGTTGTGTCGGCAAGTAATTTAACGCTTCAAGGGTCAAGAGTTTACAATTTTGAAGACACTTACAATTTTGATGTTAATTACGCTGTTAATGGAACGACATACACAGAGAAAATAACATTAAAAATAACAGAGGCACTGCAATCTAATAGCAGTTTAAAAGCTGCAGAATCCCAGAGTGTCTCTCTGAACTCTGACATTTTTGGTCGCTTAAATGCTTTTGCTGCAAGGGATCGCTACAGGGGCAGTTACAGCCTTGATGGATATGGTGATAATGGCCTCTTCAACATGGATGCTTCAGGAAATTTAACTTCAAAAGCTGCCCTGGAGTTTAATGACAGAGCAGACCATAAATACAACCTGAAGCTATTATATACCGCATTCGATAACCGTGTATTTACAGATTACATAACTCTTACGCTGACAGATACATTCAGCTCGACTTCAACAATATCAGTTGAAGAGTCTGAAGAAATCACAATTCCGATTAGCAATCTCTCAACAACTGCAGATTTCAAAAGCCGCTACGTTGGAGGACAATTTTCACTGTCAGGAACAGATGCCGCATATTTTGATGTTGATACCGTAACGGGTGATATTGTCTCTAAGGCCGGACAACAGGTTTTGAGATCTGTCAAAAGTAGCTATGATTTTAATCTAATTTACTCGCTCAGCAGCGGAATACAGCATACAGACCAAATAACTTTAACTCCCACTGAAGCATTGCAAAGCACTGACAGCGCCACATCTCAGGAGGGCAATGTCGTAAATATATTCATCGACCGGTTATTACTTTTACGGCAATTTGCATCAAGAGATGGGAACGGCAACGCAGCTGGATGGGCAATTACTGGCGCCGATGGTGATCTGTTTAAATTTAATGCTTTAGGTAACATCGAATCAAAGGCGCCAATAATTTATGGGGCCAGGGGAGACAATCGTTACAATTTTTCTGTTTCATATACAGAAACATTAGCCAATGGCAGTGACACTTTCACTGCCCAGGTTGCTCTGGATATAACTGAAACTTTTTCATCCACTGCGACAGTCTCTGCAGTGGAAGGTAAAAATATAAAAATAAATTTAGAGGATTTACATGGCTCTTATACTTATTCCAACCGACACGAAGGAGGACAATTCAGCCTATCTGGAAGCAACGGATATTTTGTTGTCGACCCCTTAACCGGAAACATCACCTCAACACCTGGCTTAAAACTTCTAAGATCAAACCAAAGTAGCCACACATTTCAGCTACAGTATCTTGACCTTGACGGCAATACACACACCGAAACCATTACTCTTAATCTCGAAGCACGAGACAATTCAACAACCGCGACTGCAAGAGCCCAGGAAGCAGGTACGCTGAACTTGGATCTGAATAAATTAGTAATTATCAATGATTTTGCTGAATCAAAGAGCTGGCAAGGCAACTTCCATATCTCCGGGACGGATGCAGAACTTTTTGAAATATTTGACAATAGGTCGATACGAAATATTATGCCGATTGATCACAGTGACAGAGGTGCAACACCCTATTATTTCAATGTTATTTTTGAAGCTGGCGATGGAGCAAAATTTTCAGAAGCAGTAACTTTGTATATTTCAGACACTCTCAGCTCATCCGCCAACCTGGAGAGTGAAGAGGCTGTAATCACTGCAATAAAGCTTGAGAGACTGACTGGTTACAGTGAATTCAAAGAACTAAATCCTGGAGGAACCATCCACCTTTCTGGGACTGATGCAAACTTTTTCTTATTGGATCAAGAAAACAACCAAATTATATCAAAAGAGCCTGCGCTGAGTGCTCGCAATTATGATTTAAGTTTAAACTATAGATTGAATGATCGAACCACATTTATTGAAAACATAAATCTTCTTGTTTCCGCATCAACTCTCAACAAATCCACAGTAGATGCCACAGCAGCAGAAGCTAAAGAATTAGTTATAGATGCAGAAGACATGTTTTACATAAACAGATTTGCAGCCAGAGATGGCTTTCAGGGCAAATTCAAATTAAAAGATATCGATTCAGGCGAAAACATATCTCAATTCTTCACCGTAGATAAGGTTGGTAATATCACGTCCCACCCCGAATTTTTGATCGACTTTGAAAAAGGCAAAACCGAGTTTGAGTTACTGATGGATTATCAAAAAGCCGATGGATCAGACAGCTTCGAAAGCCGCATTAACATAAGGATCCAGAATGATCCAATAGATGATTACTATCTTAACTTGCCGCTAATTGATTTAACCACAATAGAAAAAGCCGAGAGTTCAGTCGATGTTCTGCGTGATATTATTGTCGAGCTTACTTCAACAGAAGTTAAACTTGGTGCTCTAAAAAACCAGCTTACCTATAATATTAGCTATCAATATGCTAAAGCGATGAATTCCAAAGTTGCTGTTGGTAGAATTAACGATGCCGATATGGCAAAAGAATTAACAAACCTGATAAAACTTGGTTTGTTAAACAATGCTTCAAACTCAATGTTAGCTAATACGATGTCTGCCAAACGTGTCGCAGCACAGCTTTTGTTCGATAGCGTGACGTAGAAATAAGTTAAGAGCGGTAGGTGTCAGAATAAAATCTTGCGCTCATATAGACGTAAAAATATCCAATATCCAAATGATGGGTTCCAAAAGCTCAACACAATTCAAGAGATCAAATTTCGGCTACATAAATTGATCCCATTATACTAGCATTAGCTTCTTTTCTAATTTGAATATCATTAATAGATGTTATTGTTAAATCGAAACTTTTACACAAATCATTAATGTAAGCTCTGGAGTGAGAATAACGCCCTGTTTTTTCCAGACTAAAATAAGAACCCTCTGAATTTTCTGTCGTAAAAATAAGTTTGACTGGTTTCTTATTTGTTTTGCTGATGAGGCTAAATAAATCCGATAGGTTCCCGATATAGATGAAAACGTCTGCCATAATGAATAAATCAAAATCAACTGGTTCTTTACGCAAGTAATCAATGATATCGCAGTGTTCCAAATTTGAATACACACATTTTTTTTCTGCCTCTATCAGCATTTCTGAAGAAATATCAACTCCAACAATATTGTCACAATATTTTTTGATCTCTTTGCCAACTAGTCCAGTACCGCAACCAAGATCAAGAACATTAGTAAATTTTAAACGGCCTGAGAGCTGTCTTACCAAATCACCAATCAAAGTGGGCACTTTATATTCCAAATTATTTACCAAATCCTGATCAAAGGTTTTGGCATAATTATTGAACAAATTCTTCACATATAATCTTGGCGCTTTTTGTGTCACCTCACCTTTTAGTGCAGCAAGCATATGAATTGCCGCGTAACAATCTTGGTCAATCGAAACTGCCCGTTCGTATTGCACTATTGCTTCAGAATCCAACCCCATTAGGGATTTTATATTTGCAAGGTTTAAGATGGCATGAACGTAATTTGGATCAATTTCCAATGCCTGATCGTACGCAGACGCTGCTTGATTAAACATTTTGCGGGACGTTAAAATTTTTCCCAAATTGAAGAATGTTACTGCGCTGTCCGGACAGTACTTCGCAGAATTTTCAAAGGCTAACTGGGCATTTTTCAGATCACCTAACTCAACTAATGCCAGTGCTTTGTGAAAATAAGCCTCACCAAAATCACTCTTTACAAATATCGCACTATTAAACGAGTCAACGGCCTCGTTTTGCCTATTCAAACCGCAAAGGACCAAACCTCTGTAAAAGAACGGCTCAGCAAAATATGGGCTTAATTTACTGGTCCTATGAAATAACGAAGCTGCTGTATCCAGCCTGCCCTCTTGATATGCGAGCATCCCACTCATGTGAAGGGCGGTCAAATTTTCCGGCTCACCAGCAAGCACTAATTCGTAAAGATTCCTTGCGGTTGATAAGTCACCATTTGCATGAAGCTCTATTGCGGATTCCAATATGTTACTATTGTCTGGCTGCAATTTAACGCTTTGGGGATTATAGACGTTCATCAACCAATCCTATGCGGGCCCTACTATTTTCTTAGATAACATCCTTTCATCATTGTCATGCAGAATGACAAGTTAGATCCGACGCTAAAAACCTATAGCAATGGTAACGACCAAAAGGCTGAAAGCTTTAGCGATCAAAAAAGAGTGGCGCTAGTTTTGATAAAATAGTTGATGAAAACATTATATTATTTTTGATAATGGAAAAGAACCTAGACCTAACCATGTTCTAAGTCATGAATACGATTTTGAGTAGCAAGATACGCTTGAAAAATGTCTCCCTCGGAAACGACACCAACCAGAAGACCATCATTCGCTCTTATAACTGGAATGCTCTCGCCAACAAAATCACTCGCAACCTCTATCGCCTGCATTATAGAAGCATCGTGATTTAAGACGGTGGGCGCTTCGTCAAAACATCTTTCAATATTTTGTTCGGCCTCAGAAAGCAAAAGCTTTTGAATAGAGCACTTACCCAAAAAAGTACCTTTTTCGTCGATGCAATAGCCCTCGGATGATGCTGCTTTAACTAGAATCTTAATCACCTCAGAAGCATTCTTATCTTTGGAGAATTTAGTATAATTGTCATTCACAACATCAATGATTGACACATTCATAAGCTCCAGATTTCCTCGCCCCTTTGAAACGTCTATGCCTCTCTTCGTCAATTGCATATCAAAGAAAGAATGGCCATAAATCAAGCTGCACAAAAGAGTTGAAACGACGACCGCAAGCATTGCAGCGACGGCCAACTCATAAGATCCCGTAAGCTCAAGAATGATCAAAACAACGGAAATTGGAGCACCCACAACTGCCGCCGAAACCGCAGCCATTCCTGCGATCACAAATAATTGTGGTGATACAGTTATGCCAACTATCGCCAGAGATTGTGCTGCAAAGCCTCCTGCGCTGGCCCCAATGAATAAAGCAGGTCCAAAAACACCGCCAAATAAACCAAATCCAATTGAAAGTGCAGATGCGAATATCTTGGCTATAACTAAAAGAAACAGTGTCAAAACAACATAATCATTTGCTAACATTTTATTTATTGTCGCCACGCCAAGGCCCAAAACTTCAGGTACAAAAACGCCAGTTACACCGCATATCACAGCTGCAATTAAACTAAGGCCGATAAACGAAATGCCAGAGTTTGTGCCAAGCTTATTAAAAGTAAAAAGACACTCCATAAAAATGATAGAGATCAAACCAAATAATAATCCACTCATTAGAAGAGCCGGAGCCAAAGGAAAAAGGTCAGGAAGAACAAGGCTCAGCTTAAATAATGGCTCACCTCCAAATATCCACGAAGAAAACCACGCAGATGTGATACTAGAAATAGCAATTGGCGTTATAGCTTTAAACGAGAAATGCCTGAGGACCGCCTCATGGGCAAAAACAATCCCCGCAATCGGGGCGTTAAACCCTGCGGCAATTGCCGCAGCAACTCCGCAGCCAATAAAGGTGTCAATTGTAATTTTCTGATCTTTAATTATCGAATTTATAAAGCTACCCAATGTTGCGCCAAAATGCACGAGTGGTCCATACTGTCCAACAGGTGCCCCTGCACCAAGCGATATAAATGAGGCGAGGGTAGAACCAAATCCTCCGCGCATATCCAGCTCATTATCCGTTCTATGTGCCGCATATATGCTATCTGCGGGGCCATGCCAGCGCTGTAAATTGAAAAGAAAGCGCGTCAGCGACAACAAAATTGCGGCAACTAATAACCAAAAGACAGCGTCTAGAGAATATTCATTCCCAAACATCTCAAAACCACCAATCAAAAATTCAGTCCTTAAATCTGCAATTTTACCTACCCCAATTACGAAAAAACTGGAAATTACAGAAACTGATATACCCATTCCAACCCCGATAAGCAGGATCCAAGCTAGATATTGAGTGGTTTTGGAGATGGATTGGTTTGTCATGTTCATTCAAGACCTCTCCAGACATTGATAATACAAAACGCTAAGACACTATCACCAACCATCTCAGGATAGAAAAGTTAGCAAACAATATTTGACGTTTGTTTTGGCACGCAGTCAACGCAGATTATTAAGCTTAAATTCCCACTACGGCATAAATTTTGCAGATTGAAGACGTTAATAGACTTATCTATCTGATTTTAATGGTTTAGGGGCTTTAAGCCAATGGCTGTCGACTATCTGAGCGCACTAAATGTTGGTAGTGGCTTAAATGTTACACAAATCGTAGACGCCTTGGTCGACGCCGAAAAAGCGCCGAGAGAGGCTACACTAAACACAAAAATTGAAGAAAAAACTGTTTCAATTTCTGCTTTTGCAGAAATTAAGAAAGAGTTTGATGCCCTCAAATCAAGCTTAACAACACTTGGAAACCTATCTGTAATAAACGTAAACGCAACAGGTCCTGAGGGTGTTTCGAATGTCGTCAAAGCCACAGTAACAGACCCTAGCCTAGTTGAACCTTTCAATTACAACATCCGAGTTACTAGCCTCGCCAAACCTCAAACTGTTTCTTTTGGTGGGTATAATAGCGCGAGCGCCTCACTTGATGCCTCTAACCTCACAATTGATCTAGGAAGTTGGGCTTCCGACAATTCAGGCAATCACACTTTCACAAACAATGCTGCAATAAGCACTAAAACAATATCACTCGATAATACAGATGACCTCACGTCACTGAAAGACAAGATAAATCAATTGGATATTGGCATAACTGCTTCAATAATAATGACATCTGAGGGTAATTATAGTTTAGCGCTTAGGTCTGCTTTAGGAACGCAAAATCAGATCAGGATTCAGGCTACATCAACAACAAATTCCATTTCCAACCTAAGCTTTGACCCGGAAGCAAACGGCAGCGGCGCTTCTAATGGCGGAGATATTCAAAAGCAAGCTGTTGCGGCATCCGATGCTAGCTTCAATTTCAACGGCCTCGCTTTGACCCGTTCAAGCAATAGCATTTC
>ENA-UOXV01008412-UOXV01008412.1-marine-metagenome-genome-assembly--contig:-NODE-8412-length-10139-cov-6.520329_pt1 | contig 10139 bp, 6 predicted proteins | sample MGYA00238165_ERZ766961 | MGnify/ENA primary metagenome ERZ766961 (study PRJEB28924, sample SAMN03173240) | marine metagenome | biome: Marine; feature: Water; material: Subsurface seawater | place: North... | reverse complement strand
CTTGCAAGGGGTGGCGCTGTTTCTGGGATGAAATATAACTGTATCAGTGCCGTTACCCTGCCTGTTTTTTTGCTCGCGGCTCATGCACAAGAGCCACATTCGCTGTTTGTTGAGGCCATTGTATTACACATGCAGGAAGCCGGCTTGGCGCCTCCTCATGATGACTAGTGGCGAAAGAATGGGTGGGCGAGCGCCGTCTCGGGGGTTATCCGCGTGTCCGGGTCTAGCGAGAGCATCTGTCGCAGCAAATCCTCCTGCAGTCCAGTTCGCCGCTCAGCGCGTGGTCCATGCCACAAAAAAAAGTGCATGGACAGCCGGCCGGGCCGGGAACGTACCAGCTCGCAGTAAATATCTTCGCTCTCGTTGGAATTTGGCTTACGGATCACTTGGCCCAGCGTCCGAGGGCCGGGAGTCTGCTGGATTGTCTCGCCCGGCCAAACCATGAACCAGTTGCCTTGCCCTCGCTGCCGGAACATGTGCTTTACCTTTGACTTGTGACCCGCCTGGAGAATCATGTGCGCAGGCGGCAACCCCAGAAGCTGACAAATCTTATGCATCTGCTCGTACTCGTTTTTCCCATTGAATAGCGGCGAGCCGGTGTGCATTTCAGCCATAATGCAGCCGAGAGACCACATGTCTATCGCATACGAGTAAGAGCGGCAGAGCAGCACCTCCGGGCAGCGGTAGAAGCGTGACTGGATATACGTGAAGGGTTTGTAACAAGAAGAGCAGGATGAGCCAAAATCAATCATTTTGATTCGGTGCTCGTTGGCCTTGATGAGCATCACGTTCTCCGGCTTGAGATCGCAGTGGATCACATCTACTTCAGGCGCGCGGAGTGCGGCAAGAGAATGCAGAATGTTACGCGCAAGCTTACGAACGAGGGTGAGAGAGAAGCCCTTGAACTTGGAGAACTTGAGAAGATCGTACAAGGAGAGGGGAAGCAGCTCGAAGACGAGACACTGATGATTGCGAAAGGTAAAGGTATCGAGCATCCGCACGATATTGGCGTGTTCTACCCACTGTGAGCACGGCAAATACTTGCCGCGGTTGTAGATCGATTCAGGAATCTGACCAGAATTACGCACGTTTGAGCGGAGCGGCACGCTTAGGAAGCGGTTGAGGAGGTCGATTTCAGTCTTGGCCTGTTCGTGGAAGTGCTTTTGGTTCTTGATGATCTTGAGAGCAACGCCCACATTCTCGACAAGATCAACAACGTACACCACTTGCCCAAACGAGCCCTTGCCCAGCAGGGGCGATTTGGAACCCTGTCGGATGGCGATCTGGTAGCGATTATTGATCACGTCGCCAACCCGGATGATATAGTCCCCTGCCTCATCATCGTATCCCCCGTTGTGCCTACGGGCTCCCTTGGCGCCGCGCTCTAGTGCGCTCGCCTGCAACCGCTTCTCTTGCCGGTGGTAGTATCGTTGATTGATGCCTTTGTATGTGTCAAGTAATCCACGCGTGAGCTTGAGCAACGGGTTTGCGCCACGCGCCTTGAGCTCCCCCTCCCGCCTCTTCACTCCCCGGTACCCGCCTGCTTCAACAGCGCACACCATCGTCTCTTCCGGGTGGCGATTGCGCCGTTCTACCGCGCCACCCGAAGCACCATCATGTCCTCCGTTGGCGCGTGGAGGCTGTGGTAAGCTACGGCGTGGATCTGCACCGCCGGCAGTGGCAGGAAGAGAGTCCTGAGGCTGCCGCCACTCCTCTGTGTGCCGCCAGTCCTCCTCCTGATGCGCATGGCCGACAAATTCGGCCAAGTGCCCCCCAGGTGCAGGGTCCTGCTGGCGACGCTTACTCCGGTGCAGTCGCTGCTGCTGGTGCATCTGGTGCTGGAGCTGCTGCTGAATATGCAGCTGATCCTGTTGCTGCTGCAACAATTGATCCTGTTGGTGCTGCAGCAGAAGTTGGTGCTGGTGCTGATGCTGGTGCTGACGAACATGCTGCTGCAATAGCGGCCCCTGCATTTCAGTCTTTGTTGCACACTCTCCATGTGGGGAATCAGTGTGGGATCTGCAGTTGAAATGAATTTCAGGGGGAAAGCTGTGCATACCTTTCCAAGTTGCTGATGCTGCTGAGCTTGATGCTGCTGGGCCTGCTGTAGCTGCGCCTGGTGCTGTTCACCGTGACAAATTCATCAAGAACTCAAACACGGCGGGGCACGGCGAAGGAGCGGCTAAACACAGGACGCATACCCAGGGCAAGACCTGCTGCTGCAATTGCTGTTGCTGTTGCTGTTGCTGGTGTTGGTGTTGGTGTTGGTGTTGGTGTTGGTGTTGCTGGGTCTGCTGTTGCTGCTTCTGATGCATGTGCTGCTGAGCCTGCTGCTGAGCCTGCTGCTGCCGAACATTCTGCCCTTGCTCTTCGTGAACTAACCAGCCTTCACCCGATCCTCTCGCCGTGCCAGTACAGCTCCCCCCCATCGACGTTGCCCCTGCTATTCCAAACGCGTGTGCATTGCTGTCTTGCGCAACACCGACGTGAACTGAAGAGGATCCTGCCGCTGCGGTTGGCGCGGCGCCTGCCATGAAACGCTGATACACCTGTGGTGTCATCGCACACTGCTGTTGTGGGTCGTGTTGCCCAGCACCCACGGCGGGCACCGTCAGTTCCGAATGCATTGGCCGCACCATCCAGAGCGCTGGAGGCGCATCTCCGCTGTGAGGCACTCCCTTCGCACCCGACCCAAGCCCTTCAACGGTCCCCACAACTGGTCGTTGACCACCTTCCAGCATGCCGTTGAGATCGAGACCCCTGCCAGGCGCGGGGCCGGAGTGTTCGCCGGAGGCACCGTCAAGCAATCCGAGGTCAAGCACCTCACTTGCAGTGTCGTCTACCATTCCGTTCAGGCTCTTCTGACGAAGGGCACCACTGTCGCTGGATACTGCATCTTGCCCATCTGGTTCGTTCCGCAATACGTCGTGCGTCCGTCTCTCGACATTTAGCCCTGCATGCAGCGTCGGACTCATGCACGAGCAACCCTGCAAACGATGCCGTGCAGAACACGAGCTTTCCGCCTCACAATGCTACCATGCAACTGCCATCGCCCTCTTGCGTTCAGGACGACTGAATCTAAATTATCAGGTGACCTTGAGCTGCCGCTTGCCCCCTTTCTTCAAGCGCCCGGGTTCCCCGGCGATGTCTCGGCAAATGTACGGTGATGGCCAGTGATCCCCGCTCAATCTGCACACCAAAGTGCTCACGAACCCGTCCGTGTCTGCGTGATGTGATCGCAACACGAGCTTGCGTGCTTTGCCACTGGGCTGTTAACGCCCGGCACGTGCGAGGTGCCGAGTACGCTGGACGCCGCACCAAGCCTCGAAGCTGGGAAGGACGAAGCGCGACCTCGTCTGCAAAAGGCAACCCTTGTCGCAATTCTGTCAACGGCTCCAAGCACAGAGACCTCATAACCTGCCTGCGGTGCTGCGTCTAGTAGCACATGGCGTGAGGCAGGGGAGTGCTCCGATGGGTTGCTAGCCAACTTGCGTGTGTGTTGAGCCAGAGCAACTCTCCCTGGGGCTCCAGCCATGCGGCGAAGGTTTGAGAAGGGACACGTCAAGCAGGGCAACAGCAATGCGTCCCGAGGAGTTGGCGGGGACGACCTGTGGGACCCAGATATGGCCAAAGAGGAGGCGCTGCGACAAGTAAGGCGCGAGGCTCATGCGTGCGCACAATTGGTGCTAGCATGCCGCGGCACTTATCAATTAGTGGGCGGTCGCAGGTGGGTGCCCTCTTGGGATCGACAGAGAACATGGCTCGCTTGAGCAAGCTACGCGAAGAGTACGACGCGCAGCGTACGGCTGTCGAGGTGCAGATCTCGCTGCTGACTGGGAGGCAAGCGGAGGAGGCCCGCGCGGGACTAGCGCTGATTGAATCTTGTCAGGAATGGCCTAAATACCCTCGCGTCATCCTGTTTCGGCTAAGGTCGCGCACTCAACGTATTTGTGCTGTTCGGCAGGAGCGAGTGGCTAAGGTTGGGGCACTCAAGACAGGGCTCGAAAAAAGAGTGGAGGAAAGCGAGCAGGCCCTCCCAGGTTATACGCTGGTACGGCGCGCCATGGCGGTTCGACGTAATTTGCAGCGGGTGGTTTCTGACCTGGACTCTGTTATCACCATGCCCCTGGAGCTCGGTCGCATTGAGAAGGTCACACAGTCCCCAGTGGCGCGCAAGCGAGGCCCGGTGAGCTGCGGAAGCTGATGCGGTTTTTTGTGCAGGAACTGCACCGGCATGATCCCTCGGGGCGGCTTGCGATAAGGCAGAAAATGGGCCGGCAACAGCGGGGGTCAGGGTCAGAGTCGGAGGAAGAGGAGCTGGCGGGGGCGGCGGAGCATGAGGACGCAGACCTACGGCTGCCGGCGGTGCATAGGAGTTTGCTGCAACTTGAGCGGCGGCAACACGCAGCGCTCTTTTCAGCTCGCACAGCGCATGGCGGCGGGGAGGACAAGCATCGTGCGCTGCAGAGGCAGTTGGCGAACCTGGACGCATTCTTCGAACGTGTTGCGGGGCGAGCGATGCAGATCATACGAAATGCGCCGGTCGAGGCAGCGGCACGCCCTGCCGTACTCGTCGCGATTCTCCAAATGATCGAACGACAGGAACGTGCAGACGCTCGCTTTCGCGCGGAACAGAACCAGGAGGTGGCTCCAGCGCAAAGGGCGGGCGGCAGGGCGGGCGGCGATGCGGGCGTACCGGGGGCCAAGGTGCGCGGGTGGTTTGCGCTGGCGCTTGAGACGCTAGAAGAATACTGCGCGACGCGTTTCGATATGTTAGTTGCGTCACAGCTACCTGATGGTGGTCGCGGGGCTTGCGCGCTGAACGTGGAGCAACTGGTCGCGGAGCACCAGAAGATCATCGACGAAATCGTGTCGGTCAAGGACCTGGTCGAGGCGTGCTTCCCACCGCACTACCATGTCACAGACGTGTTTGTGCGTGCCTATCATTTTCACCTGTGCACGCTCGTTCGGAGGATCATGGACCAGCACGCGGCAGCGTTGGCGACGCGCGACATCATTCGAGTAGTGCAGTGGCTGCGTGACTACCATGGGCAGCTCGAGGGGCTTGGAGTTGTGGCGGAGCCCGTTCTGACGAAGGATCTCGACCAGCTCTTGCAGGGCTACAACTTTCAGGCCGAGAGTGCCATGCGCAATTGGGCCTCGCGCATCCTCGAGACAGACTTTTCCCTCCCGCCCGAGTCGGCCGGAGACGGGCGACTGTACACAATGGCACCCGTCGACCTTTTTAAGATGATGGACCAGCAATTCGAAGTGGCACACGCGCTTGAGGACGAGCGCCCAACGTACACGCTGGCCATGACCGTGACTAACGTGCTCGACGATTACCGCGCATCATTGCTCGATGTGATCGCGCGCCTCGGCGTTGCCAAGCTGCAGCTCGACCACATCTGCGCCCAGGTCAACAACTCGGTGCGCTGCGTTGAGTGCTGCCTCGAGCTGCACGCTGCCCTTGCGGCGCGACTCCCAGCGCGGTTGGTAGACAATGTCGAGCTCGACCGTGCGGCAGACGCGTTCGCGCACGTCGGCCGCGCCGGAACAGAGGTCCTTGCTACCATCATAGCAAACGATGTAGCGCCGCTCCTGCGACGGCTCTTTTTGCCTCGATGGGCATCAGGGGCTGAGCTCGTTGCCGAGAGTGTGGTGGCCACAGTCGAGGACTACGCGCGGGAGCTCCGCATCTTCCTTCTCGAGTCCTTCTTCCGCAAGGTGCTGATCGAAGTTCTCCAAAATATCGTCGTCAGCACCGTCGCTCGTCTTCTAGACCCCAAGGAACTTGACGCCACGGGCATCCCCTCCGTTGCCGAGCTCTCTGCGGGAATATTCGCTGACGTGGACACGTATGCAATGGCCTTTCCCGCTATGGGTCTTCCCGAGCGTATGCTCGCTCCACGCCTCGAGCCCCTTCGTGCCCTGGGAACGCTCTTCGGTATCTTCAGTGGAAATGGGGTACTGCACGACGCGGGTGGGCGCGTTCAAAGCGGGTCTGTTCGTCCTGGTCCCGAGGTTGAGAGGGAGTTGCGTCAACGCATCCCCGCATGGTTCGTGGTGACCTCTGCGGCCCACCCAGGGCTCTCGATCGATGCTCTCGCACGCTTTCTTCGCCTCTCTGGCCTCGACGCGCCAGCCCGCCATCAAATTCTTGTCGTCAGTGAGGAGACACATCGCTCTGCTGCCCATGATGCGCCCTCTGGCAGCGCGCGGCAGCCTTTCGAGCCGTTCGCAGCGGCGTACCGCGAGCTCGACGCACAGCCTCTTCCGCTCGAAAAGCTTTTGGGCAGGGGGCCTGGCTTCGACGCGGGCAAGACGTTGATCCAGGCAGTCAAGGAAGGGCTCAGGACAGCCAAGCATGCAACCTCTGTTCCTGTTCAGCGGCCTGGTGAAGCACGACGTCGCAGACAAGCTACCTGGGCACAGGTCCCCTTGCCTCTCTCGCAGGGCTTGGTGAGGCAAACCCATGTGCTGATATTGTGGTGTTTGCAGGCGCGTGAGGCCGCCGGGCTTGCAGGTGAAGAAGAGGAAGGCCACTACTCTCTGCGTGGTGCCAACGCACTGGACATCAGTCACAGGCTCGTGCCTGAGCCGCCAGCTGCCAGTTTGGTGACTGTTGGTTTGAACTAGAGCGCCCTGTGTCGCGCGTGTTGCTTCATGTGTGATGGTCTGTATATAAACAAAGAACGGTGCTTCACCCGTCACATTCCACAGTGTGTAGAATCAGTGCGGAAATGCTTAGTGCTGCGAGACTGCTGGATTTGACCAGCTTTTTTTCGGTTCAAATGTTGGTACGACATATTTGAATAGTTGTAATTTTTAGGACGCGATGAACCTGTCTGAGGACACGACCTGGTACAAAATCTCCTGCGGTACATCGGAATCTTCCGGCTCCGTTGCGAAGAAGGGCTCGGCCGCCTGGAATAGAGTTGGAAATCCGAGTAGTTCGGCTCCTGGATTCGCATAAACGCCCTGGAAGATTTTCGGACTATTCCCGACTGACGACGCGCAAGGCAACAAGCCCTGCGTAGTGCGCTCACCGGCAACAGCCTCCGCGCTTAAGCTGGGCTGACAGGACATCCCTGTTGCGGTAGAGCTTCGCCGGTCTATTCAGCATCCCGCGCCCTGTCGGGGCGTGGAAACAGCGCTAGGTACGTTTGGCCTCTGCTGAGACGTGAGCCGCAAGCGTCTCCGAGTTGAAGAGCCGCGATGAAGTCATTTGTCGTCCGCCGCAGCAGTGGTCTGCTTCTCCGCTCAGTATCAGGCCGCGCCGTGCACTCGACGCCGCCAACAGGTGCCAATCAGGCGGCGCAGAAGCAAGAGTCCGTGGAGGCTGCTCGTAGCCCCGCGGCATCAGCCACCACTACTTCGGTGCCAGCGGGCTCTGGGAAGGTTCCCGACTTCATTATCAACCACGTTTCACCGGTGCACTCTGGCACTCAGTGGCTTGCGTCAAAGCGTGCTTCGGACTCGTCGGAGTATGGAGACAACTCGCTCGTCGGTGGCTACAAGCAGTTCCGTGACGACATCAAGAACGTTGTGCCTGACTCGCGTGTGTTCACCGACCCGCTCCGCACTCTTGCGTACGGTACTGATGCTTCGTTCTACCGTCTTGTACCCAAGATCGTGGTCAAGGTGCACGATGAGGTTGAGATGGTGAAACTCATCCGCATGGCCGCAAAGAACCGCACTCCGATCACCTTCCGCGCGGGTGGCACATCCCTCTCGGGCCAGGTAATGTCCGCATCTATATTTGTGTTGAGCTTTCCCCTTCGCAACGTGGCACGATGCGCTCACGGTTTTGAAAACTGCGGTTGATTCGGAGAGCTCAAACCGGGTAGAGCGACCTGAAGCAGTCGAGATCGCATGGGTCACAACAAACGTTGCGTCCACAAACTGGGGAGCGAGAGCCTTCTGTTTCTGTTGTTGCGCTCTGTGTTTTGTTCGTAGCGCGAAGTATTCGAAGATGGGGTTTCTGTGCGGTGGTACCGTGGGTCTGAGGGCTAAGAAGGGCTAAGAAAAGGGTACCTCACCGTGACCGAATCCTGACTAGAAGCGCGGCGCAGGCGATCACCGACTCGATCCTTCTGAAGCTTGGCCACACGTGGAGGTATCGCAAGATTGAGAACGATGGTGAAACCATCACAGTCGAGCCCGGATGGATTCTTGGCCAGGTGAATCGCATGCTGGCACCGTACGGGCGCAAGCTTGGCCCGGACCCTTCGTCGATCGATTCGTGCTGGATCGGCGGCGTGGTTGCGAACAACTCGTCTGGCATGTGCTGTGGTGTTGCACAGAATACGTACCACACCATCAAGGACCTCCGCATGGTGTTCCACGACGGCACCATTCTTGACACTGCCGACCCTGTCTCCTGGGCGTCCTTCCAGCGCTCTCACAAGCACATCGTCGACGGGTGAGGCCTTTCCGCTCTTCGCAAAAACATTTGCGGTTCGAATAGAACAGAAAGACCTGAAGACCCCGATCTAATCCGTCTTGTTGGGGCACAGGGTGATGGCCCTCTCCCAGAAGGTCAAGGAGGACGAGGAGCTCACAGCGCTCATCAGGAAGAAATTTTCCATCAAAAACACGACGGGCTATTCGATCAACGCGCTTGTAGACTTCGACGAGCCCAAGGAGATTATCAAGCACCTGATGGTCGGCTCAGAAGGCACCCTCGGTTTTGTTTCCCGCGCAACCTACAACACTGTCCCCGACCACAAGAACAAGGCATCTGCTTTTGTTGTCTTCTCCACAGTCGAGGACGCGTCGAACGCCACTTGGGAGCTTCGCAAGGCCAAATGCACTGACGCGGTTGAAATTATGGATCGTCGCTCGCTGCGTACTGCCGAGAACATGGAGCACCTCCACTTCCTCCGCGGCATCCCCGAGACTGCAACTGCGCTTCTCATTGAGTGCCGCGGCGGGACGAAGGAGGAGATGGACGCTCGTATCGCGCAGTCGATCAAGACTGTGGAGGACGCCGGGCTTCTCACTCTCCAGCCCTTCGAGTTTTCCTACGACCCAGCGGTCTGCACTGCTTACTGGGACGCGCGCCGCGCTCTCATTCCCATGGTTGGCGCCGTCCGTGAAATCGGCACGTCGGTTCTGCTTGAAGATGTAGCGGTGCCCGTGCAGAACCTCGCCAAGCTCTACGCCGGCATCGAGGAGATGTTCGACAAATTCGAGTACTACGATGGCTCAGCGTTCGGGCACGCACTTGAGGGCAATCTGCACCTTGTCTTCACACAGGGCTTCGAAACTCCTGCTGAAGTTCAGCGCTACGCGGACATGATGGACTTCCTTTGCAACCTTGTGATCTCCCTCGAAGGCTCGCTGAAGGCAGAGCATGGTACCGGCCGTAATGTTGCGCCATACGTCGAGAGGGAGTGGGGGACCAAAGCCACCAAGATTATGTGGGAACTTAAGGGTCTCTTCGATCCCAAATTCCTGCTGAACCCGGGCGTCGTTCTGAACGAGAATCCGACGGTGCATAAGGAGAACCTGAAGCCGCTGCCGGTAGCCCACGGCGTCATCGATACCTGCATGGAATGTGGCTTCTGCGAGTCCGCATGCCCCTCTGGCCACGTGACCCTCACACCGCGCCAGCGCATTGTTGCAACGCGTGAGCTCGCACGGCTTGAGGCGCGTGGACAGGTCGAAGACCTCAACAAGGCAGCTGAAATGCGCAAGCTCTACACGTACGCGGCTCTGGACACGTGTGCGGCGGACGGCATGTGTGCGGAGAAGTGCCCGGTGCAGATCAATACTGGGCGTATGGTGAAGGACCTTCGCGCGCAGGCGATCGCTCCTGATTCGCTCGAGAACCGCGTCGCGGATACTTTCTCGAAGCGCTTTGGTCTGGGCATGTCGGCCGTTCCGTTGCTGCTGAATACCGTCGACGCCGTGCACGCACTAGTGGGGACCAACCTCATGAAGTCGGTGGCGGGCATGATTGGGCCGCTCGTCGGACTGCACTGGACGCCCTTCCTCGCTACGGGTGCCGCAGGGATGAAGCCTCAGCCGGCCGTGGCGACTGTGCCCGGCCAGGCCGTCAACAAAGTGGTCTACTTCGCTACCTGCGTGTCCCGGTCGATGGGCCCCGCCCGCGGTGACAGCGAAACTGCTTC
>ENA-UOXV01008410-UOXV01008410.1-marine-metagenome-genome-assembly--contig:-NODE-8410-length-10142-cov-4.450183_pt1 | contig 10142 bp, 8 predicted proteins | sample MGYA00238165_ERZ766961 | MGnify/ENA primary metagenome ERZ766961 (study PRJEB28924, sample SAMN03173240) | marine metagenome | biome: Marine; feature: Water; material: Subsurface seawater | place: North... | reverse complement strand
GTGCAAAATTTAACTTATCAATAAGACAGCTCTTGAAATATGATTTTAAAGATGGGTGGATTAATTATGAAGCAAGAAAAAAAATTGTAGGTTTACAAAAATCAATACATCCAAATGAAGAATCTTTTGGAATTCCAGCGCATCTAGTTTGGAAAGGTAAAGAAGCATGCAATAATATTTTTATACACTCAGAGCAAGGAATAGGAGATGAGGTTTTAATAAGTTCTTTGTATGGAGAGTTAAACCAACTTCATAAAAATATTAAAATATCCTGTGACAAAAGATTAATTGCAATCTTTAAAAGATCTTTTCCTGGAATTGACTTCCTAGATAAAAAAAAAAACTTCAATGTTGATGCTGAAACTAAACATATATTTAGTTTTTCTTTGGGCAAGTTTTTAAGAAAAAATAAATTTGATTTTCAAAACAATAAAAAGGCATGGTTAAGTTGTAATAGTTCGTTTGAAAGTCTATTAAAAAATAGATTTCATAAAAATAAAAAGAAAATAATTGGAATATCTTGGAAATCAAGTCAGGATATTAAAAAAAACATAGATCTAGAATATTTAATTAAAATTTTTCCAAAAGATAAATATTTAATACTAAATTTACAATATGGTGAAATTAATAATGAAATTAATGCTATTGAATCAAAGTATGATCATAGGATAGAGTGTTTAAAAGAAATAGATTATAAAAATGATCTTGATAAACTTTGTTCTCTAATAAATATTTGCGACTTAGTGATAACCACAAGTAATGTTACAGCTCATTTTGCTGGAGCGCTATCAAAGAAAACTTTCTTATTACTCTCTACATCGCCTCTATTTTATTGGGGAGAAAAGGGGAATTCTATATGGTATCCTAGTATTGAAATTTTTAGGCAAAAAACCCCAGGTGATTGGACTTTTCCATTACATTTATTAGCAAAAAACATATAATAAAATAAATCTTTATGTCTGATGTAAATAAAAAAAATACATATGGTGTATTTACAAATAATAATTTAAATAAAAAATTAGTTTTTTATCCTTGTCCAAAAAATGCAAACTCATCTGCTAAGTTATTTTTTATAAAGCATTTAAAATTAGAAGACAGTTTTTATTTTCTTAGCGATGATGTGCCTGAATACAAATTAAATAAAAAAAATAAAATACCAGGAAAACATAATTTAATTGGATTTTTACCTGCAAAGCAGAAATTTTCTATAATGCCAGATAATTTTATTAAATGTTGTATAATTAGAGACCCTGTTAATAGATTTTTATCAGCATACAAAAACAGGATATTATTCCATAGAGATTTACAATTTTATAATTTAAATATTGATGAAGTTTTATCAAAGCTTGAAAATGGAAATTATGATAATAAGCATTTTTTGCCACAAAATTATTTTCTAGGAATGAATCTAAAATATTATGATTTCTATTCTGATATAAAAAATATAGAAAAATTTAAAAAACATGTAAATATTTTTTTTGAAAGAAATTTAGAATTTCCAAAAATTCAAACAGGAGGTAAAGATTTTATAATTAATTTATCTAAATCTCAAATAGATAAAATTAAATTTATTTATAAAGATGATTATGTAATGATAGATTCTGGTAATTAATTTATCTTAATTAGCTAATTTACATAAAAATTTTTCAAAATCATTTATTGGTTTTTTGTCATTAAATAACAAATGTTTGTTTTTTTGAATTTTACCCTCCAAGGCTTTCCTTTTATTTTTGTCAGTAATTAAGTTTTTAATGATTTTAACATAATTATTTTTATCACTTGCTATTGTTTCATTAATATTAATTTGTTTTAGTAGGGCATATGTGTGTCTGGATCTCATAAAAGGTCCAGGCATCGTAACAATATTTTTTGAAAGAGAAATTGCTTGATGGCTTGTATTATTACCCGACCAATTAAAACTATCTAATATTATATCAGATTGATTAATTAATTCAAAAAATTTTTTTTGACTTCTTCTTTTTTTAATTTTAATAAACTTATCATATTCTATAGAGTTTAAATCAAAAATTTTTTTTAATCTAATCCTAAATTCATCAGTTGCTTTTTTATTTCTAGCTTCAACAAACCAAATCTCACAATTGTTTATTGATTTAATTATATCAATATAGATTTGATCTTCATCAGGAAGAAGTTTAAATAAATTTTGCATATTAAAAAGTATTGGAATCTCATTTTCTTGTTTTTCATTTTTTTCTATTATAGGCTCTTCATAGCATTGACCTGAGTTAGATAGTTTAATTAGATTTTCAGTATAATGGTCCTCTGCATTTTTTGGTTCCATTAATTCAGCAGAAATAACATAATCAATATATTTAAATCCTGAAGTTACTGGTTGACCATTCCCATTTATTTGTATTTTAGCAAAGCGAAACGCACTTAGAATCTGTATTAAAGGGTGCATACCAATATCAATATAAATAAGAACATCCAATTTATCTGATTCTATTTTTTTAATCACTTCATCTGGATTATTTCCTTGATAAAAATAATTGACATTTTTTTTTACATATTCAGTAAAATTATCACTTTCATCATCAATATGATAAATATAGGTTTCGAATATATTTTTTTTTAATTTTAAGTAAAAATTTTTATGTGTATTTGATATTGAGTGTTCAACAAAACAAGGTGATACAAATCCAATTTTAATTTTAGAGTTACTTCTTTTATTTTTTTTTACTAAAAAAGTTTTTTTATAAATATTCTTAATTAATATTTCTATTAAATTAGCATATTTTTTTTGTAATTCTATATTATCCAGCCCTTGATAATGTAGGTAAAAATTAGTAGAATTTAGTAAGCCATTTAAAACATCTACTTTGTTAAAATTATTTTTATTTTTTATGTATTTTTGGATATTTTTAATTTCTTTGATAAAATGATTTTTATATTCTTTAATTTCATTTGTATTTTTATATATTACTGGGAAAGTATTTAGAAGGGCCCATCTTACTGACAAAGTATCATTATTTATTTTTATTGCATCCCTATAGCTATCTATTGCTTCTTGGTGCTGACAGTTAAGATCTAAAATATTCCCATAGTTTAACTTAGCAGGAATATATGAAGGATTTTGTTCAATACTTTTTTTAAAACATCCTACCGCTTCATTAAATTTATTAATTTTTTTATATACAAATCCAAGGCTATTGAAAGCCATTGGATAAAATGGCTTAATTTTTATTGCTTTTAAAAAATGCTCTATCGATTTTTCATAGTTTTTTGTTTCTAAATAAGCGTTACCTACATTATAGTGAGGTCGATAATCATCATTTTTTAAACTTAAACTTTTTAATAAATAGCTAATAGCCTTAGGGTAATCCTTTGTATCTATATATACAATTCCAATATTATTTAGAGCATCTGTATGATTTTTGTTAATTGATAAAATGCTTGAATACAACTCTATAGACTCATTATATTTTTTTTGAGTATGGTATATGTGGCCAAGATTTAAATATGCATTTAAGTATTTATTATTTATTTTTAACGCTGATTCATAATTTTTTATTGCTTTATCTAAATTATTTTTAGACTTATAAACATTAGCTAAATTATAAAAAGCATCAGCATTTAAATTATTTACTCTTATTGATTTGTTTAAGTATTTAATTGCTAAACTAAATTTTTTTTGTTGTGCGTAAAGTGTCCCAAGTAGATAAAGTGTGTCTGAGTGTTCTGGACTTAAATTTATAATATTCCTATATATTTTTTCAGCATCTACAAGGTTATTAGATTCATGATATTTAAGCGCAATCTTAAAATTTTTTATATCAACCACGACTATTCTTACTTAGTTTTTTTTTAAATTTTTTAATTATATTTAAGTTATTTACTATTCTCTTATGCCCAAATTCATAATTAACCCTACCTGCGGATATTTCAGGATAGTTTTTAATTAACTTTACTATATATTTTGATATTTTTTTACTAATCATAAAAATACATTAATGTTTAAAAAAACGATATTTAGTAAGATATAAATCTATTTTTACTTTTTTTGCATAATTAATTATTTTTTCATCGTTTATGGAGCCAAATGGTACCACTATAGACTTGCAATTAGATTTTTTTAGTCTTTTAATATTATCTATAAAGGGAAAAAAGGCATCTGAAGCACATACAAATTTACTACTTTTAAGTTTTTTTGGTATTTTTAATATTGCTAGTTTTGTAGCATCGGATCTGCTCATTTGACCTGCACCAATTCCTATTGTTTTTTTATTTTTTACTAAAACAATTGCATTTGATTTTACGTGCTTACATACTTTAGCTGCAAATATAATGTCATTAAGTTCTTTTGTGCCTACTTTTTTATTACCTATATAATTAAGGTCATTTTTATTTACTTTTAATAAATTTTTCTTTTGGATTAGAATACCACCTATCGTTGATCTCAATTCTTTTTTTTGCTTCATAAACAATGTATTATATTTTATTAAAATCAATTTTTTTTTAAATGATAACTCGTTTAGTGCTTTGGTATAAAAATTATTTGCTATTATAATTTCAAAAAAATGTTTAGTAATTTCTTTTGCTAGTTTTGCATTTACTGACCTATTTAAAACTACAATACCACCAAATGAACTTTCAGAATCAGAGTTCAGGGCTTTTTCAAATGCCAAATTAATAGAAGAGCTAGATGCAACGCCACATGGGTTATTGTGTTTAATGATTACACAGGTAGGCTCTATAAATTCATTTATACAATTTAGTCCTGCCTCAGCATCTAAAAAGTTATTATATCCAATTTCTTTTCCCTGTATTTTACCTTCAAGAATTGATTTTTCTTTATGATTAGGAACAAACAAGGCTTTTTGATTAGGATTTTCCCCATATTTTAATTTTATTCTTTTATCAATTTTTTTCTTATTTTTAAACCAATTTGAAATCGATAAATCGTAATCAAAAGTTGTTGAAAAACTTTTTTGAGCCATTTTTTTTCTAAAATTTAGAGTCGTTTTGCCATTATTTAGATATAAATTTTGTGCAAATTTTTTGTAATCTTTAGTATCACATATTGTTGTTATTGACTTATAATTTTTAGCACCAGCTCTTAATAATGTTGGTCCACCAATATCAATCATATCTAAACACTCAGCTTCATCCTTATTTTTTGTTATTATACTTTTAAAAGGATAAAGATTTACAATTACAAAGTCAATTTTAGGAAAATTAATTTCATTAAAAGTTTTTAAATGCTTTTTCTCTTCCCGCTTATATAAAATAGAAGCATATATCTTCGGATGTAATGTTTTAACTCTACCGTCTAAAATTTCTTTAAACCTGGTAATATCTGAGATTAAATGACATTTAATATTATTCTTCTTTATTTCTACTGCAGTAGAGCCAGTTGAAATTATTTCAATCTTGTATTTATTTAACGTCTTACAAATAAATTTTAAATTTTCTTTGTTGTAAGTTGAGATTAAGGCAAATCTTTTATTTTTCATGACTGAGTTAGAGACCATTTTTTAATAATTTTAGTATCATGAACTGCTCCATTAATAACGATTTGTTTATTTTGTTCAACTAATTTGCCCTTTCCTATATATATACTATCTTCAAGATATATTTTGGAATCAGATTTAAAAATCCAATTCTGACCCTTTTTAGTTTTTATTATCACAGAGTAATGATCATTAGTTATTAAACAATTGCAATCAGGCATTAAATGAAATCTTATACTAAAAAAATTTTTTTTTTCATTTATTTTATTTGTAATAATAGAGTCCTCACCAATTATTTTATTAGTATTTTTAGATATAGAAATTTTTCTTTTAATTATCTTATAAAAATTTTGTAAATAACCATCATGACTTGCATGCCAATTAATATAAGATTTATCTTCATCCTTTGAAAATATTATTTTTTTAGGAATTCTTTTATATGATTTTTTTAAAACTAACTCACTTATGTTCGTGTTATTTAAGATAATTGTTGAATGGGCTGCACTAAACCTTAGATATTCAGGCGTGTCACCAATTTTTTTTTCTATAGAACCACAATTTGTAATAATTTTTTCACCCATGCAGCTAAATTCAAATGCTAAGGTACTGGCATGTAGATTTTTGTTAATTATGTTATTGGTTGGCCGAACAACATCCATAATAATTTTTTTACTTTTATCATTATAAATAGCCAACCCATTGTTAATTTTGTTTAAGTTTTTTGAAACTACATCTTTCTCTTGATTTGCTAAGGCCTCAACTTTTTCATTATACATATTGTTTGCACCATTAAATAAAGGGAGCGATCTATCTTTATGTATTAGGCTTAATAAGGTTGATGTTAAGTTTAATATTTGGAAACTTAAATCATCTGGAACTTGTAACTTAAAAAACAAAATCATATTTTTTATTTGTTGTAAGTGATTTAAAAACTTAGCTTGTTCTAAGGGATTATAGCTTTTATGAAGACCATATTTATCTATTTGATTAAAAATTAAGTAAGATAAAAGCTTTAAACTGCTATTAATATTTTCATTGTAAATAAGAGATCCTAAGAAAAAAGATTTAAAATTTTCTATATCAATGTTTTCTGTGTTTGTTTGCAATTCTAACCTTATCAACAAATAATGTTCTAGAATTATTTCGTGTAAGACTTTTTTTTCACTTATAGATGCTGAAACTGCATAAAAATCATAATTGTATAAAAGGTTTGTAAATCTTCTTGAGACAAAAATTGAAGACCAGATTAAGTGATTTTTTTTATATTTTTTTATATGCCATCTCAGTATATTTTTTTTAGCCCTAGAAACACTTTCTGCTCCACCTATTATTTTTGCAGCAATTAGCCAATCAAAAAAATGAAATGAAAAATCTTTTTCAATTTCGTTATTTTTAAACCTTTTATTTAATAAAAATTTTTTTCTAGCATCTTCTAGATTAACAAAAATAATATTTTCAAAATTATATTCATAGTCTCTTATCTTGTGTTTTTTTTTTTTATTAAATAAATAAATATGAAATAAAAAATTTTTAATTATAGTAAGTTTAATTTTATTAATCATTTTTTCTTAATTGTGCAGCAAAAAAACCATCTATATTAATATTGCGAAAATTTTTAGGCATTGTGTTGATAAAGCCATTGTTATCAATCAATTCATTTGTATCATTTGTAGAGGTAAATTTATTAACAGAAAAATTATTATTATTATCCAAAAATTTTTTTATTTGATTTACAGTTTCTAAATTGAGAAAAGAACATGCCATATAAATAATCAATCCATTTTTTTTTAAAATTTTTTTTGCAACATTTAATAAATCCTGCTGAATTTTTTGTATTTTACTTAAGTTAGGTTTTTCAAATCGAAATAATATTTCAGGATTTCTTCTTATAGTGCCAACCGATGAACATGGTGCATCTACCAAAACTACATCATATTTAAGTTGTGTATTTATTGTATTTGCATCCATAATTTCAATATTATTTGTATAACCTAATCTAAATAAATTTTTTTTTAATACCTCAGCTCTTTTGTTGTTTATCTCTATCATCTTGAGATTATTTTTATTGCTTAATATTTGAAAGCTTTTACCCCCAGGAGCTGCGCACAAATCAATTACTTCTTTTTTTTCAAGATCCGTTATAAGTTTAATTGGAAGCATGCTTATAAAATCTTGAATCCACCATTCTCCATTTTGATATCGTGATAAATTTTCTATTTTAGAAAAATTTTTCATAAAAACTGATGTGCTGCTTGTTTCTACATAATCTTCATTAAATTTTTTTATTAATTTTCCCTCTTTAAACACAATGTGTAAATGGGGTTTTTCAATTATAGTAGACAAAAATAATTTTTTTTCATATTCATTTTTATCATTATTTTGGCCAACAAACCACTTGGGTAAATCATTAAAATTTATTTCTATTAAGCTTAGTTTTTTTTTGTCTTTAATAATATTTTTTAATATTGCATTAATAAAACCAGGATGTGAGTTAATATTTTTATCTTTAGCAAGTTCAACACTACAGTTAACAACAGCATATTCTTTAAAGTTTAAATAAACAATTTGAGTTGTAGCGCTTAATAAAAGAATTTCTTGATTAGAAGAAATTTTTTTATTTGTATAGTTTTTAATTATTTTTTTTATATAAAAGTTATATCTCATTGAACTAAGAATAACATTTTGAACCATTTTTCTATCACTAATTGAAAGATTGTGCTTAATAATATTTAAATTTAAGAGGTCATCAAAATTTGAATTTTTAAATTTTAATGAAAATAATATTTCGTGTATAATTTTTCTTGTTAGTAAACCTTTTTGCATTGATAGTATCTATAATAAGTTTAAATTTATATTTAATATGCCTTATTACAGTTTTTCATTAAAGCAAAATTATTTTCTTGATGAGAAGTTTAAAGATATAAATAGTTTGAATTTACAGAAAAATACAGGTTATTGTTCAAAAAACACAAATTTGTGGAAAATACTTAATAAAAAAAAATTTTTACAATATATAAATTATGTAAAATTTGAGAAAAGACAAAAAATTAATAGAATTGGAAAAAAAATATTATTTTGTTTGCCCCCAAGTATAGGTTTGGGTGATGCTATAGAATATGCTTTGGCAATAAAAACAATTAAAGAAAGTAAATTTTATGATAAAGTAGCTGTTGCTTTTGTTGGAAGATATAAAATAATTTTTGAAAAATATTTTAATTTATTTGATATTTATTCAGATGTTATATCTGAAAATCAATTACTTTTATTTGATACAGTTTTCCATGTTTCTTTAGAAATTAATGAATTTAAAAATCAAAAATATATTCGTTCTGATATTGAGAAAACTCTTCTAGAAAAATTTAATTTAAAGATATCTAGAAACATTATTTCAAAGCAAAATTTTCAAATCAAAAAAATTACAATTTTTCCTATATCCAAGTCACCTTTGAGAACACTATCAGTTAATATTATAAATGAAATAATTCGTAACTATATAAATGCTTATGATATAGAAATTGTTTTAGATGATCATTCTGATATTTCTGTAAATATTGAGAAAAATCTTAATTTGTTTAATGTTACAGTTTTAAAGCCACTGACTTTGATAGATCTGTGTAAGGAGATTGAAAATATTCAATTTGGTGTATTTCCTGATTCAGGACCACTTCATTTAGCTAAAATACTGAATAAAAAAGGTTTATTAGTGACTACGACAGTACATGAAAAAATTCTCTTAAATAATTTTGACAATATAAATGTTTTTTCTAATAATTATAAATCCAAATTCTGTAATTCCCCTTGTGGTCTAACAAATATTTTTAATAATAATGGCAGTTATGGATGCTATGATTCTCTTTCTATTAATTCTAGTTTTTTATTAGATAAAAATTTGAATTCACTACAAAGAGGTGATTTAAAAAACAGGTATTTAGATTTTATAGATCATCCAGTTGGATGTATAAGAAATATTAATATAGACAATTTGATTAATAAAATTAATAGTTCTCTGGGTATATAAATGAGAGGAACATTAGAAACAATTGTTGGGGCCATGTTTGCTGGTAAAACAAGTGAATTATTAAAAAGAATTTTATGGGCAAAACATCAAAATAAGAGCTTATTAGTTATAAAGCCTGTGATTGATAATAGATATTCTGAAAAATTAATTACAACTCATAATGATTTAAGTCATGAATGTTATGCAATGAAGAATTGGGCCGAAACTAACAATGAATATGAATTAATAAAAAAAAATTTTGATGTTGTTTTTCTTGATGAGATTCAGTTCATGGAATCTGCAGAAACAATTAATAATGTTGAAAAAATGCTAAACTCTGGAATTGATGTTGTTTGTGCTGGTTTGGATCAAGATTCTAGAGGAAAACCATGGGAAACATCATCCTTCTTATTAGGTTTATCTGATAAGATAAATAAAATTTATGGTTTTTGTAATGTTTGTGGACTTGAAGCAACAAAAACTTATAGAAAAACAGGTGGTGGAGAAAGAACTTATGTAGGGGCGGCAAATATATATGAACCTCGCTGTTTAAAACATTGGAAACCACAATAAATTATTTATTTAATCTATTGTTGATTAGTTCCTTTACTACTGAAGGATCGGCCAAGGTTGATATGTCCCCAAGTTGATCATGTTCATTTGCTGCAATTTTT
>ENA-UOXV01008392-UOXV01008392.1-marine-metagenome-genome-assembly--contig:-NODE-8392-length-10165-cov-5.793571_pt1 | contig 10165 bp, 11 predicted proteins | sample MGYA00238165_ERZ766961 | MGnify/ENA primary metagenome ERZ766961 (study PRJEB28924, sample SAMN03173240) | marine metagenome | biome: Marine; feature: Water; material: Subsurface seawater | place: North... | reverse complement strand
AGCGAAAAACTGGCGACGGGCGGGGGCCGGGAGACCACAGCAGAGAAGCCGGATAGTAACTAGGTCCCAGGCCCACACCACTAACGAGACGCGCGCACGAGGGCGGCGGGAGCCGGGGCAAAAGCCCCAGCCCCACACCGGGCCCGTGCGCGGGATCGCGCTAATAGTCGCAGATCGCAGGACCACTTCCACGAATGTGGAGACGGTTCACATGAAGCTCATGATCTAATGTGGAGCTCATATGTCTTCACAAGACATCCTTTATGAATTTCGGAGTGGTAGACTAAGTCTACCGGGGAGCTCCGAAATTCCTTTCATAAAGGATCCATGGCAGCCAGGTTTGTCGCGCTGCTTCTCGGCGCTTCGTTATCGTCAGCCGCGGCCTTCGTTCCGCACAGGCCATGGTTAGCAAAGAGTGGCGCGCTCCCAACCTCTGTACGGGCGCTCCTCTGCGAAACTGGGCAGCTGTGCCAAGGGAGTATCAGGATGAGTGATGTCCCGAAGGCCGGGTACCCACCTGAGATCTCGTACGGAACACTCCCGGGCTCCCAGGGCGGCGGGGCGCAGCGTATTGCGGAAGCATGGACTGGGGGACAAGTGGCTCTCAGCGAACCTGCACCCCGGTGAGTGCGCCAGGCGCCCGGCTTCTGGCAAGACCAGGATTGTCGACGAGGCCGCTGACCCACTCTTCGGCAATCTGCAGGAGGGCAGAGCTGCAAGGGTCGTCACGGCTCTTTCTGGACACAGCGGACGTAGCAGAGTACTCCAACCATCTCCCTCTGGGTATCTTTCACGGCGTCACCTCCAATCCCACACTCCTGGAGCTCGCGGGGGTGAGGGCACCCAGCCACTTCCCCTACAGCCGGAGCCGGCCTGAACGCACTGTGTCGCATGACACTGCGCCCCAATCTTGTCACACGCGCCGTACCCGCACATTTTCGTTTGGCAGGTTGAGTGCTCTGTCCCGGCATTGGGTCAGCTCGCGCAGACAGCCTTTTCGCTCGGCGCGCGCGAGTTCATGTGTCAAGCATGGGGCGAGGGCGTGGGTGATTTGGTCGAACGTGGACGTCAGCTTGCTGCTCTCGACGCGCGGGTTGTAGTCAAGGTGCCACTCACCGCTGCCGGCGTGCAGGCAGCTTCCATCCTCTCCCGTCTTGGAGTGCGCGTCTGCACCACAGCCTGCTACGCCCCGCACCAGGTTCGGGCCCCTCCCGCGCCCTTCCGCGCAGCGCACGGACGCGTCAACAGAGAAGCAGCCGCCGCGTCCCGGGCGTCGAATGACGTGCGGAAGCTCGTGATGCGCCATGCAGATCTTATCCAGCGTGGCAGCTGGCGCGGAGTACGTGGCCCCGTACGTCGGGCGCATGACAGACAGCGGCGTCGACGGGGTAGCCGCCGTCGCTGCCATGAACAAGGTTCGACGCCCCTGAACCCCTGGCCGCGCGCGATGAGTCAGGCCGGCAGTGCTGCTCCGCAGCGAGACCGACAACCTGGTACGGCGCGCAGATTGTCGCGGCGAGCGGCTCCCGCACTCGCGTGCTGGTCGCATCGATCCGCAGCGCGGAGGTGATGGCCGAGCTGGCGGCTGCGGGCTGCGACACCTTCACCATCTCACCGGAGGTGCAGCATCCAAGCTCACCCACCCCCGATGCTGTGGGAAGCGTATCTCTCTGACGCAGCTGCGCGCAGGTGGCGCGAGCACTGGTCAGCGAACCGGCGACGCTGGCCGCCGCCGCGGAGTTTGAGGCTGCATCTAAGCGTAAGCAGGACAAGTCGCGGGGGATAGGCTTCGCGCTTTAGAACGCGCTCTGGGGCTGGTGCGCGAGGGCAGAACAACGATCAGGACGTATCTGTCGCAATTCAGTGTCGCACGTGCACACATCTGGCCAATTCCAGTGCCCGGCCTGTAACGCATCGCCACCTCTGCTCGCAGACCCCTTTACTCCCCACACAATTCGACCGCCCTTTGTCGAGCGAGCGCGCTACTCGTCGGCATTTCGATGCAGCATCGCTGGCCCTGCCACGCGCATAACCTGCTACATCCCACGCTCCTCCAATTGCCTCAGGCGCCGAGCTGCGCGGTCGAGAAGCTCCTTTGTCAGCACCCCGCTGGCGCCCCAGCGCGCGAGGGCGAGCTCGCTGAAGCGCTCGGGTATTCCCCCGCAGCGCTCCCAACATTCGTCCACCTGCGCCCTCGTCAGGAGCTGCCATTCCAAGAGGATGTCGCCGACGTGCCGTGCGCCGCGGTACTGCAGGAGGCTCTTGCTGTTGGGCGTGAGAGTCGACGGGCTTAGTTGTCCTGCCGTGCCTCCAGCCCTGTTTCCAACCGCGTGCGCTACCGAGCCGGCGGCGGCGGATTCCACCACAGGCGGGTGAGGGCGCTCGCCGCCCCCGCTTTCGGGGTCCGACTTGCGCTTGGGGATTGATGGCAGGATTTGCGGCTGGCGCGGCGCGGCGGGCCGAGGCTTCTCCGCGGGAGGCTCCTCCCGCTCCGGCGACGGCGCTGCGGGCAGGACCTGGAGGTCGCGCAGGTCTGCGACCGGGCACGAGAGGTATCTGTTGGGCTCGTGCTGGCGGAGCTTGCCACCCGCCAGCGGCATCGGGTCCGAGTGCGACGTCTCAAGGACGATTCCTGTTGAAAGCGCGCCGTTCGTTTGCAGACCGTCCAGCAGCCCTGCGCTGCTGATCCGGCGTACCAGCAAGCTCTTCGGGCCCGGCACCAGCGTCACTCCACTTCGCTGGCGCTCCAGCGGCGGCGCATCGTCTGCACCCGTCGCCTCGTCCGCTTCCTCCGCACCGCCGCTCTTCCGCCGGGTTTCGTCCGCATTCGACCTGCACGGGCGCTTTCCCGTGCCGCTTTCTCCCGCTCCATCCGATTCACGGCGCTGGCCCTTCGCCGTGTCCTTGGCCTCTCGCTCACGCTTCTTGGCACCTGAGTCGCTTTTCCCACTCTTTTTGCGAGACTCACCATCACGACCCTCGTCAGAAGTGTCTTTGTCCCGCTCGCAGTTGCCCGCGGACCCGCTCGCGGGATGTTTGTCGCGCGCAAGACCCTCGGACGAGGCACGTTTTCCCTGGCCCCGGATCCCGTCCGCATGTTTGTCGTCTGCTCGACCCCTCTCCTGCCTCATCCCCACCCCAGTTCCTTTGCGGTCATCGGAAATTGCAGCCCTGGCATCAACATTCACGCGTGCTGGCACCTTTACCCCCTTTTCTTTGCCCTTTTCAACATCATCTCGCTTCGCACTGCTGCCTTGACTTTTCGAGGGTTTGCCTCCCTCCTCTTGCCTGGGCTTCTTGTCAGCCCCCACCCCGCGCTCCCAGTCCGCCTCGTCCAACGAGTGGCGTTCCTTCTCCTTCGTTTTTTTGCTCACAAAAGCCTGCGATTTTGCCGCCTTCGGAAGCGGTTCGGACGTAGGCGGTGAGGGATTAGTCATCACCTCCTCAACCCACTTGCTGATGGCTGTCTTTTGAGCGTCTAGCGATAGCTCTGCAGCCCCTGTTTTGGCCTCCAGTCGCCGCCGTACCTCTTTCATCGTCAATTTGTCTCTTTCATTTGGGTTTAGCTCGTGGAGCATCGCTATCAGCTTCTTCCGCAGCATGCAATCTTCATCATTTAGCTCTGAATGCGCTGCTTCCGCCTTTCCCGCGGTTGTCGATTTCGTCGCCTCCACCGGCACGGAAGGCTTCTGCGGTTGCGCTTTGGTTGTAGGCTTACCGGGTGCGCTGTCTACTGATGCAGCGGCAGCGGTAGAGGCGGGGCGAGCAGCGAGGGGCACGTCGATGTCAGACCCGGAACCCTCAGAGCTCTCCGCCAAATCTGCCTTGGACTTTGCAGAAGCCCGTGCGGCCTTCTTCGCGCGATTTTTCGCTGGCGGCGTCTTCTTAGTATCCTTCTCGGAGACCTTGCGCTTCTCTTGCTGCGTCTTCTGCAGCAGGCTTGACCTGAACACCCAGGAGTCAGGGACCTCAGTTAAGGCAAATGGTACCAGCTCAAGATCGCGATTCGCAATGCTGCCACGATTCAGAGAAATAGGTCGGGTGAAACGCCACCTAATACGCTCAACTTGCTTCCGCTCGCGCTTCGGCCGCCCCACCTCTGCTTCTGCGGATCCAGTTGATGAGGCTGGCATTTTATCATCAACTGATTCCACGACACTCTCCGCGCTGGGTGCGTCTGGATCCATTGCGGAAGCGCACTTCCGATGGTGCAAATCTGTTGCAGAGGCGAAGTTACTTTAACCCGCGGCACCTAAGTGCTGCTCCCGGGCAGGAGCACAGAGAGCTGCACCAAATTTGCCTCACGGAGGGAAAGCTGGCTGGATCTCAATTTAGCTGCGGGGAACTTCAGCCTCAGAGATCAGGGGCCGGAGGAGTGTCGCTAGGGCTGACTGTAGCATGCCACACCAGTGCGTGGCATGGGCCCTAACAACTCTCGTAAGCGCATCGAATTGGCCGCTTCCCGCCGCTGCTCCAAGTGCAGTGGTCCATTCTGCCGCTTTTTGCGCCCTGCAAACACCTGCATGTAGAACGATTTCAGTGGACCGATCTGGCGCGGAGGCGTCGAGATTCCCATCGCGCACAGCGACGACGATGTGCGCGAGACCTGAGAAGATGGAGACGCCCACATTATCTGCTTTAATTCGCGTTGCAGAGTTGGCAAAAGAGGACCGCCAGGCTGCCATGGCCGTGGCAGGAATCCGCGGTCTAGCCTTCGCGGGACCCTCGGCGCTATCCTCTGAGGAGTTCATAGGTGCATACCGACCCCCGCCCGAATCAATCGCATTCGTGGCTATATTTGCTCCCTTGAGTGATCAAATAGTGGTGGCGTTTGCAGACAAGCGCTTCGCAAACTTCCAGGCTATCCGCGAGCGGTCAGGCAAGGGGGCGACATGCATGACTGCGTTGCTCCCTGTGCCGCCGCCAGAGGGCCTTGAAGGCGACTTGGCTGGGCGGCTGATGCGAGCTCCTGAGCTTCAAACGCAGAATGACCGCGAATTCGCACAGGTTCGCCTGCGCAGCGCCCTATCCCACCGGATAGCAAGAGCCCCACGCACATTGAGCGGCAATCGCTCTGGCAGGCATTGGCCAGCATCGAAAAAAAGCGCGAGTCCGGAGCCCTTGACGCTGCGGCTGCCGCGCGGGCCATTCGCGAGGCTGCGACTTCGTGGGGTGCGGCGCCGCGCTCGGTGGTCGTCGCTGCAATCGACCTCTCCACGCACGAGTTCGCCCTGGTCGCGCCCGCGTGGGAGGCTGCCTTCGGCGCGCGCTGCGGCTACCTGTCAGAACTGGCGGTCCACCCTGCATTCCAGCGCTTGGGGCTGGGTGCCATGCTGTTCAACGCCGCGGTCGTGGCCGCGCGCGCGCGCGACTTCTCCGACATCTTTCTCCACGTCGAGGAGCGCAACACGGGCGCCCGCGCGATCTACGAGGCGGAGGGGTTTGTGCTGGTGCCACCTTGCAAGGCTCAGGAGGAATTCGACGCTGCACTTGTCCTTGACCAGGGGCCGAAGCAAGTCCTGTACAGGCTGAGTGTGTGAGACCCTTCGGACGGGACTGCCTGAACAGCACCCCCGTTGCGGCAAGTGAATATGTGAAGAGTGGGCGATAGGCTGGGATTGGTAGCGCGTTGTGACCAATTTCACTCGTAACCGCACTGATCCCACCCACATTTGCGCCCTGCCCCCTTCCTCCACCCATCTAGCAAGCGCCTGCCTCGGAACCGCTCCCCCGTGGCCGGTTCCAACAGCGAGCGCCTTGCCGTCGTCGGCAGAGGCTCTACATGCCCGGGTGCTGACCCTCGTCCTTGGGCGCGATCTTGATCATGTCGTCGATGCGCAGGATCGTGATGGCCGCCTCAGTCGCAAACGCGATCGACTTGGCCTTGGACATGGCCGGCTCGATGCACCCTGCCGTGAGTGCGTTGTGGATCACGCCGTTGGTCAGATTCAGCCCCGAGTGCGCCTTGTCCCCGTACTTGGCCGGGTCCATCTGCGCGAAGTTGTGGTCCGCGCGCAGCTTCGCCACCAGCTCCGTCGCATCGCACGCCGCATTCACCGCCAGTGTCTTGGGGATCACGAGCAGCGCGTCTGCAAACTCGGCGATCGCCATCTGCTCACGGCTCGACAGCGTGGTCGCGAAGTTGTCGAGGTAGATCGAGAGGCCCGCCTCGACGGCACCGCCGCCGGGGACAACGTCGTTGGACTCGAGCACGCGCTTCACGACACACATGGCGTCGTGCAGCGAGCGCTCCATCTCGTCGAGCGTGTACTCGTTGGGCCCGCGCAGCAGGATCGACCCCGAGCGCAGCGACGCGCACCCCTCAAACACCAACATCTCGTTGTCGCCCACGCGCTCCTCGTACACCATGTCGGCTGAGCCGAGGCACGCCGGGTCGAACGACTCCTCGCCGTCCATGCCCGCGAGCGAGAGCATGATGGATCCCCCCGTGACCTTGGCGATGCGCCGCAAGTCGTCCTTCTTCACGCGGCGCACTGCGATGGCCCCAGCGTCGACGAAGTACTTGAGGCACATGTCGTCGATGCCCTTGCTCGTGAGGATCACATTCGCCCCTGACTTGAGCACAAGATCGATGCGCTCCTTCATGATGTCCTCCTCCCGGTCGCGGATGTCCTGCAGCTTCTTCGGGTCCGTCACAACCACCTGCACGCCGAGCGACATCTTGAACTTGCGCAGGTCGTAGTCGAGCAGCGCGATCTTGGCCTTCTCCACCTTGGTCGGCATCGCCTGGGACGCGCGCGTGCAGTTGAGTGCGTATCCGTTGATGCGCCGCGACTCCGAAGAGCCGCGGCCGTGTGCCTTCAGGATGTTGATGGCATTGACGGGATAGCGCGCCTCGCCGAGAGCGTTGGTGGTCTTGACCGCCATCACGGAGTCAACCGCCATCGCCGAGAAGAAGTCCGAGTCGACGTTGAGAATCTTGGACGACATCGAGGTCTTAGCGGCCTGGATCAGGGCCTCGCGACCAAGCTTGTCGACCTTGACCGCCATCTTCTCGTTGATGTACTTGATCGCTGTTTTCTGAGCGAGGCGGTACCCGGCAATGATCGAAGTCGGGTGGATCTTCATCCCTGCGCCATGCCCGCACGCCGTCACCACATCCCATCTACGCTCGAGCACATGCTCACAGCACACTGTCGCACGTGCCGCAGGGGGTACGCACCGACGAGCTCGTTTGCGCGGCGGAGCAGCTCCGCGGCGAGGATGACGACCGAGGTGGTGCCGTCGCCCACCTCCTTGTCTTGCAGCTGCGCGAGGTCAACCAGAACCTTGCCAGCGGGATGGTCTACCTGCAATTTGGATAGGTGCCCGGGACTCGATCAGCAGACGCACGGCGCGGGCAAGCGGGAGGGGCGTAGGGGATGCTTCGGGCAAGCACCTCGAGGAGGGAGAGGATGGTGGCGCCATCGTTTGTAACTGTGGTGTCGCCGATGTCATCGACAAGCATCTTGTCGAGTCCGACAGGTCCAAGAGACGTCTTGACCACGTTTGCGATTGCGATGCAAGCCATCACTGCACACGCGCCGCGCCCGTAAGCCCCCCGTGTGGAGCAAGACGTCCTCGCTGCCTCGGCACTTCGCGACTCAAGGCGTGAACGCGCGAGTACTCGCAAAAAAACGGGTTGCCAGAAACTACATCACAGCTGGGCGGGACGTGCAGCAGCCGGGGAGCAGGGCAGGGCAGAGCAGCGCCGGACCCAAACACACGAAAAGGGTCCCGCAGGGATCCCTCGAATCCAGTGGCTTCGCCCAAATCACTGGCTAACCTCGGTGTATTCGGCAGACGAACCCTCAGTAGCACGAACCGGTACCAAGCAGACGCGTTTCGCGTTTTCTTCGGTTGATCCCACGGACCGGCGGGTCCGTGCCGGCCAGCACTCTGGATCAACTTGCACCAGCAGGCTGCACACGGGATCCGCATCTCTACACACTCGCCTCTCCCGGTTGCGCGCAATAGCAGCCATTAGGAAGAACCAAATGACTCTAGAAACGATCGGCAGTACAACTTCCACACATTGGTCGCTCAATTCCGCGCAGCGGCACCCGGCAAGTTCGCACGACCTCCATGTGCTGCTGGAGCTTGCAGCAGCACAAGGTGCCGAGGATAGGCGGGAAGACACCGTTTGCGGAGCGCACGTCCTGGCCTGTCTCACGCTCACCCTCAACACCGCCCATCACATTGCCACCGAAGCCCTGCCCAGCCATCACTGCGTGATCGGGGAGACGCGAGCAGGAGAGTCCTGGAACGCGTTTGCGTTTGATTTCCCGCCAGTAGCCCGCAGTACACTAAAATATATATCTACTTGTAAAATCAAGCCACTGGAGCCGTTTCACGACGATTTTGACCCGCAGCCTCGATTTGAGTTGCTGTGTGAGGGAGGTGTGAGGGAGGGTCTAACGTGCCACAATGCGGTGGTGGGGGGGGATTTTCCACGAAAAGATAACAGAGCACTCTGCCATAAAAAATGCACGGGTGCGATGTCGCCTTACTTGTTGCCCACTGCGCGTTATTTCCCGGATTTATTGAGCTGAGAACGCATCTCGCTTCTGTGCAGAACCGGTGGAAGAAGGCCGCGCAGCAGCGCCGGGAGCTCGCAAAGCATCTCGATACTTGCTCTGCTCGCATGAAAGCACTAAACTTGGCGTGGTTTGACATGGTGGACTTTCTTGAAGAGTTGACCGAGTCTGAGGCCCCGAAGAGCGCCGAGGCGCAGCTCTTGTCAAATATTGCTGAAGCCGAGCGGGCAACCGCTGAGTCCCTGATGCAGTGCCGAAAAGCCGTCGAAGCTAAGCTTGAGCAGGTTGCATCGGCACTCGAGGCAAAAGACAAGGCGCTTGCAGTCGCCAAATCGGTGAGCATGCCCCCCCGGCGTTTCTGCTTGTAGCGAAAGACATGGACCTTCGCCTGACCCGCGAGCCTTCGGTCCAGGAGTACAAGGAAGCCAAAAGCGAACTCCTCAAACGACGCAGAGAAGGATTAAGCGGGGAAGTGAGCACAGTTGCGCTGGATGCAGCCGGCGAGGTGCTGGTTGCGGGACTGGACAGGGTTCGCAAAGAGCGGCTCCTGGCAATGCTGTCCGCGCTGCACACGGGCTTCGAAGCGCACAGGCTGCATTTAGAAGACTCGTGCGAGGCTATACGCAATGCACGACCTTCATTCGTTGCTGCCGCTACCCAGCTCTCGTTTGAAGAGCCACGCATCCCAGGGCGCATGAAGATCGGCCTCCCAACGGACGTGCGGCACGTCAGCGGCGCGGGCGGCCCGCGGATGCTGCGGGTCTCGCTAGAGGCCCCTCCTGCCCTGGAAGGCGACATCCTGCGCCACGCATTCCCCACCGTATCTCCTTCTCCGGCGGCGCGGCGGGGCGCTGCGCTGCGTAGCCCGCCGCCGCTGCCGCCACGCCCGCCGCTTTCGGTGATGTCGCAGGGCGCACGACCCGTGCAGCAGACGCGCCCCCCTGCAGAAGGGACAGGCGAAGCGGCGGAGAGCGATGACGAAGAGTGGGCCACGCCAGATAGCCGGCGGAGTGTGCGTCTGGCGGGCGCTGGAGGCGGGGCATGGGGGATCGGGTACGAGCGCGGGTGGGGCGTGGACTCCGACTCGGATTCGGGAGGTGAGGATGCTCTCGGGGAGGTGGGCGCGACGCGTGACGGCGGGGAGCCGGGCGGGCAGAGGGTCGAAAGCCCGGACCGAGCGACGCCTCCGCCCGACCGGCCGCCTGCCTTCGCTGTGCACATGTTTCACGCAGGGTGGCGCCCCCCGCCGCCGCTGCTGGAGGCGCCCCCAGGCACGAGCCGGTGGTCGTGCGGCACAGGAAGCCCGCAGGCGCCGTCGTGGCGCGAGGAGGGAAAGAGCAAGGGGTATGAGGAGGAAGGGTGCGCGGGTGGAGGGGAATGGATGGTAGTCGATGCCGAGTCAGTCGGAGACAGGAAAGGCGACGGCGACAGGACGGGCGTGAACCCCCGAGAGATGACGCCCCCGGTCGGAGAGGGCAGGCCAGGAAGCACGCTCGTAGCGCGCTCAGTGGGCGAGGCGACGCACGCGTGGGCGGAGCCGGTCGCAACGGAGAAGGCGCCGCGCGCGGGCGCGGCGGGACAGTCCGGCGCTGGCGCCAGGGCGGAGGAGTACGAGGTGGCTGGCGACT
>ENA-UOXV01008378-UOXV01008378.1-marine-metagenome-genome-assembly--contig:-NODE-8378-length-10176-cov-6.505681_pt1 | contig 10176 bp, 7 predicted proteins | sample MGYA00238165_ERZ766961 | MGnify/ENA primary metagenome ERZ766961 (study PRJEB28924, sample SAMN03173240) | marine metagenome | biome: Marine; feature: Water; material: Subsurface seawater | place: North... | reverse complement strand
CGAAGAGTCTTCGGGAAAGTAGATGTACTTGCCTTTCTCCATCGACTTCATACTGGTCACTCGATCAATACGATCAAGGTCACTTGCACTCAGTTCTCTAAACAAATTGATTTGTTCGAGATACCATAACTTAGATTCTGTTGCTGACATGTAGAAGGTAAAATTATGAAAGCAATCCATTCAATCGGCTTCCTTTCCTTAACGGTAGTTGAAATATGATATTTTTGAACTTATGCATGAGAAAAGCACGACAACTCCTCCCCCTCCTTACGATGTCATCATCTTTACTGGAAAAATAAAACGCTTCAATGAAGAGTATCTAGAGAAATCTGCAGAATTGTACGAACTCATTAAGCAAGAGGAAGGCTTTTATGGTGCTGAAGTGCTCCGCAATGAAAACCAATTTGTGACTGTCCATTACTACTGGCACGACCTTGATCACATCAAGATTTGGGACAAGATCAATGATTTCATGAATGAGAAAGAGGATGGAGTAATGAAGTGGTTTGACCATTACAAATTGAGGATAGGAACAATCGAAAGAGAATTTCAAGTAGAAAACTGAGAATGAACATGGAAAACGGCGGCGTTGATTACACAATTAATGAAGGTATAGCTAATATCAGGTTTTGGCACCCTAAGAGCAATTCTTTGCCTTCTAGCGTGCTTAGTAAGCTTGCTAAGACCATCACTGATCTAGGAAACAAAGAAGAGGTTAAACTCATTATTCTTAGCAGTGAAGGAGATCGTGCTTTTTGTGCTGGAGCTTCATTCGATGAATTGATTTCGATTGAGAACTTTGAAGGAGGAAAAGAGTTTTTTATGGGCTTTGCCCGTGTGATAAACGCAGCACGTAAATGCCCAAAGCTGATTATTGGAAGAGTGCAAGGCAAAGCTGTAGGTGGAGGCGTTGGAATGGCCTCAGCATGCGACTATTCGATGGCTACAAAGTACGCTTCAGTGAAACTATCTGAACTTGCTATTGGAATTGGACCTTTTGTGGTCGGACCAGCAGTTCAAAGAAAAATTGGCCTTTCTGCGATGAGTGAATTAGCCATCAATGCTACCGAGTGGCGAGATGCCAATTGGGCAAGAGAAAAAGGATTATACACTGAGGTTTATGATGACATTGAATCTTTGGATGAAGGCATTAAAAAGCTTTCTGACAAATTAGTAAATAGCAATCCAGAGGCAATGGCTAAATTGAAGTCGATCTTCTGGGAGGATTGCGATCATTGGGATGAACTCCTTGAAAATAGAGCTGCAATGAGCGGGCAACTGGTACTTTCAGAGTTCACTCGAAATGCAATCGCATCATTTAAGGCGAAGTAATTAGTTCTGATATAAAATCAGAATTAATTCTTCCAAGGCTTTTTTCATTTGTGAACCACTCTTTGAATTGTCGTTCATGATCACTGCAAAGGCTAAGTCTTTTTTCTCTTTGGTCATATAACCTGCATAGGCTCTTACCCCTTTAAAAGAGCCACTTTTTGCCCAGATCTTCCCTTGTGCTTCGCTACCTAATAACATCGATTTTAAGGATCCACTTTTTCCAGCTAAGGGAAGGGATTTTTTGTACTCTGGAAAATAATCTTGTGTGTAGGCTTTGGTTAATACAGAACAGAGCATGTCACAACTGAGGAGGTTTTCACGCGAAAGCCCACTCCCATCATTTAGGGCCAAACCCTTAGTTTTAAAAGCCTTGTTCCTTAGGATTTCCGATTGCACTCTTTTTGCATTCTTATAAGAGAAGCTAGTTCCCGAGGCTTCTATTGTGTGCATTAATAGTTGTTCGGCAAAGAGATTAACACTCTTCATGTTCGTCCAATAAACCACATCGGATAAGGCCTGTCCTTCATATTCGAACATTAGCGTAAAGGAGGCGTGTTTTCCAATCACTGTATCCACCTTAGCCCCTTCTGCCACCTCGATGCCATGTCCTTTGAAATATTCCATAAGATCAAATGCTAGTTGTCTCTCAGGATTAGCTTGACTTGCTTTTACTAAAAAGTCATTTCTATTTGGAGGAAGGCTTCCAGTCATTTTTCTGGAATTCTCGTATGGCCCACCATAGATGTAACAGTTGTCGTAATTTATTCCTTCAACTCTTACTTTTCCCGTGAATTCTATCTCATATGGAGTTGGCACAATGGATTTTAAGCTGGCTTCGGAGCCTACACTGCCAGTTTTAAAATGTAATTCATATAAGTTGTCGAAATAGCTCAAACCGTGACTACCTGCTCCGTAATAGTTTCCTATATCATCTTCTGACCAAGTCTTTGGGATCATCTGTTCATCAAACCTGCCTCTGTTAGCAATAATGTTTCCATCGATCTTCTTAATTCCTCTCTTTTTTAGTGAATCAGTCCAATTGGACATGAAATCATCCTTGAAATAACGAGAGCCTAAGCTCATATCCCCTCCCCCAAGAATGAGCAAATCTCCAAGCAAAACAGAATCCTCAATTGAAGCTTTTTGATAGATATAAGTCTTAAATCGATGATTTGAAGGAAACGACTCTAATGCTAAATACGTGCTTATCAGCTTTTGGGTAGAAGCTGGTGTCATCAATGATTCTGAGCGAAAGGAAAAGACGTTTTCACGGCTTGATAAATCAACTAAAGCTACTCCTACAGCCTCGTTACGCACCCCATACTTTTTTTTCCAATTATTGAAGGCCTCTAGATTATCCTGAGCCCGCAGCTCAATCGAAGCCGAGAATAGAAGGAATAAAAAGCTAAAGAATATAGGCTTCATCTATTGTGATGTCAATTTTTATTTTAGAAGGGTTCCACAAATAGAGTTCCATAAACACATCCTGTTGTTTTTTAATAGAAATGAGGTTCCCATTTTTAAAATCTACTGGAAAATATTTAGACCTGCCTTGATAATTTAAAACCCAATAAAGATCAGGGGATTCAGCTATAGATGGCTCATAACTCAACCATAGTCTGCTGTGTTGTAATTTAAAGTTGAATGCATATTCGTCAGAGGCAATCAAATGAATCTTAGAAGCCTCTTGGATAAGCTTTCCTTTTCCCTTCTGGAGGAAATTTAATAAGGATGCTTGAATCTCTTTAGCCTTCTGCATGCCTAGGAATTGTCTTAAGCTTTGTGTCGAATTCTTCCTGATATAGAGACTGATATCACCATTCCCTTCTTTGAATTGAAATTGCAAACTCATGCCTTTGGCATAGGGATAGACATCGCTAAGGAAGTATTGATCCTGAACAAGCATATAATCGACATCCTTGGTAAGAATTGAGTTCATGCTTGAATCGTTGGTATTAATAGTAGTATAGGCCTTGCGCTGGATTTGCATTAAAGGGATGTTACTGGTATATGCATCAGGTACTAAAACTGCTGCTTCTGTGGGTATATGTTTATCGATTATCTGCTTCGAGCCTTCAAAATTCTCATAACTCGAAGAAATCCGATTCCAAAACCCAGTTTCATGGCGCTTATTGAGTTCGGCTTTCGAATTGAATATCCACAAGACCACTGCAAGCAAGCCGATTATTCCAAACCACTTTTTTAATCCTGGAAAGTCTTTTCTAAAAACTGGGTAAATGTTCAACATTGATAAAAACAGTGCAGGAAATAAGGCATCAATCATGTAATAGTCATGATTAACGAATTGCCTTGTCATCATCAAGAGGTAAACAATTCCACTGATAAACAGGAGTTTGGTCAATAGTCCAAACTCGGGCAACCTTGAGCGAAAGCCCCTTCCCTGCCATACATTGGCCATGAGTAACATCAACAAAAAGGCATATTGAATCCCAGATAAATAACTGAACTTCCATTGGGCGAAACTCTCTTGCAATAATTCTACAAAATGCTCAAAGTTTGAAGCGGGCATGAAGACCTGGAGAAAGGCAGAGCCATAAGTTGCACTCAAGTGTTTACTCCAAAAATACCAAGCCACGTAGCTAATTGGCACAAATAAGACCAGCCAAACTGCAGAGCTTTGCGTTTTCTTCTGAACCAAAATTCTATAGAATAGAAAACTCAATAATGCAGCAATATGCAGCACATAGGGAGTTCTGATCAAACATGTCAAAGCGAAACTCAGCGTGAAAAGAAGGAGGTCAGAATTTCTTGATTCGTTTAAATACTTAACGAAGAAATGTAAGCCAATAATAAAAAGTGAAAGTCCTGATATACTTGGCAAAGCTCCTGATGCATAATAACTTAAAACTGGCGTGAAAAGGAAAAAAGCGGCAAGCACTTCTACTCCTTTCTCATCAATATTGAATGCCTGGGCTAGTCTGCGCATGGAGAAAAAAGCGAGAATAAATAGTAAAAGTTGTAGGAGTTGAAGAGGCAGTGGCGATTTAAAATTGAAAAGCCGCATAGGAATTGCGGCTAGGTATTCAATAATTGGAAGGTCTCCTCCTGTGATACCTTCTGTTGTCGCTAAGTTGTAGGTGCAAGGATAAAATAGCTTCAAGCCATTATCCGCATAGCAGTATGATAGCGCAATTCTATCCGACTGAGTCCAAGCGTGCACATTCAGTGGGATCTTTCCAAGTTTATCGAAATGAAGGAATGCAAATCCCACCAAGAGAAAAGCAAACCAGAACAACCGGAAGGTCTTAGTCATCTTTCAAAGAAAAACTAATTCAAAGAATGAGCTAGTTAATTGGAAGCTATATATAGTTTTTTAGTGCGAGTTCTTCAACCACAAGCTCGATCCAATAGATCTGATTTAGGCCAAATTTCTTCCAAACTTCCATGTATAAAGTTCCGTCATAGTGAAGGTCTATTCTGAACTCTCCATAGGAACGTGAGGCCATATGCTATTCGTTGGACTTTAGGTAATTCCACCGCTCCGCTAGCTTCATTTTTTTGAAACCTGAGGCCTCCATTAGAGCACAAATTTGAAGAACATCACCACAAGGCAGATCAAGAAAACGAGCATCGAAATCCTGTTCATGCCGTGCATCATCTTCAGATTAATATTCTTCGATTCGGATTTTCTAAATAGGGTCAAGGGATTTGCATAATAGGCTAATCTCGACCAAAAACTGGGTTTAGAACTCATAACTCAAATGTAACAAACTGGAGACTACATGGTTCTGGGCTCATCAGATTCACAATGAATATGTAGTTTTATAGCAAGGTATGGAACATGAACAATGGGTCTTTTTCTTCTTGATGTTGGCATCAATCGCTGCTGCTTTTTTGGCGTATAGCTTATCGTACAGGAAGGAAAAACAAATTTCATGGAAACATCCACGCATACTAGTTGAAGCAAGTATTCTTCTTGTATGCATCGTCATTGCCGTCATTTTAAAAATGAAATCATGAGTGAAAAAACATATGTGAGGTATCAAAACAGGATAGTTAGAGGAGGAATCAGTTTTGGCTCTGCTCTAGCGATTGCAATTTCTTGGTCTGTTCATAAGAGTATTCTGTGGGCAATCATTCATGGGGCATTTTCTTGGCTTTATGTCATTTATTATGCATCGACAAGATAAGCTCATGGAAAAAGAATTCACCTTCGACCGAGTCGTAAGGCTTGTGATTACAGCCTTAATATTCCTAGGGCTTTTTATGTTGGTTAGAGAGCTTAGTGATGTGCTGTTTCCTTTTTTGCTTGCTCTTCTTTTCGCTTTCTTGCTGAATCCGATCGTTTCTTGGATCCAAAAGCTTCTCAAAAACCGTTTGATTTCAATATTTGTGAGCCTTTTGCTCTTCATTGGCTTAGGTATTGGCCTTTGGTTCGTGCTCTACCCTGCATTGGCCGAAGAGTATCACACGATGGAGAAATGGTTGAGTCAGATTAATGTAGACTTCAGTGAATCTGGAAGCACGCTCAGCCAACTAGAGCATTGGATTTTGCAATACGTAGGTCTTGATCAAATAAAAGCCATGATTTCAGTAGAAAATTTAGGTCAAGTTGGTCAAAAGATATTGCCTGAAATATGGAGTTCCATCGGAGATATTTTTGGTTTCATTATGGGCCTACTAGGTATTGTAGTGGTTCTATTATACTTGGTCTTTATCCTTATGGATTACAATGATTTTCAATCAAAATGGAAAGACTATATACCTAATAAATGGAGACCTCTGATAGTAGAATTGGCAGAAGATCTCGAATTAGGAATGAGGGCATACTTTAGGCAACAGTCAAAAATTGTTCTGATTGTCGGAGTACTGTTTGCTATAGGCTTTAAAATCATTGGGCTTCCTTTAGCCATTAGTTTGGGGATTTTCGTTGGCTTACTAAATTACATTCCATACATGCAATTGGTGGGGCTTATCCCCTGTACGATGGCAGCAGCATTATTGTCGGTTAAAACCGGTGCTAATTTCTGGATGATCATGCTTTGGGTTGCGTTAGTTTTCAGCATTGTGCAAGCAATTCAAGAAGCGCTATTGGTTCCAAAGTTAATGGGCAACATCACAGGCTTTAGCCCAGCTACTATATTGCTTTCGCTTTCAATATGGGGCGCGCTATTGGGTGTCAGTGGCTTGATTATAGCCTTGCCTTTAACCACCGTTATCGTTTCCTACTATAAAAGGTTTGTTCTAGACAACCATTCCTAAACAAGAGCTAGCTTTTTTTGTAATATGAAGATGAGTAAGGTATTTAGTCTCTCAGTTTTTTTCACTTTGATATTCTTTCAAAATGCCATTGCTCTTGAAACTCACTTATACTTAAACAACTTCCAGGATACCATTAATCAAGAACTGGTAAGCAGACCTATTTTCAATAGAACTCAGGTTCCGGAGGAGGAAACGGTTCATTTTCATATCGAAGCTGGTGAGAAACTTATTCTTAACATCGTAAATAAGCTCAACAAAACGGTCAGCTTGGTTATTGATGGAAAGGTCATTGGAGTGTTAAGCTCCGGCAACACAAATAGCTTTAAACTAACAATCCCAGAGGGAATTCATTATTACGGACTTGGCAATGAATTGTCGGCACTTTCCGCTGGGGCTATGATAGTTGTGGGGAGCAAACGACAAAAAAGCTTTTACCTAAAATTCTCTGAATGCGATCCTAGTTATAATGAAGCCATTCATAACGAATCGGCTCTTCCTAAATACAGGCCTGAAAAATTCATGGTTAACGATCGAGATTTTAATGTAAACAATCATCATACTCATACAGGCATAGAAGCTAAGGTAGGAGACAGCGTTCAAATCTTTCTATACAACTCAAGCGATTTCATGCACCATGCACCCCATTTTCATGGCTTTCATGTATTGATTGTAAAAAGTGATGCAAACAAGATATATGAAGGGCTTTGGAAGGATTCTTTTGGAATGGAACCAAAATCCTTGTACGAACTTTTGCTTGTACCAGATAAAGAAGGAGTTTACCCTATTCACAACCACAATCTGATTACTACCACCTCCGAGTCGAATTACCCGGGTGGGATGATGACACATATGAGAATAAATCCATGAAAAAGCTATTCTACTCTGTGTGCTTTTGTTGGCTTTCATTCCTTGGAATGTCGCAGCAAACCAGGGTGTATTTTCTAGAGTCAAAAATGGATGGCAGTGTTGATTTTGCGACTGCTTCTGGACCAATTCGAGACCTTCCTTTCTGGGGATATGGTGAACCTTCATTAGAAGGAACAACAGAAATAAGCTTGCCTGGGCCTCATATAGAAGCAAACGAAGGTGATAGTGTACACGTCTATATGTTTAATCCTTCTGAAGAAGGTCATACCATTCATTTTCATGGATTAGATGTAGACCAAGCGAATGATGGTGTACCCTCAACTTCTCGTTTTGTATTAAACAGAGAGGCGGCTTGGTATAAGTTCAAAGCGACGCATGCCGGGAATTACATTTACCACTGTCATGTTACAACGACCATGCACCTGATCCTTGGCATGTATGGTATGGTGACCATTCATCCTTCAAATGCTGCCCAAAGCGCCTATACAGACTATGGCGCCTATACAAAAGACTACTCTTACCTCGCTGTGGAGCTGGACTCGAGATGGAATGAAGACTACATAAACATTGGAAGTTTTTTGGATTACGAACCGGATATTTTTTCAATTAATGGAAAGTCTTATACCGATATTTATAGTGATTCGAGCATGGTAATCCAAGCTCAGCAAAATGATACTGTATTACTTCGCCTAAGAAATATTGGCTACGGTCCTCAGGACTATCACTTCCCAGCTGATCTAAATGCTGAAATAATAGGTTCCGATGGAAGAAAAATTATTCCCGCCATTAGAAAGGATACTCTCAGGCTTTATCCAGGTGAGCGATACTCAGTTTTATTTCATTTTGAGAATATGGATTCTTCCGCCGTCACAGTCGACTTCCTCAGTTCCAATGGACTTGAATTAATTGGAAGAGAGTACATTCCTATCAATAGCTTTGAATTTATAGCTCCGAAATCAACAATTTCAATCGACGAAAATGCCGATCAATCCTTCAAAGTTTATCCTAATCCAAGTGCTGGCCAAATCAATTTGAAGCTACCAAAAGAGCCTATAGATTCTCAGGTGCAAATATTCGATATGAAGAATCAACTTCAAGCCTCCTACCCACTCCTAAAAGAACTAGATTTGAGGGGACTTCCAGCTGGTCTGTATTTTATCAAAATACCCGGCCTAGGTAGTCAGAAACTCTTAATGACGCGCTAGAATAGTGGATTTCGAATTAGTATCAGATTTTGAACCAACAGGAGATCAGCCTTCTGCAATTAAACAATTAGTCGAAGGCATTGAATCTGGAATACCAAATCAAACTTTGTTAGGTGTCACAGGCTCCGGAAAGACATTTTCGATGGCGAATGTGATTAAGGAGGTCCAAAAACCTACCCTAATTCTCAGTCACAACAAAACCTTGGCCGCTCAGTTATATGGTGAATTCAAGCAGTTCTTTCCAAATAACGCAGTTGAATATTTTGTCAGCTATTACGACTATTACCAGCCTGAGGCATATTTGCCGGTTTCTGATACCTACATTGAAAAAGACCTTTCCATAAATGATGAAATAGACAAACTGAGACTGAGTGCTTCCTCATCCTTGCTTAGTGGAAGACGTGATGTGATTGTGGTTTCGTCGGTTTCTTGCATCTATGGAATTGGAAATCCAAATTCTTTTGGAGAAAACCTCATCGAAATCAAGAAAGGCCAGCTGATTTCTCGGAATAAACTTTTACACCAATTCGTAACGGCTCTATACTCGAGAGCAGGCCACAGTTTTGATCGTGGAACTTTTAGAGTTTCTGGAGACACCGTAGATATCTATTTGGCATACGGTGATATGGGATTCAGAATCAGCTTTTGGGGTGATGAAATTGAAAGCATAGAGTCGCTCGACCCACATAACAACCGGGTAATTGAATCATTTGAAAAGGCAACAATTTACCCAGCCAACATCTTTGTGACGACCAAAGACGCAATGCAACGATCTATTAAAGAGATTCAATACGACCTTGTTGAGCAAGTCGAATATTTCGAGGATATCGGAAAGAGACTTGAAGCCAAAAGGCTGAATGAGCGTGTCAATTATGACCTCGAGATGATGCGAGAGCTTGGCTATTGCTCAGGGATTGAAAACTATTCGAGATACTTCGACGAACGAGACCCAGGAACAAGACCTTTCTGTTTGTTAGATTACTTCCCCGACGACTACATGATGATGATTGATGAGAGTCATGTTACAGTTCCTCAAATTAGAGCGATGTATGGAGGAGACCGTGCTCGAAAAGTAAACCTGGTAGAATACGGTTTTAGATTACCTGCTGCCATGGACAATCGCCCCCTTAAATTCGAGGAATTTGAATCGCTTCAAAATCAGGTAATCTATGTAAGCGCTACTCCTGCAGAATACGAGCTTCGAGAAAGCGAAGGTGTGGTGGTAGAGCAGGTTATTAGACCAACAGGTCTTCTTGACCCAGTAATTGAAATAAGACCTTGTGTTAATCAGGTTGATGATTTGCTTGAAGAGGTTCGTCTGCGTGTTGAAGAGGATGAAAGAGTACTTGTTACCACTTTAACTAAAAGAATGGCAGAGGAGCTTAGTAAGTACATGACTAAGCTCGATTTCAGGTGCCGCTATATTCATTCTGATGTAGATACACTTGAAAGGGTAGAAATCCTCCGACAGTTACGCTTAGGGATGTTTGACGTACTGATTGGAATCAACTTATTAAGAGAAGGTTTAGATATTCCAGAAGTATCCTTG
>ENA-UOXV01008377-UOXV01008377.1-marine-metagenome-genome-assembly--contig:-NODE-8377-length-10177-cov-6.026773_pt1 | contig 10177 bp, 11 predicted proteins | sample MGYA00238165_ERZ766961 | MGnify/ENA primary metagenome ERZ766961 (study PRJEB28924, sample SAMN03173240) | marine metagenome | biome: Marine; feature: Water; material: Subsurface seawater | place: North... | reverse complement strand
TTTATTTTTCGAAGAGAATCCAATTCTTGATTGTTTATTTTTCCAATCATATTTAATACTGCATATAATGCTGGAGCTGCGTGTCCTTTGGATAAAATAAATTTTTCACTTTTTTTTTTTAAAGAAATTTTTCTAACAAAATAAATGTATACCAATATTTCTACTATTGATAAAGATGGTCCTGGATGTCCACCTCCAGCATAAAATAAACTTCTTAATATTCTTGATCTTATGCTTTTGCAGATAAAACTAAATTTTTGTTTTTGCATTATTTACTTACAAATTTTTTTAATAACCCAGTAACAATGTGAGATATTGAATTTTGTATATCCTCAATGTGAAAATTGTTATCATTTTTACCCATTTGTCCTGGAAAAATAGATGGTTTACCAGGTATTATTATTGGAATATCTACTATTTTTGATGCTTTACCCCCACCCCTACCAGAAACTGAACACGTTTTTACTTTTTTTTCTTTTGCGTAGTTTATTGCCTCTATTATATTTTGTGAGTTTCCTGATGATGAAAATGAAATTAATATGTCATTTTTATTGTTTGTTCTCAAAAAATTTTTAAGTTGTTCTGAAAAAACATAATTAAAACCAATGTCATTTGAAATTCCAGTTAAAGCTCCTGAGGACTCCGTTAAACAAATTACTTTAGGTCTTCGTAAATTTGTTGTTTTATTCTTGTCTTCAGATACAAATGGGTGAGTTCTGATGTCTACCGCAAATCCTTCTGCAATTCCAGATGAGCCACCATTTCCCATAATAAAAATTGTACCATCATTTAGATAAGTTTTTTTAATTTGCTCAAAAAGTTTAAATATTTTTTTTACATCAATTTTTGAATGAATTGCTTCTTTTTCTTTAAAATATAATTTTATAAGATTAAGTTCTTTTTTTTTCATTTTTAAATTTTATTAAATTTTTTGTTAAATTTAATTTACCGTGATAAAATAAAAACTCATTATAAGGATATTCATGAAGAGGTGCAATATTTAAATAAATTAGTGAAGATAAAATTTTAACTCTGTTAAGATCGTATTTTTTATCTTTAATATATTGATGGAAATATTTTCTAAAACCTTTTAAATTTTTTTTTTGTAAGAATTTATAAGAAACTTTTCCATTTGTTATTTTAACTGAATATTTTTTATTTCTTATAACGTCGCCATTAATAACTAAAGCATGGTCAAGTTTAGCCAAATCATAATACAAATCTCCTATTTTTTCACTTCCACTAAAATCTTCTCGCCAATCAATTAGAGTAATCTTATTTCTATTAAGTATTATATTTTCAGGCTGAAAATCACCATGAAAATTTGAGGGCACTCCCTCAGAGATTATATTCCAATTTATTTTATTCAGAATTTCATGAATTTTGTCTGTCTTGTAACCATTAATAAATTTTAAATCATCATTTATAATTTTTTGATCAAATAATAAATTAATTCTATTTAATGTTTTGTTTTTATAAAAATCATAACATCGAGAATGAAAATTTTTTTTATTAAAATTTTTTTTGATTTTCCAAAATTTTTTATCCATTTCATTAATAAGATATTTAAAGTCATTTAATTTCATTTCAGATAGCATAGAGCCTTTTGCATAATCATAATAAAAATAATTAGTTTTTGTTTTGGCATTTTTTGGACAAAAGTTTTTTAAATATCTAGATCTATTTTTTAGTTTGTTAATTTTAGATTTATCTTTAAAAAATTTGATGACTTTTCCATTTCCTATATATGTACATGCGTTAGGTTTTCTTAAAACATCATCTTTGAAATAATTTAAAACTTTTACATAGCTTTCATTAGTTCCAGTATCTAAATATGTAAAATATTTCAATTTTGAATTTGGTAAAATATAGTTTAAACCATTAGAAAATTGTAACTCGTTATGTATTAATCTCTTATCGTTTTTAAATCCTTTCCAAAAACTTTTGTGATCTCTTATGCCAGCCAATCCAATAAAAGCATTAAATACTTTTTTTCTACTATCTACTTCAATTTTTCTTTTTTTATCAAATAAAATGTAAGAATTATCTGATTTTTTTTTTTCAATTATTAGATATCTTTCTGTGCTTTCAACTTTTGATACTCCAATCCAATTAGATTTTGGTTCTGGCACTTTTTCTGGAACAATTGTATCACATGCTGAGTAAATAAAAGGACACTGTAAATATTTTCTGCATTCATAGAGGGTATATCCTGGACCAGATCCTGTACCATGATACTTTTTAACATAAATGAATTTAATCTTTCTGTCAGAATGTCTAATTTTTATAAAATTTTTTACTACTTCTTTTTCATGTCCAACTGCAATTATAATTTCTATATGTTTCGGAAATTTATCTATTATTTTTGAAATTACCGCTTCATAATTAATTGGCAATAAACTCTTGTTTATAGTATCTAAACCAGCCATTCTGGTTCCTCTTCCAGCAGTTGATATAAAAATTTTATATTTCATTAATTTTTATGTTCAGAAATTATCCTACCTGATGAACGACTTGAATCATCTTGAATTCTAATAACGTCGTCTAATTCTGGGGTTGAAACTTCATAGGCTGTGTAATCTTCGAGTGAATACACTCTATGTATTTCTCCAGGAATATTTGTAAAACTAAATGGAGAGTCTACATTTTTTGAATAGTCTTTTAAGAGATCTCTATTTTTTATTAACTCTTTAGCTTCTTGAGATGTGCTTTTTTTATTTATGTGAAAATTTTTAAGAATTTTTGCTTTACCTGAAACAAGATAGTTAGTTTCATACTTCTTTTCATGAAACTGTAGACTGCATTTAAATCCCTTTTTCATGTGTATTTTTTTTAATACATGATAATCTTTTAACCATACTATCCATAATTCGTATCCCCAAGGTTTTACGACCTTTTTGTGGTTGGCTAAAGTTTTATATAAGTCAACTTTTTCTTCGTCAATTTTGTCCCCTTGATCTTTAAAAAAAATAAGGTCTTCCTTTTTTTTATTAGAAATTATATCAAAAGCTAAAGTATCTTTTTTAATAATAATAGATTTTATTTTACATTTAGATGAAATTAATAATCCTTCATTGGATTTAATTTCTAATTTTTTTGAACCTAATTCAATTTCTATTAAACCTTGAGCAACATAAAATGTTGTAATTTTATTATCATACTTATTTAAATCTATTTTTTTTTCTATTTTAGAAAATTCATAAAATGGATTATCTGAACTAAGTTTTTTCATTATTTTTTCTGATTATCAATTTCTTTTTTTAGCTCTTCATATTCTTTCATTTTTCTTTTCATAAAATTTACAGTCAGCTTAGTTTTTTGTGCAATTCCCTTTGGTGTTAAAATGTATAAATAATTAATTTTATTTTTATTTTGTTTAAAATTTTCTGCTTTTATTAATCCTTTTTCTTTTAAAGCTTTGAGACAGTAATTAATTTTTCCCAGACTAAACCCTAAGTCTCCAGCTAGTTCTCTTTGAGATATTCTTGGATTTTTTTCAATTTTCCTTAAAAGATCAAAATCATCTTGATTAAAACTCATAATTAAATTTTATTTTTGTTCAATAATTGAACAGTATAGTGTTCATTAATTGAACGGTCAAGAGCTTTTTTTCGGTGGTTCAATTAATTAAATAAAATTTATTTCTTTAAATGCTCTCTTAATTTTATCTTCGATTTTCGTTAATCTACTTATATCTGCCCTATCTATAGAATATTTTGCAGTATGACTGTAAAAAACGTAACAGCTTAAATTTTTAAAAATAATTTGAGAAAAGAACGGAGTTGAAGATGCGTCTGAAATTATTTTTTTAATTTTATACAAACCTATAAATAGTTCTGAAGGTAAATTTGTCAAAAACCTATCGTTTATCAAAAAAAATTTGATTTTTTTATTTTTTAAAAATTTAAATAAATAATTATTAAAATTAGTTTTTTTATTTATCACATTTGGATGGTCTTTTATAATGATTACATCTTTTTTTTTATTTATAATCTTAAAAATTTTATTAAATAATTGATTCCTTTCTTCTTTTATGAGAGGATCCTTCATGTATGATGAATTAAGAAAAACATAATTTTTTCTTTTAATAGATAGTTTTTTTTTGGACTTAATAAATTCAATTAACTCCTTAATAGTTTGTTCTGCATTTTTTGAACTTATCTTAATATTATCGACCAAATAGTTGTTAAACCTAAAATAGGTTTTGATACGAGAAAATAATAACGATAAATGACCTTCATATTTAATTGGATAAAAATCTAATATCTTACAAATATAGGCAATTTTTGAAAAAATATTAAATAATCTTTTTTTAAATGTAATGCTTGTAACATTTGATAATGAATCTCTCATCATACCAAATCCATGTTCTATATATATTGTTGGCACAATTTTTCCAATTATCCTGTAAATTGCAAAATTAATGTCATCACCGCCACAATAAATTTTATTGATATTGATTTTACTTGTATCTAGTTTAATTTTTTTTATTAATCTTTTGACATCATTAGATCTTTCAATGGCCACTTTTAGTTGTGATGCTCGATTGTAATTTTGTGTTCTCTTGTAGTTGAGTATAATTATATCAGAAAAATATTTTGCAAGAAAAGGTTTAAAGGTATTAATTATATCTCTTCGGTTATCATTTTCGTTTAAGAATAGAATTTTTTTCACATTTGTTTTTTTTTCTTTAATAAAACTTATAAGTAGTATTAAAGAAATAAAATTTTTAGGGTAATAAATTTCGGAATTTTCTTTATGATAATTTTTTTTCATTGTATTTTGATAATACTAAATTAGTAATATCACATATATAAATAAAACTATATTAATATGAATAAAATTGTCAATATAGGTACTTTATTTCAAAAATTTTTTTTAAAAAAATTATTTTGATTATTTAAAAATAAAATCAACTATAGTAAATTTAATTTCATGAAAAAAAATAAAACTAAAAAAGGTTGGCGTTTTAAAGGTGAAGAATTAGCTAACTTAAAAAGTTTATTAAGTAAAGATTTTTCAGCAAAGCCTGGAAATTCTATGACTGAAAAATTTGAAAAATTATTTGCCAAAACGCATAATCAAAAATTTGGAATCTCCTCTAATTCTGGTACATCAACTTTACATCAAGCTCTTCATGCTTTTGGTGTTGGTCATGGAGATGAAGTAATTATTCCTGCACTAACAGTCGCTATGTGCGGTTTTGTTGTTTGGCAATGTGGGGCAGTTCCCGTATTTGCTGATGTAGATAAAAATACTTTTTTAATTGATCCTAAAGATATTAAAAAAAAAATTACAAAAAAAACAAAAGCAATCATGGTCGTACATTTATATGGGCTGATGTGCAATATGGATGAAATTATGAAAATTGCAAAAAAAAATAATTTAAAAGTATTGGAAGATTGTGCCCAGTGTTTTTTAGGTTATGATAATAAAAAAAGAATTTCAGGAACTGTTGGAGATATTGGTAGCTGGAGTCTTGAAAATACTAAACATATTTCAAGTAATGAAGGTGGGATTCTTACAACTAATAATAAAGTTTATGCAAAAAAATTAAGAAAATTTGGTGGTCTGGGTTTTGCAAATATTACTGCAAATTCTGGAAAAGTACAAATAGACAAGAATAAGTTTCAGGATCCAAATTGGAAAAGACATGATGAATTTTCTTTTAATTATAGAATGTCTGAACTTTGTGCAGCTGTGGCATTTGCTCAAGCAAAAAAAATAAAATTATTTGTTAGAAAAAGACAATCAGCAGCAAAAGAATTGTTAAAAATTATAAAAATAACAAAAACTGATTTATTGATTCCACAAGAAGTACCAAAAAATTTTGTTCATTCTTATTTTACTTACCCAGTTCTTTTTAATGGAAATGGAAAAGTAAGTTGGAAAAAATTTAGAAAAAAATTCATTAGTTTTGGTGGTGATGGTATTTATGCGGCATGGCAAACTGTTAATAATGAACCATGTTTTTACAACGCGCGAAAAAGGGGATTGTATTCAGGTTCAATGAAGCTTTCAAGCTCGTACGGTTGGGGAGAGACACCAGTAGCTGAAAAACTCCAAAAAAATCTAATGCAATTTACTACTAATCAAAAAAATCAAATTGAAATAAAAAAACAATCAAATGCTCTCTTAAAGACTTTAAATTTTTATAAATACTAATTTAAAGTTTTTTTATAAGTTTAATTTTTTAATATTACTTTTTATGAATATGTGATCTAAGTTTTGCTGCTACAGGAAGCTCAATTTCTAAAATTTCCTTATTTTTTTCTCCATTTAATGCTTTTTCTAAAGATCTTATGCCACCAATTAATTCTGCAAAGGCGGGTATAGTTAATGAGGCTGCTTGATCACTTCCATACATGGTTCTATCTAATGTAATATGACGTTCTAAAGAAGTTGCACCAAGAGCTATTGCTGCATAGGAAATTGCCAATCCACTTTTTTCATGGCCACTATATCCAATATTACAACTATATCTTTTTTTCATTTCACTTATTAAATTGAGACTGGCATATTTAGAGTCAAATGGATATTGTGATACGCAATGCATTAATTCATATTTACAATTTTCTTCATTGAATATTTCAACAGCTTTATCAATCTCCTTATATGAAGACATGCCTGTGCTAATGAATGTATATTTTTTTTCTTTAGCTACAACTTTTAATAGTTGCTCATCAATTATCATGGCTGATGCAATTTTATTATATTTACAATCATATTGTTTTAAAAATTCTTGGCTATTTAAATCCCATGCTGAGGCAAACCACTCAATATTTAATTTTTTGCAAAAATCATCTATTTCATCATATTCTTTTTTTTCAAATTCCAACCCAAGTTTTTGATCTCTATTAGTTGATCCAAAAGGACTCTCCCTTTCCTTATCCAGTTCTTTTTTTGAATAAACTAAATTAATGTCTCTTTTTTGAAACTTTACAGCGTCTGCCCCGCTAACTTTTGATTGTTTTATTAATTCTTTTGCTAAATTCAAATCTCCATTGTGATTAATTCCTATTTCGGAAATTATGAATGTTTTATGTGGCATGAAATTCGTTTATATGATTGTTCTTCCACCGTCAATTATTATATTTTGACCGGTAATGAACTTTTGTTTTTTATCAATTAAAAAATCAACAGTATTTTTTATATCAGATTTATTAGCCATCCTTTTCATTGGGATAAGTTTTATTAACTCGTTCACAAATTTTTTTTTTTGGTTATTAAAAACACCTACAGGAGATATTGCATTACAAGTGATGTTATATTCTGCAAATAATGATGCATAATATTTAGTCATGCCGATAAGGCCATGCTTTATTACTGAATAAGTGACAGGTTTTACAAAATTTTTAAATGAGCTTTTATATATTTTCTGATTTGGTGCTATAACTGATAAATCTGAAGCAACATTTATGATGCAACCATCTTTTTTTTTTTTCATATTTTGTGAAAAATATTCTGTTAAATAATAAGATCCTTTTAAACCTACATCAAGCTCCTCATTCCATGTTTTTATTATAGAATTTTTCTTTGTATTTTTTTTTGGTTTTGGGTCTAAGCATGCATTATTTATTAAAATTCTTACAAAAATATTTTTTTCATTTAAAGATTTGTATAATGTCTGTACTTCTTTTTCTGACGTGATATTGCTGAATGATTTTAATATATTTGATTTGGGATAATTTTTTTTCAAACTTTTGAAAACTTTTATCAATTTTTTTTTATCTATATCGTTAATTATTAGTCCATTATTTGCATCTAAAATTGACTTACAATGCTCAATGCCCAAAAGCCCTGCTGCACCAGTTACTAATCCATATTTGTTATCATTAAACTTCATTATATTAGTAATTAGATTGTTTTATAATTTTTAGAATATAATTTTTATTATCACACATTGTTTTTATAGGATCAGATCCTCTATTTGTCTCAAATGCATATTTTCCTTTATATTTGTTTTTTTTAATAGCTTTAAAAATATGTTTAAAATTTACTGCTCCGTTTCCCATAACAACATTTTGTCCTTTCCAATTTTTATCTTTTAAATGAAAATGGCAGATATGCTTTTTTAATTCAATGATTTCCTTATATTGTAAATTTTTTTTTTTAAGTCGATTTCCTGTATCATAAACAATCGAAACATTATTTCTATTTATTGACTTTATCAAACAATTAATAGATTTTGAATCCAAGTTAGTCTCTAATGCAAGTTTAATTTTTTTAACTTTCAATTTATCTGCAATGTCTCTGAGTATTTCCACAAATTTTTTGAAATTTTTCTTATTAATAAGACTTTTCTCAAATAATGCTAAAATATAAATTTTAATATTAATTACAGATAAATTTTTTACAACACTATTATAATACTCATGAAAGTTTTTATAATTAATTAAACTATGATTTATAAAATAATCATCACAAAAACTATAGTTTATCAAATTATTTTTTTTTGCAAGATTGTTAATTTCTTTTAGTTTTCTTTGGTTCCATATTGGATTATTTTTATTTAATTTTCTCTCTCCAAAATATTCAATAAAAGTAAAGTTATATTTTTTTGCATACTGGAATTCTTTTTTCCAGTTTTTTTTTGGAAAGTATTGTAAAATTTTCCTAGAAGGGGTTGGGCTCATTCTACCTTGGATAAAACCAAAATCTATTTTATGCATATGATCTGTTTACACTTTTATTGAATAATTTTTGTTTTTTTTCCCAGTCTGAATTTCTAAAAAAATTAATTTTTAAAATATCTTTGTTTATTTTTAAAAATCTATTAATTTTTTTTCTTGAAGCAAAGTTTCCGCATAGATCTCTTACCTTAGAGAGCATTATGTAATCTTCCCTATAATCCAATGTCAGTCTTGCTTTTTTAATTTCATAGTTAGGCCCTTTTAAGATTTTAGTATTGAATTTTTTTTTACTTATAAATTTTTCTACCATTTCTGTGTCAATACTATCATGTTTTTTTTTCAGTTTTTTTACTATTTCATTTAATTTGTTGATAGCTTCATAACTAAAAGAATACCCCTCACTTGCCCCACCTTTTCTTGAAACAATTGATGGAAAAACTATACCATTACTTGCCACACACTTTAATATACTTTTTTTAATTGTTGCGCTGTCAAAAAATGGATCATCTGCATCTATTGTGTGAAAAAAATTAATTTTATTTTTTTTTGCACAATCATGCCATCTTTTAATTTTATTTTTTACTGATCCCCTAAAACATTTTACTTTATGTTTTTTAGATATTTTTTCTAAAATAGTGTCTGATTTACTTTTTGTTGTACAAACTATTGGAATAATATTATTTTTTTTTGCTCTCAATATAATATGTTCAATAATGTTAATATTTCCAAATTTTAATAAACATTTTTTTTTTAATCTTGTTGAATTAGTTCTTACTGTAATCAAACCAAAATATTTCATTTATCAAAGCTAATTATTTAATATAATATGTTATTATTAAATATATCTTAATCAACTATTAGTCTATAAACTAAAACTTATAATGAAAAAAACAGAACCTCTTAAGTTGCTTAATAAAGAAATTAAAGAGATTTTAATTTTACTTCACGGAATTTACAACAAAACCCCAAAAAATTTTAATACTCTATGTTTCAAGGCCTTGCGTGCTATTAAAAATGGGAAAAAAATAATTTTTTTTGGCAATGGTGGAAGCGCCTCGGACGCTCAACATTTAGCCGCAGAACTCGTATGTAAATATAAAAAAAAAAGGAATGCAATTTCAGCTATATCACTTTCTACTGATACTTCTGTAATTACCTCTATAGGTAATGATATAGATTTCAAATTCATTTTCTCAAGGCAAATTGAGGCAATTGGAAGCCCTGGGGATATTGTTATAGCAATTACTACTTCTGGTAATAGTAATAACTTAGTCGAAGCAATAAAAGCTGCTAATAAGAAAAAATTAATTACATTTTGTTTGTCTGGAAATAATGGAGGTAAATTAAAAAAATATGTAAAATTTCCAATTTTAATACCCTCATCTGTTACTTCACAAACTCAGGTTCTAGAAATATTAATTGGTCAAATATTTTGTGAGTTTCTAGAAAACAACAATTAGTTACGTTTAAATAATTTTGTTCAATAAAGTTTTTTTTCTAAAAATTTTTTTCAGTGCATAAATCAAGCCAATTGAGCTATTAGT
>ENA-UOXV01008375-UOXV01008375.1-marine-metagenome-genome-assembly--contig:-NODE-8375-length-10178-cov-4.663637_pt1 | contig 10178 bp, 10 predicted proteins | sample MGYA00238165_ERZ766961 | MGnify/ENA primary metagenome ERZ766961 (study PRJEB28924, sample SAMN03173240) | marine metagenome | biome: Marine; feature: Water; material: Subsurface seawater | place: North... | reverse complement strand
CTTCCTTTAGGATGATTTGGATGGCTTGGTAACTGACCAACCAAATAATCGCCAGCTTCCTGAATAATTTTCCACAGTTTAGTTGAATTTTTTTTATGCATAAATTTCAAAAGAGTAAGTTATTATTAAAAATCATATATTTTTTTTAATAATTTTTTAAGATTATAACTTTTTGTACTAGCATACATATCAAAAAAAATTATTTTTAATACTTCCTTATAATGTTGATGTTTTTTATGATTTCCAACATCAATAAACTTAAAGTCAGATAATGAAATTTCAAAGGGTTTAGTTATCGAAGATATTTTTATATAAGCTCTTCCATCAGGTATATAACTTCTTAATATTAAAAAATTCACATCTTTTTTTTTAGCTGGCCAGATTTTATCTGGTAAATTTTCATTAATTTTTTTAGCTAATCCTATATTATCTTCATAAATAATTCTTGTATCTTGAGTTGAATTTGTTGAGTTTGATTTTTTTTTTATTAATTCAAGAAAAAATTTTGGTTTTTCTATTTTTAAATGATTAATTATAATTAACTCACTAAATAATAAAGATTTTAAATCAAATTTGATATCTACTTTTTCAGCCTCAAAAACATTTTTGTAAAAGAATGAATCTAAATTTTTTATTTTTAATCCATTAATAGATACTAAATCTGGATATTCAATATTAAAATTATCAAAAATAATTTTTTTTTCTACCCAATTAGAAAATTTGTAAGAAAAATATATTTCTACTATCTTTTTATTAAAAAAAATAATATTAGTTGTTATTAAAATAAATATAATAAAAATTTTTTTCATGAATTTAAATTCTAACAAATCTCTATATAATTTACTATTTGATTTATTTAAATTAGTGAAAGGATTAATATTTAATGATATTAGATTATGAAATTATAAATATTTATTATGAAATTTGAATACCTTTTTAAAAATTTTTTTATTGGTTTAAAAAACTATGGTTTAATTTATGTATTAAAAAAAGTAGTTAATATCATACTTAAAAAAAACAAGATTGATCTTGATCAACTTATTCTTAACAGTCCTGATAATTTAGATGATATTTTTATAAAATTTGGAACCGATAAGGGATCATTAGATGGAAAAAAAACGTATGACGCTCTTTATAAAAATTCAAAAAAAAAAATTTATAAAAATTACCTAGAATGGATTAAAAGGCCAAATCTAAAAAATTTTGAATATCAATTAGGTTTAAATTCAGCACATATATATGAAAAAGTTTTTAGTGACAGAAGATTTGAAAAATTAAAAATCCTGGAGATAGGAGTTGCAAATGGACATTCTATTGCAAGCTGGCACCATTATTTTCCCAATTCTGAAATTTATGGAATTGATATAAAAAAACCTTATAAATTTTTTTATAAAAGCTTAAGAGTTAAATATCATGAGATAGATATTCTTAATGATAAAAAAATTAACAAATTTTTAAAAAAAAATGGAAAATTTGATTATATAATAGATGATTCTTTACACGCTTTAGAAACAATGTTTAAAAATATAAAAAATTTTTATCCATATTTAAATTCGGGTGGGGCTTATATTTTAGAAGATTATGGTTTCTATGATCATGGTCAAAAAGCAATGCAAGAAGCAAAAGATTACAATCTTAAGCAAAACATGAGTTTTTTTCCTGAAAGTAGAACTGTAAAAGAAATACTGGAAAATATGAAAAGTAAAAAAGTATTTGAAGATAATATATTAGATCAGAAAACTCTTGAAAATATTTATTCAACCTTAAATACGATTGAATTTGGCAGTTATGAGCATCCATTTGCTACAATGGCAATATTATATAAAAAATGATTTTAGTTAGTTTACTAGGGTAAACAATATGAAAGATGAATTAAAAAAATAGATTAGATTATCTTTTAAAATATTTACATCTTTATAAAGGTTAATCAAATGTTTAACTTTAATAAAAATTTTTAAAATCATTAGTGTCATATCTTGGTAAAGATAAATTTTTATAAGGTGATTTTACTTTTGTGTCACTTGTTGTGTAGCCTACCTTGAAATTTAATTTTTTTAATACATCTATGGTAGTTTTATTGTAAGATCCAAATGGATAACATATCGATAAATAATTCCCATCAACACCATTGTCTATTAAAAATTTTTTTGAAATTGAGATTTCGCTGTATTGTTGTTTTTTATCTAAATATTCAAGCCATACATGTTTATTACCATGCGATCCAAAGTGCATCCCATTTTCAATCATTTCTTTAATATCTTTTTTAGATAAATAAAGATCTTTCATAAACGTCTTATTATTAGTGTTTACATATTTTTTAAACAATTGATCTTTAATACTGTTTGATAACTCTAATGGTAAAATATATTGAAGTAAATTTCTTATTATATTTGTGTTGTTATCGTTAAATCTTAAATCACTGGTTTTGGATAATTTTTTTTGAATTGTAAGAATATTATCTACCTTTATACCTTTCAATTCTATCATTTTTAAAATTTCTGAAAGAAGTAACCTTCTATCATAAACTTTTTCAAAAATGAATTGTAATTTGTGAACATATAATATTGTCTTATGTAATGAAGATTCTACAGCAGGATAGAATGATCCAGATATATTTTTTTTTTTTAAAAAGGGATAAACATATTTATAATGATCTTTAAGACCATCATCAAATGTTAATATTAAATTTTTTTTTTTACTATTAAAATCTTTATTTATTAAATCTTCTGTTGAAATAATTTCATAATTCTTAATTAAATAATTAATTTGATTTTTAAACTCTGTAAATTCTAAACCTTTAATATTTGGATATTTAGATTTTTTTATTTCTCTTACATAGTGATATGTACTACATTTATGCTCATCAATTATTTGTAAAAATTTTTTAAATTTAGGTTCGATTGTCTAACTAAATCAATTTTTGTATAATCACTTTTTTTGACTATAATTTTAGAATACTTTTTTAAGATTTTGTCTGTGATTTCTATCCTTTTAGAAAGCCTAATTTGTTTCTGCTTTTTATTTTTAATACGAATAGGTTTTTCTATTTTTCCTAATTTTATATATTTTTTTATACATAATATTGCAGATTTTACGCTTGCCATTGTGTAAACAAAAGGATCTTTGTGAAAATCTGAAGTTGCATGATATAAAATTAAACCATCATCTAATTTCTCTGATAGTAATTGAATAGTTGCACCAACTAAACTTGGATTTTTATCATAAATAGCCCAAAAGTTGCAATCGGCACCTCTGTAATAAGGTGATATGCCCATGTGAATATTGATAGCTTTTTTTTTTAATAAAAAGTCAGCCAATGGTCCTTTTATAAAAGAACATCCAAAAATAATATAATAATCACTTTTTAGAAAATCTTTAATATTTTTTTTTTTTAATAAATTTATATCTCCATGTCTCATTGTAAGTATTTTAACTGTTTTCTTTGAGAACTTTAAAAAAGATTCTTTAAAAAACTTTTTTTCAGCTTTATAAATATTTTTAAAATGATTAAAAAGATAATTAGATTTTCTTTTGTATTCACTTAATTTTTTTCCAACCTCAAGTGTTTCTACCTCTTGAATTATAAAAATTTCATCTGCTATTTCTGATAACTGATTACATAAATAATTATGTCTGGTGTGACTAGATGTAAATATTGTTATTTTCACAATTAATATAATTTTTAAGTTTTATATACAGCTCCAGCCACCATCGACTAAAAAATTTGTTCCCGTTATATATGTTGAGGCATCTGATGAAAGGAAAATTGCCGCTGCTGCTATATCTTTAGGTTTTGCCATTCTGTTAAGAGGTGTTTTTTTTAAATATCTTTTTACAAATTTTGGATTTTGATTATCAAAAACTCCTCCAGGACTTAAAGCATTTATTCTAATATTATATTTGCCATAATAGGCTGCCATTGATTTTACAGAATTAATGATCCCTCCTTTTATTGCTGTGTAAGTCATACTTTCACTCATTTTAGTATCTTCATATAAAGTAGGGTCTTGCCCCAAATTTCCATATATAGATGATAGTTGAATGATACTTCCAGATTTATTCTTTATCATTTTGTCTGCAATAATTTTTGCAATCCATATGTAGGTATTAAGATGAAGATCTATATTCCTTCTAAAACTTTCAATTTTTACATGTTTATAAGAATTTTTATTCCAATCCTTAGATTTAGGATAACTGCAATTTATAAATGAATTTGGTATTCCATTATTCGTAATTATCTTATCAAAATTTTTTTTAAGATTTTTAATATTCGAAATATCTAATTTTTCAAATTTTAGACTATTTAAATCTTTATTTTTAAATTTTAATCTATCTTCAATATCTATAATTACTATTTTTGCTCCAAATTGAGATGCTCCGTCGACTATTTCTCTTCCAATTAATCCACTTCCACCAAGAACATAGATCACCTTTTTTTTTAATGAGAAAATGTTTTTCAAATTTATTACTTATTAAATGTTAATTTTAAGCTTATGTTGTTCAATTATTGAACAATTTATACATTTTTTTTAACCTTGTAAACAGAAATTAATTATATTAAATTGTTCAATAATTGAACAATTTTCTTAGTAATGAATTAAAATCGGTACAACCAAGGCTTATTTAAAATAAAATTAAAATTGTAAAATTTTATTAAATTTAAATTATGAAAATATATAAGATAACTCCTGAAAAAACTATTAGACAAGCCTTAAAACAAATAAAAAAAAATGCGTTAAAAGCAGTAATTGTTGTTGATGATCAGGACAAACTACTTGGAACATTAAGTGATGGAGATATAAGAGAAAATTTATTAAAGAATTATAAATTATCAAATAAAATAAATAATATTTACAACAAAAAATCTAAATTTTTTTATGAAAATAAATATAAAGAAACTGAGGCTAAAAGTTTACTAATTAAGTTAGGATTAACTATTATTCCTGTAGTCAATAAGCAAAAAAAACTTGTAGACTTTGTTTCATTAATAAAATCTAAAAATAAATTTAAATCTAGTAAAAAATTACTTAATAAAATTACAACTGTAATTATGGCAGGTGGAAAAGGTAGTAGACTTGAGCCATTCACAACCGTGCTTCCAAAACCATTAATTCCTGTAAAAGAAAAACCAGTTATAGATCATATTATTGAAAAATTTACAGACTATGGTGTAAAAAAATTTAAACTATCAATCAATTACAAATCAGAAATTTTAAAAGCTTATTTCAAACAGAAAGATATTAAATACAAAATTGATTTTATTGAAGAGAGTAAACCACTTGGTACTATTGGATGTTTAAGCAAGTTAAATTTACATAAAGTAGATAATTTATTTGTTACAAACTGTGATGTAATATTTAAGATAAATTTAGATGAATTTTATTCTTTTCACAAAAAGAATAATTTTGATATGACTTTAGTGGCTGTTAACAAGATACAAGAAATTCCTTATGGTGTTTGTCAAGCTTCTAGTTCGGGAATTTTAAGCAAGATAGATGAAAAGCCAAAATTTGAATTCCTTGCAAGTGCTGGACTATATTTGATAGGTAAAAAAATTTTAAAGTTAATTCCAAAAAATAAATTTTTTGATATCACAGATCTAATTAAATTATCTCAAAAAAAATTATATAAAATTGGAATATATTCAATTAATGAAAATTCTTGGTTAGATGTCGGTCAATGGCAGGAATACAAAAGAACAATAAAACTTTTAAAATCTGAATAATATTTCATAGTGAAAATAATAAAAAAAAAAAAAATCTGTTTTGTTACTGATTATAATTCAATAGATTCAACATTAAATACACATAAGTATTTAATAAATAAATTAATAAATAATTTTTCAAAAGTATATTTTATTAACTCAAAATATTTTGATATATTTTCAGAAAATAAAGATTATAGAATAAAAAATAATAATAAAAATATTCATTTTTTAAAAATTAAAAATAAAAAAGAATTTAAAAATTTTTTTAAAGATAATAATTGCATTATAATAAATAATTTTGGAAAAAAATTTGGAGAATTATATTTACATTATTTAATTAAAAAAAATAAGATTAAACAAATTCAAGTTTTAAATACTGATCCTGTGAGTGTTTCGAGAAAATATGATACAATAATTTCAAAATTGATTTACTATTTCTCAAGAGTGATTATTTCTCAATTCACTACTATGTTGGCTATATGTAATATAATTCCAAAAATAGATATTTGTTTTACAACAAAAAAATATTTGATTAAACAACAGAAGAATAAAATAAGAGAAAATTTTCGATTTGTAAAAAAATATATATTAATTAATTGTTTGGCTCACGATGACTGTAAAGATTTTAAATTTAAAAAATCTACAAAGCACATTCTTTATATTGATTATAATGTTAATCATAAAGACAATATTTCAAATCGAGGAATTTTAAATGAACAACTAACGAAAAAACACTATCAAAGAGTAAACAAATTTTTAGATAAAATAAAAAAACTATATAAACAAAATATTATAATAAGTATTCATCCAGACTACTCCTTAAATGATACAAAAAAAAACTTACCTGGATATAAAATTATAAAGCACCAAACTATAAAACTTATTTCAAAGGCTTCATTGATAATTTTTTTCAATTCTACTGTTTTAACATATGCTTTTCTCATGAGAAAAAGAATGATTAATTTAAAATCACATATACTAGGCATGAATTCTGTTGCAGAAACAGGTTTATACTCTCATTATTCTGGAGTGCCCACATTTGACATTGATAATGAATACAATTTAACTAAACCTAAAATAAACAAATTACTTAATAAATCAAAAAATAAGAATGAATTATTTGTAAAAAAACATCTGCAGCCAGATAATAACAATAATGGTGTTGATAAAGTAATTAGATATTTAGGAAAATATAATTTTTCAAATTTATAAAAATAAAAATGAACTTGTAAACAATAACTTTATATGTATATTGTTCAATTATTGAACAAAAATATTATGGAAAAAAAAGACGATCAATTTAACGTATTAAGAAAGATAAAAGATAATCCTAGTGCAACGCAAAGACAACTTGCTGAGGATTTAGGTTTTAGTGTAGGCAAACTTAATTATTGTTTAAAATCTCTTAAAACAAAAGGGTTGATAAAAATTAACAATTTTAAAAAGAATCCTAATAAACTTAATTATTTTTATGTTATTACACCTAGGGGAATTTCTGAAAAAACACAATTGACACTAAATTTTATGAAAAGAAAAATGGCAGAATATGACGAATTGAAAAAAGAATTAGAAAAGGATCAAAAATAAATATTATGAAAAAGATTTTAGTTACAGGCGGCGGCGGTTTTATTGGATCTCATTTAGTTGAAAAATTAATACTTAAGGGGTTTCATGTAAGAACGATTGTACCCTACAATATTGATAATTCATGGGGATGGATTGATACATTTAATGATAAAATAAAAAAAAACATTGAAGTTGTTTCGGGAGATATTTGTGATCAAAATTTTGTAACAAGGCAAATCAAAAATGTTGATATGGTGTTTCATTTAGCTGCACTAATATCAATTCCGTATTCTTATGTCTCACCAAGAAGTTATATTTCAACAAATATTTTGGGCACATTAAATTTGTTAGAAGCTATTAAAAATTCTAATGTAGAATTATTTGTACAAACATCAACTTCTGAGGTTTATGGAAGTTCGCAATATTCACCAATAGATGAAAAGCACCCTCTAAATGCACAATCTCCTTATGCTGCTTCTAAGATAGCTGCTGATCAATTGGCATTATCCTATTATAAAACTTTTGATTTACCAGTAAGCGTAATTAGACCATTTAATACATTTGGCCCAAGGCAGTCTCTGAGAGCTTCAATACCAACAATAATCACTCAAATTCTTTCAAATAAAAAAAAGATTAAATTAGGTAGTCTAATTACCAAAAGAGACTTTTCCTATATTTCAGATACAGTTGATGGTTTTTACGCTTGTATAAACAACAAAAAATGTTTGGGAAATACAATAAATTTAGGGACCGGTTATGCAATTAGTATTGGCGAAACAGTTGAACTTGTACAAGAAATTACAGGTAAAAAAATTGAGGTAGAAATTGATAAACAAAGATTAAGACCAAAAAAAAGTGAAGTTGATCATCTACTTGCATCAAACAAATATGCAAAAAAAATAATAAACTGGCAGCCCATTTACTCTAAAAAAAATGGTTTTAAGGAAGGATTAGAAAAAACAATCAAATGGTTTGAAAGACCAGAAAATATTAAATTATATAAGTCCGATATTTATAATTTATAAAATTTTATGTTAAAAAAAATAAATAGTAAAACCTATATAATTGCAGAAATTGGGGTAAATCATAACGGTAGCCTTATTTTGGCAAAAAAATTGATTAAAGAAGCAAAAAAATCAGGAGCAGATGCAGTTAAATTTCAAAACTTTAAAGCAGATAACCTAACAACAAAAAAAGCTAAGCAAGCTCCATATCAAATTCTAAATACAAAAAAAAAAGAAGAACAATACAAAATGTTAAAAAGACTTGAGTTACCAAATAACCATTATTTTATATTAAAAAGATATGCCCAGAAAAATAGTATACACTTTATATCTTCTGTATTTGATGAAGAAAGTGTTGATTTTTTAGTAAATAAATTAAAAAATAATTTAATCAAAGTGCCATCTGGAGAAATTACAAATATTTTACTACTAAAAAAATTGAACATTTATAAATATAAGATTTTATTGTCTACAGGTATGAGCAATTACAAAGAGATTATAGACGCAATAAATGTTATTGCTAGGAATAAAGTTTTTAAATTTCAAAAACAAAAAGTAAAATTAATTAATGCCAACATATTAAAAAAAATAAAAAAAAATTTATGTATAATGCATTGTGTAACAAATTATCCAGTGGAAGATAAACAAGCAAATTTAGGCTGTATAGAAAATATGATTAATGATTTTAAATTAGATATTGGTTATTCTGATCACACTAAAGGCACGATGGCATCTGTGCTAGCGGTATCAAAAGGTGCAAAGATAATAGAAAAACATTTTACACTTAATGAGAAAATGTCAGGACCTGACCATTTGGCATCTTTAGAGCCAAAAGAGTTTAAATTGATGGTTTCAAAAATTAGATTATTTGAAACTATGTTAGGTGATGGTAATAAAAAATTACAAAAATGTGAAATCCCAAATTTAAAAATTGCAAGGAAAAGTATAGTTGCAAAAAAACTTATAAAAAAATATGAAAGATTCACCTACGAAAACTTAACTGTAAAAAGACCTGGAACTGGATTAAGCCCTTTTTTAATTGAGAAGATTTTGAATAAGAAATCTACAAGGAAATTTTTTCCTGACCAAATGATTAAAATTTAATGAAAATACTATCTGTTTATCCCTGGACTCATATTTCGTCATCTGCTCTAATGATTGATGGGAAGATTATTTCTGGAGCTGCTGAAGAAAGATTTAATAAAATAAAATGGTCTACAGAATTTCCAATAAAATCTGCCGAGTGGTGTTTAAAAAAAAGTAATATTTCTTGGGATGATTTAGATTATATTGCAATTCCATGGAATCCTGCACATAACATTTTTACTTCCAACAATAGATGGGACAGTACAATTTCCTGGAGAGGTCAAATGTTAAGTCACATACCTTCAAAAATTATGAAAGCAAAAGGAGGCTTAATTGAAAGTAGAATGGAAACTACATTTGGCAATACTAAGATAATATATGTTAATCATCATGACTGTCATGCGGCTTCTTCTATTTACTGTTCTCCATTTAAAGAATGTGACTACTTAACTATCGATGGACACGGTGAAAGCGAAACCTGCACCAATGGTAGTTTTAAAAACGGAAAGATTAACAAAAAAGGATTCGTTCTATATCCTCATTCTGTTGGGTTATTTTATGGTGCATTTACTGACTTTCTTGGTTTCACACCTGATAAGGATGAGTGGAAAACAATGGCTTTATCTTCATACTCAAAAACTAATAATATATATGATGAAAAAATTAAAAAAATTTACACACTTACTAAAGAAGGTTTTGAGTTGGATTTAACTTATTTTGATTATTATCTTTTTGATAAAAAACCTAATTTTTATAATAAGAAATTTATTAAGTTGTTTGGAGAAGAAAGAGAAAGAGACTCTAAATTATTAAAA
>ENA-UOXV01008368-UOXV01008368.1-marine-metagenome-genome-assembly--contig:-NODE-8368-length-10185-cov-3.878578_pt1 | contig 10185 bp, 5 predicted proteins | sample MGYA00238165_ERZ766961 | MGnify/ENA primary metagenome ERZ766961 (study PRJEB28924, sample SAMN03173240) | marine metagenome | biome: Marine; feature: Water; material: Subsurface seawater | place: North... | reverse complement strand
TTTCGAAATCGAGAAAATAAATCAGTGAGCCATCGGCGATTGCCTTGTCGAGGACTTCTTTTTCCCAGTCTTCCAGGCCTTCAGTGAAACTAGTGTAATCATTTCGATCTTTATTGGAGACAGTGAACTCGTCGTTTTCATTATAGAAATCGTTCAGTTCAGGGAAACGTTCCACTCGTGTTTCAATGTCTTCATTGCGTACTTGTGTGAGAGACTCTGGCTCGTCATCGGCTTCCTCTTCATCCAGGGGGAATTCAATTTCCGGGTCCTGGGTGGAGACTTTGTATTCACGGATATCATTGAGAGCTATATCAACATGATCGGTGGAGTAAAACCAGCCGCGGAAAAACCAGTCAAGATCGACAGCGGAGGCGTCTTCGAGAGTGCGGAAAAAATCGCTGGGCGTTGGCCGTTTGAACATCCAGCGTTCGCTGTATTCCTTAAATGCAAAATCAAATAAAGCGCGGCCCATGACGGTTTCGCGCAGGACAACAAGTGCTGTTGCGGGTTTGGCATAGGCGTTATTGCCGAACTGAAGAATGGATTCCGAATTGGTCATGATCGGGACCTGATTCTCGGAAAGCATATAATCCACAATATTTTCAGGATCCCCGCGTCTTGACGGGTAGTCATCTTCCCATTCCCGTTCGGAAAGAAACTGCAGGAAGGTGTTAAGCCCTTCATCCATCCAGGTCCATTGTCGTTCGTCAGAGTTCACTGTCATCGGGAAGTAGATATGTCCAATCTCATGAATGACGACAGAGATCAGTCCGTATTTGGCGCGGCGTGAATAAGTGCGCTCTCCGGTGTCTTCATCTTCCACCGGACGATAGCCATTAAAGGTAATCATCGGATATTCCATGCCACCTGATTCCCAGGCATTAACCGAGATGGCGACCGGGTAGGGATAGTCGAAGGAAAATTTCGAATACACGTCCATGGTATGTGCTACCGAATGCGTGGAATACTGTGACCATAGCGGCTCCGCTTCTGACGGATAAAAGGACATGGCCAGGACTTCTTCATGCTCTGCACCTTCCTGGTCATGGGTCAGGGCGTCCCAGATATATTTGCGCGAACTGGCCCAGGCAAAGTCGCGTACATTTTCCGCTTCAAAGCGCCACGTCACCATGTCATCACTGCCTTCTGCCTGATTGGCTTCAGCTTCTTCGGGGGTGACAATGAATACGGGTGTATCGGATTCGCGCGCCTGATCCAGACGTTCGCGCTGCTCGGTTGTCAGGACCTGAGCCGGATTTTGCAGCACGCCGGTAGAGGCTACGATATGGTCTGCGGGTACGGTGAGTGAGACATCGAAATCACCAAATTCCAGGGTGAATTCGCCGCGGCCAATGAACTGCTTGTTCACCCAGCCATTGTAATCGGTATAGGCGGCTACCCTTGGGTACCACTGTGACAGGGCAAACTGGTAAGTATCCGTATCCGGGAAATGTTCATAACCACCCCGTCCACCGGTTACCTCCTGAAACACGATGTTGTGTTCCCAGTCGATATCAAAAGTCACCGACTGACCATTGCGAAGAGGACTCTCCAGATCAATACGCATCATGGTGTCATTGATCGTGTAATCGAGGGCGGTGCCATTGCGCAAAGCAACACGCTGAATTTCAAAACCGTATTGTCTTTCGGCCGTATGTTGTTCCAGGCGCATACTGGCAAAAGAAATGCGGTCGCTACCAGTGCTGCCTGTTGTCTGGCCAATGGAGTCTTTGCGAAAGCGATTCTGATCCAGCTGGATCCATATAAAAGAGAGAGTATCAGGAGAATTATTGCTGTAAGTGATGCGCTCACTGGCGCTGATGCGTTTGTTGTCTTCATCGAGAGTGGCGTCAATTACATAATCAGCCTGCTGCTGCCAATAGTCATTACCCGGTGCGCCTGAGGCGGTGCGGTAGGTGTTGGGGGTCGGCAGAATCTCGTCCAGCTGACGGAAAACGTCTTCAAACGAGCCTTTCGTCTGTTTGGTCTGGCTGTATGACGAAGCTGAAAATAATGCGATACACAGCATTGGAATGATTGTTACAGCAGTTCTGAAAACAGGCTTAATAGTGGAAACTGAAGCAATGATTGGCTTGGCCGGTTTCCTGCCTTGGTTTAGCTTGTCTGTCATATGTAAATCCCTGATCAGCAATTGGGGCAGGCAGTGACTGTAGCGCTGTCTGTGAATTGACATTTATTATAACGACTAAAGAAGGTCTAGAGTATATTGACCCGGAAAATAGGGGAATAAATGACTGGTTGAACTATTAGACTCGGCATTCAAGGAAATAAAAGGGGCTGTTTCCGGCAACAACCCCATCCCGATGTAAACAGATGTAAGCAGATGTAAGATTTTCCAGTCCCGAGATTTAACCCATTGGGTATAAATATTCTTGATGCACAGCATCACATTGTTTGAGGGTGTCATCACTGAGTGTGACATCAAGCGCCGCCAGGGAGTCGTCCAGTTGCACGGCTGAGCGGGCACCAATGATGGTAGACGCAACGTAGTCAAACTGCATGCTCCAGGCGGTAGCCAGGGTGACGGGGGAGATACCGGCTTCGGCAGCAATTTCCAGATAGCGAGCGCTGGAGGCAAGGGTTCCGGCATTTACGAAGCGCTCTGCCATGGCGCGCTGACGCGGGTCATCAGCAGTAAGATATCCTGAAAAACGGGCGTTATCCGGAATCTGGCCATCGTTATATTTGCCGCTGAGCACACCACCGCCGATGGGAGAGTATGGCAACAGGGAGACATTTTCACGACGACAGATATTGGCTAGCTCGTCCTGGAAACGGCGGTTGAGCAGAGAAAAATTATTCTGAATGGACTGGAAGCGCGCCAGGCCTTCGTAGTCTGCAATGGTATTACTCTTGGTCAGTCCGTAGGCATTTTCATTGGAGGTACCCAGATAGCGTACCTTGCCAGCCTGAACCAGGCGATCCAGCGCCTCCATGGTCTCGGACATTGGCGTGATCGGGTCAGGCCAGTGAATCTGGTAGAGATCAATATAATCAACATTCAGTCGGCGCAAGCTTCCTTCTATGGCGGTCTCTATATGATGGCGATCAAGTGCAGTCAGGCCATGGCGCACGACGGGTACCATCCAGCCAGAGGCAGCGCCGCTCACTTTTGTTGCAATGATCAGGGAGTCTCTGGGTTTGTCCCGTAGCCATTCTCCAAAAATTTCTTCTGTCAGACCTATGGTGCTGGCATCAGGAGGAACCGGATAAATTTCTGCCGTATCAAAGAAGTTGATACCGCGTTCATAGCTTTTATCCAGAATACGAAAGGCTTCTGCTTTGTTGCTCCAACTGCCAAAACTCATGGTGCCCATACAGATGGGACTGACACGTAAACCACTTTTACCTATATAACGATATTCCATTGCTTCTCTCTGTTGATGTTCTGGATCGATAAACTATTGGAGCGATACTGGTTCAGATCAAGTTTGATATTGATTCATGTCCTGTCTTATTGGACTTTAACAGGCTATTGGAATCAATCCTGTATTAATGTTCAATGGAGCAATAAAGCTGAATACACTGAAGCGGGATGAATAAAATAAAAATCGCCGGGCTAAAGCATTGTTTATCGATAATCCTAAATTCTGATGTCGTTCGGGTTTTGATTTTTTTGGCGATCCAGATTAGCCTGCCTTATCCAGTAGTCGCAGCCTCCAACGATAAAGCCGAATTTCCTGAGATTAATATGAGCCTCCCTTTACTATCACTTGATGTTTTATCTACAGGCACGCTTGCCAAGGTGGAAACCAGTCAGTTTTTTCTGACCACTACCGGCGCACAAGTAACAGAATTTCCCGTGCATGTTGCGCTGGGTTTTGATGAAAAAAATCAGGAATTGATGGTCGAGTTCGAACTCTTGAACGATCAACACCTGGAGCAAAATAATTACGTCGATGACAATTCAGCGATGTGGAATCAGGAAGTGTTTGAGATGTTTATCTCATCAGGTGCTGACACGCCAGAGCGTTATATGGAAGTGCAGTTGAACCCTAATGGCGCCTTGTTTAGCGCATGGGTCACTAATCCTAATGGGATTGGTACTAAAAATACTATCGACTTCTTTGATGGCCATGGCGCTGGAATAAAAGTGTCTGTGGTGAAAGAGCAAAACGCATGGAGTGGAAAGATTCTGCTTCCGTTGTCAATTTTAGGGACTATGCGGGGTGAATATCGACTCAACATGTTTCGTATTGCTTCTTTGCAATCCCATGATAAATCAACGCAATGGGCTTGTACTGCGACATCCTGTGCATTTCTTGCCTGGAGTCCGACCTTCAGTGGTGCCACGCCTGCGTTTCATATTCCCGAATATTTCGGTCACTTATATCTGAAATAGTGCTTGTCGCGTACTGCTTTTAATTTTACTCGGAATCTGCCAATACAGTACCCAGTAGTGCAACTATTGCGTCACGGTCACCAGTATCAAACCGGGCACGTCCACCCGGACCGCTTATCACTGGGGCAAGGGCTTCATCAAGAGCTGTTTGACCTTCTGCATCAACAATTGAGGGATCGGCGCCGCGTTCAAGCAAGTGCGCAACTACCTTTTCCCATCCCAATTCGGCGGCGTTGTGGAGTGCCGTGCGGCCTTCGTTGTCGCGACCCTGGATATAGGTGTCGAGCTGGGAGGTGAAATTGTGACTGCCGGTAACCTGGGCATTAATATCTGCGCCGGCATCGAGTAATAGGTCGATTGTTTTTATAGCACGTTCCTGGATGCCTTCCAGGTCACCACCGGGTCCACGCCCGTTGCCACTCATCCCTGTCGCAGACATAAGTGGTGTAATTTTGAATACGTTATGCAGATCCACTTCTGCACCATGGCTCAGCAGCGCTTCAATCGCCTCATGGTCATGGCTCATTGTTGCCACCATCAGTGCACCGGTACCACCACGCATGTCATAGTCAGCAAAGCGACCGCGGCCCGGGCCATTGGGACGCATGCGAGTCAACTGATGATTGACGTCAACACCCATGTCAAGCAGCCGGTTGGCTACATCCATGGCGGTGTACTTTTTCTCGGTAGCAGTCAGGGGATTGAACGAGTCACCAAAACCACCAAAGCTTCTTGGTGAGAAGGAGTTCATGTCTATCGCAAGATACAGCGGTGTGCGGCCATTCATATCCCACACGTCAACGCGAGCACCCTGATCAATCAGGAACATGGCAATGTCGAAGCTTTTGTTGTCCAGTGCATTGATTAAAGGGGTGACGCCATCAGGGTTGGGCTGATCAATGTCAGCGCCTGCTTCAACAATAGCAACCGCGCAGCGATAACAGCTGGAGCGAGCAGCATAGAGCAGGGCAGTGAGTCCGCCGGTAGGACGAAACTGTGCGCGTGGTTCGGAAGTCATCTGCCGGGGCCAGTCATCATGGACGGCTTTCACACTGACATCCGCGCCATGCTCAATCAGTAACTCAACTATATCAGGATGGTTTTCTGCAGAGGCCCACATGAGTGCGTTCTGGCCGCGAAAGCTTTCTATCGCATTCACATCCGCGCCGGCATCAATCAACATGGTGGCAATTTCCAGAGAGCCTATATTGGATGCCAACATAAGTGCTGTTTGATTGTCCTGGTTGGGAGAGTCCGGATCAGCGCCCGCACCAAGTAGTAATCGCACCAGTTCGACATCAGCCAGTTTGACGGCTTCCGTCAGCGGGCTGGAACCAAAACTGTTGGTAGTGTCAGCTTTGGCACCTGCATCCAGAAGCGCTTTGACCAGTTCGTGATCTACGCTATAGCTTGCCCAGTGCAGAGCAGTAGAACCATCGGCTTGAGTTGCATTGAGGTCAGAAGATGAGATCGCAGCCAGTGCGGCATCATGCTGACCATCGCGAATAAGATCAATCAGCGACGATTGCGCAAAGGTAGTATTTGCCAGAAAATAAAGCAATACAGCCACGCAAAATCTGCAGGATTTTTGTAATGATAGATTCGCCATATTCAGAATTCCCAAGAAAAGTGTACTCATCATTAAACAACGTTGCCGCCAAAATTGGTGTAGTGTGCCCACAGACCTTTTGCCACGTCGTAGAGGAATCGGTAAGGGTCTTCAAATTTACGATCAATTTCATCCATCACACCGGCGTCGAGAACATCCTGCGCGCTGCGACCATTGTTAACCAGCGTTGAGCAGCGCTCCCATAAATGCCACATCATGTCGCGCTCGGCCTGAAAATCGGCCAGTGACATGACTGGGCCATAGGCTGGAATGAAACGAGAGTCAGCATTGGCCATCTTGAGTAAATTATCCATTGCATCAACACGACCACCGAGCCAGCCGCCTGCGTACCAGTCGAGCTCAGGATCTCTTACAGGTGAGGCAACATCACCGACGGCCAATATATTGGCATTACGCAAGAACACATAGGCATCGCCACGGGTATGTGCTTCCAGCAAATAACCGGTTTCAATTATTTCCTCACCTGCCGCAATCTCGTCTTTGTGTCGGAAGGTGTGGGTGGGGCGCCCGGCAACAGGGAGAGCCGGCACCCAGCGGTCTTCTGCCGGAATATAATAATCCGAAGACAGCCACTGGCGGGTAATCTCATGGGCATGAATTGCTGCACCGGCTTCACCAAACAAAGCGTTGCCGCCGGATTGGTCAGCGTGATAATGGGTGTTGATCAGGGTATGCACGCGAGCACCAGCAAGACTTTCTTGAATAGTGAGCTCAACTGAAGGTGCCAGTGCTGCTGATCCACTGTCGATCAGTACAAGGCCATCTTCTCCGGTAGACAGAGCGAGAACGTTGCCAGGTGCACCACTAATGAGAGTAAGGTTTTCACTTAGCGCTTCAGTTGGCAGCAGAGTTGGTGCCTGAGTGACTTGAGGCTCTTGTTGGACTTCTTGCTCGCTTGAACAAGAAGCAAGGCTGCCCAGTAGTGGCGCCGATACAATGCCAAGGCCGGCCTTCAAAATATTTCTACGTTCGTTATTCTTCATAAACTGCCTGTACTTAAATGCTGCTCTAAATTTTAAGCTCCGAAAAATTAAACCTCGGAGATGATTCCTGTGCTGTTGCCAAAGCTTTCCTGTGGAATGCCGAGCCTGTCGAGGATGGTCAGATGCACATTGGCCAGTGGCGTACGTTCAGGCAGGATTATATTCTGACCACCTTGCATTGCGCCGCTTGCACCGCCCACCAGAATTTCCGGCAGAGGGTAATTGTCATGCTGGTTACTGTTGCCCATGTTTGAGCCATACAGGAACATTGAATGGTCAAGAATACTGCCATCACCATCGGGGGTATCGGCAAGTTTCTGAACGAAGCGTGCAAAATGATCCATGTGATAACGCTGGATACGGGTCAGATCGGCTATTCGCGCAGGGTCATTGGTGTGATGGCTGGTGGGATGGAAGCCGCCTGCCACGTCAACCTGCTCATAGGTACGGTCGGTGCCTTCAGCGGCCATCACCAGTGTTGCGATTCGGGTAAGATCAGCCTGATATGCCAGTGCAATCAGATCGAACATCATTTTGATCTGTTCATCGAAATCTTCGAACTGGCCTACCGGGGCGGCAGGGACATCGACGCCCGTCATATCGCGCTCACCGGCAAGCTGCACACGTCGTTCGATTTCCCGAACGGTATCCAGGTAATCTGACAATAGGGCTCTGTCACCAGGGCCGAGGTCTTTGCGCAATGCCTGCGTGCGATCGGCAATCATGTCCAGAATACTGCTATTCTTTCTTAGTATCGCTTCACGTTCTGCTTCTGTGTCATAAGGCCCCATTAACTGGATGAAGACCTTGCGTGGGTTGAATTCCATGGGCAGTGGCTTGTTGGGTGCGGAAAAAGAGGTCGTTACAGCATAAAAGCCCCCGTTACCGGCAGCGACCTGAATAGTCGTCTCGGTGGCCAGTTCCAGAGAGGGCAGCGCGGTTTCCTGTCCTAACTGCTGGGCGATCACCTGGTCCAGCGTAGTAGCCAGTTCGGGTGTAGATCCCGATCCCGGGCGCACACAGGAAAGCCAGGTGGCCGGATTGAGTGTATGCACTGAGCCGCCGGCAGCGGTATTTTCAATATTTTCAAAGGTGGTAAGATATTTTTTAAGTGGATCCATCGGTTCAAGAATGTGACCCAGCTGAAAATTATCGCCAGAGCCGCTAGAGGTCCAGGCATCCACTTCTTTACCAAACGGCGTGTTGTTCATAATCGTGCCATGGGGCAGATAGAAAAACCCGGCACGCTTTTTAGGCATAGCTTCAACCTGGGCAAGCGCCGTGCCCGCCGGCACCATGGCATCCAGAAATGGCAGGCCCAGGCCTACCGCGCCACTGCGCAGAAGTGTGCGTCGTGATAAATGTTTTTTAGTCAGGAATGTAGCCATAGTCTTTTACCCTTTATTGGAAATTGGGGTCAGAACCCTATTTCCTGTATTCTCATTGAAATTGTGTTCTGACCCCAATTTCTGTTGATGCTATTGCGTTCTCGTTTTCTTCAGGACCTTGCTGGCGGAAAGCCTCGTTGTTGACTATTTCAGTAATGATCGAGGCAAATGTGTAATTTTTGTCGGCTGCCGCGCGCACAATTTTACGTACCTGTGGCATATCGAAATATTCGATTTCTCGGTTGAGAGCATACATCATCAGGCGTTTGGTAATTGTAGTAGGCAATTGGTCTTCTCTGCTTAAAAGATGATTGCGCAGCTCTACAGGACCGCTTAATTTCTTTCCGCTGGTCAATACTGTTGATGCATCAATGGTCGCATTTGCCAGGGGATCAATATCACGCCAGCGTCCTGTCACATCAAAATTCTCCAGTGCCAGACCGGGCGGGTCAATCAAGCCGTGGCAGGCCATGCAGGTAGGATTCTCGCGATGTTCTTCAAGGCGGGCTCGCACAGTGGTTGGAATATCACCTTCACGAATAGACAGGTCAACCTCAACGTTAGGTGGTGGTGGCGCCGGTGGTGTGCCCATGATGCGGTCGAGTACCCAGGCGCCGCGCAATACCGGTGAGGTACGATCCCCATAAGAAGTTCTCAGTAATGTGGCTCCTTTACCCAATAGACCCCAGCGATTTTCATCCTCAAGGGTCACGCGTCGGAATTGGGATCCAAGTACCCCGGAAATTCCATACTGATTGGCAAGCGAGTCATTCACGTATGTCCAGTCAGCCGTCAGTAGTTCATGAACGCTGCGTTCTTCCAACAGAACACTGGCAAGAAAAAGGCGAATTTCTGTTTCATAATTAGTGCGCATGCCATTATTGAATCGGCGGTCGGAAGGTTCAACAGCACCCAGCTCATCCAGATTCAGCCAGGCGAGTGCGAAATTTTCAATCAGTGCCCTGGCGCGAGGGTCCGCAAGCATTCGAGACACCTGCGCCTCCATGGTGGCGGGATTGCTCAATTGGCCATCGGCAGCCAAGGCAATCAATTCCTCATCGGGGCCCTGGCTCCAGAGGAAGAAAGACAGACGCGAAGCCAGTTCCAGATCGTTCAGGTCTCTGGGTTCTTCTGTGACTATTTTCAGCGAGCGATAAAGGAAATCCGGGCTGGATAGAATTGCGGTAACCAGTTCAATAACGCCGGAATCAAAACCGCCTTCTTCAGCGCGACCCGTTTCATAAAAAGGCATCAGCCATTCAAGATCTTCAGCACCTACAGGACGGCGGAAAGCTTTGGCAGCAAGGTTTTGGGCGATGTCTTCTGCACAGCGGCGTTCTTCAGCCAATTCTGATGGCTGACAGATAAATATTTTTTCACGGCTTTCGCTGAGGGAAAGTCCTCTGGGTTCATAAGGTCCCTCAACTTCAACACCGAGCCCGATTCTTGGCATACCAGTAACTCTGCCGTTACCCGTTGCGTTGTTGCTTGCACCCCAGGAGCGTTCAATGAATGTGACGATGACCTCATGGGGGCCCACCTCAACATTGGCCGATAAACCTGCCAGTTTGGCCAGAATCACATCACCACCGACTACCCCATCGCGGGTAGCAATAGCGAGATCTTCAGGACCACCGATCTCCACGCGATTAACTTCTACGCCATCGACCAGAATGACCATGGTCGCTGCAGTTTCCATTCCACGCGGATACAAACCGGCATCGATATCCAGAATATTGAAGCGATATTCACCATCAGCCGGGAAGAAATGCGTGAAACTCATGCCGCCACGCGTACCCAGAGGAAAGCCGTCAATGTGGT
>ENA-UOXV01008366-UOXV01008366.1-marine-metagenome-genome-assembly--contig:-NODE-8366-length-10188-cov-6.705517_pt1 | contig 10188 bp, 9 predicted proteins | sample MGYA00238165_ERZ766961 | MGnify/ENA primary metagenome ERZ766961 (study PRJEB28924, sample SAMN03173240) | marine metagenome | biome: Marine; feature: Water; material: Subsurface seawater | place: North... | reverse complement strand
AACAAAGAGAGCTTTGTTTGCCAACACGTCTTTCCTGAAACCGCTGTGTGATCACACCGGGCATTGTGGTACAGAAACCGCCGCGTGTCAGTGTAAACTAAGTAGTAAAATATAGACATAATAAAAAAGGAGGGTAGTCGCGTCCGTAAATCACCACGAGATTGTGGCGGCCACTACTTGCGGTGCATTTTTTGACACGAAATACCGTTAGCCGTTGCCCCACTCGCGGCTTCTTTCATTGAAAGAAAGGATCTTGGTGATCTACCAAACATCAGATCCGTCTGCTGCCATGGCGGACGTGTCCGCAGCTATCGCGGCGCTGAACGCCACGGTGAATGGTCACACCGCGGCTTTCGAGGCTCTCTCCACCACTGTCGCAACCAATGCGAGCGATGTTGACGCCGCGTGGCTCATCCTCTGCGGTATGTTCCTCTCCTTGATGAAGAGCCCTTGCAACATATCCTGATCCTGTCCCACTCTGTCCCGTGCTATGCGACAAGGGGCCGAGAATTCCCTGTTTCGAGCCGTTTCTGTAGCTTTCCCAGCTGTTGAGCTCCCTTCGGGCCCATTGTTGTCTATGTGCCCATCGGGATGCTGAAGCAGCCGGCCCACATAACATGACCTTGCGACGGCCCCCATCGTGACATGGCCCCCTTGCTCGTGGGGCGGACCAATAGCCGTGTGTTTAGGGGATGCATCAACCGGCTTGGTGCTCGAGCGCCACTGCGCCGCAAGCGCCGCGCTCAAAACCAAATATCCGGGCATTTTCTGACCCACCATGCATCTGGGCTTGCAGGTGCGCTTGTCTTCTTCATGCAGGCTGGCTTCGCTATGCTTGAGGCGGGCATCGTCCATCCCAAGAACATGACGAACATTCTCTTCAAGAACATCTGCGATGCATCCATCGCGGCAATCTGCTTCTGGCTTCTTGGCTATGGCTTCGCGTACGGAGACTCGGAGGGTGGCTTCATCGGCAAGACCAACTTTGCCCTGCAGGATATCAACAACGAGAACGGCGGCTGGCATTCCTGGTTCTTCCAGTGGGCCTTCACCGGTGCTTGCGCCACCATCGTGGCGGGCTCCGTCGCCGAGCGCACCACCATCTCGGCCTACTTTGTGTACTCGGTCGTCCTGTCTTCGTTCATCTACCCGGTTGTCGTGCACTGGGGCTGGGGCACTGGCTGGCTCTCAGCGTGGGGAGCTGTCAACGGCCCGATCTTCACCGGCACCAGCGAGTCCAACGGCTTCGTCGACTTCGCCGGCTCGGGCATCGTGCACATGGTCGGAGGCTTCTCTGGCCTCATGGGGGCAATCGTTGTTGGCCCGCGCCTCGGTCGCTTCGACCCGGACACGGGCAAGGCGGTCGAGCTCTACTCTGGCAACCCGTCGCTCCAGGCTCTCGGCACCTTCATCCTGTGGTTCGGCTGGTACGGCTTCAACTGCGGCTCCACGCTCATGATGTCTGCCGGCGCTGGCGCGCTGGCGGGCAAAGTTGCGCTGAACACCACCATCTCCGCTGCGGCCGCCACCATGACCTCGGTCTTCCTCGGCTACGCGATCGAGGGCCACTGGAACATCGCAATGGGTCTCAACGGCGCGCTCGCGGGTCTGGTTGGCATCACCGCGCCGTGCTCTGTGGTCAACCCGTGGATGGCGCTCATCATCGGTATGGTGGCAGCCATCATCCTCCACGCCGGTCACTACCTCCTTTTCTGGGCCAAGATCGACGACCCCTGTGACGCTTGCGTCGTCCACGGCTTCTGCGGCATGTGGGGCTGCTGGGCGGTGGGCATCTTCTGCACTGACGAGAACATCCGCTACGCTGCCTACCCTAACGTGAACAACGCTTGCGGCCGCGCGGAGCAGTTCGGCGTGCAGGTTGTTGGCTCCCTTGTGATCATGGTGTGGGTTATCGCGACCGCTGGTCTTCTCTTCCTGGCAATCAAGTACACTGTCGGCATGCGTGTCGACGAGGAGACTGAGCGTGTTGGTCTCGACCGCTCTGAGCACGGCATGTTCGATGAGATGCTCAAGATCAACCAGGCGCCGGTGCAGCAGATCCCGATGCAGGCGATGCCGTTCCCCCAGCAGTCGGTCCAGTACCCTCAGATGAGCTATGGCCAACCCATGATGTACACGGCGCCCCCGCAGTGATTCATGAGTTAGGATACTGCTCTCTGAATATCCTTGATACGAAAAAGTAGATGCATTGCTGGAATAAAGTAAAAGCATCCTTGATACGAAAAAGTAGACGCATTGCTGGAATAAAGTAAAAGCAAGCAGTGCTGCGTCGCCACATGCACATTTTTATTGTGTGGCCTTCAGATCCCAAACAAGGTTCCTGGTTCAGTCGTTGCCTGCCAGCTCGCGATGATTCAGCCAATATGCAGTAAACATTGAACGAGCTACGGGTTGAAGCCATAATTTCATGCATAAGAACGACAAGTGAGAGACGGGACAGCACAGTTGTCTGAGTAGCAGAGTTTGACGGCATGCGCCCCAAGATCTGTCAGCACCTCGCTGACACCCCCATCTGCAAAGTAGCGGTCGCTTTGTACACACTGCTTGCGCACGCATCCTGACGACAGCCACACACACGAATGTCAGACGCGCTGACATGTTGCTGCGCGGAAACGACTGAGCTAAGTTGTCACGCAGGGGCGTCTTCTTGCAAAAAGTCTCGAAGCGAAGGAGTTTAGAGGTGTTCACACCTGCAACAGTCCCAAGGCAAGGACATCCTGGGAAGTCTGAAAGCGGCTGGCAGGCCCGCCGACACGTACAGTTGCCCGGTATCGAGCAGCTGTTCCAGTTTGGTGGTGTCAGAAGTCGGCAACACTCACATCCGTGCTTGTTATGATCAGTGGAAGACAGGTGAGCCAGTCAACAGAGGTAGCCACTCACCAGGCAGGATCGGCAAGCGGATCCATTGGGATAGTGAAAGCGTTGTCCTGCTCAATGACTCAGTATTAACTCAACTGTTTCATACGTCAAAATTGAGGTGAGCATTCTTACGTCGCAAGTGCTTTCCGTGCAGCCCGCATAGATGAACGTGGCACATGCATCCATGATTGGATCACATTCGGTTGACTCTGACACCATTGTCCCGTTCCGCATCCCAGTAATCATGCACTTTAGTGGAGGAGAACACACCGGAGCACTCTGCCACGATCAAAACAGAAAGTCAGTCCAAATCACTCCAATCGTTTTGGCCTCACATCTTAGACCTCCCAAAAATCAAACGAGAAGACCAGAAGTCTAGCGAATCCTCACAACCAAAGGATCCTGTCCCGAAGCTTGCTCCTCCCCCCCGCCGAGCGTCGACTTTCTACAAATACGTTGCTGTGGAAAAAAACCTGCCCGCAATTGCAGCAGTCGAGATCGTTGGCACATGTCGTCACAGGCGCACGGCAACACTCGGGATGGTAGAACGCTCTCTCCTTTTGAACTGCCAAAGGCAGCCTGCGTCTCGCGGCACTGCAGCAGTAAGCACAGGTGCCAAGAAGCAGGAGACTGCTGTAGGTACGCACCGGCAGCGATCATTCTCGCGGGTGTAAGTCACGTTACATGTACCCTCAGCCATGGGATGTAGCTCAGTGACGGCAGTCGCTAGGTTATTCAGAGCGATATCAACCTGAACAAATGTCATCCAGAACTAGTGAGATATTAGAGAGCGAAAGTACCACCACCGAACCTGGCTCCCGTTCTCAAGCGCTCTGTAACAGAATTTCAAAGTTGTCACCTCCTCCTGATTCGTGGCGCACAAGGAGGTCTCATAGGATCCCTCGCAGACACCAGATTTGATTTGCATGGTCGACTTGAAGCAGCGTTTGGTCTGCTTCATGCGGAGCCAGCAAGTCCCATCATTGCCTCGGACCTGTCGCAAGGATTGATCCAGTGTGAAACAACTGGATGCAATTTTGCAGCAACTACCCATCTCGTCGCGTTTAGCTGCACGATTTGCCAGAGGTCTCTACCGAGCAGAGACAGGATCCTTGCTCTGACAGCGTGCACGGCATAATGACTGAGTTGCACGTAGGAAGAAGGTTTCCTAGCAGCACAAAAAATAACCTGTGGGGGAATTGCTTCACGCAACGTTCCTGGCACCAATCCTGCAGCATTTGTGCTGGGATTTCGACATAGCTCTCGCAAACGGCTAGTGCGGGATCTAGGACTGGGGCTTCCAACATGATCAGGACGAACAGCAGGGAGCCTCCCAGCACCAGACTCGCGCCTGGCTTGCTCATGACGAACTTGATAGGGTTCCACATTGCTTTCTGGCCGGAGGGGAAATGCAGTGATCTTGCGTTTGACGCTCCGCAAAGACTCTCAGCGCTGATTTATCGGAGGGCGCGCCCAGAGCACCCTCGCGTCTCCAATCGAAGCCCACTGCACTGTCTCAACCACAGGCCCTCGTCAGGTCACGAGGGATACCAGTGCCTCAGTCAGACGAGCCTCAGTCCCGCGTGTTCCCCATCTTCCTTCCCACCTCTACGAAAGGCTGAAAAGCTAATGGCTCCAAGCTCCTTGAAATTTTTTCGGAACCCGCGGCGGGAAGGGAGCGGTAGATCTGTAGATCTAAGTTGAAGGGCCGGAACTCTACCGGGTTAGGACGCAGCAAGGTGTCCCAGCAGGAATTGGCTGCTGGTAGCCTACGGTGCGGTGCGCGATGCTGGCTGTTGGCAAGAATGAGCAATTGGCTGAGCGTCTAGCGTCGGGTCAGGACATGGCAATGAGATTCATGATGCAGCGCCGAGCTGCCCACTGGGGTGTTTCAGCGCCTCAATTCGACCAGTTTGGGCGTCCTCTTGGGTCTGCCCCGCCTACTCAGGCCCTGTACATGTCCTTCTCGGCGACGCCAAAGGCTTACAACGCCAATGCCGCCAACCTCTATGCCTCTGTGAGCCGATCATCTACCGGTCCCGTGGCGACGCCAATTATGCAGGGTATGGGACGTTGGGGCACAATCCAGCTTGCAAAGAGCAATTCTCCGGTCCAAGGACGTGCATCTCCATTATCTAATCGTGCATCTCAGTCTACGAATGGTGTTGGTGCTGGAAATGCGGGCACGGGGTTAGCGCAGTTTACGGCAGTTCGGGGCTCATCCATGGCGGCAGGTACAATTACCAACCCTGCAGGCAGCCGCTAAGGCACCGATACGATTTCTGAGATCCGTGTTACAACGCAGGGCAAGGTTCCATCACGAATTCCACCAGCATTGACCGCCCACCCATCGACACAAGGGCCCCTCAGTCGCCTGGTCGGTCTGGGCGAGGAAACAGGGGTCGTCCACACATTGATGTGCAACAAGAAGTCGGTTACCTATGCTAGATACCGCCCATAATAAGACGAGTGGCTGAATGTGTTTGCAAAAATACTCAGATGTCCAGTGCAGCAGAAGGTTTTTGCACTTCACCCTGAGGGCAACCTCACGCAACACATGTGCCTCAAGACCGAGGGAGAACCCGCAATTTATGCCCTTGATCCTCTACGCGGCCGGCACAGCCAATTCGCAGTTGTGAAGATATACGGAGCTACTGGCGAAGACATCGCGGCACGGTACCCTAATGAACATGTGGACGTCTCAGATGCGTGACCGGAAGCATTCCCTGGGCACTGCCATTGCTACAGAGGTACCTGCGTCCATCAGAGCGCCGGTCACTTGTAGACCCCAACAAGCGCTCTCGATCCCAATGGCCAGATCAGCAGGCTTAAGAGCTTACCATCCGGGATCGACGCTCTTTTCTAGGATCGTGACTTGATCACCGAGCCTGACCGAGAGCTCGTCGCCCGACACCGCATCGTAAGCATGGGCAGCCACGCAGACCTCCCCAGACTTTGGTGCGAAGCTCATCGGTGCGCTCTCGAGTCCAAGTTGCTTTGCAGTAGTGCCACTTATGTGTACCTGGTTTCGTTTCGTTTCGGTTAAGCTTAGTTCGGGTCTGCCGGGCGAATTAGATGACAGCAGTCTAGAGCTAAGGCTCGTGTTTGCAAGCTCGGCAGCCATTCGAGGCTTGTGCGCGCCGACATGGGCGAATTGGTACCTCCAGGTGCGTCATGGGAACAATCGCCTCGACACGAGTTCTCACGTGCCGCGCGCGCAGCCAGCCGGAGTCCACGGCTGGCCCGAGGATGTCCAGTTTGTCGCCCGCCTGGAACGACATCTCGTCTGCATTGGCTGCAACGTACGCAAAGAGTGCAACGGCAGTAGGCTGCACCGGATCCGGTGCCCGTGCACCGATAGCACTGGTGGTGGACGGTGCTGCTGCGCTTGCAGTCGACACCCCGGCAGGGGCAGGTTGCACCACCTGTTGCGTTCGAGGAGAGAGGGACTCGGCTGCGACAAGCGGGTACTGCCTGGCGCTCCCTGGCGGTGCCTCAGCCTCAGCCTCAGCCTCAGCAGGCTGGAGCGGTGGCTGCGACAACTGCACAGACATCGCGTGCTGAAGCGTTGGCCCCTGGGTCGTCCTTGACGGCTCCATCATTGCAGTAGGCAGAGTTTGAGCGTGCTTCAGCGCAGGCTTGGCGGCTGGTTTGATCACCGCGTTGGGATCTTCTTCACCGGCTCCAGTCAGGTGTGTTAATGGTACCAGACCTTCTGGCCCCCGGTCGAGCCGGGCAACGATCCAGCCTTCATCTTCCGCCTTCTTGACCAGAGTCATCAATTCCCCCTCGTTGAAGTCCAGTTCGTCAGGGTGCTCGGCCACATACGAGAATGTAGCTTTGTATCGCCCGAAGCGAGACGCTACGAGCGGCGCGGCCCTTGGCTCCCAATTTTCCCTTGCCCAGTCCTCTTCACGAACCACGTGGGTCCCAGGGACAATCCCTTGCCTCGGAAATGCGTTCCTGGCGCGGAACCATCCATGGGTTGCGTCTCTCCCAAGCAGCGTAAGGCGGTCGCCTCGTGCAAATGAAAGCTCCTCGTTTACACCCTCGGCTGCCTCGTAATCGTATCTTGCGCGCACCTCTATCGGCCAAACTTCGTGGGAAATGTCGCCGAGGTGGGTGAGGTCGAACACAGGTTCAGCGCCCGCCCTTTTTTCGCGGCGATCGTTGGCGCGGAGAGTTTCGACGATGGGTTTCTCGATGTGAGTGCCTGGAACGATGCCTCTTTCGGCAGAAAGCGCGGAGCGAGCTTCAAACCAGCCTTCCTCTGAGGCGGGTCCGAAGAGTAACAAATGCGCTCCTGCGGGAAAAGAAAGTTCGTCCGTGTTTGCAGCCTCGTACGCGTACTGGGCCCAGACCGTGATTGGGAACTCATGGCCCTCAGCAAGAAACTCCTCGACCGGCTTTCCAGGCAGCGTGCGGCGCCGTTGCGATGGTTCGCTGTGCGATGTGAAGATACCCTTGGATATCGTTGTAGTGACCACTTGAGAAAGACCAAAGCGAATGTCCGGGCACTCTTCTGCGTGCAGTTCCTTCGCAGACAGAGGGCGCGCTGACTCTGGCGAGATGGCGTGCACGCACACTTGAGCGCATGCCTTCTGAGTTACCTCCTCTGCCAGTGCTACGCGATTCACGCGGTAGTTGACGACAGAGCAGTTTTCGAAAAATGATGGGCATCCTCGGCCACCGATGATCAGGTCAACTGTCTGGCACCGGATGCAGCGGATGGAGTCCATGACGTCGTCTGCCAGCACAACGACGCGCGTGCAGCCCTCAAGACGTAGCTCGCTGCATGCCGCCTCCACTCGGATCACCTGAGGTGCTGATGTGCCTGCGCAGTGGCGTATGATCTGTGCCACAATTCGCCGTATCAGTCCAGCTCGAGACCCTTCCGTCGAAAACGCGCAAGCGTGGCTGTGAAGGGGCTGACCACTCTCTCCAGTGATGAAGTTGGTTTCACAACAATGGGTTCTTCGTCGACGATGCCCTGAATGCTCCAGTCGTCTTTTTCCTGAAATTGCTTCCGTACAACCACCTGCGCTAGGCACAAGATCGGCAATCGACAGAACAGGTGAAGTCTTGCAGGGAAAAATAGCACTGCGCTCGACACCAGGGTCGACAGGAAAGCGACCTGCGCGTTTAGATTGGCAAGCTTCTGCAGAAGCTCTGCTTTCTCGAGGAACAGCACCTCCTCTTCTGACATCTTGCCGTCGGGTGCTCTGCCCTCTCCTCTTGGCCCGCTCGGCATTGGATGTTCGGTGCGCGGACCAGCCCAGAATGAGGACGAGACGGCATTCTCGAGTCTTTTAAAGACACTTGCTTCCTGACCCTGCGGAAGGTCTTGCCTGCGGCACAAAAGGGCATTCAGGCCCGCGCTTCATGTGGAGCATCGGCGCCGATACACCACCGAAGGATCAGAATCGGGCTTCCGAAGACCGAGTACTGCAGCTGGGTCAGTTACACACCTAACTTTTTCCGCCATCCTGGCGATCAGTTGGCACAACAGCCAGTGGCGCTCCTGACCACCCCTCTCCTCTGTCTCCACACGAATCTCCCTCACCCAAAAGTTATTCTGAAAAGACAACTTTTGACGCTTCAATCAATTTGACAACTTTTTCAACTGATCTGCTTGATTTCGCTGAAAGATGGCGGCTCCGGAGGCTGAGCCCTTGAATCCATCCCTCCTCCGGGTCGAGTGCTTGCGGCGCGAGCAAGATCGGAATCGTAACACTTCAGATATCACCAAGAGAGAGATGAAAGAGTTGGCTGAGTGGGAGGAATTGCAGGGTAGTTTCAGTCCAACGTCGACAACGGCGAACCAGGCAAGCGCTTTGCAGCAGGACAAAGACGAAGGCGAGTTCTCAGTCCTTGGCTCAACAACAATGCCCCCAAGATCTGGTTTACAAGAAAATGGGCAACCAGGACAGACCATGCGGTTCGACATGTCGAGGGGGATGTCGGCGCTCGAGGCACACGGCGCCGGCATTCAGCGCCTGCTGTCGCTCAAAGAAGAGGACGAGGAAGGCAGGTCTGACTCAGATACGGATGATATATCTGGTGATATGCGTTACAACGCTGAAATGAGTCCACAACGATGGCGGGGCGGTATTGACAGTGATGGGCAAGGTGGGGGAGCCCAGGAAAGTAATGACAAGCTTTCGTTGCGGGAAGGTGAAGACATCGGTCAAGGGGAATATGGCGGAGTTTACAGCGATGAAGAGTACGAGGACGAGGTTGCGGATAAGGAGGGAGAACACGACAACGACGATATCGACAGACTGCGGGACGAGGGGGCTGAATCACGTGCGCTGCTGGAAAACCTCCTTGCTCAAACACAGCCGCCAGCAAACACTGGGCAAGAGGGCATCACTGCTAATGGGCATCTCGACGGCCCCGATGCAGGAGAGGACTGCTTGAAAAATCCAAAGGACGAGACTCATCTCGTTCATGAGAGTGTGGAAGGGCAACCGGGCGGCAGCGTGAATCCTTCGGGCAGTGACTCGCCGTCGAGGACTCGCTGCGACGTTATTCGGGGTCAGATCAGCGACTTGGAAGCTTCTTGGATGCGCGAGGGCTCATTGCAGCGCAGTATATTCCACTACGGAATCCGTTTGATGTGCGAGGAAATTATCGTAGAGGTCGCGTCGCGCGCATGTCAAGAGGCAGCAGTGCGCGCGGCCGAGCATCGCCGGAACGAGGCACGCGCTCGGCGGGAAGCTGAGCGCGAGCGACAGCAACAGGCACCGGCCTCGCTGCTACATGAGAGAATGCAGGAGCGCATGCGTCGAAAGGACGAGGTTCGTGCAGCTCGGGAGTCGGCAGACCGCGAGACAGAGAGACGCCGCCGTAGTGAGCGTAGGAAGGCCGCAACGCTCGCGGCCCTGGCTGCCACGGCGCCCGCGGCACGCCGCACAGGCAACGGGGTGGAGAACCAAGGCCCAGGGCTAGGTGGGACAATGTCCAGGAAAGGGCCTCGAGTGCCCCTCCGCGAAATGGCAGGTGGGCAACGACGAGAGCAGACCAAGAACGCACACGTCGCGTCCGCGGTCAAGTCTGGGCGCCTGTTCGAGTCCTCTCTTCGCGGCGACCCCGCACCCGCACCTGCACCTGTGGGCAAGAGAGTCAGGCGCCTTCCTGAGGGAAGCCATGAACGCTCAGGTGCACGAAGCGCGCCGCTACTGCAGTCGTCTCTTGGTGCATACCTCCAAAACTCCTTGGGTCCGGTCCCTAACAAGTACCTCAGACTTCAATCGCAGCAGCAGCAGCAGCAGCAGCAGCAGCAGCAGCAGCAGCAGCAGCAGCAGC
>ENA-UOXV01008364-UOXV01008364.1-marine-metagenome-genome-assembly--contig:-NODE-8364-length-10191-cov-4.663378_pt1 | contig 10191 bp, 8 predicted proteins | sample MGYA00238165_ERZ766961 | MGnify/ENA primary metagenome ERZ766961 (study PRJEB28924, sample SAMN03173240) | marine metagenome | biome: Marine; feature: Water; material: Subsurface seawater | place: North... | reverse complement strand
TCTTCATCTTCTCCATCTTCTTCACCTTTTTCACCATCTCTCCTTGTAACCTCTTCTCCTTCAACTTCATGCCATACAACCTCATTGAACTTTTTACCAAACATATCAATCTCATGCCCTACCACATCAACCTCATGCCCCGTATTTTGATTCACATAATAATTACATGGATCATAATCATAAAGATTATCTGAATGATTTAAATTATTAGAATTATTGGAATTATTAGAATTGTTAGAATTAGTATCATAGTAAACTGGATTATTGTAATTAGTTGAAATAAAATCGTTTGTATCTATTGTATCTATTGTATTAATTGTATCTATTGTATCAATTGTATCTATTTTTCTTCTATTAGTTGGGATATCATAATTAGAATCTACATTTACATAACTTTTTCTTTTGTTATTTCCAAAACTATATACAACTTCTCTACTGGGTAATGTTATATTATTATTATACTCATAGTTTTCATTTCTAATACATCTTATATCGTTTCTATTATCTATATTATTAGTATTGTTTAGAACCTGGTTATTTCTTCTAGGAATATATATTTCCTCATTTAGAATTTTCTTAGATTTGATATAATCTTTCTTTCTACAACAATAAATTATAAAAAATACTAAGATTATAAATACTGCTATTAAAAAACAAAGTATTACCAAATACCAATTAATATGATATTGATTATTTTCATCAGCAAATGTAATATTTGTTGAAATAGTTGTAGAAATAGTTACTATTACTGGTTCAATAGTAGGATAACTTGTTGGATTAATAGTAGGATAACCAGTTGGACTAAAACTCGGGGATAGAGTAGGTATTCTTATAAATTCGCTATAATTACTTATAGATTGGAAATTAGGAGTAGTAAATGAGACAAAACGCAAATTACAAATATCACCTTCAATAGTATAATTTCTTATATCTAAATGATTTACAAAACCTTTAAGAAAGTAGGTATTATCGTTAGTATTTAAATCTGTATTTCCAATCATATCAAACATAAAATTTGTTGTATTTTGCTGACCACAAAATAATTGGAGTATATATAACTCAATTGGACCATTTATATCACTTGTTTTATTTAAATGTATATATGGAAACTCTATTATTGGTCTATGGGTTATAGGTGGATAATATGGTCCTGTTCTAAAATGTAGTGAATTTGAATAATTTCCTTGAGTTAAGTATTCTTCATTATATCCCCTAATCTTAATAGAGTAATTAGTATAATATGAAAGATTACTCAAATATCCACGAACTAAATTATTTTGATTATTTAATGTTTTATGGTTAAGATTTTCAAAAAAATCTCCTCTAATAAAATTATTATTTCTATCATATAAATCATAATAGTATGATAAATTATATCTATCATAAGAAACCCACGCTAAATTTACATAATCATAATTAAAATCTTCAATAACTGTTAAATTAGTAATATTAGGAGGTATTCTATCTTCCATGAAATATTCAAATGATTCACCGTGTAAAGTTCCTATACTATTTGAATATGATATAGAGTAATTATAATATCTATCTAATTCCGGTAATATATCCAAATAATTAAGTATTAAATTTTCATTTTGATAGTAACCACTATTATCATAATATGTTCTGTAAACTAATTCTTGATTTCTATACAAATTAAAATCAAAAACATAACCATTTGGGACCTCTGGATAATTCCAAGAAATATTTAAATGATGTTGTAAACTATTAGAATTAAACCTCTCAAATTGTAAAGAAACTGGTTCTAAAGGAAAAAATTCTTGACAAATACCATTACCCAAATAATTTGTTCCATTGGGACATTCTTGAAGACATGTAAAACCAGAAATATTATTAATACATGACTGACATAATTGAGGTCCCGGACCAAAACAACCATTACACTCAGGATGACAAGTATTTGGACAATTATCACCATTATTTATTATAATTATAGAATCATTAGTTAACCTATTCCAATCAACTAATTCCGAAAAGCATAAACCAGTTGAATTTTCATCAATATTATTGTTATATTTAATAGATACATCATAATTTTCAAGGTAAGTATTCTTTCCATTAATTCTTTGAAGATTATGTAATCCTTTTAAATTACCTATTCTATGACTATCTAATAGAACAAAATAACCTTCAATATTATTAAGGTTTTCAAGAGGACTTAGAGAATCTAAATTATAATCTCCATTTATAAAAAGACTCGAATTTAAAGTAGTGCAGTTTTCTATATTATATAAATCATCTGGAGTATTTATAAATATTACATCTTCGTAAGAGTTTCCACATTGATTGGAATCTAAAGAACTTGCTCTCACAAAAGGATTGGGATTAATAATTCCCAAGGAAAATAACAATAAACTTTTAATAAAACTTCTAAATGTAATTAAACTTCTAAACATAATAACTTTTATTGTTTTATCAATTAAAAATTTTAAATTAATTAAAAAAAGAAATTAAAAATTGAATTTTGATAATTTAAAATTTAGGAAAATATAAAATAAAATGGTTAGGACTACAATTCAAAATGGTCAATCTACTATTGCAGAAGCAATTAGATTTTATGGTTATAAATTAGCAGAAGAAAAATTAGATAAATATGAATCTATCTCTAATTGTTTACTTGGTAATTTAATTTCAAGAGATAGGGACGAGGTTTATAATACAACCTATGAATATATGTTAGATATAGACTCCACCACAGATATATATTATGGAGAAACTTGTATTAATATAAGAGTTATTAGGGATGGAAATACAATTGATGAACTTTCACATAAGCATCTATTTCCTACATATATAAATATGGATTTAGATATTAACTATGATTTAGACCACATTAATACTTTAAAGAAGTGTCAAAATATTTTGGATAATTTTATCAAGGATTCTATAAAGTATTATAATGAGAATATTAAAATTAAGCGGAAAAAGAATGGTAGAACAGGAATCTATATGTTTGACGAATATGTATGGGATCTTCTTAATAGTCATCCAAAAAGAAATATAGATACTATCCATCTTGATGGAGAAGAAAGAAAAATATTAAAATATTTAAAGAGTTTTAAGTCTGAGAGTACAAGAACAAGATATGAATCATTAGGAATTCCCTATAAGAGAAATATTTTATTTGAAGGATATCCTGGAACTGGAAAAACTAGTTTAATTTATGCTTTAGCTGGAGAATTAGATATGGATGTTTGTATTATTAATTTTAATAAGGATATTGATGATAATGTATTTATGAGAAGTTTAAGGAAGTTAAAAGATGATTCTATTCTAGTTTTTGAAGATATTGATGTCTTGTTTAAAGAGAGAAAGGAAAATGATAGTATGAAAAGTCTTATTACATTTAGTGGTTTATTAAACACATTAGATGGAATGGCTTATAGGGAAGGTCTAATAGTTTTTATGACTACTAATTATGAATGTAATTTAGATTTGGCACTTAAGAGACCTGGTAGGATTGATAGAAGTTTACATTTTGGATTCTGTAATAAGAATCAAGTTAAAGAAATGTATAAGAAGTTCTATCCAGACTATATTGATGATTATCCTAGATTTTGGAAAGAAATTAAGGGACTGAATTTTACAACTGCTATGTTACAACAATATTTTATCTGGCACATGGATGATGATAATATAGAAGAACTATTAGAAAATATTAGTGAGTTTAAGGATTTATGCTCTAAACATAATTACGATAAGAAATTGGATTTGTATATGTAGATTATAATTTAAGAATATAAAATTATTTAATTATATTTTATAAATATTTTATTTCATATAAATTAATATTAATATTAATATTAATAAATATTTTTTTTTAAAATATTTTTATTTAAAAAATAGAGAAAAGTATTATTTAAATGCTAAATAAATCTATAATCAGTAATCTAAGTAATATATACAAAAATAATGGATATGTAGTAATAAAAAATATCCTGAATACTAAAATAAAGAATGATTTAATAAGATATGTAAATGAAATTGAAACAGATTCTAAAATAAATAAGTATTTAAATCAATATGAATTAACAAATGATTATAGAACCGTATTATGTAGAACAGAAAAAATTATAGATAATCATAAAGGAATGGAAAATATAATAAATTATGGATTAATACCAGATATAGTATCTGAAATAAGTAATTTTCCTGTAAATATTTATAAAGAAAAAATAAATTATAAATATCCAAATACAGGAGGTTATAGACCTCATCAGGATATAACAGCATATCCTAATAGTCAAAATCATACTACTTGTATGATTAGTTTATGCGATACTAATTTACAAAATGGATGTCTAGAATTCAGTCCTTTAAATAATAATATAGTATTAGAAAATAAGAATGGGATAATTTTAGAGGAAGAAAAATTAGATTGGATAAGTTGTCCTACCAATTTTGGAGATATTGTTTTATTTAATTCTTATATCCCACATAGAAGTGGTTCCAATAAAATGGAAAAACCAAGAAAAGCATTATATCTAACCTATAATAATGCGGACGAAGGAAATTTAAGAGATGAATATTATAAAAAGAAGAACCAAAATATTGATGATGATAAAATAAGTTTAATAGATCATTACGATGGAAATGTTATAAATGAAAAAAATAAAAAAATAAATAGTATAATTAATTTATATATAGAACAAGGTCATAAAAAATATGATTCTCATATAACACACTTAGAACATGCTTTACAAACAACAGAAATAGCAAAAAAAAATGGAGAATCTGAAGAATTTCAATTAGCTTGTTTTTTTCATGATATAGGACATTTATTATTAGATGAGAATAATTCTAATAATGAATTTTTAAAAAAAGATTTAAAACATGAGACGATTGGTTTCAAATATTTATATAAAAATTTCAATAAAGATATTACTGATCCTATTATGTATCATGTATTAGCTAAAAGATATTTATGCACGATAGATAATAATTATTATGAAAGTCTTTCAATTGCTTCTAAAAAAAGTTTTCAAATTCAAGGAGGGAAAATAGACGATGATTTTTTAAAAAAACTTGAAAATAATGATAAATTTAAAAATGCTGTAAAATTAAGAAAATATGAAGATATTTCCAAAATACATAATAATATAAACTTAACAATAAATATAGATTATATAAAAAATCTTATAAATAAATTTATACTTTGAAAAAATTTACCATCTATTTTTATTAAGAATTTATATGTAAGATTTTAAAAGGTTTTCCCTTATTTTTCTCAGAAGGAACTCCATCATTTAAAATTTCAAGAACTTCCATTTTATTATCTTCTCCAAATGCGGCAGACATTCCTACATCTACCTTCCATAATCCTACTCCACATTCTCTTTTAATACCGTCTGGTTGAATAGTATGACCCACAATCATACTTCCTACATTAAAATAATTTAAAACTTTTTTTAAATTTTTACAATCCGGTCTACCAATTGCCATTTCTCTATTCCATAATATACCTTCAAATGCTAAGAATATATCTTTAAATTCTTCATCGCAATCCAAAGTATCGCCATTAAGAAAATTTCTCATCATTTCATTTATTTCTTCAATACTTTTTTTATATTTTAAATGTTTAGGGACTACTCCAGCATGTACGAACATAAAATTACCTACCTTTAATATAGCGTTTCTAGTGCATGCAAATCTCCTAGCTATTTTTCCACCGGGTCTAAAAAGTTCTCTTCTTTTTGCTTTACCACCAAAACACTTTATCCCTTGTGGACTACTATAATCAAAATTACCAAATACATTCATTATTTCGTGATTACCTAAAATACAATATATTCCTCCACCATATAATTTAGCTTTACTATGTATTTCATCTAAAAAATCCATTATTTTTAATTCACTGCATTCATCACTATGAGTTTCAGGTCTTCCTCCTCTATCTAGAATATCCCCCACTTGAACTACAATAGTATTTAATGGTTCTGCTATCCATTTATCATTAAAATCTATAAGTTTTAAATTAATGAAAATTTTTCTTGTAACTCTCCAGTCTCCATGTAAATCACCTATGGCAATTAATCTATCACAAGCAGGTAATACACTGGGTATTGGTTTACAACTCATTTAATATATAATTATATTAAAATATTAAATTAAGTAAATATTTAGATTAACTATATTAAATATATTTTGTTTAAAACTAAAGGATTATATCATACCTAATAAATGAAATAAAATAATATTATTTAAGATTTTAAATAAATTTTTATCTTAAAATATGTTTGGTTGTTTTGAAGACAGTTATAGAAAACTAATAGATCCTATAATTGTAAGAATACCTCTTACAGAATATAAAAAAAAAATTCTTTATAATAGGTTTGTTAATCAGGTTATATTATATGATAAGAAATCCAAGTATACAGAATTTATGTATTTAAGTTTTAGTATAATTGTTACTGTCGGTTCTATAATACTACCTGCCCTATTATCAATTCAAAATTCTGATTTTGGGGATAGCAAGAGCACTGAAGAAATTCAAGACAGAATATATTGGGCAACTTGGGCATTATCACTAGTTATTTCTATTTGTAATGGAATAAGTCAATTACTAGGATTAAATAAAAGATATGTTTCCTATATTATGGTTAGAGAGAAAATGATTGCGGAAGGATGGATGTATTTGGAATGTTCTGGTGATTATTACGGACAGACACATGAAGAAAGTTTTATTGAATTTTGTGAAGAAATAGAAATTATAAAGAAATCACAGACAGAAACTGAGATTTCTTTTATGAATAAAAAAAATAAAGGTGGTAATGGAAATGGTAATGGAACGGGTAATGGAACTGGTAATGTTAATGGAAATGGTAATGGTAATGGTATTGGTAATAATGGAAATAATTATCAGGATGGTCAAGAAAGAAGAAATAGTAGAGATAGACTAGACAGTAGAGAAAGACTTGATTCTCAAGAAAGAAAAAATAGTAGAGATAGAGAAAGTAGAGATAGAAGAGAAAGTAGAAATAGTAGAAATAGTAGAAGTAGTTCCGTAGATTTACTAAATGAAAATCTATCAGATTATGAATCAAAGGAGAAAGTAAATGAAGTACCTCCAAGTGAAAATAATAATAAAAGTAAAACTAATAAAGGTAAAATTGTAAATAATAAAAAACAAAAAAATAATGCTGGTGAAGATACACCATTAGTAAAGAAAGATGGAAAAAATGAAGTTAAAGCAATAGTATTGTAAAGATTTTCTAATATAAATATAAATATGACACAGAAAAATATGGATTTATATAAGACTGTTTATAATTTTACAGATGGAGATATATCAACATATAATGAAAAACATTATGGAACAAGACAACTCGCTTCAAACGATAAAAGAAAAGTGGAAAGTAGAAGAACAAGAAAGGGTCCTTATTTTAATAAAAAATATTTTTTGCTAACAATATGTTTTATAATATTTTTTAGTATTTATGGACAGAGTAATCACGATAATAATTCTTACACTACTGCTATATGTTATTGTTTTTTACTACTCATGTTATTTATTTTAATTTTTCACGAAGTAAAATCTGATTATTACTTTATATTAATATATGCTTTTATTATTATCATATTAGGTAGTATGGGTTATGGATGGTTAATAATGGGATTAATATCTAATTCCAGTATAGTGAAAAAATTTAGAGGTAATAGTCAAAAAAAAAATAATAAAGTAAATAATAAAACTCAATAATTAATAAATTTAAAAATAAATATTATTACTAATATTTCTTATAATTGTATTTTTGATTCGAATCTTCAGGAAGCATATTCGCGTAAGTTAATCCAGAAATTTTATTGATATTATCATTTCTATTTCTAGATTGATTAGAATTATTAATATTATTGTAGTTATTCATATTATCTGAACTATAAAAATCATTTTGATTATTTTTATTTGAATTCTCTTCATAAGTAAAATAATGTTCTATATTATCTGAATTATATGCTCCATAACCGTCATAATGAGAATCCGTTTCTACAAATCCTCTTTGAATATTATTTTTAATTTTTTTATCATCCCGTTTTTTAAATATAGGTAATCCCATATTTCTAGATAATGGTGAAAAATTTTCCAATCTTTTATTTGAATCTTCTCTAAAACTTTTATGAAATTTACTATTTGATAGGTTAATTTCCTCTTCCACAGGTGCCATAGTATTAGACGCCAATTGATTATAATTAGCAAGTCTTTCGTTAAAAATATCTCTTTTACTATCAACAGTTACTTCATAATCTCTAATATTATTATTTAATGGTATTCTTTTCATAAAAGGACTTTCCATACCATTTAAATTATTTAGTCTTGAATTAATATCATTTTTAAAATCACTTCTATCAAAACCTGTGAAACTATTATCTATAAAATTTTCCTTTTTTAAAGATTCTTTAAAATTTTTATTAACATTATCGTGTAGGTCATTTTTAGGTTTTTCTATATAATGGTTTATATGAAGATTATTTAATCTGTCATTTATATCATTTCTTGCTTTGGTATCTTTTCCTTGCCTTTGGTATTTACTATCCATATGATTATATTAATTTCATATATTTTTAAACAGAAATTAACATGTATATTAAATTAAGTAAAATTATTAAAATAAGTTGAGTATTAATTCTTAATAATACACTTCTTTATTACATGAGTAATTATATTAGATTAAAGAATTTATATTATAATGATTATGGATTAAATATTTCAAAATTATTCATAACAACTTCTAACTGAGGGAGTAATGAAACACCTATTATGTTCTTATCATTAATGAAAAGTCTGCTCCTAACTAATGTATCTCGTCCTTCATGAATCTTTCCTTCTTGTTCGGTTGCTTAATCTAAAATTTCTTCAATTTTACTTTCTATATTTGAAAATTTTACTTTATAATGTAATAATAGATTCAAGTTTTTGTGTTCTATATCACCCCTCTAATTTTCCATATAATTAGCTACATATCTTTTGTTTTTTAGAAAACATTCTCCTTTATTTATATTGAAATGAAATGCAACACACATAATATTATTATTACAAATTTCACCACATTCAGATATATATCAGTAGGATTAGGTGGTGAATAACTTATAGTAATATCACCTTCAATATTCGAATCTCCAATTCCCCAATCTGCCATATATCCTGTAGAGCATAATGATTATATGTTGCTAAACTCCTAATTATTTTATTAAAAAAATATTGTAAATCATGATAATTTTCGTCTGTTATACTAATTAGTGGATAATATTCTACATTATAAGTAGGTGAAACAATACTATTGTATTGATCTCCCACCCCTCTTGGTCTTAATAATAACTCTATTTCCGCAAGAATAATTACGATAATTTTTTCTGCAGGAGAATTCCTACAATCTTCAAAATATAATTAACTATCAAATCTATCCTTATATAATTCAACTTTATTACTTAAAGTATCTCTATAAAAATTTAAATTCTCTATCCCTACATTGTTCCACCCACACCTTCCTTGTCCTGATCTTAAATTAATTAGATTATAATGATGTTCAGTTGTTTTTAATTTACACATTATATCTCCAATACAAGGATAATTATAAAATGTTTCAATACTATAATTATTTTGAATAAGAATAAAAATAATTCCTACAACTAATAAACCTATAGCGATATTAATATTATATACACTAATCAATAATATTAATGCTATTAAAAATGATAATTTTGTTTCTAAAGGAATTTTTAATTTCACAATTATTGATAAACCTGCTATAATTATTAATGCAATACTTAAAATATTAAATTTTAGATTAACATTATTAATCTAAAATTTATATTATTACAATTCATATAATGTAAATGATATTTTTTAATAAATTGAAAATTTTAATAAAATTTTATTATATTGAGAAGATTTTAAGAAACAACAACAGGAGAAGGAGGAGAAGGTGTTGGGTTGGTTACTTCGATAGTTGGGTTGGTTACTTCGATAATTGGGCTATTGTAGCTATCGAGGTATGATTGCAATTTTTCTCTTAGTTCTGGAGTCATTGTTCCCATAAAGTTTCTATTGCTACAAACTTGATCAAGTGTTATGTCACCTTCAGTAAGAGCACTCATTTGTAAATCACTTCTTAAATTAAGTAGTTGAAGGACTAAATCCTCTTGTCCAGGTGAGTCTTGTAAATATCTGATTAATCC
>ENA-UOXV01008363-UOXV01008363.1-marine-metagenome-genome-assembly--contig:-NODE-8363-length-10192-cov-6.066095_pt1 | contig 10192 bp, 7 predicted proteins | sample MGYA00238165_ERZ766961 | MGnify/ENA primary metagenome ERZ766961 (study PRJEB28924, sample SAMN03173240) | marine metagenome | biome: Marine; feature: Water; material: Subsurface seawater | place: North... | reverse complement strand
CAGCATCCCAAATATCACTCTCAAGACGGATCGTCGTTCGTTTGCCATCAATGACGACATTTCGGGTTAGCAGCTTGGCATCCATACGCGGACCTCATTCGCTCACGCCCCCACGTGAGTTAACAAGATCGTTACATAGCTTTTTACGACTATAAAGTGCGTATTATTACGTATATCTACTTAATCTACTTGGACGTCATGACGAAGACACCGTCCCATTCAGGGGGCGGGTCGGCCTTTAGCATTTCGCACCTGTCGATATAGGTTTGCGAGAGTTTGTCTTCGGGATTGCCTTTTAAGCATTCCCTGAATAACGCGATCGACTTGTCCCAATCGCCGTTATTGTAATGCTCGCGGGCAGATTTGAAGTTGTTGACCACTTCCATCAGGTTCGGAAATGACTCCTCGTTGTGATAATCCAGGACTTCATAGACACCGACAGGCTCGGTCTTGCCTTTGACGATCACACGATCGATGTCCCTGATCCGGTATGTGCCTTTGAGCTTATTAAACGTCAGGTCACTGATCAGGATGCGTGCATGATATTGCTTACACGCACTTTCCAAACGCGCCGCCAAGTTCACACCATCACCGATCATGGTGTAATCCATCCGTTTTGGTGATCCGATATTACCCGTAACAACATTATCGGTATTCAGCCCCAGGCCCATATCGATGGGTGCATCGCCATTGGCGACACGTTCGACGTTCCATTCCCACAGTTCCTTGATCATCGAGATACCCGCGCGCACGGCACGGTCTTCATCATCACCATGGGAAATCGGGATTCCAAATCCAGCCATAATGGCGTCGCCGATGAACTTATCCAGCATCCCTTCTTCGCGGGTGATGCAGTCGACCATGATGGTGAAGTATTCGTTCAACATCTTAACGGTGCCCTGCGGACCAAGAGATTCGGTGATGGTCGTGAAGGACCGTACATCAGAAAACAGCACTGTTGCCGTGATCGACTGGCCACCCAGCGCATCGTCACCGCCCGCCATTAATTGATCGGCAAGACCTGGGTCCATGTACCGCGACATCGTCGATTTCATACGTTTTTCAGACGAGATATCTTCGATCATAAACATCACGCCGAGTTTCTTTTCCTCGGGCGAGATCAACGGCAAAATCGTAAAGTTCGCCGATAACTGCAACGGCTTCGCGTCTTCACCTTCGCCTGGGACGACGATCTCACCATCCAGAACGATATCACCTTCGCCTGTTTCTTCGACGTGCTTACCGCGCTCATAAATCCATGCGTTATCGCCCACAAAGACTTCTTCTGCGGGCTTATCAACAATATCGCTGACTTTTTCTAAGCGCATGATCCGCAGGCCCGCCGCGTTACACGTCACAACCTTGCCGTCATCATCCAACGTGATAACGCCGTTGGTCATACTTTCCAGCATGCTTTCGTTGTAGTTTTTCATGTTCTGGACATCTTCGAACAACTTCGCGTTTTCCAGCGCAATGGCGATCTGGGATGTGAAGGCCTTCAGGCGTGTTTCGTCTTCTTCGGAAAACGGCCCGCCCTGTTTGTTCAATACCTGGGTGACACCGATGACCTTGCCGTCCTTGTTGGTCACAGGCACACAAAGAATGGACCGCGTGAAGTATCCGGTTTGTTTATCAAAGCTGGGGTTAAAGCGCAGATCCGCATACGCATATGGAATGTTCATCGTCTCACCGGACGTAAACACCGTGCCCGCAATCCCCAAATGGTTCGGCAAACGGATTTCGCCAAGGCTATCGCCCATCGCCACACGCGAGAACAATTCATTGGTTTTTTCGTCGTTGATGAAAAGCGTACTGCGATCCGCACTCAGCATCCGGGTTGCCTCACCCATGACTTTTTGCAGTAACGAGCCGAGTTCCAATTCCGACGTCACATCCGTGACGATATCCAGGAATTCCAATTCCTTTTCGCGGGATTTGCGCATCTTTTCGACAAACTGTGTCGACTGCAATGCGACCGCAGCTTGGGTGGTCATGGCTTCGAGCAGTGACAGGTCTTCTTCTTCGAATTCACCCTGTTTCTTGTTCAGGACCTGGATAACGCCGATCAGTTCGTCTTTGACGGTTCGGACTGGCGCACAGAGGATATTGCGCGTCTTAAAACCTGTTTGTTCATCGACCGTGCGGTTGAACCGGGAATCATTGTAGGCATCATCGATGATCGCCCCCTCGCCCGACTGGAACACATGCCCCGCCACACCGGACGTATTCAATATACGGATTTCCCGCTGGAAATTACCCTGGGCAAACCTGGAATACAGTTCGTCGGTGATCGGGTCATTCAAGAACAACGTGCCCCGCTCAGCGCCAATTTCAAACGTCGTCATCTCGACCAACGTGGCCAAGACTTCGTCCAACGTTTCAATGGCCGCAACGCGGCGCGATACGTTAAGCAGCATCTCGGCTTGTTTAAGCTTCAAGTCTGCACGTTCTAATTTGCGGAGAGCCTCAATCGGCATGTCCCCGCCGCTTTCTTCGATCTTTCGACGGTGGCGTGGGGGCAGGCGCTTCCCCTCTTCGATAGAGGTCACGTCACCCGACTTCTTGCCCTTTTGCGCACGCATGTCTCTTGCCATCGCGCTATGTATTCCCTTTGGCTTTTTCTAGTTCATCGCGCAACGCGGCGACCATCCCTTCTAGGTGGGCGTTTTCGTTCCTAGCCTCACGCCTTGTCTGCTCCAGCGCTTCTTCTCCCATAAATTTGGTCGATTCCAGCTCTTCCCGCAAGCCTTGAACCGTTGCCTTCAGATGTTTTGCCTCGTCTACACCTACACGAACGGCTTCTTGGATGGCGGTTTCCTTTTCGATACGCAGCGCTTCCAACTCGTCACGCAGCGCACTTGCTGTCTCCCGCATCGTCCGGATTTCAGCAGATGCATCTGAAACGGCCTTTTGAACCTGCTCATTCGCATCATGGCGTATATCTTCGAGTTCATCGCGCAGCGCCTGCGCGGTCTCTTTCAAGTGCGCGATTTCACTGGCGTTCACAGAGACCGCTTCTTGGACACGCCGATCTGCTTCGAATCGTGCATGTTCATATTCTTCACGCAATTGCGCCGCAGTATCGCGTAACTGTTTAATCTCATCAGCATTTGCAGACATGGCCAATGTGACGTCACGGGCCTTTTCCATGTTCACCCGGTCAAGTTCTTCACGAAGGGCCGCTGCCGTATCACGAAGCTGCTTTATCTGATCCGCATTTGCCGATGATGCCTGGGTGACAGATTGGGCTTTTTCGGCGTGAACCTGCTCCAACTCCTCGCGCATAACCGCAAGCGTATCGCGCAAATGCCGTAACTCTATGTTCGCTTGATAGAGTTCGTCACCTTCGTGATCGATAACATTGGTTTCGCTGTCTGACATGCTGGCCCAGTAGTTCCTTTGTTAGTTGAATACCTTAACGATGAAATGGTCGTCTATCACGATTTCTCAGTCATTATGATCGAATTATCTTGTTCTACATTTGTACTCATATGGCATACTGCGGGCATGATCGCGATCTGCCGAGACTGTATAGCGCTATATGACCAGATGCCGGCCAACGATGCCTGCGCCAAATGCGGTTCTGCGCGCATTGTGCACCATTTGGAACTCGAAAATCTATCGATGGCACATATCGACTGCGACTCGTTCTTTGCGTCCGTCGAAAAGCGAGACGACCCCAGCATTCGCGGCAAGCCCGTTATAGTTGGCGGCGGTAAAAGGGGTGTGGTGGCCGCGTGCTGTTATATCGCCCGCATTCATGGCGTCAGGTCAGCGATGCCGATGTTCAAGGCTCTTGCCGTGTGTCCTGATGCGGTTGTCATTCGGCCCAATATGGAAAAGTACAAAACGGCGGGCTATCAGATTCGCGATTTGATGCGCACAGCCACACCGCTGGTGGAACCTATTTCCATTGATGAAGCATTCCTGGATTTATCAGGCACGGCACGCGTGCATCACGGCGCTCCTGCCGAGACATTAGCCAAATTGGCAAAACGCATCGAAGACGAGGTTGGCGTAAATGTGTCCATCGGCCTCAGTTTCAATAAATTCCTGGCGAAACTTGCATCTGATATCGATAAACCACGCGGGTTTGCCGTCATCGGACAGTCCGAAGCAGTCAGTTACCTGAAGGATAAACCCGTCGGGATTCTGTGGGGTGTCGGCAAAGCATTACGCACAAAATTAGAAAAAGACGGCATTACCCATGTCGGTCAACTGCGCGACGTCGAAGAAAATGAACTGATCGCGCGCTACGGCTCTATCGGTCGGCGGTTGAGCCGGTTCGCGAACGCCAAGGACATGCGCGCCATTGATCCTGAAAGCAAAGCCAAGTCGATATCTGCCGAAACAACATTCCACGAGGACATCGCAGATATTGAGGCATTACGGGTATCCCTGTGGCATTTATCTGAAAAAGTCGCGCGTCGCTTGGGACAATCCAACCTGGCCTGCGATGGTATCCAATTAAAGTTAAAGGCAGCGGATTTCAAAACCGTCACGCGGTCCAGAAAACTGCCAGGGCCAACACGCTTAGCCGATGATATTTACTCGGCTGCCGAAACGTTATTGGTCGGTGAAGCTGATGGGCGGAAGTTATATCGATTAATCGGTGTCGGTGCCGAAAGACTGTTGCCCGGCGATCATGCAGGCCACCTTGACCTCGCCGATCCCGACCTCGAAAAACGGGTCAAAGTCGCCGATGCCATCGATAGTGTCCGTGCCAAATTCGGCGACAAGGTCATCGGCAAGGGTCGGGGGTTTCGACCTTAAATGACATTGTCATCCCGGACTTGATCCGGGCCCCATGTGGTTAATAGGTAAATACCAGATCCCCGCTTACGCGGGGATGACGAGATCTATCGAATTTAAAACATCGTCACCCTGAACTTGATTCAGGGTCTCATCTAACGGTGCGTTCGATATTTGCAGTGCAATGAGATGCTGAATCAAGTTCAGCATGACGAACATCTTTAAACCCGTCATTCCCGCGAAGGCGGGAATCTCATTAATCATATGTTCTGGATCCCCGCCTTCGCGGGGATGACTCACTTTTAGATATAAACCTTACCCAATAATGCTTTTGAGCGTTGCACTTGGGCGCATCGCGGCATCGCGTTTTGCGGCGTCGGGTTTGTAGTAGCCACCCAGATCCACGGGCTTGCCTTGATGTTCACCGATCTCGGTAATGATGGTTTCGATGTTATCACGCAGTTTCGCCGCGACTGGGCCAAAATACGTTTTCATGTCTGCATCATCGTCCTGTGCGGCCAGTGCCTCGGCCCAATACAGGCCCAGATAGACGTGACTGCCTCGGTTGTCGATCTGACCGACTTTGCGACCCGGGGATTGGTTTTCATCGAGCAGTTTGCCCGTCGCAATGTCGAGTGTCTTGGCCAACACATCAGCCTTAGTGTTACCCGTTGCATTCGACAAATGCTCTAGCGATGCTGCCAATGCGCAGAATTCACCCAATGAATCCCAACGCAAATGTCCCTCGCCCACCAACTGTTGAACGTGCTTTGGTGCGGAACCGCCAGCACCCGTTTCGAACAGGCCGCCACCATTCATCAACGGCACGATGGACAGCATCTTGGCGCTGGTGCCGACTTCGAGGATCGGGAACAAATCGGTCAGGTAATCACGGAGCACGTTTCCAGTTACAGAAATCGTATCCTCGCCCTTTTTCAAACGCTCCAACGTGAAGCGGGTTGCGTCTTGCGGCGTCATAACACGGATATCAAGACCCGACGTGTCGTGGTCTGGTAGGTACGCATCGACCTTTTTAATCAACTCGGCATCATGCGCACGGTCTTTGTTCAACCAAAATACAGCCGGTGTTCCACTTAGGCGGGCGCGTGAAACCGCAAGCTTCACCCAATCACGGATCGGGGCATCTTTGGTCATACACATGCGCCAGATGTCGCCCGCTTCGACGGCGTGTTCCAAAACAGTGTCGCCATTGCCCGCGACAACACGAATGGTGCCATCCGCTTGTGCGGTAAATGTCTGCGGGTGAGAGCCGTATTCCTCGGCCTTTTGGGCCATCAAACCGACGTTCGGCACACTGCCCATTTTTGATGGATCGAACGCGCCGTGTTCTTTGCAGAAATTTATCGTCTCGGCATAGACAGGTGCATAGCTGTTATCAGGAATGACGCATTTGGTATCGTGCTCGTTATTATCGGGCCCCCAACCTTTTCCGCCGGCGCGGATCAGGGCAGGCATCGACGCATCGATGATCACATCGCTTGGCACATGCAGGTTGGTGATGCCTTTGTCGGAATTCACCATGTACATGTCAGGCTGCGATGCGGAACAGGCGGCGATGTCGGCTTCGATTTCGGCGCGCTTGTCCGCGTCCAAAGACTCAATTTTCGCCAACACATCGCCAAAGCCGTTATTCACGTTCACGCCCAGTTCAGCAAACGTATCGCCGTGTTTGTCGAAAACGGGTTTGAAGTATTCTTCTACAGCGGCACCAAAGATGATCGGATCAGACACCTTCATCATCGTCGCCTTCATGTGTAACGAGAACAGCACGCCCTGCGCCTTGGCATCCGCGATCTGTTCGCCAATGAACTTGCGAAGCGCCTTGATGCTCATGAATGTGCTATCGACGACCATGCCGTCCTCTAGCGCGATACCGTCTTTTAATACGGTGATGGCACCATCGCCCGCGACGAATTCGATCCGGCCCTTGCCGCCCTGATCGGCGGATAATGTCGCGGATTTTTCGTTGGAAAAGAAATCACCGCTATCCATCGATGAAACATGCGTTTTCGATGTCGACGCCCACGCACCCATGGAATGGGGGTTTTTCTTAGCGAATTCTTTCACGGCCTTTGGCGCACGACGGTCAGAGTTACCTTCACGCAGCACCGGGTTCACGGCACTGCCTTTGACGTTGTCATAGGCCGCTTGGATGGCACGTTCGGCATCATCTTTTGGGTTATGCGGATAATCCGGGATCGGATAGCCCTGTTCCTGCAACTCGCGGATGGCTTCTTCCAATTGCGGCATAGATGCGCTGATGTTGGGCAGTTTGATCACATTGGCTTCGGGTTTTTTGACCAACTCACCCAGTTCTGCCAAATCATCAGATTGACGCTGATCGTCCGACAACAGGTCAGGGAACTGCGCAAGGATACGCCCCGCAAGCGAGATATCCTTGGTACCGAATGTAATGCCCGCAGGTTTTGCAAACGCACGAATGATCGGAAGGAACGAACCGCTCGCCAACTCAGGTGCTTCGTCAACTTTTGTGTAAATGATATCTGCTTTATCGGACATGTTCCATTTCCCTCTTTCTTTGTCTCTATTTGGGCCCGCACTGCGGTCCTTCTTTAATTCTCGACTGTGTCATCCCGACGAAAGCCGGGCCCCAGCTGTCTGAAATTCTGGGTCCCGGATCAAGTCCGGGATGACAAAATTATTTATGAACCTGAGTTCATGGCAACTTTTAGGTTGTCATCCAGCTTGTTCAAAAATTGTTGGGTCGTCATCCACCCTTGTTCCGGTCCCACCAGCAGCGCCAAATCCTTGGTCATAAAGCCGCTTTCGACGGTTTCGACGCAGACTTTCTCTAGTTTTTCAGCAAAGGCAGAAACGTCTGGGGTGTCATCAAACTCGCCGCGATAACTCAGGGCCTGTGTCCACGCAAAGATGGACGCAATGGGGTTGGTCGATGTTTCTTTGCCTTCTTGGTGTTGGCGATAATGGCGCGTCACGGTGCCGTGCGCTGCCTCGGCCTCAACCGTTTTACCATCAGGCGTCATCAAGACTGATGTCATCAGGCCGAGCGAGCCAAACCCCTGGGCCACGGTATCGGACTGCACATCACCGTCGTAATTCTTGGTGGCCCAGACAAAGCCGCCTTCCCACTTCATCGCACACGCCACCATGTCGTCGATCAGGCGGTGTTCGTAAGTGATGCCTTTTTCAGCAAATTTATCTTTGAATTCTGCTTGAAAAATTTCTTCAAAAAGGTCTTTGAAGCGGCCATCGTATTTTTTCAAAATTGTGTTCTTAGTCGACAAATAAACGGGCCATCCCAGGTTCAATCCATAGTTCAAAGACGCCCGAGCAAAGCCGCGGATGCTTTCGTCCAGATTATACATAGCCATGGCAACGCCCGCATCCGGTGCCTGAAACACTTCGTGCTCGATCACGTCGCCACCATCATCGGGAACGAACTTAATGCTCAGCTTACCTGCGCTTGGGAACAAGAAATCAGTCGCCCGGTATTGATCACCAAAAGCGTGGCGGCCAATCACGATGGGGCGGGTCCAGCCCGGCACCAATCGGGGCACGTTTTTGCAAATGATCGGCTGGCGAAAAACGGTGCCGCCCAAAATATTGCGGATCGTGCCATTTGGTGAGCGCCACATCTGTTTCAGACCAAATTCCTCAACCCGCTGTTCGTCCGGGGTGATCGTCGCGCACTTGACGCCCACGCCAAATTCTTTGATCGCATTGGCCGCATCGACCGTAATTTGATCGTCGGTTTCGTCGCGTTTTTGGACGCTCAGATCATAATATTTAAGATCGACGTCCAAGTACGGCAGGATCAACTTGTCTTTAATAAATTCCCAAATGATCCGCGTCATCTCGTCGCCGTCGAGTTCGACGATCGGATTCACGACCTTAATCTTAGACATTCTCGAGCATTCCTTATTGAAACCCTAGCCCCCCGGCCCGGGTCATAAATCCATCTCTATGGTGCAGTGCAAGATATTCTGGAGGTGCCGCAATGGCAAGGTCGTCGGCTACTGCCGATAGACAAATGTCGCATCAAACCGCGATTGTAGGTATTCGCCTGCATTAATGGGCGGATATGCATCAGCAGTTTCATCAGCCATACATGTCGGGACCACGGAAACGTCCGCATCCACATTCGGATCAAGAAAGAACGGGATCGAATAGCGATCATGGCGCAGGCCACCGACAACCCGGTGGCGCCGCGCCTGGTAACGTCCACCTGTCCAATGGGTTAGCAGGTCACCGAGATTCACAACGAACTCAGTTGGATGGGGCGCGATATCCAGCCATTGGCCGTCCGAAGCTTCGATCTGCAATCCACCAACATCATCCTGGGCCAGGATGGTCATAAAACCATAATCAGTATGTTCGCCACACCCGCCAGATGCGCCCGGCTGATCAGATGGTGGATAGTGCAACAGTCGCAGATTGCCGACAGGGTCGCGCATTGCAGCATCAAAATAATCAGCGCCCAAGCCAAGCCCTTGGGCGGTCAAGGTGACCAGGCGCTCGCTTAAAGTCATCATCGCATCGTGGTAGGCCGATATCGCGTTTTTAAAACCATCGACCTCGGGCCATACATTCGGTGAAGAAAACGGCTTACCTGCCACCACATCCGGGTGATCGGAAGGCAAATCGACGCCCAGATCATAACTCTCTTTGAAATCAGGTGGGGTCGTATCATCCAGCGCTTCGCCAAATAACGGCACATAACCCCGCTGATGCGGGTGCGCATTGGAAATGTGATATGCAGTCTTGGTGGCTTCGGGCAATGCAAAGAACGCAGCGGAATGCTCAAACGCGCGCTCTATTACAGTGGCCGGAACGCCGTGACCGCGCAGATAAAAAAACCCTTTTGTCCGGCACGCCGCATCAATGGCACCTGCCGCATCGGGCTGTTCTAAATCTACGGTCGGAATGGCGTCAGGTAACATTTTCGGGTGTTCCAATGGCCTCAGAGTCGATTAGATTCTGTTTCAATTTCAGACACCGCGACACCTGACAATACCTCGAACACTTTTTCAACACTGTCGACGACGGTAATCAGCGACGCATTGGCCTCGGATGCAAATCCACCTTCGATGATATTTTCGAACATACGGGCGAAATCATCCCAATAGCCACCCTCGTTCAGTAAAATGATCGGTTTATCGTGCAAGCGTAACTGCTTCCATGTCGTGATCTCAATCAGCTCATCCAACGTGCCCAAACCGCCCGAAATCGCAACGAACGCATCTGATAACTCAAACATCCGCCGCTTGCGGCTATGCATACTGTCGGTCAGTTCTTGATCGACCCCCGGAAGATCCCCCACTTCCATCTTCATCATGAACTCGGGGATAATCCCCTTAACTTCCCCGCCCTTATCTAGCGCAGATGTTAAGGGGATTAAGATCGGAAGAGCACACGTCTGAACTCCAGTCACGTCCGC
>ENA-UOXV01008360-UOXV01008360.1-marine-metagenome-genome-assembly--contig:-NODE-8360-length-10197-cov-5.480083_pt1 | contig 10197 bp, 3 predicted proteins | sample MGYA00238165_ERZ766961 | MGnify/ENA primary metagenome ERZ766961 (study PRJEB28924, sample SAMN03173240) | marine metagenome | biome: Marine; feature: Water; material: Subsurface seawater | place: North... | reverse complement strand
CCAAGGTGGTGTTGCTGAGCTTCTCCCAGGTGATCGCGGCCTCTTTGGGCGTAGGCGGGTTTGCATTCGAGGCGGCCGTCGAGGTCAAACCCCCCGGCGCACCCGCGCTGGCCGCGACTCCCTGCGCGTTGGACGCGTATCCGTCGCCCCGTCCGCCGGTGGCCTCGTCGATCTTACGTTCGTACGCGTCGTAGCTGTTCGCGCGCACCGTGCTCATCGCCTCCTGCGCCTGCACGATGGCGCGCGTGTTGAGCTGCATGGCTTGCTCTAAACTCGCCCGCTTGAGGCACAGAAACGGAATGTGAAGAAAGGTGGACAGCGCCTGAAGGCCGTAGCAGTTCAGGAGCGACGACTCCATGACGAACGGCCTGAACGGCCTCTTGGCGAAACGGTACTCCACGTCCGCTTCCACCTCCTCGACGCGGATCATTCGCTTGGACGCCGGGTAGTCCCTGAAGTTGAGGACGACGCACGTGGGAATGTGCTCGGGCACCGACGCGAGCTCGCGCGTGACGTACTCGTAGGTCCACTTCTTGGACGGATCGACCAGGAAGATGGCGGCGTGGCATCCCTGGTACACGTCCACCATCGTCGCGTCCAGCGGGAACGTGTGCCGTCCTTCCTCCGTCTCGTCGACGTTGTGCGCGAGCGTGAGGGATTCCGATATCGCGCGCTTGGAAGCCTTGTCGATGACGTCCCACACCTCCAGCATGATGTTGTCCTCGGGGTTACTGCGCGCCTGCCACTGGACGTGCGCGGTGCGGATCTCCGGCGTCGGGTTGTAGTCCGGCTGGAACGTCCCGCCGCGGAGCCTGCGCAGGAGCGTGGACTTGCCCGTGGAGGAATCGCCGCGCAGGACGATCTTGAAATTGAACTTGCCCCCGCGGGCGAACTTGCGGCGCATCTCCTGGTCCATCTTCGCGATCCCCCGCGCGCGGAGCTGCTCCTCGGTGAGCCCCGCGCTCGTGCCCGCGGCGCCGGCGGCGGGCGTGGACATGTCGGCCCCCATGGCGGGCTACGCCTAGGTGTTACCTCGGTGCCGAAAATTGTGTCGACCAGGCCGCGCCTTCGGAAGCAGATAATGTCCTCGGTCGGCGCCGCGGCCTCACTTCAGCCGGCACCGGGAGAGAGCAACCGGAAGACGCGAACCATGGCGCGTGGCCTCAGCCGCGAGCAGTCCAAGGAAAAGAACGCCAAGAAGGCGGCTGGTCCCAAGGGTAACACCGAGAACCTCACCCCGGCGCAAAGGGCCGAGCGCGACAAGGCCGCCATGGCCGCGAAGAAAGCCGCCAAGGACGCGGCCAAGACGGGCATGTCGGCGGAAGACCTCGCCGCGGAGGAGAAGCGCAAGGCTGAGCAGCGCGCCAGGCAGAAGGAGGGCAGCTTCGCCAAGGCCAACCCCCTGCTCGCCAAGCAGCTCAAGAAGGCGGGCAAGTGAGAACACCCGAGTGGGGAAACACCCGAGTAGCACCCCCAATCGATTTGGGGACGATAGCTAGCTAGCTCGTGCGATGATCATCTCACCAAAGAATGTATCTCTCCGATGAATCGCGTCTAGTGGTGTGTATTCAAGGACTCGGGTTCGCCCCGAACCTCTCGAGGCGACGACGCCTAAGCCCCTCAGCCTCGGAGTCGACGTCATCGCCCGCCGGGACAATCTCGCCATTTGTCTCCTCCTCCTCCTCTTTTCCACCATCCTCCTCTTTTCCACCATCCTCCGTATCCTCCTTCGTCACATCCCCGTTGTTCTCATCCGCGCCGCCACCCGCGCTCTGCAAACCCTCCAAACTCTGCACGGAAAGCTGCGCCTGAAGCGACGCCACCTGCGCCTCCAACAAAGAAACCTGCGCTCGAATAGCCGCTCTTCTCGCGACGCTCTGGGGGTTTTCGTCATCCTCGTTCAAACCCGCCGATGCGCTCGATGCCGGGGTACCCACGGCCGTCGTCGTCTGTGCGGTGGCCGGCGTGCCGATCTGGACACCGCCCGTGTGTCCGGGCGGGAACCCTAGGCCCGCGATCTGACCCGCGAGGTGCGGCGGCGGCGCGAGAAGTCCGAGCGGGGACATCCCGAAGAGAGCGAGTTGCGCCTGCGCCGACGCCGCGGCGATGGCGGCGGCGGTGGCGGACGCGATCTGGTGCGCCTGCGCCGGGGAGAGCGCGGTCTCCGCGGAAGCGTTTTCCGTCCCCGGGGTCCCCGGGGTCAACGGCGGGGGGAAGTAGTAAGGGGACGCGCCGGGAGACGGCCACTGGTACGGGGTCTGCGGCGGGAACTGGGGCGGGGTCGGCCACTGGTAACCCGGGGCCTGCGCCGGAGCCGCGCCTCCCATCTGAGCCGCCGCCGCCTGCTGCGCCGCCGCCGTCGCCGCCGCGTGGGCGTGCGCGTGCGCCGCCTGAGGAGGCCCGCCGAACGGATGGGGCGCTTGGTGGGGGGGCTGCGCTTGGTGGGGCGGTGTCTGCGCCTGGGGCGGCGTCCCTCCCCGCGCCGCTCGCGCCGCCTCCGCCGTCGCGCGCTGCACGGCGTCCAGCGCCGCCTGCCGCCGCGCCGCCGCGTCCGCTGCCACCGCGGGGTCCCGCCCCTGCATCCATCCCGGCCTCGCGGCTGGATCGGGTGCGGCCTGGGGAGCCGCCTGGGCATTCGGTGCGGGCGGGCCTTGCGCCGGGTTCTGGTTCGCGACTCCCGGTTGATCCCCGAAGAGTTCGTTCATGAGCTGCGCCTGGACCTCCCGTTCCCGCGCGTCCCTCGCCCGCGGCTCCGCGTTGTGATCCTCGGGTTCCACGGGCGCCCTGCACGTCGGGCACGCCTGCTGTCGCTCCATCCACGTCCGCAGGCACCGCAGGTGGAAGATGTGGCCGCACGGCAGCTTCTTCGGAACGGCGCCGCCGACGCCGTCCACGGTCATGTCGTCCCTGCAGATGATGCACGAGTCGTCCAACGCCGTCAGTTCCTCCGTCGTCGCGTCCGGGAACCGCTCGTGTAGGTTCGCGGTCACCTTCCGGTACTGAATGAAAGCCTTGACCCGCCTGTTGAAGTTCCTAAACGTCATGTACAGGTCCCGCACCAGGTGGATGGGCAGGCCGTAGTACGCGAAGATGATGACGAAGAAGCAAAAGTAGACGAAGAGGTGTAGCAGGTCGGTGACGAGCTCGAGGTAGAAGACGTACGTGCCCTTCTCGTCCCACCGTCCTTCCCTCCACGTGTCGATCGCGAATATGAGATACTTGCACGACGTGGCGACAACCTTGGACGCCAAGATGATGTACTCGAACCCGAAGAGGAGGAGGACGGACGGACCGAGCCGCAGGGTCTCGGTGACGGAGTACTGGAGCATGGTGAGGTCCAGCGCGAGTAAACACGCGGCGAGGGTGCACACGCGCAGGTGCGCCAGCCGTGTGGTGCTCGGCGACGTCTCCACGTACTCCACGCGGTCCGAGCAGAGCCAGTGGAAGATCTTGACGAAGAGGAGCGTGACGAACATGACGACGAACTTGACGTTGAACTCCTCGCGGAATATGGTCATCGCCAGGCAGGTCTCCATGATGGCGTCCTTGCTTCGCTCGTACAGCCTTTCCACCTCCGCCTCCCGCAGTTGCCCGAGGAAGATGGCCTTGAACAGGTGGCCCAGGCACAAGGTCAGCGCGAACATGAGATTGCCCATCACAACCACGCTGAGTTTGCTCGTGGAGAGGTACAGCATCGCGGGGAAGTACTGCTCCCGGGTCTTGAGGGCGTGGTACACCAGGCCCCCAGCCACCACGAAGGAACCCACGACGTATCTGGTGAGTCTCATGGTGCCCCGCAAAGACGCGATCGGTCTCGAAACCCGACTCGCGCTCCTTTGGACTGTCGTCGGTCCGCCCGAGGCCCAATTCGACCTGACGTCACCTGGCCAATCACCAAACAGGACCGCGGCTTTTTTTCCTGGCGAGGGCGAGCTTTTCGTCGATTGTTTCAGGCACCCAGCCAGGGAGGTGTATGATATTACATCGAGCTAAAGAGATGGATAATGAACTGTACATCTAGAACACCGCGTTGACGGTGATTTTCTTCGAACCCGCCAGGCTGTACCTGTGGTCCGCCGTGGGCGCCCCACTCGTCGCGCCGGGGCACAGCTGTTCGCCCGCCACCGAAAACGCCGGCGGGCACTTGCCCGTGTCCCTGCTCGTCGGCGGCAGCTTCAGACCCGCCGGCTTGTTATCAGCGATACGTCTGACGTGCGACATGGACAAGCACGTGGACGAACTGTCGAGCTCCGCGCACCCAACCGAGAGCGACGTCTGATCCACGTACTGAAGCGTCTCCGCGTCGTCCCCGCGGCGCGGCACGTACCGAAAGTTTAAAACGTTCGGTGCGTCGTAATCCGTCTGATACAAAAACGACGTCGGGAACTTCTCCGTCCCGAACTCCCCCTTCGTGCTGTCCTCGTTGGCATCATCGGAGCAGTCAGAGCCGGGACAGTTGGCGGCGTCCTTCGTGGACAGGACCAGCTTGATGGACGTGCACACCCTCATGCGCAAGCCCGGGTACTGCTCCGGCGCGCTCCACTTGTCGTCGTCGGCGCCGCACGACGCCAGGACGGGTTCGGAAAATGAAACCTTGATATCCACGATGTCTGGGGTGCCAAAGTTGATGGCGCTGCCGGCGCGGACGCCAAAGCCGTCGTTGTACCCGTATATCCCCGGCGCCGCGTCCGTGGTGACGTTGGTGACGTACGCTCGGCCGACGGTGATGTCCTTGTTGAACGACAGCGACTGCACAAACCCTCGGCTGCCCTTCATCTTGTCCCCAGGGGTGGGCAGCTTGAGATCGGCATCCACGAATTTGCACAAAGTCCCGTCGCCCATGTACCCGCGCTTACGTCGCGCGATGGACTTGGTCCGGGTCACCTTGAACTGCGCGGTGGCGCCGCCGTCGCCGCAGAGCTTCGTCGCGGACGCGATATCCGCGGTGTCCAGCTTGATCTGAAACTTGCTCACGTCCGAGCCCCACGGCGGCGACGCGTCCCAGATGCTGTTCCAGTCCAGTCTATCCAGCGACGTGCCCGCATCGGTGGGAAGCGCGTGGACCACGTGCTCACGGTTCATCTCGTGGCGAATCGCGGACGCCACCGAGGCGTCCGAGACCAAGTCGGCATCCGCGTCGATACCCTCGAGCTGAACGATGTCACCCGGGAGCAGCCTGTGCTTGCCGTACACCTCCACCGTCGCGTTACCGGCGCAGTCGATGGACTTGACCTGGAAGACGTTGGCGCACGCGCGCTTGATCGTCCCGCCGTTGAGCTCCAACGCGTTTTTGCTCGCGTAGTCGAGATCCGCGGTGAGGTGTTCCTGGTCGGCGGTGTTTGCGACGTCGGCTTGGTCGTATGCATCGTCAGACTGGACGACGAGTTCGAACGCGAGGACGTTGTCCATGTACTGCTCCGTGCGGTCCTCGGCGTACTGAAACTCCTTGCGGGTGTTCACGACGCTGCCGCCCTCCTCGGCGGCGACGGCGAAGGTGGCGCCGCCGCCCGTGTTGCCGATGCCGAACCGGCCGGGCTGCCCGGGCAGTTGCTGCGCGTACCTCGTGTGGTCCAACAAAGTGGAATCCGACACCGGGAGCGAGTACCTGGTATCGTGCGAGAACATGCAGTAGTTCTCGCCGTGCGACGTCTTGTCTCCGACGCCACCGGCGCGGCAGGACGCGCCGATGTTCGCGCGGCCGACGATGGCGAACCTCGCGTCAAACTCCAGCGAACCGCCGCTCAGATCCAGCGGGGGAATGAACGTGAACAGGTCGTTACCGCTCGCACCCGTGGAACTCACCGACCCGATCGTGTGCTGCTTGTTGAGCAAGTGCGCGTCAGCGCCGGTGACGCCCTGGATGATCACGAGGTCGCCCTTTTCAAACGGGTGCACCCGCCGGGTGCGAACTTTGGCATCCGCCGTCTTAGTCACGCCGCTGTACGTGGCGCAGTCGGGCACGGCCGCGCCGGTGACCGTGTCGACGTCGCCCTGGAACCCCCGCATCGTGCACCCGCCGTCGTTGACGTGGTACAGATCCTCGTACCACGAGTTGGGTTCCATCGGGTTCTTAATCGGGCTCCGCTCGTTGTTCTTCCAAAACGTCTTCTTCTCGCCGAATCCGCCGCCGATGAAGGTGGCGTACCCGTTCACCGCGCCAGCCTCGAAGTGGTTCCCGGTGTTCAAGAGCAGCTTCGGGGCACCGGTCACCTGCACAGCCTCGTTGAAGGTGACGAAGAAGTAAATCTTATCGCCCTCCTCGTACGACCAATCGCTCTCGGAGACCAGCGGATGCGGGTTAGCCGCGGTGGTCGTCTTGAGCTTGGTGATGTACGCGCTGCTCACGTCCCATTTCTTCTGACCGGTGGGGAAGTCGCTCGAAGGAACGACGGAGAAGTTGTTCATGTCGGTGCCCACGCCGAGAACCTTGAGCACCTTGTTGTTAAGGTCCGCCCGGTCGTCGCCGAGGACGCCGCTGAAGGTGACGTAATCGCCGTCTCTCAGCGAGTGCGTCCCGACGACGTTCATGTATCTGCCGCCGGATGCACACAGCGAGGCGCCGCCGGTGTAGCTCGTGGCCACGGTGTTCGTCTTGGTGCCGCAGGTGAAGTAGGACGCCTGGAACTGGTTCCTGTACTGGTAGTTCTGGAACCTTCGGTTAGGTGAGTACGACGTGACACCCTTGACGAATGGCTGGATGTGCGTACCCACGTTGTCCCGGGTGTCCATCGCGGGATACGAATCGGTGCCCCGCTGCGAGTCGTGGAGGCGCCCGGGCCACCCCGACGCCTTGTTGATGCCGACGCGATCGTGCTGGTTGATCCCGGCGCGGGGCCCGGCGAGCGTCCCTTCGCCGCTGCCCCGGCCGAAATTGGCGGGGAGCCTATTTCGACTCGGCCGCTCCACCTTGTTGAACCGCGCCGCCTGCCAGTACCCGCCCGGCCTGGTCACCTGCGTGTTGCCGTGGTCCCGCGCGATGCGAACCTCCGGCCCGCTGCGCTGCTCCTTGAGCCGCTGGGGCATATCCTCGAAACCGACCCACCGCGTGTTATCGCCCGAGACGGAGAGCGTGAGCAGCGAACGGCGGGTTAGATCCCTCTCCAGCGCGGCCCTGGCGGCGGCGTCGGAGGCGTACGTACCGAGCTCCTCGGCGTCGTCGAGGAGCATGCGGGCGCGCGGGGCGGGCGCGGGAGCGACGTCGTCGGAGGAATCCGTGAGGTCCGGTTCGCCGACTCGAGCGGCTTCTGCTTCCGCTTTTTTCCTCGCGGCGTCGTCCGCCCTTTGTTTCAGCGTCTGCGCCCTTCGTTTGGCGGACTCCTCCTCCATGCGCTTGACGTCCTCCGCGCGTTTCTGTTCGAGCTCCTCGAGCCTCTTCGCGGTGCGTTCGGCGGCAGCCTTGGTATCCTCCGTGGGCGGCGTCTTCGGGGCCGTCGCGCCTTTGGGCTCAGCCGGCGAGGAGGGATCGGCCTTTTTCGCCGTCTTCACCGCCGGCGTGGGCTTCGCCTTCGCCGGCTCGGGCTTCGCCTTTGGCGCGGGTTCCGGTGTTTTGACGACGGGCTTCGTCGCCTTGGGCGGCGCGTCCTCCACATCCTCCACGGGCACGTCGTCGCTCAGACCCGCCAGCTCGTCGATGGCGTCGTCCGCGTCCAGCTCGATCCCCATCTCCTCCGCCTCGTCGAGAAGAGCCTGCAGGCGCTCCAGGTCGTCAGCATCGTCCAGGTCGTCGTCGTACTCACCGAGCGACGGGTCCGACTGCGCGTTGGACAGCTGTGCGACCGCGAGCAGCAGCGTGAGCAATAGGAGCAGCGGCAGCGCCGCGAACCTCCACCGCATGGTCGCCACGTCGTACGGTCGGGGGGACCAATGCTTTCGGCCCCCTTCCCCGTTGTTGCTTTTGTTTTGGACTTTGAACGGGTGTGAAATGCCATTTCTCACACCTATTTCGTCGGCTGGATCTAACCGAAATGCATGTGGGCACATCGCGTAATTGGTTGGTAATTGGTTAACTATTTGCCTGTCGAAGGCTGATCAAAATGCTGGATCTTGGCTGGATCATCTGGAGGAGGCGAGTAGGCGCGATGGAGCGTTGCTCAAAAAGAGTGAACCTCGGGCGGGCGACGCTCTGCACAATCACGCTCGCCGCGTCGACTCCAGACCCCGAGGAGCCGGTCGCGCGCGTCCGTCGATCCAGAAGAACCGTTCGATCTTCCCGCATGAGGGGTAAGGCGAGGGGCCTCTCAGGTGCGTCCGCGCTCGACCCCGTGGCGATCCCTCGGACGTCCGAGTCCGTCTCATTCTCAATCAGGTTTCGAAAACGCGCGAGACGAGACGTGCGTCGCGTCGACCTGACCTCCACCGCTGACCCATCCATCCCTCGCGTATCAGGCGTCGTGGCGGACATCATGAAGTCCCCTAAGGTGGCGGAGCTCGATAGGCTCAAGAAGGAGCAGCAGCAGAGGCGGCGCGCGCGCGGCGCGGGGTCCGCGCGCGGCGCCGTGGGAACGAGGGGCAACTCGAACCCCAGCCAGGCGGCCCATCAAGCCGACGACCCTTCCCCGCGCCAGTCCGAGGACGAGAGCGATGATACCCGCGCGGCGCCCGCGGGTACCAGCGCGCGCGCCGCCACCGCAGCCGCCTCGGCGTCCGCGCACTCCGACGGCAACCACTCGGCGCACGAGGGCACCGACACCAGAAACCTCAGATCCAACCCAACCGCGTCAGCCACCGAACGCAGCCGCAGTCGCCCGAGGACAGCCGTGAACGCGGAAACTCCCCGCGAGCGCAAACCCCCGGGACGATACGCCGCGTACGAAATCGGCGCCATACACAGCAAACCACGCGGACGCACCGACGATTCAATCCATACCGTCCCTAAACAGTCACACGCGTCGCGGTCCCCCGAGTTGATCGGCTCGAGACGCGAGGCGATCGGGTTGCAGTCGCCGCCGAGGACCCGGGGCGAGCAGCGCAGGTCGTGGGGCGCGGGGAGCGCCGGCACCAACGCCCGGGGCGGGGACCCCACGCTGCAGTGGCGACGCGTGGTGGTACACGGCTACCCGCCCGACACGAAACCCCACAACGTGGAGAGGCTCTTCGTGAACCTCCGCGTCAACGCCGGCGCCGTGGAACGAACGCAACTGATCCGCAACCACAACGGAACGGTCACCGCGTTCGCGCAGTTCGCCACCGAGGGCGACGCGCGGCTCGTCATCGATACGCTCGCGCGCAAGGCGGACCGGGGCAACCCCATCACCTTCCGCTCGAGGGCGCTGTCCGCGACGCACCTGCACGACTGGCCGAGGAACCTGGACAAGCCGCGATGGGTTCCGTGCGTCGCCGCGCCGGGGTGGACGCCCGACCCGCGGAACGACGTCGGACAGCGCGGGGATGATCTCCGGATCGATGAGCCCGCGCCGATGAACAACAACAACAACAACAACAACAACAACGTCGGTCCCCCGAGCGTGAAGGACTTTGGCCGGTGGGAGAAGTTCGGCCCCAAGTGGTGGGAGTGCCACGTCGACACCCGCGGACACATGGGAGGCGTCATCGGCAAGGGCGGCGCCACGATTCGGAAGCTGCAGGCGGACACCGGGTCGAAGATGCGGTGGACGCCCGCGGGTGTGGATGTCGTGGTGTGGGCCAACAACGAGGCAGCCGCGGCGGCGGGTGCGAGAGCCGTGTTCAACCTCGTCGCCGACCTCGTCGCCGACGACGAACGAGCGGGCCGGCCCCGACGAATCTCCCAGCCAGCGGCAAAGGTCCGAGTTGAGCCCAGGGGCCACAACTCGGACCCGGAGGATGGAGAGATTCGCAACGGCGCGGTGGTGCCGGCGCTCGGCGGGCACGACGCGCTCGACTTCACGGACGTCCTCCCGGGCGGCTCGAGCGAGCTCAACGACGCCGCCAGGGCTGGAGGCGAGGACCCGGAAGGCAAAGTCGGCGCGAGGGTTCGCATCTTTTGGCCCGCGGAGGGCCGGTACTACGCCGGCGTGGTGGACGCGTGGGACGCGCGGACGCGGAAGCACGTGGTCAAGTACGACGACGGAGACGTGGAGCGCGTGGATCTCGCGCGGGAGACGTGGGAGCGCGCGGACGACGCCGGCGCGGATGACGCGGACGAACCGGCGCCCGACGACGAGGCGGGTCCGGTTCGAGCGACGGCGGCGAAGAGGCGGGGACGGGAGCGGACCCCGG
>ENA-UOXV01008358-UOXV01008358.1-marine-metagenome-genome-assembly--contig:-NODE-8358-length-10199-cov-4.576696_pt1 | contig 10199 bp, 5 predicted proteins | sample MGYA00238165_ERZ766961 | MGnify/ENA primary metagenome ERZ766961 (study PRJEB28924, sample SAMN03173240) | marine metagenome | biome: Marine; feature: Water; material: Subsurface seawater | place: North... | reverse complement strand
TCTTCTCGAACGCCGGTGCCGAGCATCGATGAATTGGCGCCGACCACGAGTACCTCGAGTGACGGTCTCCAGTGCGTGGACCTGGAGACGGGCGTGAGGGAGATCATCGCGCGCGAGACGCCCGTCGGGAGCTCGGACATCTCCGCAGGCGGCTCGTCCGCGTTGGAGCGCCTGTTTAAGAGGGGAATGGACAGAAAGATTCCAAAGCCAGTTTGGACGGCGGTCGGGCTGCTGTGGCTGTACGCCATCGTGCGGTTAATACTCGGCGCGTGATGAACATCTAGTCGGTGTGAACCCGTGTGTGTGAGCGTAGCGATGTAGGACGTGTAAGATTCGTATTTTTTGCACTTTGCATCAAAGATTTTTTTCGCCGAAATTGAATGAATGCGAGCGCCCGCCGCCACTGTGAGCCGCACGGCGGACCACGCGAGCTAGGCTCGGAGCCCGATACGGGATCTCGTACGTGCCTCGTGGATCAAACGCGGACGCGCGATGACCGCAGCGGCGGTCGAGCCCATGCAGATCGACGGCGGCGTCGCCTCCGCGAAAGAGGCGGCGGCCAATGGTTCCTCCAATTCGCCCACCCGGGTGCTCCCCGAGGCGCGCGACAAGGCGCGCCACGACGCCAAGTACGACAAGAAGAAGTCCAAGGGGAAGGATGCCGACGGTAAGGACGGCGGCGACTCGGACAAGGAGGGCGAGAAGGAGGGCAAGCGCAAGCTCACCCCGCTCGAGCGATGCGAGAAGAAAATCAGGGCGGCGAAGCGCGCGACGCGCTCCGAGCTCTCCGTCACCGGCGGCGAGTGGCAGAAGCACGGCTACGCCTACGACGCCAAGGTGCTCTCACCCGACGGCATCGGCGACGACATCGAGCGCATCTCCGCCAAAGAAGTGTCCGTCGAGGAGTTCATCGAGCGATTCGAGCGCCCGTGCCGTCCGTGCCTCATCACCGACGCGATGGACGGCTGGACCGCAAACACCGAGTGGACCTACGACAAGCTCCGCGCCAAGTTCGGCAAACACAAGTTCAAGGTTGGCAGCGACGACGACGGCTACGCGGTACGGCTCAAGTTTAACCACATCCACCACTACGTCAACGACCCCGCGCACATGCGAGACGACTCCCCGCTCTACATCTTCGACGGGTCATTCGGCGATAAAGAAGGATCTCAGCCGTTGCTCAAGGATTACGAAGTGCCCAAGTACTTCAAGGAGGACCTCTTCAGGCACGTCGGGGAGAAGCGCCGGCCGCCGTACAGGTGGGTGGTGATCGGCCCGCCACGGAGCGGCAGCAGCGTCCACGTCGATCCGCTCGCGACGAGCGCGTGGAACGCTTTGATCTCCGGTCACAAACGCTGGGCCCTGTACCCGCCCGACGCGGGTCTGACCAAACCGGACTTGAAGCCCAAGGGTATGGGTCTGGACGGCGAGTCCGTGACGTGGTTCCAGCGGATGTACCCAAAGACCCGCGGCGCGGCGTGGACGGACACGCGCGGGTTCCCACGGCCGATGGACTGCGTGCAAGGACCGGGGGAGATCATGTACGTGCCCGACGGGTGGTGGCACGCGGTGCTCAACTTGGACCACACCGTGGCGGTGACGCAGAACGTGGTGACGACGGCTCGGTTCCCACGTGCGTGGCGGATGACCAAGCGCGGGCGCCCGAAGATGTCGAATCAGTGGCTGAGAAAGTTGAGGGAGAAGCGGCCGGACCTGGCGGCGGCGGCGGATGCCCAGCCGCGGCGGGCGGAGACGAGCGCGAACGAAAAGACGAGCTCGAGCTCGAGCTCGAGTTCGTCGGAGGAGAGCTCGGACACCGAGCCGGACACGAACGACCCGGCGTTCGTGGACGCCAACGCCGCGGCGATGAAGCTCAACCGGCTGTTCCTCGGGTCCAAAGGTGGGAACGGCACCCCGGTGAGCGACGCGACGCTGATGGAGATGGCGCGGGAGAGGAAGCAACGGGCTGAAAACGAACCCGCCTCGCCCAAGAAGAAACGCACCGAGTAGCTGAGAGTGTATTACCTAGCTAGGTGCCGACGTTGAAACACAACGCAAAACTAACTCTTATGATATGATACGAATTAATCGATCGAAAGAATCAAACACCCACACGTGACCTCAACACAAGTCGTCCATTCACCCGACCACGAACTCGAGCTCGACGGCGGTGTCGTTCACCTTGGTCGAGTACACGCTCGGCACGCCGCACAGCCTCAGGTATCCCGTCAACGTATAACCCAAATACTCGTTACTGGGTGTCACACCCCTCGCCGCCAACGCCTGCGCGCTCCACAGCGTCGCGGGTCCGTCCAGCCGGATCGTCACCACCCTCTGTTTGTCACCGACGCCGTTGTTCACGACATCCACGGCTGACTTCAGAGCGTACCCTTTCCTGACGAAAGAGTTTACCAACTTTCGCATCCCGCCCACCGCGCTGTCCACGTCGCCGTCGAACGACGGTTCCGGGGCGTCGAAATCCGTCCCTTCGAACCCGTACCGCACGCGCGCGTATATCGTATCCCCAAGACGCTGCGCCAACACCGCCGGGAGAACCTTGTTATCGGAGAGGGTGGCGTCGCGCCTGACCACCTTCGTGGTGCCCTCGGCGCCGGATCGTTCCTCGAACACGCTCTGCGACCGCGGGATCTCTTTGCTCACAACCTTGAACTGCGTGTACGAGATGAAGTCAAAGTACAGCGGGTCCGTCAGCTTACCTTGCTCGATCTTGAGCGGGGAGTACTGCTGTGTGTACGGCTCCCACTCGCTCTGCCGCGATTTCCAAAAGTTGATCTGGAACGTGTCCATGGCCATCACGTCCATGGCGTCGACGGTCTCGTACGTGGATCGCAGCAGCAGCACGGCGAGCTTGATGTCGAGTGGGGCGCGCGGGAACCGCACGGGGTCCGGCGGTAACGGTAAGGAGAACCCCTGCGGGATGGGGAGGTACTGGTTGGGCGCTGTCGGTGACGCGAGCTTTATCGAATCTTCCGACGCGCGTTGCACCGCGGCGTTCACCTTGTCGAGGGCGGCCTGCTCCTCGGGGGTGAGCTGAGGAGGCGGGGGGTCATCCGCGTCCTCCGCGTCATCCGCGCGCGCGGAGAGGGGCGTCAGCGCGATCAACGAACCCGCAGCGATCAACGCGGCGCGGCGGGAGACGTGTTCCACGTCATCGGTGCCGAGTGATGCCGCCACCTCGGTCCGATGCGGTGATGCGCGCGTCGACACAGCTGTGCGAGGGCGATGGACCCGGCGACACCTTCGCTCACCTTCGCCCGTTCCAACGCACCGTGTGGTCACCGCCGATGCGTGTGGTCGTGTGAGGGCGTTCATGTCGCGCTCTCGCCCCGCTCGGCCGCGCCTGCCGAGTGTGAGCCTTATCGTCTCGACTCGGCGCCGGTATTCGCCCGAGCGTTTTGGCAAATTGTGCACCCCGCACCACGCGCCACAGCCGGGCGCGCTACCGGCCCGGCGGCGCGCATGTCTCAGCCGCGAGGGTCGCAGGTCGACTCCACCGCCCCCGCGGCTCCCGCCGGTGAACCGCCGTCGTCGCCGTTGGAACGCATCCCGGTCGACGTGGTATGTTCGCAAGACGACGCCGCGCTCTTCGCGCTGGCGGATACGCCGACGAAGTCGAGGCGAGCGGCCGTGTCGAGCCGCGCGGGCGGACGCGTGAATGCCACGACGCCGACGCGGGTCCCCGCTGAGACCCGCGGGCGCGGCGTCGATGAACACGAGCCGCCATCCTCGCAACCTTCGCTCTCCCAGTTGGACCTCGACGAGATCGAGCACCTGTCTCAGTTGGCAGCGCAGTCCATCGAGGCGGACGATGCGGCGGGGTTCGACGGAATCAGCGTCAGCCCGGCGCGCGGGATGAAGCGCCACGTCGGCGGGATACCGAAGTCGCCGATACGATCCACCGCGGGTAATAACGCGGGTGAACCCGACTCGTTCAACTCGCCCCGAGCCTCGCCCCTTCGACCGGTCCGAGGAGGTTTAAATCATCACAACCGAGTGGGCACCCGCGGCGACGACGACATCGCGGCCGCGGAGGACCTGACCTTCGACGAGGCTGAGCGACGGAGACGCGAGGAGGCGAAGCGTGACGGGCGACACTTCGACATGACCACGGAGACGGACCCGGTCGGATCCCCGCCGAGACCGCCGGTCATCAAGAGGGAGCCGGGGACCCCATCAGGGACCCCGCGTCGCGGAGGCGTGCCCCACTCTCCGGTGCCCGAGTCCCCGGGTCTGCGGCCGGGACCTGGCGGTAGGATGCTGACCAAGCAGCAACGCGCCATCGTGAATCTCGCCAAGTCGCCCGATGATATCCCCGCTGGATGGGGAGACGTGAATGGCGAGCTCATTAGAGTGACCGCGGCAGCTGGTACGGGAAAGACTACCACGATGGAGGCAGTCGCGGAGAGGCTCCTGGAGCTCGGCCACCCGATGGTCATGTACGTCACGTTCACGAGGGAACAGAAGAAGGACGCGGAGGCGAGGTTCGCGAAGGCGTTGGGGGAGAAATACCCCGGCAGAGTCCATGTCAAGACCCTCCACGGTCTCGCGGGCGAACTCCTCGGTGTCAAGCATGTCGACAGGATTAACGAGGGCAATCTCGAGCGTTTGACGCTCCAGTTGTTTCGGGACGATATCGACGAGTTTCTGCTCCAGGGAGGTGTGAACAACGCTAAGTTCAAGGTTCGGCGTCAGCGGGCGTTCTGGATTGCCAAGACCATGATGAGCTTCCTGCAGAACAAGACCCCGGAGGACGACGCGGCTGCCTTTAAAATGTACTACCCCGCACGCCTTTATTACGAAGGTGAGAAAAGGCTTGATAAAAATACCCCCGAGGCGGCTGCCAAGTTTTTCCGTGTGCGTGCGAGACGACTCTGGGATGAGCTCAAAGTCGATCCGCAAACCCGCAAGTCGAATTCCGGAAAATACATGCACGACGTTATCCAGAAGCAGGCGCAGCTCGACAATTGCACCGTCAAAAATTGTCATGCGATTCTTGTGGATGAATCGCAGGACCTGACGGAGTGTCAGGTTAGGTGGATGACCACGCAACGAGGCAACAAGAAGGATAACGCTCGACGCCAGGTATTCTTCGTAGGGGACATGGCGCAGACGATATACTCGTTCAGGGGTGCGAAGAGCAGATGGCTCCTCGAGATCAAACCAGATTTTGACATGGATCTAACTCAGAGCTTCAGGTTCAAGTACCCAATCGCACGGGTCGCCAACACCATCCTGTTCGGCAAGATGAACTCGCCGCAGATGAGGTATTTCAGACCATACAAGGTCCAGGGCGCGTCTCGCGACAGGAACAGATCGGAGGTTTTTCACTACGGAGGGCAAGTCGAGCCCGAAGACGCCATCCTCAAGCTCCGGGCGCGCTGCGCAAAAGAGCAAGTGCAAAAAGATCGCATGGTGACCGTCGTTTCCTTTAGGAACGGCACTCTTATCAAAACCGCCTTGGATGTGATGCATAAATGTCCGGATGTGAAGATGGCTGTGTGCGGCGACAAGGATAAGGAGACTTCCGGTCGTGGGAGGTACAAAGCCGTGTGCAATCACATACAGGCGTTTTACGACATTTTCAAAGGGGATACAAATAGGTTGCCGAGGGGCGAGTACTTCAAGGCTTTTTGTGACCAAGAAGGCGAACCAATTGAGTTCGACGCTGCCCCAACGCCTTGGGATGCATTCCGCAATGAGGTTGAAGAGCGCGAACTGAATGAATTCACGATGTATATCGATATCATCGAGACATTCGAGACGGAAACCATGGACAAGGTTGAGCAGTTGAAGGACAACGTCCTCAACCGCGACCCGGATGATTGCGATGTCCTGTTGACGACCATCCACACCGCCAAGGGACTGGAGTGGACAAATGTCGTGGTGCTCGATGACCTAAAACAACTCGCGGCGTTCGAGATTGTGAAAGGTGACCCCGCAGTCAAGGGCTCGCGGTCAAGGGCGCAGTTCGCGTGGAAGGAATGGGGCGACGACATGAACCTATGGTACGTCGCTGTCACGCGAGCCAAGCGTCGACTCGTCGTGCCCCGTGCCCTCGTGGACGTGTACGATGCCTTCAACGACGCGAAACGCATCGCGGAGGAGGACGACCCGTGGCGTAACGCCAACGAAGATTACACCCTCGCTCCGTACGATGACCTTCCGGACGCAAAGACGTACAAGCCGGACCCGCGGAAAGCGCCGGTTCCCCAGGTGTTCAAGCTGGACGAAGTGAAGTTAATACACGAGCTCGGAAAAGAGCTCTGGGTGCACTGCGATGTCCGGCAACCCCCGAACGTCATAGAGGAGGTGTGAAACATTAGCTATTAGGCGTTGTACAAGTAACACTCTTGCAACAGATTTGAGTTCTGCTCTCTTTGGATTTCCCGACGACGAGATCTGCATTGCGCCCCCGCGCGCGGGTCGTCGCGATGATTATGTATCGGCGACAGCGGTCGCGGACCGGTATGGGTCCGTCCGTCGCCCCCGAGCCCCCGTCCATGGCTGAGCAGCTGGAGAGGAAGGCTATGTGCGAACGGACGAAGGGTATCTTGCTTCCGTGGGCGGAGAAGCCCTTTACTTCAATGTGGGACCCACTCTTCACCAAGGTGGGTCAGCACGAAGGTGTCGGTGTGATGCTCAACGTGATACGGGCAATCGAGAGTGGAAGCGAGGTTGAGACCGAGCGGACGATCGTGAGGCAGTGCGACGACCTGGTCAGTCTCGCCTCGACCTCCATGGTGGTGTCGGGACTGGCACTGACTTGCAGCATCCCGCTCGCCTTTCAGCTGTTGTCAGCTGACCCTATACCCCTGGCTTCAGGAACCCTCGGCGGCGACGGTTGGGATGCGCAAGGTGCCGGTGTGGACGCAGCGGTCGGATGGTACGAGGGCTGGGTGACGCGCAAGTCCGCGCTACACGCGTGTCACTGGGTCGAGATTCTCTTACTGAGCCTCAGCGCCGGATTCAACCTCCTCTGCCTCTTCTTCTGTTTCTGCGTGTGCGCGATGATGTCGCTGTACGCCCCGACGCTCGACTCGAAGATATGGCATCTGGTGGAGATGTACATGTTTCATCAATTCGTCTGGGCGTACCCGGTGCTCGGCATTATATTCTTGAGCTTGGCGTTTCCATTCGCGGCTGTCCGAGTTTCACCCGTGGCTACCGTCGGCGCCGCGCTGCCATTCGTGATGTTGATGGTGAAGATGAGATGGGGTTTTAAATGGGGAAATAAAACAGCGCGGTTGCAGCACACGATGACGCGTCAGGTGTTGAAGATTGACGGAGGCGGCGTCGGGAAGGGCGCGATGTGAAGCCAGCCGGTCTCGTAGCATTGTTGTTAGTACAAAAAAACGAAAAAAAACCGTTGTAGGTCATCATTGTCCAACGCGCGTGCACGCCATGCAGGCCTTCGCGAGGGCGCTCATCTTCCGAGCCCCCGGGCTCTTCGCCCCCCACGCGTACGCCGCGAGGGTCTCCATCGTCCCGCGACGCCTGACCCGCGACCTCAGCGCTAACGCGGGCGGGTGGAGCATCGGACCGGGCGGACGCGTCGGGGGCGGCCAAAGCGGCGGCGGGCGCGATTCCCCACGGGACGCGCGCGACGACAACCTCCGGCGCAACAGGTTCGGGGACGAGTACGAGGACGACGGGCGCGACCGCGGCGGGTACGACGACAGGAACGAGCGCGGCGGCTACGACCGACGTCCCGCGCGCGGCGGCGGCGGGAGAGGCGGCCGAGGGCGCGGACGAGACGAGCCCCGCTACAGGGATGATGCGCCCCGCCGACGCCGGGATGAATACTCGCCGCGCGGGGGCAGGGGCGGCGGACGCGGCCGCGGCCGCGCGCGCGATGACTACCGAGACCGACCCCCCGCACGCGAACGCTACGACGATCGAGGATACGACGACCGACCACGATACGACGACGGGCCGCTCGTCGTGGGCCCGAAACCCGGCAGCAGGAACGCGCCGAGGGGAGGATGGGGAGACCGAGAACGAGAACGCGGCCGGGGAGGTCGAACGTCAACGCGCGGCAGGGACGAACGCGGCGGCAGGGGAGGATACCGAGGAGGCGGCTACCGCGACGAGTACGACCCTCGCGATCGAGGCCCGCCCCGCGACCGACGCGAACGGTACGACGACCGCGACGGCGGGTACCAAAGACGAGAGCCATCGCGACGAGAACCCGCGAGGATGAACGCGCCTCGACGAAGAAACCCGCGCGACGATCCCTTCCACGACGGCCCACGGCCCACGCCGGGGCACGACATGGGCGACAGGTACGACTACAGGAAAGAGTGCCCGCCCGAACAAACACGCGAGCGCGATCGATCGACTGGCATCGCCGACGCGTATTACGCCGCGTATCTTCGCGGCGAGGTTGATTTGGCGGATCCCCCCGAGACGGATTCGTACCCTCGCGACGAACCGGGCTTTAACCCGATCGGCCCGAGGTGGAAGATGCCGGACGGCACTTGGTTCGGTGAAGGTGACCCTGAACCGCGGCGGATGTTCGACAAGGAGGCGTACGATAAGAAGGAGAACTGGGGCACGAAGGAGGAGCTGATGCGGGCGGAGCGGGTGGCCATCGGTCTCGAGGAACCGTACGTGGAACCCGACGACGTCCTCGTGAAGCTCATCTCGCGGCCGGAAGGGTACTGGGAGGTCACCGCGAAAGATGAGCGCGAGGGAACTAAAGGAACGTCCTTCCCGACGCCTGGGTACGAGGAACGCGTGGAGCGGGCGATCCGCGACGGCGACGAAGCGCCCACGTGGGCGTCGGTGTCCCCCGCGGCGAAAGGCGTCAAGAAACCAAACGCCGACCGAGTTCAATCGCGTTCAACCGCCGTGGGCGACTACTACGCCACGTGCCACCCCGGTCTGGAAGACGTCGTCGCCGCCGAGCTCGAGTCTTCGCTCATCGGCGCGCAGGACGTGCGCGTGGGCGCGTCGGGGGTATCCTTCCGCGGCGACGTCAAGGTGGGGTACCGCGCAAACGTGTGGCTTCGATCCGCCATTCGCGTCCTGGTGGAGCTGGACCGCGGGTGGATCGATTCGGACATCCCGGGTGGAGCCGCGGTGTACGACTTTGTCCGCCGCGCCGCTCCGTGGCACGAGGTGATCCCGGTGGACGGCGAGCTGACGTTCTCGGTGGAGGCGAGGGTACGAAGCTGCACCGACGTCACCTCGACGCGGCTGGCGAGCACCAGGGCCAAGGATGCCATCTGCGACGCGCTCGTGGACGTCAACGGGTGGAGACCGCCCCCGCCCGAGTTTGGCCACAGCAGTGCCGACGTCCCGCTCTATCTATCGCTGTACCGGGACGAGGCTAAGCTGTACAGGGACATGTCCGGGGAGTCGCTCCACCGACGGGGGTACAGAGACGCGGCGATTCACCGCGCCGCGCTCAACGAATCCGCCGCCGCCGGCGTGTTGAGCCTCTCCGGGTGGGCCGCGGCGTGCGACAGGTCACGTGAGCGCGGGGTCACCCTCCCGGCGCTCGTGGATCCCATGTGCGGCTCCGCGACGCTTCTCATCGAGGGCGCCATGATGGCGGGACGCGTCGCGCCGGGGCTCATCCGCGTGGACGCCGCGGGTGGCTTTGGTAAGGATTCCGCCGTCGGCGTCGACGGACCGCTATCGGAGGGCATGAGGGGGTCCGACGCGAGGCCCGCGTTCGCGTTCGAGCGGTGGCCCGACCACGACCCGGCGTTACTCGCGTCGGTGCTGGAGGAAGCCGCGGAGATTGGCGAGGCGGCGCGGCGGAAGATGGGCGCGGCGCCCGTGATCATCGGCAACGACGTGCACGGCGGAGCGTTGTCACTCGCCAGGCGCGCGGCGATGGCGGCGGGGGTGGACGGCATCATCGACTTTATCCACGGCGACGCCGCGGACCTCACGCACCCCAAGCTCACGCAGTACACGTCCGCCGCGCTCGAGAGCGACGGGTTGAGTGAGAACGACGAGCCGGTGGACCTGGACGAGCTCGGGCCCATCGCCATGCGCGAAGACGGCGGCGGCGTCCTGGTGGTGTCCAACCCGCCGTGGGGCATGCGCATCGGCAACCGGGACGACGACAGGTATAATAACCGGGACGACGACAGGTACGATGACCGCGATGCCCGCGGGGCTGAGTACGGGGATGGTAACTGGGACGCTGATCCCGACGCGGCGAG
>ENA-UOXV01008349-UOXV01008349.1-marine-metagenome-genome-assembly--contig:-NODE-8349-length-10205-cov-4.918916_pt1 | contig 10205 bp, 8 predicted proteins | sample MGYA00238165_ERZ766961 | MGnify/ENA primary metagenome ERZ766961 (study PRJEB28924, sample SAMN03173240) | marine metagenome | biome: Marine; feature: Water; material: Subsurface seawater | place: North... | reverse complement strand
TACAAAATCGATGCCTTGCTCAATAAAAGATTTAATTAATTAATTTTGAAAAAAAAGAGACAAAAATTAGTATTCCTTTTTTAACAGTTGATACTTGATTTTTTATGCAAGCTTTTAAAAGATTTGAAATATGAAAAACAAGGTATAAGCTATTAATTAATTTTATTTTAAAACAAATATTTAAATTTATATGTTGAAATAATGATATCTGTTATTCTTCCAACTTATAATAATGAACGAACTATTTTTGATTCAATCAAATCTATCCTTAATCAAAGTTACCAAAATTTCGAATTAATTATTGTTAATGATTGTTCAAAAGATAATACTAAGAAAGTTGTAAAGTCTTTTGATGACAGTCGAATAATTTATTTAGAAAATGATAGGAATATAGGACGTGCACAATCTCGAAATAAAGCTATCAAGAAAGCCAAGGGAAGTTTTATTGCAGTTATGGATGGTGATGACATCTCTGTACCTGAAAGATTAGATATACAGCTAAAATATTTAATGAACAATCCAAGTATAGATTTAGTGGCTTCTAATATTATTTTTTTTACTAATAATAAAGTGACAGGGGTATCTGACGTTAAAATGTATACTCTAAAAGATTTCAATTTTTTCTTACGTCCTATTGGGTTACCTCATGTTACTTGGATGGTTCGAAAAGATTTTTTTGTAAAATTTAAATATAATCCAAATATATCAATGACTATAGACCAGGATTTATTATTAAGGTCTTTTAATACTTTTAAATATTTTTTATTAAAAGAGCCTTTAGTTTTTGTCAATGAACCAAAAAAAAATAAAATTAAATATAAATTAAATCAACTTTATGTGTTATTGTTAGCTCGCCTCAAGTTTATGAAAAAGCATAAATTGTTTTATCATTTTCCTATAATTGTATTTATATTTATTATCTCGTCTATATTTTACACATTTAATCTTAGAACAAATAAAATTATAAAAAAATTTAACCATCATTATCAAAATTTATTAAATGAGATAAAAGCAAAAAGAGTTGAATCATAAAATGAATTTATTAATTTTATTGAAGAAGGTTTCTAGTTTTGAGTAAAAAAATTCTATTTGTTTCATCAAGTATTCAGTTTTATGAGAATTTTTTATATGAAACAATACATCAATTGAATCATAGTAATCAAATATCCATTATTACCAATATTGATAACCAAAGTTATAATTTCGATGATGTAGATCTTAGAAATATTAATTTTTCACGTTCGTTCAATCCACTAAAAGATTTAATAACTTCTTTTCAACTAGCCTCACATATTAAAACATTGAAACCTGACATTATTATAAGTTCATCACCAAAAGGAGGCTTGGTAGTTACTTTAGTAAATTTATTTTTTCAGTTACCACGTATTCATATTTTAAGTGGTATATTATGGTCTGACAAAAAATATAGTTTACTAAATAGAATTGCTAAAATTATAGATTTTATCACTTTCAAATTTTCAAAACTAATTTATCTCGACAGTCAATCTCAAATAGACTTCTTATTACGCTACAACATCCCAAAAGTTAGATTATCATTAATAGCCAATGGATCAATGAAGGGTGTTAATCTTAATAAATTTGAATATAATAAAACAGATATTCAAATTAAGAAAAAAAGATACAACCTTTCCGATCAGACTTTAATTTTACTTTTTTTAGGTCGAATATCACCAGAGAAAGGTATTGAAACTTATCTTTCATCAATCATTGAGCTTTTCAATGAAGGTTATGACATTAAGGGACTAATTGTTGGTAGAGATGAAAAAAATATTCTAAAGAAGTATAGAAAAAAAAATTTAGATTTTCATCAATACTTTCAATACTTTGAATATACTGATCAACCTGAGTTTTTTCTTCAATTAGCAGATATAGTGCTTATACCAAGCTCTAGAGAAGGCTTTTGTCAGGTTGCAATTGAGGCAAGTGCTTGTGAGGTTCCAGTTGTTGGTTTTAATGTGATTGGTCTTACAGATTCTATTAAACAAAATGAATCTGGCTTCCTTGTACCCTATAATGACATAGGAAGGTTTAAAGAAAAAATAAAACTTTTATTAGAAGATAGTAACCTTCGTAGGCAAATGGGAAAAAAAGGGAGAGAATTTGTTAAATATAATTATAGTCAGGAGGAGATTATTAAGAAATTTACTTATCAGCTTAGAGAAGATTTAAAAAAATTATGTAAATAATTATCCCCAGAAAATACAAAGTAAATCATTTTTTAAATGATAATTGGTATTTATTTATAATAATAATTTTTTAAGTGTATAATAACTATAAAAAAATAATAACTAGAATGAATAAAAATTTAAAATTAATAATTTTATTATTAAATGATTTAACACTATGTGTTTTAACAATTATATTTTCATTAATAATTCGTACTGACAATTTTCCTAAATGGGAAGCATGGAGTTCGCCTGCAGTTATTGCTGTAGTATTATATTTGTTTATTTTTAGTTTTTTAAGATATCAAAATTCTTTCTTTAGATATTTTAATTCAAAATCTTTAAAGAATTATTTTATAGGTTTTGGGTTTTATTCATTATTTTTTATTATCTTATTATTTTTTTTTCAATTTCCAGCAACACCAAAATCTATTGGATTAATTCAACCATTTTTATTTTATACGTCTCTAATTTTTTCGAGATATATTGCAAAATTATATTTACAAAAAAAAACTTCTATTACACATGAAAATACCTTGATTATAATTGGTGATGCGGATTCTATATCCAAATTACTGGATAATTACGGTGGAAACTTTAATAATTATTATCTCCTTTCAAAGAATAAAAGCCAATGGGGAAGACCTATAATGGGAAATAAAATACAACCCATCACGTTACTAAATGAAATTGTTTCTTATAACCCTCAGGGATTAATGATTATTGATCAAAATACAATGCATGACATTGAAATATATTGGAAGAAATTACTAAAATGTAACTTAAGATTTTTAAATTTTAAAAATAATGATGATACCACTCTTTATCCTCTGGATTACCATACAGTGATATTTAAAGAAGCTAAATTTAAAATCAATAATAAATTTTATCAAAATAAAACTGTTCTAATAACAGGTGCGGGAGGTAGTATAGGGCGTCAAATAACTAAAGAACTAATCAAAACACCTAATATTCAATTAATCTTAGTTGATAATAACGAGCTAAATTTATTCAATATTCTAAAAGATACGAAAGAAAGCAATCATCACAATATTGCATATTATCTCTTAAGCGTATTAGATACCCAAAAAATTACAAAAATATTTAATGATCATAATATAGATATTGTTATTCATGCTGCTGCCTACAAACACGTAAGATTGCTAGAAGATCAACCATACGTAGCTATAGAAAATAATTATCTCTCAACTAAAATTTTATATAATTTTGCAAAAAAATATAATGTTAAAAATTTTTTACTGATCTCTACAGATAAAGCAGTCAGACCCACAAGTTTGATGGGGGTATCCAAAAGACTGGCTGAGCTTTACTGTTTGGTTGAAAAAAATGAAACGACTAAACTGTCCATTGTACGTTTTGGAAATGTTATTAATAGTTCTGGGTCTGTTCTTAAAATTTTTATTGATCAGATAAAAAAAAATATGCCCATTACAGTAACTCATAAAGAAGTAAAAAGATATTTTATGTCAATACAACAAGCATCGAAACTTGTTTTAGAGGCTAATACATTTGAGGAGAATTCTATATTTCATCTTGATATGGGTGAGCCACAAAATATTTATCAAGTAGCAAAAAATTTGATTAAACTGCACGGCTACCAACCCATAACTTCTTCTCATGAGGAAAATAATCATTCTCGATTATTGACTATTACTGGACTACAGAAGGGTGAAAAGTTATACGAAGAACTGTTAATAGATCAAAAAAGTCAACCAACAAGAAATAAGGAAATATTTTCTTCTATTGAAAATATTGATTTAAAAAAAACTAAAACACTAATTAAAGAAGTCAATTTATATCTTAATAATTCTAATAAGGAGCTATTGGAAAATATCTTATCAAATAAATTGATTAATTATATAAAACAAAAATAATATTTGGTATGGCATTAAATTTATTATTACTCTCCCTTGATTATCCGCCTAATGATGGAGGCATTAGTGAAATGGCAGGAGACATTACACGAACACTAACATCTAAGGGTTGTCTTACTCGAGTTGTAACATTTTCTGCTAATGACAACACTGGATCAGCCCGACCCAAGGCAGATTATTTGGAGATTTCTAAACACAAGGGTTTGCGTGATCTGCAGTTAATGTATGCTGTTAACCAGGTAGGTCGGGATACAAGAATCCTTGCAACTAAATGGAACCCAGAAGCAACATTGGCAATGCTTGCGGGAGCACGTAGAGTTTCGATACTTGTCCATGGTATGGAATTAATCGAAAATAATGGCCAGCCTCTTCGTAATTGGCTACGACGTCTTGTTCTGGAACGTGCTCATCAGGTTATTTGTAATAGTAAATTTTGTGAAAAACTTGTTCGTAAAATCGCTCCAAAGGCTCAAACAACTGTCCTTAATCCAAGTATAAATATTGAGAGATTTAAAGCTTCTTATGAAAAGACTGAAATAAGAAAAAAACTTGGACTTCCATTAGGAAAAAAAATACTACTTACAGTATCGAGGCTTGTTGAAAATAAAGGACATGAAACAGTGTTAAGAGCAATTTCCTCATTAAATACTCAACAGCGTAGCAAGTTACTATATGTTGTAATAGGTAAGGGCTATATGCTTGAGCAGCTCAAAGTATTAACAAAACAACTTAAAATTATTGACCAAGTTAAATTTGTGGGATTTAAAGATGATGACTTACCTTTTTGGTACCAAGCAAGCGATTTATTTGTTCTTACAAGCACAGGAATAGAAGGTTTTGGAATAGCTTTTATAGAAGCACAAGCAGCTGGACTTGCAGTGATAGGAACTCGATGTGGTGGCATTCCAGATGCCGTATGTGAAGGTGAGGGAGGATGGTTAATAGATGAAAAAGATACACTTGCACTGGCTAGTCATTTAAAAAAGCTATTAGCAGAACCAGAAGTGATTGAAGAACAGGGCCGTTTAGGTTTAGCACGAATGAAACGAGAATTTAGTCTAGATAATTATACAAAACGATTGCTTGAATTAATTTAAGACAGACTTTTTTTAAATAATAATATGTATAGAATAATATTTGTCTAATTTAGAGATATGATTCCAATTGAAGCTGTGTCTTCCATAAATAAATACAATTTATTATCATAAAATTTTAGATCTCTAACTCTTTCAAATACTTCAGTTTTATTTAAATTAATAATTTTTTTTTTATTATCTATTTCAAAAAAATAAAGAGATTTATATTTTAATGAACTTGCTACGTATTTATTTTTTCTAATTTTAACAATTTCTGAAATACCAATTGAAGGTGTAAAATATGTCAAAGGTTCAATAAAGCCATATTCACTATGAGACTTATGTAGTGGATATTTTTTATACTTTTCCTCGCTATCAACATAATGCTCTCCATATGAAGATATTGGCCATCCATAATTTAAAATTTTATTTGTATTTATCTGATCAACTTCTATTAAATTAATTTCATCTCCACCCTTTGGGCCATGCTCAGTACTTAGTATAAAATTATTTTCATCATCAAAATATAAACCTTGAGGATTTCTATGACCAATTGAAATTATTTTATGGTCATAATTGTTTATATTCACTTTAATTATTTTTCCATTATCACTTTCAATATCTTGTGCTAAATAACTGTTTAGGTACTCACCAATTGAAAATAAAATATGATTATCATCAAAAGGAACCATTCTCCCACCTCCTGACATAGCATTAAACTCATTATCTATTGGGTTAATTGAATTAATACATTTTTGAGAGGTAAAGAATTTTTCAAATTTTATTTTTTCAAAATCAATATTACCAAAAATAATACTTGTATTCCAACAATCTTTTTTAATTTCATCAGTATAAGAAATATAAATTTTATCCTTATAAATTAATAAATCCTTAATTGAATTTGTTTTATCTTTTTTAAATTGTTTTAAGCCTATAAAATCATTAATATTATTTTTTATTTGTTTAAAATTTATTTTGTCATCATTAATATTTTTTCTGAATGCTAAAACGCCACGAGAGGATGTAATGAATATGTTATTTTGATAAAAATCAATATATGCACTTCCAGGATTTATATTTGCAATACCAAGATGAAACCCTGAATTTAATTTATATTTTTTTAAATTTTTTTTATCTGATAGTTCGACGTTATTTCCCGCTATTACCTTAATATCATTACCTTTTTCTTTAATTAGCATCTCTATTTCGGCAGAAAGTGGAATGAAAAAATCTAATTTTTTTTTTTGCTCAGATATTACTTTGTACGGAAAAAAATATGTTTTTATAAATTGTCTTTGCTCAGCATTAAACAATTTTTTTAAATCACCCACATATCTTCCATCTCCAATGACTGAATTTATTAAAAAATAACCACTTATAATTGACAATAATAGGATTAGAATTATAAAAAATTTGTATTTATACATAGCAGCATATGTATATATTTATGCCTAATCGTAAATATAAATATTGATTTAATATGAAAGCAGTTATTTTAGCAGGTGGTCTTGGAACGCGTTTGAGTGAGGAAACATATGTCAAGCCTAAACCAATGGTAGAAATTGGTGGCATGCCAATTTTATGGCACATAATGAAGATATATTCATCACATGGAATTAATGAATTCATAATCTGTTGTGGTTTTAAGGGTTATGCCATCAAAGAATATTTCTCAAATTACTTCTTGCATATGTCTGATGTCACTTTTGATATGCAAAATAATGACATGATAGTTCATCATAAACGAACAGACCCATGGAAAGTGTCATTAGTAGATACTGGAGATGATACGATGACAGGAGGCAGATTACTTCGAGTTAAAGAATATCTTAAAAATGAAAATTCTTTTTGCTTTACATATGGTGATGGAGTTGGAGACATAAATATTACTAAATTAATTAAATTTCATAATGCTCATGGTAAACAGGCTACACTTACCTCCACTATTCCACCTGGACGTTTTGGTCTTTTACAAATTAATAATGGACAAGTTCAAAGTTTTCAAGAAAAGCCAAAAGGAGAGGGTGCAAAAATAAATGGTGGATTTTTTGTTTTAAATGCTTCAGTTTTTGATTTGATTAAAGATGATGAAACTATCTGGGAAAAAGAACCTTTAACTGAGCTAGCAAGAAAAAAAGAATTAATGGCTTTTGAGCATGAAGGATTTTGGCAACCCATGGATACATTGAGAGACAAAATTTATTTGGAAGAACTATGGTCATCAAAAAATGTGCCATGGAAAATTTGGGAAGACTAAAATGAACAGAATGTTTTGGAAAGACAAAAAAGTTTTTCTAACTGGACACACAGGTTTTAAAGGATCATGGATAAGTTTGTGGCTACAAAGTTGTGGCGCAATATTAATGGGATATTCATTAGCACCAAATACAAAATTCAGTTTGTTTGATTTGACCTTAGTTGCTGATGGAATGGAATCAGTGATTGGTGACATAAGGGATTTAGAAAAACTCAAGAAGACTATGACAGATTTTTCACCAGAAATAGTTATCCATATGGCTGCACAACCATTAGTTCGAAGCTCATACAAAGATCCTGTTGATACCTACAGCACCAATGTGATGGGAACAGTAAATCTTTTTGAGGTAGTAAGAAAAATGGACTCGGTAAAAGCTGTTATTAATGTAACCTCAGATAAATGTTATGAGAATAAAGAAAGAATTTTAGGTTATTCTGAAGATGAGCCCATGGGAGGAAATGATCCCTATAGCAATAGCAAAGGTTGTTCAGAGCTTGTCACTAATGCTTATAGAAGTTCATTTTTCAATTTTTCAGGTTCTGCAAAAATAGCTTCGGTTCGTGCAGGAAATGTTATTGGTGGTGGGGATTGGGCAGACGATCGATTAATTCCTGATATCTTTAGATCTTTTCAAGAAAAAAAACCAGTTTTGATCAGAAATCCATATGCGATTAGACCATGGCAACACGTATTAGAACCTTTATCGGGATATTTATTATTGATAGAGCAATTATATCTAAACAATGATGAGTTTGCTAATGGTTGGAATTTTGGTCCTAACGATGACGATGAAAAGCCAGTTAATACAATTGTTAAATATTTAATTGATAAATGGGGTCATAAACAAAGTTATATTAATGATAATTCCACTCAGCCACATGAGTCACAATTATTGAAATTAGATATTTCTAAAGCTAGAGATCAATTGGGTTGGAAACCAAAATGGAATATATTTCGAGCCTTAGATAGTATTATTGAGTGGCATAAAGCATTCCTAAATAGTGAAGATATGAGGTTTTTAACATTAAAACAAATACAAGAATTTGAAAAAAGTTAGATGAAAAAATTTGAGCAAATATCATATGCTAAAACAGTTTATGGTAAAGAAGAAATTGATTCTGTAGTTAAGTGCTTATCAGAATCTACGCAAATGGGTAACTACTCAAGAAAGTTTGAAAGAGAGATTGCAAAACTTTTTAGTAAAAAGCATTGTCTTTATGTTAATTCAGGATCTTCAGCTCTTTTCATTGGAGTTGAAGCATTTAATTTTCCTAATGGTTCTGAGGTAATAACTCCTGCTCTTACTTTTTCTACATCAGTAGGATCTCTTGTAAAAAATAAACTTGTTCCAGTTTTTGTTGATGTCGAACCACTTTCTTATAATATCAATGTTAGTCAAATTGAAGCTCAGATAACTGAGAAAACGGTAGCAATTTTAGCACCAAATTTAATGGGAAACTTATGTGACTGGCCGGCTATACGAAAGATAGCTGATAAATTTAAATTAATAGTTATTGAGGACTCAGCTGACACCTTAGGCGCTACAATTGGTAAGAATACTTCTGGTTTCTATTCTGACATGTCTATAACCAGTTTTTATGGTTCACATATTATTAATTGTGCTGGGAATGGAGGAGCTTTAGCTATCAATGACAAAAAAGTAATGGAAAAAGCAAAATTACTAAGATCATGGGGTAGAAGCTCTTCATTATTTGATGAAAAAAGTGAGGCAATTGAAAACCGTTTTAATTTAGATCTCGATGGTATTGATTATGATGCAAAGTTTGTATTTGAAATAATAGGATATAATTTAGAAGGTAACGAGGTTGGTGCCGCCTTTGGTTTAACTCAATTAAAAAAATTAAAAGAAAATATTGTAACACGAAAAATTAATTTTGCTCGTCAATGTAATTTTTTTTCCAATTATTCTGAATATTTTTCTAACCCAGTCGAGCTCTCTGGTTGTAATACTGCATGGCTAGCATTTCCAATTTTAATTAAAGAAACTGCACCATTCACACGAAAGCAATTTCAAATATTCCTTGAAAAGAGAAATATTCAAACAAGAGTTGTTTTTACAGGAAATATCCTTCGACAACCAATGTGTAAAAATATTGATAAAAAAGTTATGACATCAGGATACCCTAATGCAGATAGTATAATGGAGAGGGGTGTTTTACTCCCACTTCACCATGGTTTAACTGAAAAAATGTTTTTTAGGCTTCACGAAACAGTCGATGAATTTATAAAAAAACATACTTGATAGATCTTTAAAGTTTTAATTTTTTAAAATATTAAAAAAAAGTTTATATAAAACATATAACACTAAATTTCTTTTAAAATTTTATTATATATCTTGTTAAGTTTTTCATTTCGTTTATCTAATGAGAAATTATCATTGAAATGATTATGACAATTCAGTCGCATTTGATCTAATAAATTTCTATTTAGATAAAGATGTTCAATTTTTACAACTAGTTCTTTAATCATTGCATCAAATTCACCTGCCGCATATTTTTTTTTGATTAAAACAACAAACTCCTCATAATTATCAAATTCGACTCCAATCTGAGAATCAAATAAAGTAAATGGTGAATCAACCAAATGTCCACAAATATTATTTAATATTACTTCATCTTTGTCATAAATTGAACTAGTGACTGTAGGCAATTTAAAGGCTAATGCTTCAATATAAACTCCGTAGGCATCTTGAAGAGCAGGATGAAGAAAAATATCAGAGTTAGCAAATAGTTCAAGCTTGTCTTTATTGTTAAGTTTTGTTGTATTATTA
>ENA-UOXV01008348-UOXV01008348.1-marine-metagenome-genome-assembly--contig:-NODE-8348-length-10205-cov-7.032906_pt1 | contig 10205 bp, 8 predicted proteins | sample MGYA00238165_ERZ766961 | MGnify/ENA primary metagenome ERZ766961 (study PRJEB28924, sample SAMN03173240) | marine metagenome | biome: Marine; feature: Water; material: Subsurface seawater | place: North... | reverse complement strand
TAAAGGGTTTTACAAAAGAGCAGTGGACACAGATATGGACACACTTTTCCGGCGAGGATCGTCAAATGCTGGCACGAATTGTCGAAAGATGGGGCAGTCTCAGCGAGGAGTTGAAGGGTCATTCGTTGACTCCCTGAATTGCTCTTTCATAGAATCAGCTTATGAAACCTGTGTTTACTTTATTTGAGAAATCTCATTTTAGAATATCACAGATCATTAAAGAGCAGAATTCTACACTTTCCGTTTTGTTTTAAATAGGAAGAAAATACATTGGTCATTTCTACGGTGAAGTTATTTCTAGGTTCAGCACGGATAACATCCTCTGTTACCGCAAGGTATCCATTGCTGTCCACATGGCAGTCAATTAGGAAGTATAAAACTGAAATCCTTTCTTAAATCATTTACCACCTCAAATGAAATGCTTACATCAGAAAAATCGATTTCCTGAAGGTATTCATTTTCAATTTTTTCCTGAAGGTTAGAAAAAGAATCTTGGTTAAGTTTCAAAACAAAGAATGATGTTTATTTCCCTTTTTGTCGGCAAACTCCTTACTTTTAGTCACATAAAATGAAAGGAGTTCTCCTAGCGGAAGTTTCGCATTCTCATCCTCATAATTTTCAACCAGATTTATTTTACATTTTGTCTCGATGATCGCAAAGTCCTCAAAATCTCCTTCCTTCCAACCCTTGAAGACGGGATCATTGACCACACCCTTCATCATTTTCAGAATTTTCGTTTGAGTCTTTTTCTTTTTGTCCAGTTCTGGGATAAGGATTTGGGTAGGTATTTCTGTGACATTCTTACCGTCAGTCCCAATGATGTCGCTTAAATCACGAGTATAGATAGATGACTGAAATGAAAGATCACACCCTGTAAAAAACTAAAATATATGATCAGTGCTGTTGAGGTTATATTTTTCAAATTCATAGCCTTGTATTACTTCAGCTTTAAAAAATCATCAAGGAGTTAAAAAATTGACTTGTTAGATTACAATTGATGAGTTGATAGGATGAAATTTAATTCAATCTTATTTGCTGTCTTAGTGCTTTTGGGTGGATGTGGAGAACCTAATTTGGATGTTGCTGAAACTAAAGACAAAATTCTAGCCGAAGCAATTGATGCTGACAAAATTCAACAACGAGGTGAAGTAGGCGAAAAACTTTATTATGCACCCAACGAGCAAGAACCTTATACGTATTAGATTAAAGAAATGTACAATAATGGGAAGGTTAAAATTTTATTTTACGTAAAAGACGGAAAGAAGGATGGGCTATTTACTAAGTGGCACGAAAACGGACAGAAAAGAGAAGAAACAAACTTTAAGAACGGTAAACTTGATGGGATTGGGGCTTCGTGGCACGAGAACGGGCAGAAAAGTTCAGAAATAAACTTCAAGAACGGCAAAGAAGATGGGCTTTACACTAAGTGGGACGAAAACGGAGTAAAGCAATCAGAAGAAAATTATAAAGACGGCAAACTAGATGGGCAAAGAACTTTGTGGCATGATAACGGACAAAAGGAATATGAAGGAAATTATAAAGACGGCAAAGAGGTAGATTAATCTACCGAAAACTAGAAGGTGCCTTCATTTGGTTTAGTGGCGATGTAACATCTGATGGATGGGCTGGAAAAATACTCAGAGGAACTAGAGAACATTTAAATAGGACTAATCAACGCAGTCTAAGCAGTACCTGCAATCACTTTTCAAGTGGATCTCTTCTAGAGTATTGTGATTTTTTGATCATTTTGATTTTCTCCTATTTGGATTATTTGAGTTATTGTTTTTTAAGTTAGATTAGTTGAAAATGAGTCCGCCTTGGAACTCATCGGAAGTAAGCTCCATGGTTTTGACATCAAAAGTGATGGTTGGGGTAGACCAGGATGGGGTTACTCCTGCAAATACGAAAAGGGGAGCGATTGAAAGAAGAGTGATAGTGATTAATTTTTTCATTTTAAGTTTTCCTTTGGTTGAGTTGATTTTTGTCATGTGACAATCAGGTTATCGCAGACTCTGGAAAACTTATTACAGGTATTTAAAAAAAAAATATTTACTCTATAATATCTAAAAAAAGGTCCGCTCGCTAATGCGAACGAACCTTCCCCTTTATATTCACCACGACCCACGCAGTCACCCAATCAGGCAATGCCCATCTCTCTGTCGAAAACGCTGGTAAGTATTCTGCTTCGTTCGGGAATCAGATGAGCCTTCTCCTTCAAGACCTTGGGAATCGCTGAGGGGCAATCGCACATCGATACATGTTAGCAGGACACTAAATATTCTAAACTATGCTTGACTTTTATTAACTTTAAATTGTAGAGATTTGTTTTTTTGAATTAACACAAACCCTTACAATTATATCAATATGAAATTATTATCTACGTTTAGTACCACTTTAATTCTTGCATCCTTAATGTTTTCTGGTTGTGCAACTAGCGGGGATAAAAGCGATGGCTCAGCAGCGTCAAAGGCATCGCAGGAGTCTCAGTTGCAAGACGGTCTTGCAAAAGCACCACCAAAATGGTCCTCTAGTGGGGATGCTGATATCGATGTCATTGGAGAAAAACTTTGGAAACTCGTAGATGGTTCTCATACAAGAATGAATCAAGTCAGTGCGAAACTTGAAAACTACACTGAATATATGCAATTCGTTAGAGCATTAGAATTAACCCCAGGTGCGACAGCAGAAAGTTTACTTGCAGAATGGAAAGCTGACACAGATGGACTTGCAAAACAAGTTCCTGGAGTAGAGGCTGGTGCAAATGCACTTGCAGAAGACTTAAACGCATTCGAAATTTTTCTTAAGGAAACAATGCAATTACCCGAGATTTTAAAGATAGCAACCAGCGTTGAGTCAATAAAGGCGAAGATGGATTCTGCAAATTTCATGACCAAGGCAAAACTTGGTAAAGCATTATTAAATCTACCCAAAGCTGTCTCTTATATCTCACATTGTAACGGTATTATTAAGTCCTTAAAGGCCAATAATACTGCATTATTAAACGCGAAGAAAAGCTAAAGCCCTTTTATCAATTTTACATCGGCTATTAGTACTAGTGTGCTAATAGCCGATTGTGTCATATGAAAAAAAATATTTTACAAATTGCTCTCGGTCTAATTTTTCTTTTTTTAGCAAGCTGCCAAACTACACCCAAGGGTCCTCCTAAAAAGGCTGGTTCAAAAGGTTTTGTTTCACGAGGTGATCTTGAAAATTTCAAGGGGGAAATGGAAGTTCCGGGAAACTACAGGGAAAAAACAAGCTTCAGTACGATGACTATGATGGTTCGTTTTGATAATGTTACCCTCAAACAAGCAACAGCAACCAAGACATCACGATCTGTAGACATCTCTGCAAATCAAGTTAAGTCAGCAGAGATTTATCTTGAAAATACAATGGGGCAGATTAAACGCTTCGACATAAAAATGGTGCAAAGTGCTTCCAGTGCTAAGGCAAGGAAGGAGGAGCTTGTAGATATAGGTGAACTTGAATATAGGGAAAAGAAAACATACGGCATTGATTATATGTTGACTGCCAACATGGTTTTAGGTGGAGAATCATACTTTCAGTCAGATGGAAATACACTTAACACTTACAATGTAACTATCGCTTTTGCTATTGTTGACGATGCAGACAGCGTAGTTGGGACATCATTCACAGTTGAGGGTAAAAGTACGAGAAATTATGTAAGAAGTATAGTTACTGGAAAGTATCTCGCTGGCTACACTCCTGAAGATCAGGAACTCGCCATAAAGGAAGCTATTTTTGATGCCATGACAAAAGCCATGAAAATCTTTGCTAAACAATTTCCAGTTTCTGGGAAAATTACTAGCATATCAGAATTTGATTTCAAACGATTAGTTTGGGAAAAAGGCTCAAAAGATGGCGTTCCTGAAGATACACAGGTATGCGTTTGGTACGACGATTCGGGTGCTGCAATACCCATTGCATACGGAAACTGTAAGCCTGAGGAAACCGGTACCACAATAGTAATATACAAATGGAACGACAAAGACAAAAAATATAAATCATTTATTGAACAAATCCAACAACCTGGATGGCTAAAATCTTCTGATAAATCAGCCTTATGGGCTACTAGCTTAGGATTACCCTATCCTTTATCCATTAATTGATCATTGAAGTTTATAGTCAGTTTTTCTGCAAATGTTTAAATTTTATTTAGCCGGTTTCATTTTTTCCACTTTTACTTTATTAAGTAACCCAGTGGAGCAATTTGCAGAGTTAGTTGATGGTGGATTTGGAGGTGTCAACTATGGTACCACTGCCGAATTGGGCGAATACATCCTTTGCGTCAGCATGCTTGAAATCGCCCCGGGCAGTGATCCTTCGACTGCGATTGAGACTGTCCGAATTCTTGCCCAAAGAGATTTGGCCTCAGTCATTGGAGTTAAAATATCAGGCGAAACGGTATCGAGTACCAAATCGACGACCATCACAATTGATAATCAGACAAAAACCGAAGTGATTGAGTTTTTCTCTGATGTCGCGGAGACTGAAACCAATCAGTTTCTTCGTGGTGCAACCGTATTTGATTCGAAAGTGGTTGCTGGAAGTGTTTTCGTCGGGTTTATGCTTTCAAAGAAGCATACACAGGAAGCTGCACATTTAGCTGCCTTGGCAACGGGTGTTCCGGGAAGTGCCATTTCCTTGGGAGGAAGTGACCAAGTCAAGAGAGATCTCCGTGTTGAGGCAATGGGTTTATCTGCAATCCGGTCTGGGAACCTTACGGAAGCCAGAATAGACGCCATGGCCTCCGCACGCCGAAACGCAGTGGAACACGCTATGGGAGTAACCGTCGTGGCAACAGGACAGGTTCGTAACCTTGACCCAAGCAGTGCCCGCTTCAAGAACTTGAGTCATTCTTTGGGCGAAGTCCTCCGATCGAAAGTTCTGGCCGAAGGGCAGGAGGGTTCCTTTTACAAGATCAAAATTGCCGCACTCGTTACGGCTGCTGACTTCAGTAAAGAATTGGGAAAATACATGGCCGCTATAGGCAACCCCTTGTTTTATGTCGATCGTTCCTCCGGGGACGAGTTGGGAGACGAGTTCAGCATTTTCTTCAAGGATCTGGGATTTAAATTAACGGGAAACCCTCGTGAGGCTGATTACTTCATCCGTTTGCGTTCCAAATTTATTGATCGCAAGCACCCACTTCGTGGAACTTACGGAACACAGCTTCAATTGACCGTGGAGGTCACCGACCCGGTCAGTGAAAAGGTTCTTCTGGTTCAAAGAAATGACCCCAGGGCCAGTACCAACTTCCTCAGTGACCCTGACCGCAGAAGGCAAATCGTATCGGAGAGAGCTCTTTTGTCGATGGAGAAAACGCTGCGCGAGAAAGTCAGTAAAATGGTCGCTGACATGGTACAAAACGGACGGGAAGTCGAAGTTTGCATACGTGGCGGGGATAAGTTGGGCGAGCCTTTGCTCGATCATGTTTCCGAACAACTCGAGTGGATACCCGGAACTAGTCAAGCACAGGGCAGTACTTCTTTTGGTGCGGTTACTTTCAGCCTTCGCTACCTTGGCTCAATGGACCTTCTTCGGTCGACCTTGCAAGTCGAAGTTCAAAAAAAGTTTTCTCCACACAAGTTGTCATTGAGGATGCAAAAGTCCACGAGGATCGAGTATCTGCTGCATTAATTCCCTAAAATTAAAAAAAAAACAAAATATGAAAATAGCACTCATAATACTATCAGTACCTCTGTTGTTCAATATGAACCTGTTCGCGCAGGCATTCAACGCGGCTCAACAACAACCCACGATTGCGGCGAATTTTGTAGATGCAACTGCCGACCCCTTGATCAACACGGTTATCGAAGTTCAAGCTACGACGGACGGAGGTGATGCGGCAATCGGTATGGCTTCCATGCAGAAGGACTTGTCCGTCGCTGAAGCGGGGCAACCCGCCCAAGCGGAAAAAGACGGTGTAATTGATAAGTTAAACGACTTCATCTTCAAAAGGAATTTGGTTCAGGGTTACGATAATGAGAAAAAGCGCATGATCACGATGGGCTTTGCTTTTGAGAAATGCGAAAATCCCGCCTTTGGTTCAGACTTCATCCTAAAGCGCGAATTGCTTTTTAAAAGAGCCATTCTGATGGCCAAGACTGAGCTGATCAAATCCATCGTGTCCCGAATGTCGGCCGAAGACCAGTTGGATGTTCCAGGCTCACCAATCGCAGATAAACTGAATGCAAGAAAAGAGGCATTTCAGACCAAGATTGATGCCGCCGAAATGCAAGTACAACTCCTTCTTCAAGAGATGGGTGATGCAGAAACCGCGGCCATGAGGGGAACTACATTTGCAGATAGGTCGGGAGCCTTCATGGATGCCGCCATCAAGAAACTCGACGCAGGGTACGACCCTAGCAAATTTGACGCTGAGAAGAAAGCCAGATATGCGGAAGCCAAGGAATATTATCAAAAGGCGCTTAAGGAGAAACAAGCAGTTGTTGCCGAAGCTCAAGCGTTGAAAGGTCAGATCGAGTCAACGATGTCATCCACTGTTAGTGTTGCCGCTGCTATGCCCGTAATGGGTGGCAACGTGCTGTATGGCTACGAATATTACAGTAGGTCCGAGAAGAACTATGGCGTCGGGGTAGTTTACGGCTGGAGTAAGAAAAGCGAAGAAGCAGCGAGGGCTTGCCTGATGGGAGCCAAAGTTGTCGTAAAACCACGTGCCGGAGCAAAGCCGATCCGGGATTGGATTCAAACGCAGGATTTGGCTACCATGGTTGGACCAAGGTCTTACATTGACCACGAAGGAAAAAGATGGACGATCGGGATATCGGCCCGCGAACTGCCGTCCAATCCCTCCCTCATGAACAGAGCCATAGCAAGTGCAAGTATGTTTGCCCGCCAAATGACAGCTTACGCATTGCTTGCCGACGTGGAATCAACTGAACAAGCCAAGGCTGCCATGCAGACTAAGTACACTGGCCAAGGCTCCACCGAAAGTGCTGCTTATGAAAGTTTGTCGCAAAAGATGAGCCAATCTTTCAAAGACAGAACCGTCAAAGGTCTATCGCCTCTAGTGCAAAAGACCGTGGTCCATCCCATCTCCGGAAGAAAAATGTTCGTTGTCGCAATGCGCATTGATCCGTACCTTGCGGAACAAGCGATGAAGATCAAAGCAAATAGTGTAACGTTGTCCAACCAAGCTCGTGCTCAATCAGCCAAAGATGCAGCCTTGAACAAGCAGCTGAACACTGGAATCGTTCCTCCGGGGCTCAGACCGCAACCCGCACCGGGGAGAGGTCCGAGACCTCCTGTACCTGGGGTACCCGGTCGCACACCAGGTACGGTACGCGAAGGTGGATTCGGTCAACAACCGTCTCAAGGCGATTTGGACGATTTCTGATCTTCCTTTCGTTTTTGCATATGCACAGCATTGGATTGCATTGCTTTTCATTAGCTCATTTATTTTTGTTTTGCATTTCTTCTGCCCTTGTGGCGGATGAAAATTCGAGCAGTGCTTCGGTTGAGAACACCTCACCCGAAGCACTGCACGATCTTTACAAGAAAAAGTACGCTAAGGAAAAGGAGGGATTTTACCGTGATGGTAAATTTTTGATCGTAATTTCGACGACCAAGGTCACCAAGCCACATACGAACCTGTCGATCAATCGGGCAAAGGCTAGTTCCATGCTCGAATCCGCCCGATTCCTCAAGGAATACATCATAGAAACCTATGATCCCAAATTCAAGGACCTTCCCAAAGATTCAGTGTTGGCGAAGTATCCGGAATTCAAATCTCTCATACGGAAAAAACTACCCGGATTGCTGGAAATACCCCTCGACATCAAAACGAAGGGTGTCCAGTTGGAAAACTATTTTTCCGGTGAAGATCTGAGGTATGTTTACGGTTATGTTGAAAAAGACATCAGCGTAAAAGTTCTTCCTTTCTTCGACTGGCCGACAAATGCGACCTTGATAAATAACAGTCGCAAATGGTTTGGCTCGCTGGGTAGTTCAAAAACTTCGAAACTTGAGCAAAGACAAGTTGCTCTCGAAATGGGTTCCTTCATTGAGATTTTGATTTCTTGCCTTGATGAATTGAGCGGGAAGTACGATTTGTCCAGCGATTGGCATTTGCGCATAAGCGATTCCAATTCCATATACGAAAGATTCGCGAAAGTGCAGGAGTCTACCGGCAAAGGCAAAAGAAGCGTCGATAATTTTCATCAAGTCTTCAACCTGCTTCCTTTTTATCCTGCCTCCAATCAGAAACTTATTGAACTGCTTAAAAGCGCAGGGTTGACGAACCATGCGTTTGCAGTTCAAATTCTTGCTTCCAAAAATTCAGCTGAATTAATGGAAGACCTCTCGGCACAAAAAGAAAAATCTTCAAATCCCCAAGGGAACAACTCGACGAATGACTTAAGCCAGGAATTGTACCAATTGATTTCCCTGAATTCTCAAGTAAGCCTGCCCTCATTTCTCGAATTTCACTTTTTTGCCAATAGTTTTCGCAAGTGCGGTTTGGAAGTGATTTCCAAGGTTCACTCTGAAAAAGAAACGCAAGAATATGGCGATTCGCTCAATTTGTTCAAAAAGGGCGGCGACCTAAGCGAAATACAAAACCTCGTTATTTCTTCCATTAAGAAAAGTCCGGGGCACCCAGAATCATGGAGTTTGCTCGGAAGAACCTTAGCCTTGCAAGGTTACGACTCAATGGCAGTACCATGTTACCATCAGGCGCTTTTCTTGGGAGCCGGATCCATTGCCAGAGCGAATCTTTGCAATGCTTATCAGAAATTGGGATTAAACCAGCTTGCCAAGGGAATGGCATTTTCCACACTTCTTCAAAAAGACTGTGGAGAATGGGAGACTGAGGTTGCATGCAAAGTCCTGGGCATATCACCGTAAGGGTGCCTTTTCTCGTGCTCAAACGGTGGGGAACCGAAAATCACCTGTCTACTCCTCTCGAACGAATAGTGTAAAGTGGTTTTCAACGGAAGGTAGCCCTGTGTTGTTCTGAGTCAAGTTGCTTGGGTAGGTCGTGTTTGTTCGAACTTCTCTGTCGTTCTCATCCAAAGCCACACTTTGGGTTCTTGTCAGTGAGTCGCCCTCGTATTGATCCACTGTCAGGAACAAGGTCTTTACGCCGATTTTGTGCTCCGTACTTTTTTGGTAATTGCCCGGGACCTCGGTCTTCTCGGTCAGCATCCTGATGGATTCTCCATTGGAAAAAGACACTTCATGCACTACCTGAAGATTCTCGTCATTGCTTTGGAAACTGTGGGTGGCCTTGCTTTGGGAATGGATTGATTTTACGAGCCTCCCGTTGCGGTATTTCTGGGACCAGGCGTGGTCTTTCCCGTGCCACAGTAGCTTACCTTCCCCTCTGGAGACCGAAAGGTCGGCACCATCGGTCCGTTGGCTTGTTGCGTTGCGGATAAGGGAGTTCTGAAAGCTAGCCTCGGTGATTACGTTTCCATCTTCGCCGAATTGCCTGACAAGCTCGACCTTATGGGCAAAAGACGAAAAGGGATCGCCTAGAATCAACAAAGAAAGGTTGCTAGCCCAGACGGACATGGCATCTTCCTCAAGGCCAATGGATTGAGTCATTTCAAAGAACAAAACCGAATGCAACTTTCCATCAATGGAAGCTTGAGCCTTTCGCAGTATTCCTTGAGCGAAATCACATTCTATGGACAGCCTTTCGTCACCTTGAATTTCGTATTTCCCGTCCAATAGCTCCGATCCAGTGCTTTCGTAGTATCTGAAGTGTTTGAACTTGAAATCGTTAAGGAGCTTTTGGGGCTGATCGTAGAAGACAAAAGAAGAGATGAGAAAACCAAGGCAAGTCATCACAACCAAAAATGGAAAGAAACCTATTTTGCCTTTCTTTCGTTTTGGCTTCGCTCTTTTGACGGATGACTTCGAAATTGTTTCGCGGGAAAACAAATTTGCCAATTGACGCCCGTCTGAGGGACGATCTCTGTAATCCGGAGAAGTTGACTCCACGATTATCTTGTTGTAGCGGGCAAACTTATTTGTCTCCGACTTGTCAGAAAAGATCTTAGTGGGCAATTCGGGGAACGCTTGAATGTTTTTGCCGGTCAGCAACTCGTAAAGGGTCTTACCCAGGGCATAAACATCCGCCGCAGGCATACCTGGGCCTTCTGGTGGGATGTACCCTGCGGTTCCAATGAATGTAGAAGCCTCAACTCCTTTTGTGA
>ENA-UOXV01008345-UOXV01008345.1-marine-metagenome-genome-assembly--contig:-NODE-8345-length-10210-cov-161.707041_pt1 | contig 10210 bp, 9 predicted proteins | sample MGYA00238165_ERZ766961 | MGnify/ENA primary metagenome ERZ766961 (study PRJEB28924, sample SAMN03173240) | marine metagenome | biome: Marine; feature: Water; material: Subsurface seawater | place: North... | reverse complement strand
TGGTGGGCCCAGAAGGACTCGAACCTTCGACCAATGGATTATGAGTCCAGTGCTCTAACCAACTGAGCTATAGGCCCGCGAGACAAGATTCTACAGCCTTTCCAATTTGTTGGCGACGGGTTTGACGGCGTTTCAATAAATCTCTACAGTCGGCGTTGAAACTCAATCTCAAAAGATGGGTATTCAATGAGCGCGCAGACGCATGCAGCATCTGGCGAAACGATTAACGAATTTTAAGGACTTGATCCCAATTGGACAGGTACCTGTTTGGCTTGAAAGAGCCCCTGCCTGTCGATTGGCGCATTCTACCTTTGATTGGAGAATAGCTATGCAATCGATCACTCGCTTTCAAGCAATGAAAGCGGCTCAACAGAAAATATCGATGGTCACTTGTTATGATTTTTGGTCAGCCCAGCTGGTTGCAGAATCTGCCGTTGACAGCATTTTGGTGGGTGACTCTTTAGCCGTTGTGATGCATGGATTCCCGTCGACAGTGCACGCAACGCTTGATCTGATGCTGCCTCATGTTGCAGCGGTTGCTCGAGGTGCCGGCGATAAGATCATTATTGCGGATATGCCGTTTATGACGGCCAGCAGTGATTTGTCATCTGGCGTTGCCGCCGCGACGGCGCTGATTCAAGCGGGCGCCCATGCGGTAAAAATAGAAGGTGCGAAACACCAACGAACATTGATTGCCCATCTGGTTGAAGCGGGGTTGCCGGTTGTGGGTCATTTGGGGTTGACCCCCCAGGCCGTTTTGCAGTTGGGCGGGCACCGGGTACAAGCAAAAACGGAAGCCACCGCGAAGGTCTTATGCCAGGAAGCCGAGCAGCTTGAACGGGCTGGTATTGCTGCTTTGGTTTTGGAATGTGTGCCGGCGAAGGTGGCAAGGCTCATTGCCCAGTCCCTCGACTGCCCAGTGATTGGCATCGGCGCCGGAGTTCAGGTCGATGGACAAGTATTGGTCCTCCAAGACTTGTTAGGGGCCAACCGGGGATTTCATCCTAAGTTCTTGCGACAGTACGCAGATCTGGCAGGGGATATGCTTGGCGCGCTAAATCATTTTCATGAAGATGTTATCCAGGGCGCTTTCCCGGCGCGCTGTGAAAGCTACGCATGAAAATCATCCGCACAACCGAGGATTTGCAAGCTTATCGAAAAACGCTTGCCAACTCTGTTGGCTTTGTCCCCACAATGGGCGCGCTGCATGCCGGCCACTGCGCCCTGATTGAGGCCGCAAAGACCCGGCACCAACACGTCGTGGTGTCAATTTTCGTGAATCCGATGCAGTTTAATGAGGCGAAAGACCTTGAATGCTACCCGCGGATGGAGGCAGAAGATCAGCGATTGCTGGAAACCCTTGGTGTCTCGGCCCTGTTTCTCCCGCCGGTCACGGCTTTGTATCCCGAGGGCGATCATTACGCCGTGGATGAATTGCTATTGAGTCAGGATCGTTGTGGCGCCGCCCGCCCTGGGCACTTTCGAGGTGTGCTAACCGTTGTGCTAAAACTGCTCAATCTAGTACAAGCCGATGCCGCCTATTTTGGGGAAAAAGACTATCAACAGTTCGAGTTGATTCAAGGTATGGCGTTGGCGCTGTTTTTAAAAACTCGGATTGAATCTGTGCCGACGGTACGAGAGGCCGACGGTCTTGCGATGAGTTCGCGCAATCGGCGATTGACCAAGACCCAGCGCAGGTTGGCTGCAAAATTGTATCCGTGTTTGCTGGATTCAGAATCCGATGACGCCGCGCGCGCGGCGTTGGGTTTAGCTGGATTCTCAGTGGATTATGTAACGAGCGCAAAGGGCCGGCGTTTTGGCGCCGTTCGGGTTGGCGCCGCACCAGATGAAATTCGATTAATTGATAATGTGAGGATCAAATCATGATCTTATGTCTTGATGTGGGTAACACGCAGGTCTACGGCGGTGTTTTTGATGAGGGTAAGCTCATTACCCAATTTAGAAGGACGTCCCAACTGCAAAGCAGTTCGGACGAGCTGGGCGTGTTTTTCCGAAGTGTGTTGCGAGAAAATGGTGTTGACCCATCAACCATTCGTGAAATCGTCATTTGTTGTGTGGTCCCGGATCTTTTGTATTCCCTCCGCGCCTGCGCGCAAAAATATTTTGAAATTGAACCGCTTGTGTTGCGGCCTGGGGTCAAAACCGGGCTGAAGATCGCGTATCGGGATCCGAAAGAGGTGGGTGCGGATCGGATTGCAGATGCGATTGGGGCCATAAAATTGTTTCCCGATCGCCACCTGATTGTTGCAGACTTTGGTACAGCAACAACCGTTTGCGCAATTCGGTCGGATCGAACCTTCCTTGGCGGGAATATCTTGCCGGGTGTGCGGTTGTCGATGGAAGCGCTTGAGATGAGGACGGCTCAGTTGCCCTCAGTTGAAATTAAGCCCGTTAAGAACGCCATTGGCACGACAACCATTGAGAGTATTCAGACGGGCTTGTTTTGGTCGAACGTCGGCATGATTAAGGAACTGGTGAGTCGAATCACAGCACAGGAGTTTTCGGATGAGGCGCCGCTGGTGGTCGGTACCGGTGGTTTTGTACATCTGTTCGACAGCGAACAAATTTTTGACCACGTTGTTACCGACCTCATTCTAACTGGGTTACTGGAAGTGCTTCGGCTAAACCGCTGACGCGTGGGCATGAATTTGATCATTGGCGAAGCGCGGTTTTCAGGGGTTCAGGCACCAAGCGGCTGCTCTGACTCTGCTATGATATGGTGAAACAAAAATAGGTCCCAGCCGAATGTTATTACGAAATGTCACACTGTGGGATGGTTGTGGGTCAGACTATTCGAGCGACTATGATGCTGTACGGATCTTGCCCGATGGCACCTTGCAGTGCACAACCTCAGACGATCGCATCAATGACGAGCCGTCAAAGGATCTCGCTGGCGCTTATGTGATCCCCGGCCTGATTGATGCCCATATCCACCTGTGTCTGGATCCTGAGGAACCCGATCCTTTTGCGCACGGCAAAGTTCCCGAAGCGATTCAACTAAAGGCGATGGCCCTGCGCGCGAAAAAAATGGTTGAAGCTGGGATTACCGCCGCGAGAGACCTAGGGGGCGGTCAATGGCTCGAGCTGAAGATTCGGGATGCGATCCTCGCGGGCGAGATACCTGGTCCACGATTGATCTGCGCGGGTCAACCCATAACGTCCCCGGGCGGGCATTGCCATTTTTGGGGCGGAGAAGCTGAGGATACAGCGGCTGCAATGGCGGTGATTGCGCGGCAAGCCGAAGCGGGTGTTGATTTAATTAAAGTCATGGCAACCGGCGGCAACATTACGCCGGGTAGCAAACCGATGGACGCGCAATTTGATGGTGCTGTGATGCAATCTATCGTGAGCGAGGCCAATCGGTTGGGGTACTCGGTTGCAGCGCATTGTCATGGAACCGATGGCATCCGGCATGCCGCACATGCGGGCGTCACGACCATCGAGCATTGTTCTTGGGTTGGGCCCAACGGTTGGGGTAAGCACTTTGACCTCGATTTGGCCAAGGACATTGCTAGGGCGGGTATTTGGATCTCTCCGACGGTGAACGCGGGTTGGGGTCGCCATCTGACCAATGAGAATTATATGGCGGCAATGAACACGCGATACCAAACAATGAAGGCGAGTGGCTGCCAGTTTATCGCGTCCACCGATGCGGGCATCCCAAACGTTTTTCATGAGGATTTGCCTAAAGCGCTGGCGGTCTACCAAGCGGTGGCGGCATTCTCGATCGTTGAGACCTTACGAAGTGCGACCAGTGATTGCGCGCTGGCCTTGGGCCTTGAAAGCGTGACGGGTCGGGTGAAGGATGGTCTGTCGGCTGACCTAATGATTTTGCCAGAATCGCCCTTGAGTGATCTTCGGGCACTGCAAAAACCGCTGGAGATTTATGCCCGGGGAACAGCGGTACTGTCGTCCTAGCGCGAAAGGCTCATGCTGGCTGTGAATTCAATTTAACCCTAAGTCCAATTGATATGGTGGACCTCAACAAGCGGCGTATCCTGAAACTTCTACTGGGCACCGGGGCGGTTGCTTCAGGGTTATATGGTCTGTTCGTGTTTCAAAATAGTGCCGAGCTGCGTCAGCTTCGCAGCACCATGCCAAGGGCGCAGGGTGAGCACAATCCAGCGGATCGGCTTGACCTCGGCGCGCAAGCGCCCCTTTTTCCGGATCAGGCGGAGTTCTTAAGATCCTTTGGGTTTTCTCAGCAGCAAGTCGATCAGATGCTGCTCAATGCCCGGAAAATGCAGTCTCCAGATCGCGTTTCGGCTGATGACGTTTATCTCAGCCCGGACCAGCGCGCAGTCATGCCGACCACCCTTGCCAGGCTGAACCGGGTTCAGCGTCATTTCGGGCATGGCTATTTCAATATTTTAGGGTTTAATCAGTTGCTTAAATCTGCCGCCGCAACGACTGGGATTGAACGGTTTACTGTTGAAGAAATGGGGCTCTTGCAATGGTTGTTTTATCAAGACGCCGCGAGCTATGGGTTCATGGGGCAGCGGGTCGTTAACGACTTGTTGGTAGACTTGCGCCCCAGGTTATTGCACTACGACGCGCAGTCGGGTCAGTATTTGTACAAGCGCCGGGCGAAGCCGTTATTTGACCGTATGCGCGCGGATATTGGGGCGGATCTAATCTTAACCTCTGGCGTACGCGGGATCCCCAAGCAGTGCGCATTGTTTCTGACGAAGCTTATCGCGTGTGATGGCAATGTTTCGATGGCCTCGCGGAGTTTAGCGCCGCCAGGCTACTCCTTTCATTTCTCGGGTGATTTTGACGTCGGGTCCTCCCAATTGGCGGGCGAAAATTTCTCGCGGGCCTTCGCGCGTTCTGAGGTCTATCGCAAAATGCAGAGACTGCCCTATATTACTTTGCGCTATCCAGATCAAAACCAAGCCGGGGTTCGGTTTGAACCGTGGCATGTTAAAGTGGCCGGGTAGGGGGCGATAACCTTGCCGCGTGGAATGGAACTCGCAAAAAGCGGGGGCGCTGAGACAGCTAACCCGGTTTGTGAGACCCTCTTAGCAAGGCCGCTTTGAGACGATAGTTTAAGTCAGCAGCTTTAGTCCGTAAGGGTTAGGGCGCCAGTTTTAGGGAAAGGGATCTATTGATGAAGACGAGTACAAAAGTCATTTTAGTGTTTGTGATTTGCCAGATTTTAATTTTGGTCGGCAGCCCGTTTGGCTATCGATCCGGTCTGTTCGATTTGATGACCGCCTTAGGCGGCTTTGCCATTGCTTTTGCTGGGGGCGCTTTGTGTTTACTCGCCATTATTGGCTTGGTGATTGCGGGCTTGGTCCGAAAACAGCCGCTCGATAGAGGCGCGCTGATCGTGGCGACGGTGCTGGCCTTGGTGCCGGTTGGTTTTGTTCTGCCACAGTTGCAAAAAGCCAATAGCGTGCCGCCCATTCACGATATCACAACGAATCCGATGGACCCGCCCGTGTTTTTTGAAATCAAAAAACGCCGGGTTCATGCCCTTAATGACTTGGTCTACGGCGACGCAGAGCGGTCCGCGGAAGATATGGAAGCACTGCAGGACGAATTTTATCCGGATCTTGAAACCCTGCTGACCCCGCTAACCGTTGCCGAAAGCTTAGCGCAATCCGAAGCCGTGCTTCGGCAGATGGGTTTAGAGATTATTAATGTGGACCCGGCTCTCGGCGTGGTCGAGGCGACTGATACGACGCAATGGTTCCAGTTTAAAGATGACCTGATTGTTCGGATTCGGTCTGAAAGCGGCCAAACGCTGATTGATCTGCGGTCGGTATCCAGAGTGGGGCAAAGTGACTTGGGCGTGAATGCAGAGCGCATTCGACGGTTTGTTCAAGGCTTTCAAAGTCCGTCGTCATAGTCCGCCGTGATGGTGCGTTGTGATAGCGCATCGTGATAGCACATCAACTTGACCCAAGCCGCTGCGACGAATCGCCCAATTGGGTCAATGTGCTTGGGCTTAAGCGTGCGCGATGAGACGAGCCCGCTAAGGCTCTGATAGCTTTTGTCGGATAAGATCATTGACCTGTTTGGGGTTGGCTTTGCCCTTCGTTGCCTGCATTACTTTGCCAACGAAAAACCCCAGCAGCTTATCTTTACCAGCTCGAAGGTCTGCGGCTTGCTTCGGATTCTCGGCGATCAGAGCATCAATTAAGGGTTCGATGGCACTCGCATCCGACACTTGCTCAAGCTGATTTTTCTGGACGTAATCGCCGGCCGATTCGGTTTGCTTCGACCACAGCGCGGCAAAAACTGCTTTTGCAATCTTGCCTGAGATGACGCCTTGATCGATGAGTTGGATCATCTCGCCAAGATGTTTAGGGCTGATAGGGCAGGCTGTAATGCCGAGTTCATGCTCGTTGAGCTTTGATAAAAGATCGCCCCGGACCCAATTCGCTGCGGATTTGGCATTGCCGCTGAAGGTTAAGACCTCATCAAAGTAATCACCGAGCCTTCGATCTTGCGACAATAATGCGGCATCTGACGCGCTGAGTTCATGGGCAGTTTGATAGCGCTGGGCTCTCTTACCGGGTAGCTCAGGCAACTGAGCTTGAATTTCTTCGATGAATTCAGCGGTTAACATCACCGGTAGCAAGTCGGGTTCGGGGAAGTAGCGATAGTCTGTCGCGGTTTCCTTGCTGCGCATCGATCGGGTTTCATGCCGGTCGGGATCGAATAATCGAGTATCTTGAATGAGGGTGCCGCCCGCTTCGAGAACGCTGATTTGGCGTTCGGTTTCGAAATGAATGGCTTGTTCTAAAAACCGGAAGGAGTTGAGGTTTTTAATCTCAGAACGGGTTCCGAGGGCTTCGGCATCTTGGCGGCGAACTGAAATGTTTGCGTCGAAGCGGAGTGAACCTTCGGCCATATTACCATCGCAAACTTCAAGGTAGGTCAGCAGTTGGTGGATGGCTTTCGCGTACGCGACCGCTTCCTCCGCATTTTTGATGTCAGGCTCGGAGACAATTTCGAGCAAAGGCGTGCCGGCACGGTTCAGATCAATGCCGGTGTAGCCTGGTTTGAAATCATGAATAGACTTGCCGGCATCCTCTTCAAGGTGGGCGCGAGTGACGCGAATGATTTTTTCTGTGCCATTTGATGTTTGGATCGTGATTTCACCGCCCAAGACGATCGGGTGGTCCATCTGGGTGATTTGATAGCCCTTGGGTAAATCGGGATAAAAATAATTTTTTCGATCAAATCGTGATTCTTGATTAATCATGGCGCCAATACTGAGCCCAAATTGAACGGCTTTTTTGAAGACTTCGGCATTGACGCTCGGCAGAACACCCGGCATGCCAAGATCGATTGCGCAGGCTTGGCTGTTGGGGGATTGGCCAAATAGCGTACTCGCGCCGGAGAAAATTTTTGATTGGGTGTTGAGTTGGGCATGAATCTCAAGTCCAATATCGATCTGCCAACCTGCAGGAATCGTCACAGAGCCTCCGGTGGCGTTAACGTATGCCAGTGTGTGGCTTGTTGAAATTGATGCGCCGCCTGCAAAAGGGGTCCTTCCTGCAGATAATTACCAATAAGTTGCAAGCCAACCGGCAACCCATTGGCGAGTCCCGCCGGGATACTCATTGCGGGGACGCCCGCCAAGCTCGCCGAAATGGTAAAAATGTCTTGCAGGTACATCTCAACCGGATTGCCTGCTTTTTCGCCGAGTGGGAAAGCGGGAGTTGGCGCTGTTGGGCCGGCGATCACATCGACGTGTTCAAAGGCTTTGACAAAGTCTTCTTTGATCAGTCGACGGATTTTTTGAGCGCGATGATAAAAGGCATCAAAGTAGCCGGCGCTGAGCGCAAAAGTGCCGACCAGGATGCGTTTTTTAACTTCCTCGCCAAATCCCTCACCGCGCGAGCGCTGATACAAATCCTGAAGGTTCTCGGGATCAAGGCAGCGATGGCCGTAACGAATGCCGTCAAACCGAGCGAGGTTCGCCGAGCATTCAGCGGGTGCAATCACGTAATAAGCACTAACACTATAAGGTGTATGGGGCAGGGAGATATCGACGAGGGTTGCGCCCAGGGATTCATAGACTGCAAGGGCCTGCCGGATACTGCTTTCAACTAAAGGGTCCAGGCCGTCTGTAAAGAATTCCCGGCAGACGCCAATCCTTAAGCCCTTGATGTTGTTGCTCAGGCCTTCTGAGAACCTTGGTACAGGCTCATTGAGCGAGGTCGAATCCCGCGGATCATGACCCGCCATGTGTTCCAGTAGAATCGCGGCATCCTGCGCGGTGCGCGTCATCGGACCGGCTTGATCGAGGCTGGAGGCAAAGGCAATCATGCCCCATCGAGAGATCCGGCCGTAGGTTGGCTTGAGCCCTGTGAGACCGCACATTGCCGCCGGCTGACGAATTGAGCCACCCGTATCGGTGCCTGTACTGGCCGCGCAAAGCCCTGCTGCAACGGCGGCCGCTGATCCGCCCGATGATCCGCCGGGAATCAATTGAGGATCCCAAGGGTTGTGGACGGCGCCAAAATAGCTGTTTTCGTTAGACGAGCCCATCGCAAACTCGTCCATATTGGTCTTGCCGAGCGTGATCGCGCCGGCGTCTGCCAGTTTTTCTGAGCAAGTTGCGGTATAGGGCGCGATGAAATCGCTCAGCATCTTCGAGCCGGCGGTAGTCCTTTGGCCCTGTAAGCAAAAAATGTCTTTTTGCGCGATCGCAATGCCAGTGAGGGGACGCGCGTCGCCTCTGGCCAGGCACTCATCGGCGCGGCGAGCGGCATCAAGGGCGGCCTCTGCCTGAATGGAGATAAAACTGTTCAGCGCTGGGTCTAGGGCTTCAATCCGAGTGAGATAGTGTTGCGTTAACTCGGTTGCTGAAATATCCCGGTCGCGAAGGGCCTTTTGTAAATCGGCAAGGGTTGCGAAGTTTAAGTTCACTCGATCACCTTCGGGACAAAATAAAGGCCTGCCTCATAGAGTGGCGCGTTTTGACTCAAGGTACTTGGGTCGATGGTTTCTGTTACCGAGTCGGCTCTTAATGTTTGGTGGCGTTCAAGCGGGTGGGCAAGGGGCCGGACGTTTGAAACATCGAGAGATTGCATTTGTCCAACCAGGGCAAGGACCTCATTCAGTGCATCCAAGGTTGCCTTTGATTTATCTGGCTCAAAAGGCAGGGCAGCAAGGGTCGATAGCTCGACAAGCGTTGTTTCATTCACAAGGTCGTTCACAATAGGCTTTCTATCAGAATAGGCGCAAATGCTAAATGGTTACCAAGCAGAGTGCAATTCGCGCAGCAGGCGATCCTCGAATTGGATCGAGGAATAATGAAAGAAAGATGTAAAAAATTGTTGAAGAACAGTGTGTTAGTTATATTTAATCTTGTCTCTTTGGATTCTGCAGTGGTAAAGTATCGAGCGCATCGGCGCGCTTTAAAGTTGTGATAAAACGGTCTAAAACGGGTTCGCCAAGGCGGCTTTTGAATACGCAGTGAAATCGGTTTAGGGCATTCGGTTGAACGGGCGGTGCGCGATGAAATGTTGTCCTAGGAATGACTCAGTGCCTGCGGGCAATGGATGCAAGGGATGTATCTGTTTGTTCTGGCAGTTAATTTTGACGTAGAAAGTGGGCGGCTAAGCAATGTTCAAGAAAATTCGAGGTCTATTTTCTAACGACCTGTCCATCGATCTGGGGACGGCGAACACGCTTATTTACGTTCGTGAGCGTGGCATTGTCTTAAACGAGCCATCCGTCGTTGCGATTCGCCAACATAATAACCAAAAGTCCGTCGCAGCCGTTGGAATCGATGCCAAGCGTATGCTCGGACGAACGCCGGGTAATATCACCGCGATCCGACCTTTGAAGGATGGTGTGATTGCGGACTTTCAGGTAACGGAAAAAATGCTTCAGCATTTTATCAAGAAGGTCCATGAAAACAGTTTTATTCGACCCAGTCCTCGGGTTTTAGTGTGTGTGCCTTGCCAGGCGACCGAAGTTGAACGGCGCGCGATTCGCGAGTCGGTTATTAGTGCCGGCGCTCGGGATGTCCGATTAATTGAAGAGCCGATGGCTGCGGCCATTGGTGCCGGACTGCCCGTGCACGAGGCTGTGGGCACGATGGTTGTGGATATCGGTGGTGGCACCACTGAGATTGCCGTCATCTCGCTCAATGGTGTTGTGTATTCCCAGTCTGTACGGGTTGGGGGCGACCGCTTTGATGACGCCATCACAGCCTACGTTC
>ENA-UOXV01008344-UOXV01008344.1-marine-metagenome-genome-assembly--contig:-NODE-8344-length-10214-cov-5.244709_pt1 | contig 10214 bp, 8 predicted proteins | sample MGYA00238165_ERZ766961 | MGnify/ENA primary metagenome ERZ766961 (study PRJEB28924, sample SAMN03173240) | marine metagenome | biome: Marine; feature: Water; material: Subsurface seawater | place: North... | reverse complement strand
AAATATGTTGAGCTGAGTCACAAGGTTAATACCGGAGTTAGGATTTTTTCGCCCACTGTTGAGGAAGTAGTAGATGCCTATTTAGATCACAGGGAACTTGATGTTCAGAACGGCGTGATTGTTAAAGAACGGCATAGCACTATTCGAACTCAGCTTAAGCATGCAACGAACATGCTGGGTAAAACGACGAAATTCAGTACTCTTACCAAAAAGAGTCTACAAGATTACCGGAAGCAGCGATCATCGCTGGGTGCGCAGGATATAACTATACGAAACGAACAATCTTCGATTAACGCAATGTGTAAATATGCCTATGAAGAAAAATTGATTGATATTCCGAAGTTCGAATTTCCACAGATCAAGATTAGAGGTGCGAGCAAAGACGCAATTCGTCGACAGACATTCACGGACGAAGAATACAATCGTCTTTGTAGAGCGGCGAGAAGTTATGCGGCGAAGAAAAACACCGAAGACGAAGACGAGAGATTTGAAAAGGAGTTGGTTCGACACTTTATATTGGTCGGTGCAAATTCCATGCTACGTGTTGGTGAATTGATACAGCTGAAATGGGGTTGTGTGAAAACCTATGACAAGAGGCTGAGGAAAGACGATGAGGAAAGCCTTCGGTTGGCAGAGATCACAGTAAAGGCCGAAACATCGAAAGTTAGAAATGAACGTATATGTAGCGCACGAGGTGGTGAATATTTTGATCGATTAAAAAAGCTCAGTAACCACACAGGCGACGATGATTTCGTATTCACACATCACACCGGAAACCTGATCTCTGAGAGAGTTAGAAATCGACATTTTGGGGAGTTGATGGAGTTAGCGGAGATTGATGATTGGAAGAAGAGAAAAATTCACTATTCAAGTCTGCGTCACTATGGGATTACAAAGCGGGTGCAGGCAGGCGTAAATATCCTCAAGCTGGCGCAGAATTGTGGTACTAGCCCCAAGCACATCCAGGACACCTACTATCACGCTAGTCTTAGAGATATGGAAGAGACTGCACTGTTACCCTATGAATCAGGTGATGACGGCTATTTATTTGACTAGTCCTTGATGCATATCTTTTTCATATCTTCAAAGTGTCTATCGTCCTCCTCTTTTATCAGCAACAGTACATCTTGGAGAAATTCCTGTGTTTCTGCTAGAAACGAAAAATCATCTTTTGCTTCAGTCGCAATAATATCTGCATGAGAAAAGTGATGTGCGAAGCGGAGGATTCTCTGACGTTTTGTTTTGTCAAAACCAGGCAAAATCTTCGTCGATAAGCTACCGGTGCTAGGGTTTCTAAAGGAATAAAATGCTTCTAAAAGGCGCCTCGCAACGTTTGGCATTAAGAACAACTCATTGAGAGATTTGTTTCCGTCAGCATGTTCCAAAACCAGCGAAAACAGATAGTGATATTCGGAAACATGATTCGAAATCAGTTCGTTTAGGGGTTCTATTGCGGAACGTCGCATTTCGTCATTGGAGGAGGTGTTAAGCATGAAATATTCCGCACAGCTTTTATCTTTCCGTTTTTTTAGCTCCATCCAAGTTCTTGTTTGATTGAAAAACTGAAAGTTGTGGGTTAACACAAATAGCTGCTCCGCCTGCTCAGTTCGTTCAATCATGAAGCTGAACGCACTAAAAAGAGAATTAGAATCCAGGCTGGATATGGGATCATCTATGACAACTATCGAGCTCGTTATGTCGAAGGACGAGTCCTGGAGCGTTTTTAAAAAGTGAACAAAGGCAATGGCTGTCTTTTCCCCTTCGCTTAAATCTTTCGCTTTGTGTTCCCCTCTTCGAATTTCATACCCTTCCTCTTTGGGAAGAAAAGATAGTTCGTTTCTTCCCAAAAATGCAGCAACCTCAGCTGTTAACTCGTGAGCTGGTTGGGCGTATTCGGCTACCTGCCTTTGTTGAACTGCTAGTTCGTTAGCGAGACTAGTGTGCTGTTTGTTAAGTTCTGCGATGCTTTCTCTTGAGTTGTTTATGGATTCGTTCAGTTGGCGGATTTCTGTGGTAGCTATAGAAGCGATATGAGATTCGATATCTGCTCGTGCAGAGACTTTCCGTGAATCAAGGTTTTCAGCAGCTTCGTTGTGTTGTGAAATTATCGAACAAATCTTGTCGAAAACTTCCGTTAATAAATGAACGTTTGAATGTATTTCTTTGTGGAGAGCAGCATTGTGTTCTTGTTCGATAAATGGATTATCCCTTTTCTTTTCTATTTCTTGTGCTGCATCGGATAGTTTTGCTTTGAGGAATTCTGTGATTCTCAAAAACTCATCAGATTTGTGGCGATAGTTAGTTTGCAACTCTGAAATGAATCTGTCGGATTCTAGTAGGTTGAAACTTTCGAGCCGCTCCGAGGTGTTAGTGATTTGAGATTGCAGTGACGCTAGTTTCTGCTGAAAATTGATGAAGTTGTCGTTGAAGTGATTGTTGAGCTGTTCTTTTCTATGTTCACTGAGTCTGTTGCCGCAGAATAAACAGTTCTCACGTTCGTCATGTAGTTCGATTCCAGCTTTAACCCAGTTTGAGGCTTTGGGCTCATTCTCTAGCTCATCGATGGTTTCTGACATTATGGTTGATGCTAGAGCCTGTTCGACTTCGGCGAGAACATGGGATAGGTTCAGATTTGGTGGAGAGGGTAAATCAATTTTCCGAATTTCGTTTACCTTCAACAGTTCTAATTTTTCTTTGAAAGATTCTCCTACAAGTTCAAAACTCTCTCCGGTATTAATTAGCTGACTAACCTTGCTCTCGAAGTCTCCCTTGTCGTAGTAGTTGTATTTTCCGCTTTCGGTGTGAAACAGCAGTTCCTTTATTCGCTTTGCTTGCTCTTGAAAAATTCTTGTTCGTTGATTTATTGCTTGAGTATTTTTTTGACGAGTTGCGGTAAGAGACTTGTTGACATCTTCTTGCTCTGCTGACAGGTGCTCAATCTGAGCTTGCGCCTGTGCGCTTTTCTCCCCAATGTAGAAAATTGGCTCCAACTCGTCCGATTCGTAGATGCTTTTTCTTACAAGCTCCGAGTTGAAAACCTTCACGCTTGGTAAACCGTTGTTTGGCTGTGTTAAATCAAAAGTTTGCCCATTGGCTCTTATCTTCACCGTGCCCTCGGATACAGGCGTCTTATGTTGGATGCTTTGGAATATCCGGGAGAGGGTTGTCTTACCTGTACCGTTCCAACCGTAGATGAGATTGTATCTTGTGAAGTTAAGTGGATTGTCCCACTTGAAATCACGGAATATTCGGTGGTTTGAAATTTCTTGAAATCGATGAATCTTCATTGCTCACAATCCTTGTTCGGAACAAATGAAGCACTTGGAACACTGCAGGCATCAGCAGAGAAGTGCGCCACGATCTTTGAGCTTATCTTGGCTGCAAACAAGGAGGATTTCCAGTGATGAGCGAGTCTGAATTTCAGATGCCTATCAAATCAACTGCGTTTTGGAGTTTGTCCGTGCTCACATCTATGTACTGTTGGGTTGTCGCCATGCTGCTGTGTCGGGCGAGTTCTTGAATGACTTTTGTGCTAACTCCCTTTTCACTTAAGTTTGTTATGAAGGTGCGCCGTCCACTGTGACTACTGGCATTTGAAATTCCTGCAGTCTCGTACAGAACGCGAAACAAATTCTGTATAGTCTGGCTGCTAAAGCCTTGACCTTTTTGGGACCGGATTAAAGGCAAGCTCAAATCAGCTGTGTTTGAATGACTTGAAACGTAATTCTCAATTTCCTTTCGTAGTTTTTGGCTAAAAATGATCGTTTGTGCTTGTGATCCCTTCGTTTGTGAGCTCGCAAGTCTAATTTCACCTTTGATCTCAGGTTTTCCATCTACTTTGTCAACCACATCTGAAACGCGCAGGGCAGCAATCTCACACGCTCTCAACCCTGCCAAGTAGCTCAGCAATACGACAACGCGATTCCGCTTGTCATGTTTTGTCGTGCTTACTACCCGCAACAACCTTTTTAGTTCTGACTGGTCTAGCACCTTGGCTTGCTTCATAAGCTAATTCCTCTTCGTAACATTCTTTTGCTGGTACATTGAGTTTGACGTTGGAGACCAGAAGCAGCGACTTAAGCTTTTCCTCTGTTAATCGCCATTTCTCGTCCATTTCCGCACCAAAATGTGTGTTTTTCTTATCGTTTATTCTGTTTCCTAATATTTTGAAAAACGATCAGAAAATTCATTTCTCGTAGGGTGTTGATATCAATACGATTTCAGCAGCAATGTTTGGTATTACTGAAAAGCACACATTTTGAATCTGCACTTGTGAAAGTAGAGAGCAAAAAAATCGTGCATTTCTGTTGGCTCTGATGCGTTCTCAGCGTACTTCACATGAATCTGCATTCCTTGTTGGCTAGAAACACTTAGCTGATCGAAAGCTTTCAACATTGTCTAGCAAACGGGGCTGTGTCCTAAGCCAGTTGATAAATAAGTTTGTAAGCACAGTGACGCGTGCTGATATTCCAAAGGACGCAAAAATGACAAATAGAACTAAAGAGTATGAAGCGCTGCGAACGTGGGAAGGTGAAGGTGACTATGACTTTATGCTGACCCTGCGTGTGCCTTGTTTCGAGAATGCAAAGAGATTGAGCTGTAACTGGAGCGGAAAAAGCGCTGGTAAACGTGCTTTCGATTCCTTGAGACTTGATAGCAGTATTTATGTAGGTGCGGATGGTAATGATCAAATACATAACCGGTCAGTGCAAAAGCTGATCGACGGTTGTGACAGATTTTTTGAGCAGATAGAAATCGATTACTTTGGCAAACATCGCCTAAAGTATTCAAAAAGAGCCAAGTATCGGTTGAAAAGAATTGCGGGCATTGAGTTTGAAGGTGGTGCGCATATGCACATACTTTGCAAATATCCTCCCGATGTTTCAGAAAATCAGAAACCAATATTTGACCTGGCGTTAGAGCTGAAGTGGCAAGAAGTCGCTGGGTATGGTTCTATCAATAAGCCGAACGACTACTTTTTTGACATGGTCAAAAAATACAATAACGGCATCTGCGGCTACTTGAGTAAAAAGGCTGGTGCTAAAATAGATACAGTTATACCTGAGCTATGTTTCACTCAAGTAACATAAATCTCCTGATCGGCTTGAACAGAAACAACATCTCTATAAAGGCATCTGAAGTTTCTCTGCGCAAGCTAATACAAGGCTGCGTGAAAGAACACAATGATAGCGTTGTAAAAGACTCAGGAAATCTAGACGACATTCAAAACTTAGATAAATAATTGAGTCGATACGCTCAGTAGCGACTGCAAGCTGTCAACTTGTACTAGTCAAATTACCTTTGGAAAAATTGCAGCGCCGGAAACGGCGCTGTTTCTCCATTAATCCGCCGTGATACCTATGCGTAGGATAAATAGTGAATACAACGCTTAGCATCATTTTGTTTGTAGCAGCCGTCTGGAATCAGCAGTGTGGAATGACAACGATGAACTTTGTGATAATTAGAAGATGCAGTAACTGTAGTCATTGTTGTGTCTGTTTCAAACACAATTCCAACCTAACTTAATCAACAAATTCTCCAGAATCTTCCGTTTTCAAAGCATTCAGGATATTCACAATAAATACTAAGGAGGTGAACTACATGAAACGAAATAATCCAAGCAACAGACTACATTCCAGAATCACAAACAAAGACAACACTAAACGAATAGCAAGACACAAACGAGAGATAGAAGCAGATGAAACGCGAATCACGAATACCAATGTCGCTCAGTCGGCAAATATGCTCGACATGGAAAACGAAGAGCTAAATCACTGGCTAGAGAGGGAAGTGAACCGGCTCAGTATCGGATTGAGAAAGACATAGAGTTATTCGAGTAACTTGCAGGGGCTGTGATGGATGAAGTAATTGAGATTTATGAAAGACTAAAGACGATGGACGCCAGTTTAAACATGCGGAAGTTTAGCTGTGAGTATTTGGGTATGAGCGAAACCTATCTTTTTTCGCGAAGATACTATGGAAAACCTGTAAGCGAGAAGGCAAAACTGAAGCTGTATAAGCAGCTGAGGAGTACTGCCCAGCTCTGGTTGGGGGTGTATGAAGAGTATGGTAGAGCGCATTACTTGGCGCGACATCGTCAATACACCGATATCGCTTTAATGGCTGGGTCAGCCCTTCTGGATTGACCTGCGAGAAGGTTTATTTTGTCGCCTGTTAGTTTTGGGGTATGCTGAGTCGCGATGGAAGAGCTCCTACGAAAATTTGTAATACTTTCTCTGTTGGTTGTTAGCCTAGAAGGCGCCGCCGATATAGAGATCGATAGTATCTTACATGGTGACGAGTCAACGCACGCCCAAGAGTTTGGTCATGGTCTGAATGCTCACGGCGGTGAACTCTCGGATGCAGAACTAGATGGTGATCACTGCCAACACTGCTGTCATGGTCATTGTGTTGTTGTGCCTCAGCTAGCTTCGTATGCCTTTTCACTGTTACCACGCGGGGCGAAGTACTATCTCGCTCAGAATCCAATAAACCCCACACTGGCACCGCCTACCCCACCACCCGACGCATAAGTCATCTTCACCTAAAGCCCTGATCTCGCATTTTGATTTCAGGTCACTCTCGTAATCTCGGAAGATGAAAAATGCTATTACACATTCGTGTACCCGCCCTTTTGTGGGGCGTGCTAACTATTGCAGCTGCAACAAACTCGGTGGCTGAGTCCAGCGCTATTCAATCCGCTGAACCAGTTCTAAAACTATTTGTACAAAAAGTAATTGCTGAGAACCCGCGCGTGCGAGCGGCACAGTCAGCTTTGGAGGCGAGCATTGCTAACGCCTCTGCTGCGACGCAACCTCTCTATAACCCTGAACTGTTCCTCGATATCGAAAATTCGGATGCACAAACTCGGGCTGTCGGTGTAGGACAAACGATAGATTGGTCAGGCAAGAAGAAATCCCGGGCAAAACTCGCGGAGTCTGAGCGACTGGCAGTCGAGGCTAATTTTCACAATGTGCAGCGGAAAGTCGTTCAGGAACTACTGCAGGGTTTGGCGCAGTATCAAACAGGGCAGCGGCGCATGCAGTTCGCCGAAACTCGCGTTGATCTCATGGCTGAATTTGCCGTCCTGACACAAAAACGATTCGATGCAGGAGATATTGATCAGGTTGAACTTGATCTTGCGAAACTCGCCGAGACCGATGCGAAGATCAATCGAGCGACCGCCGCTACTGGCCTTGCTGAGTCTAGAGCCTTGATTCGCAGCCTGACATCTCGGTTGTTTGAAGACAGCTGGCCGCAACTCCCGGAAGTGATGCCCGACCTCCCTCAACTTTCCAACCCGGAAAGCCTGGTTATTGCCTTACCTGAGATTCTTGCAGCACGTCATCAGGTTGAATCTATGGATGCGCTTATCTCATTGAGAGTGAAAGAGCGGCGTCCCGACCCAACCATCAGTTTCACCGGCGGGAAGGAAGATGATGAGAAATTGATAGGCCTCAATCTTTCAATCCCGCTACACATCCGAAATCGATACAACAATGAGGTAGACGTTGCCATAGCACTGCGGAATGAGAGTCAGCAATTGGCAGACGATCTGATGTATCGAGCACATGCTCGGCTGGTTAGCGCCCGAGAACGTTATGAACTGAACCAAGTTGTGTGGAAGGAATGGGAAGTCGGCCAAAGAAGTCTGAGCAGGCAGCAGGCCCAGTTACAGAAATTGTGGGAAGCAGGTGAACTCAGTTCGACAGATTACCTCGTCCAGATAGGACAGTCCCTTGACGTACAGGAAAACGCACTCGACCTGCAGGAGTCTCTCTGGCGAGCCTGGTTCGAGTGGCTTGCTGCCTCCGGCCGGATAGATAAGTGGATCGACCTGGGAGAAAAATCATGACCAGTGAACCTTTGGAAAGAATTGTTATGAAAAATATATTTAGAACTTCAGCTCTTGTTGCTTGTTTCATTATGTTGGGCACCGCTTACGCTGCTGAAGAAGAGCATGGTGATGAACACGACGAGGACGAAGCCGGTTCGATTGTACTGACAGCCGCAGAACGGGACGCGAAGGGAATCCGTGTCACGACAGTCTCAAAGATTGCACTCAGCGAGTCTGTACGATTGCCTGGTGAAGTGGTGATTAATGCTTATCGCTCCGCGCGAGTCACCCCGCGGATAACAGCACAGGTAGTCTCAAGACATGTTCAGCTTGGCGATTCTGTGGTTCTGGGACAACGGCTAGTAACGCTGTCGAGTGTTGAAATGGCTGAGGCTCAGGGACTGATGATTGTCGCTGATCGCGAATGGCTACGTGTTAAGAATCTGGGCCGCGGTACCGTCTCAGAAAGTCGTTACACAGAGGCTGAAGTTGCGAGGCAGCAGGCTCTCGCGAGAGTGCTTGCGTATGGCATGACGGAGAAGCAAGCAAGCGCATTAACTACATCCGGGGATGGAACCAAGGCAACGGGTTCTTTTGAACTGCTGGCAACTCGTGCGGGAACGATTCTTCGAGATGACTTCTTAGTGGGCGAGCTGATCGAGCCCGGGCGTGTGTTGTTTGATATAACTGATGAGTCCGTGTTGTGGGTAGAAGCCCAGCAGGTCGCAACCGGATTGCCTCATATTGAGACCAACGCCAAGGCGCGGGTCAGCGTTGATGGCCAGCTATGGATCGAAGGAAGTGTAATCCAAAGACATCATCAGCTGGACGAAACCACGAGAACGCGGAGTCTCCGGATTGAGGTGGAAAATGCTGAGGATCAATTGCACCCCGGACAGTTTGTCGAAGTAGTAGTCGAGACTGGAAAGCGTGCACCTACACTGGCAATTCCGAAAGCTGCGGTCACGATGATTGGTGGCTCACCGACCGTCTTCAGTCTTGAGGACGGCGACGAGTTTCACGCAGAAACAGTCAGTGTTGGGGCTACGGTCGGCGATTGGGTCACCATCAACAGCGGCGTGGAAACAGGCGATATTGTCGCAACAGACGGTGTGTTTCACCTCAAGTCACTCATGCTCAAATCTTCGCTCGGCGAAGGCCATGGCCACTAGGGGAGAGTTGCGATGTTAGAAAAACTGGTTGAGACATCACTACGCTACAAATTCCTGGTGCTAATTGCATTTGGCGTGATCGCATTCCTGGGAATTCGAGCGGCGCTAACAGTTCCGATTGATGCTTTTCCGGATGTCACCCCGGCACAGGTGAACATCTACACAGAATCACCCGGACTCGCGGCCGAGGACGTAGAGCAGTTGCTGACATTTCCGATTGAATCAGGAATGGCAGGATTGCCGAAAGTCCAGGAGATTCGTTCTGTCAGTCTGTTTGGCCTGTCGTATGTATCCGTTTATTTCGAAGATGATATGGATATCTATTTTGCCAGGCGCCTGGTGATGGAACGGCTGCAGGAGGTGGGAGACCGGATACCAGAAGGTTATGGCACACCTGAGATGGGGCCTAACACGTCAGGATTGGGGCAGGTGCTCTGGTACACCATAGAACGTGCTGACGAGAACTTAAATGCTGCAATCACCGACATGGATTTACGATCGCTACACGATTGGAGCGTCAGGCTAATTCTACGCACGGCTTCCGGTGTTGATGACGTTATGTCCTGGGGCGGCAAGGAGAGACAGTTTCAGGTTGTTATCGACCCGTTCAGTCTGATCAAGTACGACCTGACTTATCAGGATGTCATGGAGGTCATTGAAGCTAATAACCGTCAGGTAGGCGGTCAATATATCGATGTCGGCGCAGAACAATACCTGGTGAGAGGATTAGGATTGGTTGAAGGCACTGATGATATCGGCGCGATGGTAGTAAAAGTCGAAGATGGCACACCAGTATATCTTCGTGATATTGCCGACATTGTTGAGGACGGCGGATTGAGGTTCGGTGCGGTAACTCGTGATGGCAAGGAGGTCGTGCTGGGGATGGCATTGTCTCGAATAGGTGAGAATGCGGCGAACGTTGTTGATGCGGTTAAGGAAAAGATTGAAATTGTTAATCGTTCACTCCCGGAAGGAGTTGTACTGCGAACTGTTTACGAAAGAACCGATTTGGTTGATAAGGCTGTAGGAACTGCTGTCAGAGCACTTGTTGAAGGCTCAATTCTAGTGGCGATCGTACTCTTCCTGTTTCTTGGTGAGTTCAGATCTGCACTTGTCGTAATCACAGCCTTACCGCTTGCGATGCTGATAGCCTTTATCTTCATGGGGGAGGTGGGATTGTCTGCCAATCTCATGTCACTGGCAGG
>ENA-UOXV01008342-UOXV01008342.1-marine-metagenome-genome-assembly--contig:-NODE-8342-length-10215-cov-5.316929_pt1 | contig 10215 bp, 3 predicted proteins | sample MGYA00238165_ERZ766961 | MGnify/ENA primary metagenome ERZ766961 (study PRJEB28924, sample SAMN03173240) | marine metagenome | biome: Marine; feature: Water; material: Subsurface seawater | place: North... | reverse complement strand
CCATACTCTCTTTGGAAAAATGCACTTATTCTTCTTTCGCTTGGTTTGTAGGAAGATGCTAAGTAGGCGAATGTTCTGATTGGTATTTCGAGTCCAATTTGTTGACTGTGTTTTTGCCAAGTTTTATTAAGTGCAAAAGTGAGGCCGTCGGTGGATTCATTACTTCCTCTTCTCAGGAGTTTCATTGTTACCGCAGTTACCTGTTCTCGTCTTGAATCTATGCCATTTTCTCGTAAGGCTTCGACTAATTTTTTAAGGCATTCACTCAAGTGTGCAGTATTGGAAGAGTTTCTGATTTCTTTGAATGCTCTGGAGAGTTTTCCACTTCGAGCACCGTGTTCTTGATGTGCACATTTTGCTGTAACAAATAAGTTCCTTGCCCAAGATTCTCTGGGGCAAAACTCAAGTGAATGTTCCACTGCATCTAAATAAAATATGGGGTCTTCTTTTATCTTAGAAACGATTGATTGTATTTGTCCTAGTCCACCAGAACTTTTTTCGGTAATTAATACAAAATTTCTTCCCTCAATTGTAGCAATGTCGACCGATAGGTCGTCTTCTCCAACTTGTTCTGAAACTTGAGATGCTGCAGATTTGAACGACTGGGCGAGGGAGGCTAAATGCCTTTTACTTAACCAGTTTTGGAAATCTTGATCTATGCTTTTCCATAAACAGGTCTCAATTCTTTCAATTTCTTGGACTACGGAAGGGTTGTTCCATAATTCCATAAGGTTTTCTTTCAGTCTCGAATCCTGAGTTGCTCCATCCGTTCCTACTCCTCTTATTTGAAAAATGGTTTCCAGAACTTTTTCTGCTGCTTGAGACCTTTTTCCGTTCAGTTCGATTTGTGCCTCTTCCAAAGGAATTCTTTTCTTTATTGCAGTAGCACAAAGCATTGCCATTGAAATTTGGGCCATCCACTCCGCTCTAAATACATTCAAGTGATTTTCGAGCTTTTTATCATTCTTAATTTGATCCAAGAAATATTCGTATTTTAATTCTGAATGTAGACTTTTCCCAACTTTTGGAACTTCATTCAGGTGAGATTGATCAATTTCGATTAGTAAAGCATCAGTATTTAATTGAAACCCTATAGCTTCCTTATCTCCATTATCGTTTTTGAGTTCGACAGTTCCTAACTTCGATTCTTTCCTCCTATAGCGAGTTTCAAAGGAGCACTTTTGGGCAAAGCGAACCATTTCGATCCAGGAACCATTTACATGAAGAAAAGCATCAAAACGAAGGATAATCTTATCCCATGGTTTTGAACTGCGAAGGGGGAGTGGTTCTGCAAATTCTTTATTGGACTCAAAGGTAGTTAATTGCCAATCCCAAGAGCTGGAACTGGATTCAACGATTTCATTTTGATCAATATGAACGGTTTTTGCCCGAGCAGGTTTGTAGATTTGCATCCCTTTGATTCGTTTGAGGACAATTTTGTCATCATACAAAGAATCTATCGATAATGTATTAATACCGACTTCAAGTGCAGAGGATTTTGTGTGCCAGAATCCGGGTTCGCCCATTAAAGTTGAAAATCTTTTCGATACCCGACCGATACATGTTTCTCTTAGAAATTGAGGAATGGAAAGTAACTCATCATCCTTCTTTCTTCCTCGGTAATTTTCAAATTCTACAAGTGCCTCGCTTAGGTCAAGTTCTTCAAATGTTGCCTTGGGGATAGATTGTGGAATAGGGCGTCCACACCCTTTATCTTCTACTTCGGTTGAGGGACTAGATTGATCCCATTTAACTTCGAGTTTGCGCAAAAGTGCTGGTATTACTTCTAAAATTAAAGACCTTGGTTCTTCCCAGAATATTTCTTCAACAAGATTATCTATTCTTTGTTGTTCGGATTTGCTACTTTTGGGGAAAACTCCTTGTCCGTATGCGAGGAAGTTCTTGGCATCCTTACAGAATTTGTTCCATATTTTATCTTGGTTTAGAAAATCCTTTAGTATCTCAACAGCTTCCTCTTGTGCTCGAATATCAGGATTGTAAGTACTTTTTTTAGAGAGGTAAGAGAAGGCGGAACCCGTGCTGATCTTTTGGCCTAACCAATCCACAAGGAAGGCGGAAAGCTGAACCCTGAGAACATAAGGGTTCGAGATTGGAAGTGCAATTCTGTCAACCTCTGGTTTGAAAAGTCTTTCCGCCGATTGAAAGGCCCATCTATCCCGTCCATAGTCGGACAAAACGACGACTGTCCAAGGCCTGCTTCCACGAGTTCGGCCAGCTCTTCCTTTTCTTTGAATGAATGATGACATGGATGACGGAGCTTTGTGGTGAAGAACCATACCTACCTCTGGGTCGTCAAAACCTACTTCCAGGGAAGCGGTTGCAAGAATCAGGTCAGACCCTGTGTTAGCACCAGGATCTTGTGAACTGCAGCGAGAAACATCTAAAGGCTCATCTAACTTATAACCTAGTCTTTGGGGTAGTTCCCAAATTTGTCCCTCCTCTCGAATTCGGTGAAAGATAACAGGACCAGGGTCAGGGTTAGGGGGAAGACGAAATTGAGCTAATCTTTGGTATTCCGCATCTCGCATGTTGGAAAACCACCGATTCAAAGAGTCCAAGTTGTCGGTAAACCCAAACACCTTTCGGAGAAAAAGTTTTTGGCTTTCTATATCATTCCCTACTTGATGATTTCTCGGGGTAAGAGATCTTGCTAAGAGCATTCCAACTTGAATTGAAGTCGATAGGAGGGCAGTGCCAGAGGAAGGGTCCCCTTTGATTGCCAAGTTGTATTCTTGTCCCTCCTTTTCCAATTCGTTTTCACGAGGGCTGAACTCAGTGACATTTTCAGGAATGACTCCAACCACTCGTCCCATGTGCTCAGTTGCCTCTCTTAAAGTTGCTGATAACCCAACGAAGTGAGTGGATTTACCTCCAGAACTCCTTACGAAATGATTCCATCTCCGCAGAACCCATGCTGCATTTGCTCCTGAAATTCCTTCGTGTGTATGGACTTCGTCAAGAAGTACCAAGCGTGGAGATAAGTGGCCCTGATTGATTCCAAAAGATTTGTTCCAGTTCGGGTTGCTCAATTCTCGATTGAGCATTTCAAGAGAAAGAAAAAGTACATCGGGCGGATTATTGATTAGTTCTTCTCTGGTTATCTTCAGTACTCCGTCAGGAATATCCGGGTTGTTTTGACCTGTTCGGTAGAGTGCGTTTCGACCATTTTTACGATCTTCTTCTTTCCAAATTAGGTCACTCCCTCCATCGAGGGGAGAACTCAGGTATGGAATCACATGTCCCGTGTCTCTTGTGTCCCATGGTTTAATCTTTCCGGGTGGGGGTGTTTTGAACCAATTTTTCCTAGGAGTACTTCCAAGCAATGAGCCAAAAGTGATCGGCCTTTTGCCATATTTCTCAAGAATTGGATTAAGTTTCAGGGTTTCGGAAATAGCTTCCTTTAGTTGATCGGCAAGTAGTACGTTTCGGGGATACAAGGCAATGATTTTTACGAATGGTCTATCGTCGTGATGCACCTCTTCTGCAACCCTGAGGAATGCAGGTACATAAAATGATTTTGTCTTACCCGATCCCGTGCCTGCACATACTACCGATGCCGACGGTTTGCCTGAGTTGTACTCCGAAAATATTTTTCCGAAGGAGCGTTTTTGGAAACCTGAAAACTTAAAAGAATTGCCATTGCCATCCTGTGATAAGGCATCGAAGCATTCCTTAATGAATTCCTGAGAACTTTTTGTGCTCAAAGGTTTTAATTCTTGTTCCCAAATATCCTCAGCAGGAATATCTCTCTTAGGGTATTCCCGGTCTCGAAGATGAATTTTAATATCCGAAACTAGTTTCGGTGCATTTGCCCAGTCGTTGTTACTAAACCTTTGCTTGAGGTTCCCCAAAAGGCGCAAGGTCTCTGCCATCCTGGTTCGGTACTCATCTGGTTTGTCGGGTAATTGATAGAGCAAATCGTTTTGCTTCATTTTTCTCAGCAAAGATCTGAAGGTCATTCCTGCACTCTTAAGTTCTTCCCACTTCTCTTTTAATTCATCCGACGATTCGTTTTCTAGTGCGTCCTCTATATCAGAGGATGCGTTGCTTAGATTGTGAAAGCCCCAGTGCAGTAAACTTTCTTCCTTCCTTTCAAGAAAGGTCAGGAAATCACTTGCGAACTGATGCAGAGTCACAGTCAATTAAAGCGTGATTTGAAAAGTGTCCCATAGGTCAAACTCATCCAGTTTCTTTTTAATCTCAGGTACGAGTGCTTGCTTTAGGGAACAATTCCCCATGGATGCGTTTTGGAGAAATTTTCCAAAATCTCCTTCCAATCCTAGTTTGGAAATTCCCTGTTGAAGTTCTTCCTGCAATTTTTTTGCATCATCTACTTCCTGTTCGGATTGGGGAATTCTATCTCGCGCCGACATAAGATCTCGAACGGCATTTTTGAAGTCACGGCAGTCGGCGCTTGGAAATCGTTCCAAGACGGTCGCAATTTGAGTCCATTTGGTAGCGTTCCGGTCGATATGCTGTCTCCAACCGTCCCGACATTTGGTTGAAGTACGGATTGCCTTATCGTTCATTCTTTCAACTGCATTCTCCGTGGCTTTACTTGCAACTGAGTTCGCATCTTCTTCGATGCTTTTCTTTAGTTTTTTTGCCTCCCTAGTCGCGGTTTTTATTTCAGATAGTACACCGTTTTTGTCAAAGTTTTCCTTTCCGCTGCTCTTTTCGATTCGTTTGGCATCTTCAATGGATGTTTTCAGTTTTAGGTACAATTCCCCAAATTTTTGCGAGTATTCTCGGAAGTTACCCTGTAAATTGATTTCGCTTCTGCGTTGAGGGAATTTTTCTATATCCTCTCTTAACTTTTTTAAATCGGGCATCAGGATGCTCCTCCTTCCGGGGTTTCGTCGCTTTGGTCGATTACCGTGATGATTTTGTCCAGTTCTTCAATCAAATCGTCTTTGGTTATCGAATCACCTTCACCTTGTCCCGTGTTCAACTGAGATTGCATTTCACTCTCCAAGGTCTGCAACCTGTCCTTAACTTCGAAAATCAATTTGTCGTAAATTTCGTTGAGTTTTTCAGTTTCCAGAGCAAGTACATCGATTTTGGTAGAACTTTCATTGATTTCACTTGCTTTGCCTATTGAATTCACGAATTCACTTTTTCTCTCCCTAATCCTTTCTAAGCATCTATTGTATTCGGGTTCTGGTGGAAGTTTGAGGTTTCCGGACGAATTTTGGGTATCCTCGATCTCTAAAATCAGGTTTAAGCAGTTCTTGATATCCTCGCGAAGGTCCTTGCCATCGAATCCATGTTCCCTAGAAAATTCCTCTAATTTGCCAATGTGCTGATCGATAAGTTGCTTTTCTTTTTCAAAGATTTCGTCTAAATCGGCGTAGGATGAGAGTTTGGAAACTGCTGAGAATCTTTTCTGCCAAAAACTTTCACTAACTTTCGGATCAGGAGGTGTAACTCGAATGTCTTCTTCGAATTTTTCCAGAGATTTCAAAACTGGCAAGGGGTCAAGATAATCGGTGGGTGCGGCAGAACCCTGTCCGATTCCCAGTTCACTTACTATAAATTCTTTGACCTTCCTCCATTTTCCCAACATGTCTTCGAATTGCACATCCATTTCATTACTCAGGGCGTGAGTGATTTCTTCCTCGGGTTCGATGAATAATTCCGAAACCCTTTTAGCATAGTCTCTCTTGGGAAGTGCTTCTCCTTTTCGTGCGACTGCTGAAAAAGCCAGGAATTGAATGCCTGCTTGTACTGCTTGGTCTCTAAGTTCAGGTGGGTCAGGTTGAAGAGTTTCGAGAATTTTGCCTCGGTTATTCCTTAACCAACGAGCAACTTTTCGCTTATGCATTTCTCCCAAGTCGAAATCCCAGGATTTAAGTCCCTCGTGTTTGAATCTAACCAATGCTTCAAGTAAATCATGGGTTTCTTCGTTGCGGGGATAATCAATGAAATATTTCTGAGTGCTTTGCTTTGATTGCTGACCCTCGATTCTATGGGGTTTGTTGCCATTAACCATCTCATAGGCAAACCTGACCGGTATTTCGGGGTAATCCTCCCATTTTAGGGCATGCTTGAAAAAATCACTTAAGTGATCTCGAAAAACCGAATCTGATTTTAATTGTTCGCCCCGTAACCATTCCCTCAATTTGGTTAATTCGTCTTGAAGTTTACCGTCATCTGCAGGAGGAGGTATTTTGGGTTGCTCTTTTCCGGAGTTCAGTTCTTGGAATGTCTGTGCTTTCGGAGCATCTGGTATAGTCGGACTTTCGGAAAGTTCGGGAATACGGAATGCTTTTCTGTATTTGTTGAGTTCGCTGGCGACCTCATCAGGTTTCCCTGAAGCAAACCAAAACTCTGTCAAAAACAAAGCTCGTTCTTTTTGTTCACGATTCCAAGATGAACCTCCGAGAAACTTATTTTCAATCGAAGACCAGTTAGTGGGCGGGGTTCTTTGAACATTGAAATTTTTGTCGTAGGGGAATTGATTTTGTGGGAATCGATCAAAGGATTGTGATAATGCGACATTCAGCACATAGTCTAAAAGTCCGCGTGGAGACTGCCTATGTCGTTCGATGTTTAATTTACGAAGCAATTTGGCGGGAGCTTCCATGGAAAAGGGGAAAAGTCCCACCTTGGTTCCTTCTTCCAGTTCGACGGTGCCAAAACTATCGTGGCATTCAATCTGGTGAGGACAGTCGTCGCACTTACTTTTATTTACATCCGAACCAAGGCGGTTCGAGGCAATCTTTTCGATTTCATCTTCTTCGGAACGGATAGTGTTGAGATACCTTGCAGTAAATTTGGCCACCTTAGTGACATCGCCAGCCCAATTCTCGGTACTGGTGTCAATATCGAGAACCATTTGTACTCGATCTTTGTCATGATCCGCCAAGACTTGCCAGTTGGCTACTTTCGTCATACCCAACAGGGCTATCATCCTACAATGATTCGGTTTTTCTACGGGTTCAAAGGCTTGAAAAAAGTCAACATCCAGTCCACCCGAGACAACCGTTACATCTTCCACAAAAACTACCAATTCCTTCTTTTGCTCGTAAAGTTTCTTCCTGATTTCAGAAAAAATTTCGTTTAGCGTGTTTGCATTGATTCCAGTTATTTCTCTTTTCGCGTTGAGGAAGGCCTTGTTGAGGACTTTTACTGTTTGTTCTGCTGTCTCGTCCTCATATTCCAATGCCTCAAGAAAATCGAAGGCAGTTTGTGGATCTCTACCCGGTTTCAAGCAATTGAGTTTTGGGAGTTCTTCTCGAGTAAACTCGATTTGTTGTACTCTTTCTTCGATGGAACTTTTTTCCTTAAATCGAGATATCGTTTGAGCGATTACTCCTTCATCCCGGCATAACCAATTTCTGATTCCTTCGGATAACAAAACATTTGGCAAATCTTCCAAATCGTCGTCAAGCGGTTCCTCACCTCTTTCTTCCCATTTGGGTCCAGTTTCAAGATGAAGGTTGCTCCAAAGTTCTTGCCTCGCCGTCTTGTCGGAAAATCGATCAACGGTCGTTTCAATATTCTTTTTGAGTTGGTCGAATTCATCTCCCAATTGTTCTGCAATCTGGCGGAGAGCGGATCGCAGATTGCCCGTATCTCTTTTGACCATGACGATTTTATATCGATCGAAGCCATCTTCTTTGCCATTGACCGCTTTTTCGGTTCGAATATTGAGCCAGCGGATAAGGTGAGACTTGCCGGTACCGACGCCTCCCAGAACAACTCCCCGAAATTCGCCATTATATGTAAAAATGCTCTGAAAAGCTTCCTCTTCGTTAACTGATTTACCTGCTTTCTGGTCGGTTATGTTTTCAATTGGCGAATGACTGCTTAAAAAAAGATCTGCATGCTCTTCTTGTATTTGAGCAACGCCCGAAGAAATCGACTTATCCACCTTTTCCTTCGTCCAACAAGGTTGACCAAACTGTTCGGGGTAACTCATATTATTTGGGGGTCATTTCAATGAGTTCCAATCGGTCCGACTTGATATAATCATCACGTCCGGGATTCGCCTTTTCAAGGTTCCAACCTCTGCTGTCGATTGGGCATGTCAAACGCACAAAACCTTCTTCATGTAGACCAACAAGAGCTTGGCTTAACCCCATGGTACATTCTTTGGCATTTGCATCGTAATTTTTGTTAGCCTGCAGGAACATTTCCCCACCATCCAACTCCGGGCATACTTCCGCAAGTTTGATCATGAATTGATCTCCCGGGATCTTTTTTTCCTTACCAAAGATAGAGTTCATGGATCGCAAGATTCTTTCTGTGGGATCCGGTTGGAAAAATCCGTTGGAGTCGTACCATCCCAGACCCAGAAAACTCAACCAACGGTGAATACCGGTGTATTTGGTTTTATTGAATCGATTAGATTGTGGAGTGTTTCCGAATACATCGATGTTAAATTGGTCGCTCCATCTATCTCCGTCCCAATCCGAACGTTCATAGATTTGAGTATCGAGACCAAGATAATAGGAATAAAAAAGTGCTAGATGAAGTTCTACCTTGGGGTCTTTCAATACTCTTTTATCCAAGGAGTTGAGGATGTTTTCGCTAGTAGAGATTTTTTTGTTATAAGATTCGTGTAATCGGATGATCGAACTCTTTTCTTCCTTGAGAAGTTCAATTTCCAGACCTGCCTTGACATTGTTCGTTGTCTTTTCTGTGTTGGATCGCAAAGACTCCGGTTGCATAAGTTCGTAAAGGTTCTTGCGATTCAATCCCTTGGGATTTGATGCAACGACTCCGAGGAGTGCCTCGAGTCTTGTAGGTGTAGTTGGTCCGTCGGTAAACACTTTAACTCAAGGTGTTGAGCCAGACTTCGGGGTTGGGAAGAGAATCGCATGAGTACTCAATTTTGACATGCCTCCCATTTGCTTGATGAAGTTCGCTAATGTCGGAAAAGAGGTGAACGGTGCGAAATCCTTTTCCATGCTCCAGCATTTCTTCGGAGAACTTTTCGATGTGGAAATACAGTATCATTTGTTCGTTGGAAATATTAGGGCGGTGACTTTTCGAAAAAGAATCAATACGGTAGGGATGGTCGTAAGTTTTAAAAAGTTCCTCCTTTTCTAGCAACTCAAGAATAATTTCATGGTGGTTAGAATCACAAACCAGGTGAAAGGGTTTTAGGGTATGCTTAGCAAGCGTGTCTTCCATCCGATCTATAAACAAATCCTTCGATTTTTCATTTAGGGGGGAAGGGAATGACTCTACGATGACTCCTTTTGGGCATTTTTGGTCTTTTGGTGAGACCGGGGTTTTCAGGGGTGGGCAGGGTGATGGTATTCTTTTGGTCGACCGACAATGACTACAACCACCGCAAGTCGTCTGACTCTTACTAACTCCATACAAACTTTTGAGGTATCGAGATATGCATCTGTTCGGTGTGAGAAGATTGGCCATCTCTTTGAAACCTGCCTCGAAATGTTCCTTTTCCTGATCTCGTTGCGGAATAATTTCTTCTCCCAGCGATGTGGTTCCAGGAGAAAAATCTAATAACTTAACAGTTGCCCATTCAACGAGAGCATCATCCCCTCCCTCCACTTTTTCGATCACAAGGTCTTTAAAATCAATTTTTCCTGCTCTTTGTAGCATCATGAGCAATCGTTTGTTCCAATTGACATGTTCGGTAAAGGTTCGTGCCCCAATTAGGGAGGACCCTTTGGCATCTAGGGGGATTTTCAATATGTATCCCTCTTCTTCTTGAGACCTGCGGTGCATCCCTTCCCACCGTTCTTGAATTTTTTCCGGACCCAGTAGAGTCACTCCAAGTCCTTCTCCCGTTTTGCGATCCTCTGGTGTAGGGAGAAAGAGGCAGATAGAAGAATGTCCGTCTCGTCCACTTCTGCCGACTTCCTGGTAATATCGATCGAGGTTTTCCGGGTAACAAGCATGTATGATGGTTCGAACATCGGCTTTGTCCATGCCTACTCCAAAGGCGGAAGTGGCAACCATCAGGTCGAGTTGATTTTCTTTCCACTTCTTGAGGATTTCTTTTCTGTCGCTTGCATTCGTTTCACCGGAAAAGCATCCGCAACGGGTGAAGTTTTCCTCCTCGACCAGACGGGCATGCATGGCAACCGCATGATCGGGTTCGGTAAGGTATAAAATGGCGGGTCGCGGAAGGTTTCTAAGGGCTTCGACAAGTTTGGGCCATCTTTCTTCGTCATTTGAAAACTCTCGTGCGAAATAATTCATTTCAGGACGGAG
>ENA-UOXV01008341-UOXV01008341.1-marine-metagenome-genome-assembly--contig:-NODE-8341-length-10216-cov-4.651609_pt1 | contig 10216 bp, 9 predicted proteins | sample MGYA00238165_ERZ766961 | MGnify/ENA primary metagenome ERZ766961 (study PRJEB28924, sample SAMN03173240) | marine metagenome | biome: Marine; feature: Water; material: Subsurface seawater | place: North... | reverse complement strand
CAGTGGCCCGACCCCATGCAACAAATCTGATCTGTGCGCGAGCCGCCCGCCCCATCACGCCCCCCTCCCCTTTTCCTGGCGACAAACCTGCCTGCCACTCCACAGCCTTGCGCGCTCGAATGGATCGGGTAGATGCAAGCAAAACCAGACACGCAAATGAGAAGCAGACGGGAAGCAATGGCCTTAGCCAGAGGCATTGGACGATAGAAATGTGAGCAGAGGGATGCTTAAGGGTTCTGGGTCTAGCAGGCTGATTCGAGGGTACGAATCAGCCTGCCAAAGAATGTTTTGGGCCAGAGCTGCTGTTGGCTTCAGTATCAGGCGGCATTAATGCAAGAGGGCGGAGGCACGCACTCGAGAGCTGTTGCGAGCTTGCTCTGTTGCGAATAAATGCCGCTGATAAGAAAGATAGAAAGCTCAGCACGACTGCTGATCAATCCCATGCAATTGACTCATCGCACGACATCTAAAGCTCTCCTGCGGGCCATGACTCTCTTCGCGACCCCCGGCGATCGCACGTGCCCTTCAGCACTTCCCTCCACCTCATGGATCGCATCCACCGCTGCCGGAGCCGCCCTCTTTCCTCCCTTAATCCCAAAGTCGCCCTCAACAGGCTGCGGAGCGACGCACAAATGGAGCACGGCGAAGTTGACGAGCCAGAGCACGAGCTGCGCCCACGCGTCAGCGAGGGGCGCCGAGAACGGTCTGAAGAGCCCCTCGAAGAGTCCCCAGAGCAGAACGAGTGCCGGCGTGGAACAGCCTTGCAGTGCAAGCAGAGCCGGTAGGGAGTAAAAGCTCCAGGCAAGGAACGGCGTGTAAAGTGCCTTGGCCGTTGCCACCACGACCTGGTTGCAGGCGAGCAGGCCTGCCACCAGGGCCCTACTCCTTGCTAGCGGCGAACGGGCGCGGCGCCAGCGCGCGTCGTGCGCCAAGAGCAGCGGTACGAGCAGCAGGGCTGCGAGCAGCAGGCAGGCAGCCTTGTAGGCCGCCGTGGCGAAGCAAAGGCGGCCAACAAAGCGCATGACCCGCGTCTTGTCGAAGACGAGGTCGCGCCCGAGGTTGAAAGCCCGCACCGCAAAAGCGCGCGCATTGGCGAGCAAAAATGGCAGCGCCAATCCGACCTGCACAACCGCCAGCACGCACCCCGCCCGCAGCAAAGCGCGAACCCCCCCGGGCGTAGTGCGGAAAATAGCCCAGGCCCAAGCCGGGCCATAGGTAACGAAGTTGAGTTTTGATCCGAGGGCGAGGGAGTACAGGGCGGATGCCGCGAGCGGGCGACCGAGGTAGAGGAGGCGCACGGCAGAGAGCATGATCGCGACATTGATGCCATCGTTGGTGACCACTCGAGTGTGGTAGAGGTGCAGTCGGTTGGACAGCACAGGCAGAAATGCAACGATGGGCGGCAAACGGAGCTGCAGCGCCATCTCGCCAACAGCCCGTAGGGAGAGAACCTCAACGAGCGCCCAGACGAGCTGGAACACCTGACGGTATGTACGCAGAATAGAGTTAAGATTCAGGATCGCACCAGGTTTCCAGCAGTGCCGAGCACTGTGGGCCTGTGGCGGTTTGCGGGAGCGAGCCTTGAGGTCTCCGCCGGTGCATGCGAAGAGAGTTGTGTAGAGGTAGAGGAAGGCAGCCGGGTACGCATTGTCGCCGTGCGTGTGGAAGAAGTCCGCGTAATCAAGGCGACCTGCGCAACGCATCAATCTGTTTGATCTCTTTCAGGTCACGAACGCCCCAACGCTGGGTGCGTGGCCTCGCGTCCCCCAAGAGAACGACCAGGTGAGAAGGGGGTGCAGCATTTCGGACAGGATAGGCGCTCTGGGTGGAAATGCCTGCGAGAAATTGGTCCACGTGGTGCCCATGAGCCGGCCAATCGTTGACAAACGCACCCTGCTGAGTCACCTGCCGCAGGGAAGAATTCGTGGCCAGTCATCGCATGAGAACTGTATGCATGAACTACATTTAGTGTCTGTCATATAACACAGTGCACCAGGCTGTTGCCACGGCTGGGGGCTCTGAGAAGACGCATGCGATGCTGGGGAACGTGCCTCGAATATTGAGACGGCAAAGAGCAGCAGACAAGCACCGCTAAGCAAGGTTCGCGCACGTGCTTCAAGCATTAACTCTGCGCCTAGCATCATGCTGTGCGTCGCTGCAAATACAGGCAACCACGAATGCGACGATGAAGCACGTAGTAGGATGAATGCAAGAAGCAGTGCGAGGAGCAAAAACGGCATCGGCAAAGCTGCAGGAAGGCCACTCCACTCCACCACGTAGTCCACGCTACGCTGTCGGCACTGCGTTCAAGGGCCCGCCAGCACCTCAGCATTGAGAAGCGCAGGCATGTATGAAGTGTCGGCGGGCTGTGGCGGGGGTGGGTAAGTTTCGATCAGCCGCATTTCAGCGAGACACGCGGGCGGCACGGGGTCGTCATGGTGCACGGGGCCGTCATGGCGCACCGATCGGTCGACCGGGAACGCGCACGACGGCGTGACGTAGAAGTCTTGGCGCCGTGCCTCCGCCCGCCCAGCCCCGGCCATCGGTTGATCGCACCGTGCTATCGCAAACTCAGACACACCATGCTCCAGCACCTCCATCGCACCCTGCGACACGCGCGCGGCCGGCGCCGAGGCCACTCCGACCAGGTAGGCCCACTTCAACTCGGCGATGGCCACGCCGTGCGCCCACCCGCTGGGCCGCGCGTCAGGGCCGCGGAGCAGCGTAAACGCCACGCGATGGGCTGACCACTCCCAGAGCTGCACGCTGTCCGAGCCCGCGATGGCGAAAAGCCGCCCCGAGGCTCCAACAGCCAGCGAGGTCGGCGGGTCGCCTCGTGCTGGCGCGAAGCTCTGGAGGAGGGAGAGCGACCGCGCCTCGCGGTCGTGCAGCAGAGCCGAAACGGCACCGTCGCAAGCAAGCACCACCACCAGCTCTCTCCCAACCGTCGATGTGGCCGCGTCAATCGCGCTCCCCCTCTCGGCCGCCCACAGCACATCGCCACCGCCGGCGGACCCGGCATCGCCCACCTGCACGGCCTGCGCCTGCCGCACACAGCCCAGCCCCGACCGCGCAGCCTTCCCTCGCACCAAGGAAGGCTGTCCGCTGAGCGCCCACGCCCCGCGCGCGTCGACCTCGGCGACGGGCACCTGCTGCGCCGCGCTGCCTCCGCCCCTTCCGGCCAGAGCGCCGGCGCCCCCTTCCTTCCTCCCGCATCCCCGGACGTCCGCGGCGCTGTCGCAAGCCCCGAGAGGGCCAGGCAACAATGCAAGCGACCGCGCGTCTGCACCGAAGAGCAGCCGCCCTGGAGCTGAAGTCGAGGCCTGCGGGAGCTCGACGAGCTGCCTGGCGGCTTCTCCGCTGCACGAGGGCTGCACAAGCATCGCCCGCGCCGATCCACTGACGTCTTGAACAAGAACAGCAACCCACTTCCCGTCCGGCGAAAGTGCTGCGTCCATGATCGTGCCTTCCGGATTTCTTGCTGTTCCGTACGCTCCCGCGCCTCCGCTGGCGTCATCCGGCACCAAGTACACAGGGGCCCACGCATCGTTGTAGGGGTCCCTCGGATGCCGGATAACGAAGCCGGATGGGTCCCAACTACGATCCGCACGAGTGCAAAATTGCGGGCTATCCTTTCGCCCCGCCACCACGGAGCCACGCGCGAAGACTGTCACGCTGAGGGCACCATTCGCTGCTTCCCGAACAGAAAGGACCCGCGCGCCTTGCTGCGATACCCAGCAGCGTGCCCGTGCAGAGGCTTCCCTCGCGCCCGCTCGTAGCTCAGCACGAGAGTGCCATCCATACACTAGATACGGCCAGTCAGGGTAGAGATTTGGGTACAACGTGACTCGAAGGACTGTGAGACTACCATCCAGTCCGCAGACTGCTGCGAATTCCTGGTCCGGGCTTAGCGCAGTGGGCCCAGATGCTGCAGCAACGCCCTCAAGACCCAATTTGCGTACGATTCCCCACGCATTGGTTCGATTGGGCGCGAGCGACTGCGGTGGTTCGGATCCGCAAGCCGCTGCAAGAGCTAGGAGGAGCCCCAGGCGGGCGCCCGCCGCCATGTTGACGGCGGGGAACTCCGAGGGTTACCCCAAAACGCGTTTTCACTCCCCACAAAGGGGAAGCGCCCCGTCAGGATCATGGGCCTCACCTCACAACGGCTGGCGGTGTTCGCGGCCTTCCTGATTGTTTGCGCAAGAGATGGAACTGCGCGTACTGTGGCCCCCTCTGCGTTCCGATACGGAGGCGGTGCAGTTGGTGTAGGTGTGAGAGCGGCCCTGCGCGTGAGGGGCGGGGCCGGGTCGAAGGGGGCCGATGAAGTCGGCGAGTCGCTCGAAGCCATGAAGGTAGATGGAAGCCAGGATGGCAGGAATGTTGAATCTGGCACCTGGCTGGTAGAGCTGGAGGCGAAGTTGAGAAATGAAGTAGATGCAGAGGGGAATCCGCTGAGCAAGAACGAGCTGAAGCGACGGCTTAAAGCTGCAAAGACAGAACGGGAGCGAAGCACCAAACGCTTGTTGCAGGAGGAAAAGGCTGTCGCGGCAGCAGAAGCAGCTGAAGCTGCAGGGGAGGGAGGGGCGAAGGAAAAAGACGAGGAGGAGCTCGACCCGACACGCTACTTTGAGAATCGCGTCGCGGCGATGGCGGCATTGGAGGCATGCCCCAACACCTCAAATGATTACCCTACATGTGCAGGATCATCCTTAGTCTATCACAGCTTCAGTCTGCCGTACCGAACCGGCACGCGCCGATTGACACGCCGCTGAGCAACGTAAGCAACGTTTGGGCAGGCCGAGCGCGGCCCATTCCCGTTCCGATATGACGCGACGCTGTCGCTGCCGGCATTCCGGAGCAAGTATGAGGGTGCACTGGCAGATGGGGAGCTAGTGAGGGAGCAAAAGGAGAGAATCGCAGGGCGCGTGCTCCAGAAGCGCCAGCAGGTTCGTTCTCCAGCGCTTGCGGCCGCACGCCCAACTCTCGCTGAGCGTGCGGCGGGGGATGAGCGCAGGGAAAGCTCATCTTCTACGATGTGCGAGGAGACGGCGCCCAGCTGCAAGTGGTGGTGACCGAGGATATCTTCGCCCCGGGCCGCTTCAACGCCGACAACGCCCCCATCCGCCGCGGCGACATCCTAGGGTCGCCGCCTGCCCGGACCCGCGCCCCCCTCCCTCCCCCGCCGGCCCCGAGCCGCACCGGAGCTGACTCGTCGCGAGCGAGCCGCAGGTTCGAAGGCATCCCTGGGAGTACGAAGCGCGGGGAGCTGTCGCTGTTCGCCACGACGCTGGAGCTGCTGCGCCCCTGCCTGCGCATGCTCCCGAAGCGCTGCCTCAAAGACACGGAGACGCGCTTCCGGCAGCGCTACCTCGACCTGATCATGAACCCCGACGTGCGCAAAACCTTCCTCGTGCGCTCGCAGGTCATTCAGGAGGTGCGCGACTACCTGACCGAGCGTAACTTCATCGAGGTCGACACGCCGATCCTGAACCCGATCCCCGGCGGCGCCGCGGCGCGCCCCTTTGTCACGCACCACAACGAGTTGGGGCTGGACATGTTTCTGCGCATCGCGCCAGAGCTGTACCTCAAGCAGCTGGTGGTCGGGGGGCTGGACCGCGTGTTTGAGATCGGGCGGCTGTTCCGCAACGAGGGGATCGACCTCACGCACAACCCCGAGTTCACGACGTGCGAGTTCTACATGGCGTACGCCGACTACAACGACCTCATGACCATGGCGGAGGAGCTCATCTCGGGCATCGTGAAGCGCGTGACCGGTAGCTTCACCCTCGAGTGCGCGGGCACGACCATCGACTTCACGCCGCCCTTCCGGCGGCTACCCCTCGTCGCATCGCTCGAGGAGGCGGTCGGCGAGCGCCTCCCAGAGGACCTCTCCTCGCAGGAGGCGCTCGACGCGCTCATCCGCCTCGCTGGTGCCCGCCCTTCTGCCGTCCGCGAGCCGCACGGCAAAACACGACAGCACGTTTCCTGGCTGTCATGTGTGCTGCCCCTGTTCAGGGTTGTCTTGTTGTGTTGAGATCCTCGTCCGCGCCAGCGTCTCAGTCTCCCGCTCGCAGGCAAGCACGGGGTCGTGTGCCCCCCGCCACTCACTACCTCTCGCCTGCTCGACCGGCTCTCCGGCGCGCTCGTGGAGCCCACGTGCGCGCCCACTCGCTCCCGCTGCTCCCTGACCCGCACCGCGCCGTGCTGCGCTCGCGAATAGCTGTGCATGACGCTACGCATGCAGGTGTTCGGGGCCCACGTTTATTACCGACCACCCCGTCGTCATGTCGCCCCTCGCGCGTCGGCATCGCAAGTCGCCGCACCTCACTGAGCGCTTCGAGCTCCTCATCCAGGCCCGCGCCCGTCCGCTCTGCGTCCATGCCGCGCGGCGCGCTCACAGCTCGCGGCGGCCCCATGGTCGGGCAGGGCACCGAGTATTGCAACGCGTACTCGGAACTCAACGACCCCATGGAGCAGCGCGCCCGCTTCGCCCACCAGGTCTCGTGCGCCCCCACCCACCTGCCCCGGCCGAGACCTCGAGAAGGATGCTCACGACAGGCGCGTGCGGAGTGCAGGCGCAGAGCAAGTCAGCCGGGGACGAGGAGGCTACAGACGCGGACGAGGTTTGTGCAGAGCCCAGCATTATCACCGCCGCCGCCGCCGCTGCTGCTGCGATCACGCTTGATTGGCGCTCGCGCCGTCTGAGCCACTCATCAAGCCCGATGCGCGCGCCCTTTCCCTGCAGGGCTTCTGTGTTGCGCTGGACCATGCGCTGCCACCCACCGCGGGCTTTGGGCTAGGCATCGACCGCCTCACCATGCTCCTGACGGGCCAGACCAACATCAAAGAGGCCCCTCCCCGCCCCGACTCGCGCATGTCTCCCAACGAGACTGCTGCCGGCCACCTGCGTCGCACCCGGTGCGGTGCGCGCTGAGCCGCTACGTCGAGCTGCAGGTGTTGCTCTTTCCGGCGATGAAGCCGCTTGCATGAGACCGTCGTGCCTCGCGCACCTCGCTGCGCAATGGGCGTTGTGCTAAACGTGAACTCAAAAATGAAACAGCTCTGCGCTCTTGAATTTTGCTCGCGTGTTGAAACGGAATCCACACAGCGGCAACAACACAACTCGGCGAACCCGCGTCGCCGATAGTGCTGCAAACGGTAAGGATGCTGCGGACAGTAGACCAGCACGTATTTACAGATTATGCACAAACACACCCCTTCCCACAGTTACCATGTCCCAGGCCGATAAGAGGGCATGGGCGAGCATGGCCCGATGCAGGCAAAATGGTTGCCAGGCTCGGCCAAGGATTGTGACATCTCTGGCCGACACCGCTGGTCTTGCCCAAAATCACTGCCGCAGAGAGTGAGATCAGCCATTTTGCAGCTTGCAGTGCTCAGTGCGGCGCTCTTGTGCGGTGCAAGGGCTAGGATTCGCACCTGTTCTTCCCGACACCGCAGGTCGGATTGTTTCCGTCGAGCCCTGCTTGCTGATCAGACCAGCCCGGGTAGAACATCGCGAAGATGGAGAACATTCTGGCGCCGTGCTGCCGCCCACCGCCGGGAATAGAGGCTGGCGTATCGAAAAATTGAGTGTGAACCATCCGCTCAGTTGCAGCCTGGAGTGGGGTCGGCGTCGGGGGCTCCTGTCGATAGTGATGGGAACCCCCGCCGCGGAGGCGGAGTTCAACGCTCGGAAGGCAGAAGAATCGTATCTCGACCAGATCGAGGAGCTTGTGCGCCTCCGCTCCAGCCTTGATGCCAACAAGCAGTTGAATGAGGTGCTCGGGAACGCGCGCCGCCAGGAGCTGGCACGACTCGCGCGAGTCAGCTACATGATCGAATGCTCAGCATCAGAGCAGGATCCTGAGCAAACGCAACCGAACAAGCGGACCGCCGAAGACAGCAGTTCGTATCAAGCCCGCCTTGGGACAGGACCATTGAGCGCTCTCGCGACGAACAGGGCGCACCGGCCAGGGACTGTGGTCCCCGCTTCCCCTCTGTCTCTGGCAGGCAGAACGCTTGCCCAAGACAGGAAGTTGACCAAGCGTGAGCATCTGCAGCAGCTCAAGCTTCGCCTCGCAAAGCTCCAGCGTATCTCTTCGGCAGCGGCTCCACAGACGCCCAGTCCGCGAGGCTCCCCGAAGAAGGCTGCCCAGACTGTCAGCAAGGCGCCCCCGGCAACGCGCTCGTGGACATCAACAAAAGTGCTTGATGCGGCGCGGAAGACTCCGGTGGAAGCTGCGCCAGCGCAATGCGCAGTCAACACGGCACCCAAGGGGCAGACACCCTCCCCTGGGCTTCCCTCGCAAATTCCCCTTGAACGATCGGCTGCAGCTTCGCCCCTGCGCTCCTCTGCGCCGTCACCTCGCCGCTCCCTGGCCCTATCTGCCACGGTCTCCCCAGGCCTGAGCGCCTCTCCTGTGCCGGGTCGAGCTGCCAAGCGCCCGATCTCCCCGCTCCAGCGCGCGGGCTCGCGCAATGGTGAGCGTTCGCCCGCCGCGGCGCACGACGCAGACGAGAACGGGAGCGCGGCTGGCGGCGCAGGCGCGGGCGAGACGAAGCGAGCGAGGGTCGATCCGCGGCGCCCGCTCTGCCGGTGCCCACCCCAGGCCTGCCACGCGCAGGCGCAGGCGGCCAGGGTGCTGCAGTGGCGGGCGTAGCAGGGTCGGCGCGGCTCCCCTTGGGACCGCGACATGGCGGCGCGTGTGAGCCGCAGCCTGACCTCTCCTGCGGGCAGATTCGACCTCCTTGGGTTGTGCGACGACCCCGCGTGCCCCGACCAGCACATCCGCGACATCGAGGGCACCCGCCCGCTGCTCCGCCCGCCTCGCTCCCCGTCCCCCGCCGCGGGCCCCTCGCCGCCTGCGGGGGCGCCGGGGGGCGAGCATCCAGCGGCGCCAGTTCCGGGCGGCGGCAACGCGGGGCCGGGCACACGTGCCGAGGCAGGCTGGTGGGGGGACTTCATGGAGCTGTCGGCGGAGGAGGCGCGCGATGAGGAGGCGGCCGGCTCTGATGACGAGGAGGGCGCAGCGGTCGCCGCAGCCATCCTGCGGCGCATGCGGAGCAGCCTCGACGGGCGCTACTTCGGCACAGCCGCGACCGCCGTGGAGCTGCAGCGGGAGGTTTTGCTTCGCCGCAGCCCCTGCCCCTGCGGCCCCCGCTCGCCTTTGTTCGCGGTAACGGCGGCGGCGGCGGCGGCCGCCTCCCGCAGGTCGAACAGCACCCCGAACGGGTCTCTGCGTGGCTGGCCCTTGCCTCGCTCGTGCTTGGCTCGGCCCTGCACGCCACCTCGCCCTCCGCCCCCGCTACGCCCACCTCCGCCCGCCCCCATGTCCAGGCTCTCCTCCCCCCTAAACCCTAAACCCTAAACCCTCCCGGGAACCGGCGCCCTCTCAATCCCGCGCGGCGGGGCGCGGCGGGGCGCGGGCACTCACCGGGCTTGCCTACGGGCGGGGCGCGGGCGCAGGATGTGTGTCTCAACGTCTTGGCGCGCGCGCTGGACCACAACCCCTCGTCCCCGGCGCTGTGGCTCGTGTATCTCCCCCTCTTCGCTCGCCGCTCCCCCGACGAGCTCCCCGACATGCTCAACCACGCGGTCCCGCCCCGCCGCTTCCCGCGCGCCGCGCGCCCGCCGGCTGGGCCTGAGGCGGCCCGCGCGACAGGCCCTAAACCCTAAACCCCAAACCAGGTCCGGCTCAACCCGACCTGCTTCCTCCTCTGGGCGGCGCTCGCGCGGCACGCCGCGGACGCCGACGCGCGCGCGCGCGCCTGGCAGCGCGCCGCGGCCGCGGCGCTGGAGCTTTGTGCGCAGGTCGCGGCGGGGGGCGCTCGCGCGGGGGGCGGCGGCGGCGGCGGCGGCGCGGCGGCGGCGGGGGAGAAGGCGGCACTCCTCGCCGGGGACTCGCTCCTGCTGGCGGCGCAGGCGCTCTGCGAGGCCGGCCGCGTGCCCGAGGCCGCGCAGTGCCTTTGCGAGGGCGCACGGTGGGTGCGGGAGGGCGAGCCTGCGCCTCGCGACAGCGCCTGGGGGCTCCCTGCGGCGGTGCGCGCCGTCCTGTGGCGCGCCGCGCTGCACGTGCTGGTCTGTGGGGCGCTCCCCGCCGCCGTCTCGGCCCGCCTCGGCGCGTGCGGCTGCACCTTTGGGCACTGGAGGCTCCGCGACGCGGCGCGCGGGGGGTGCGGGCGCGCAGGGGGGGCGGCCGCGCCTCGGGCCATATCA
>ENA-UOXV01008340-UOXV01008340.1-marine-metagenome-genome-assembly--contig:-NODE-8340-length-10216-cov-5.046058_pt1 | contig 10216 bp, 8 predicted proteins | sample MGYA00238165_ERZ766961 | MGnify/ENA primary metagenome ERZ766961 (study PRJEB28924, sample SAMN03173240) | marine metagenome | biome: Marine; feature: Water; material: Subsurface seawater | place: North... | reverse complement strand
TAAAAATTTTCCAGGGAGGAACAGGAGTAGTGTTTAACGTGATTGCGTGGGTTCGTTCCCAGGTGTGTCGGCATAGCCCTCCGCATGGTTGTTAAAATAATATTGATAATCCTACAGGATCGAACGAGGGACGCAGGTTCGCTCCATGTGCGTCGGCACAGCCTCAGAGGGATGGTTAATTGATGTTAATTATAGTATGCATTCAATCTATCAATTACAATCTTAATGTAAACTAAACCAATTAAATTTAATCAATTACAGAGAGCAGCGTATTTAGTGTTATAACAATGAACGCAAGAATAATTAAAAGTATATCGTGACGATTAATTATTTCCTTCGTAATATAGTTAACAATACCAGGTACCTTCGTAATAAGGAGGAACCCTTGGATTTTGGACCAGGTGACATGTAAGGAGGTCTAAACCAAGATTTTCGAGTTAAAAAAATCAAAATGTCGACAATGTATGGAACGAACAGATCGTGATGTTTGATAAACGATACCAGGTGCACCGGACATTATTTACAGTCAAAATCTTTCCGAACTGTGTAGTGCGGCTACGCCGAATAAATTTGCGGTGATTTCAAAGCGAACTTCTCACCCAGGCGCGATTTTTTGTACCTCTTATGTGGGTCTATTAATTCAAGAAAGTACACTGCTCGGAGCTGGTTCTTTGAGGTGGCGGGCACGTGTTGCCCAGAGGATCAGAGGACGGTGCGCATGTGAAACGGCTATGCCGAATATGAAACAAAATGCATGTAAAAATAATAATCTTCCAGGGGCGAACGAATGACTGATTTGTTAGGTTTCGCTCCAGGTGGGTCGGCATAGCCTCCGTGGAATTGGTTAAGTAGTTAATCACTTATTAAGTAAGGGTAACCATCTTAACTTCATTCAAAAGCCGACGAATGAGCAAACACATGTCATCATTGTACGAAGCGAATCGACCGTGATTTCTAATTAACGATACCAGGTCACGTCGTCATCGTTTGAAGCGAATAGACCGCGATTTATAATTAACGACACCAGGTCCGTTACATTTTTGCAAGTGTTCCCTGTAGAATCGGCTAATCGTATGCCGAATAAACATACGAAAGGACCGGCGGGGGGACGTAATTATTTATAAACAAACCAGCAATTTGGAATATCAAGGTGTTTATTTGAGGTTCACCGACGACGTTTGTATGATATCTGAATAGAGGATTTTAGAAGTCGATTTGCTGTCGGGTTTGGTTGTCGGTTTGGTTGTCGGTGACCGTCGGTGACCGCCAAACTGACAGCCAAACTGACTGCTCGGTTGTCATTTTTGCCAAAATCGACAACCACAGTTTGGTTGTCAGGTTGTCTGTTTGGTTGTCATTTTTTTTTGGCGAAAAGTTGCGATTCTCGTAATTGCTATTTGAACGCGGCGAGCGAAGAAGAGATGTTTCCTCGGGCACCCGGATAACCACCAGCGCCATGTCTCAGGACGGAGGTTACGTGCGTAGCACTCAGTGAAGGACTTGCTCGTGATGATACCCATAAGCCGATGACCTCGTAACATGATACCACTCTCCGTCATTATTCGGACGCACGTGGTGTCGTCGTGCGCGGAGGCTGCGCCAAATCAAAACTCTTTCGTTTCGGCTTATCTCCGATTGTGCCACCTATCTGACTGTTTGCCTGTGCCATACAAGCCTCCGGAGGGTGATTGCCCATAGGATCTCTTTACTTGAAACCGAGGCCATCCGAGGCCAAGCTTGGAAAACAGGCTGAAAGCGAGTCCAGAGCGAGTCCAAAACGAGTCCAGTGACTATGTTCCCATATGTAACCTGGAATTGGGCCCATAGGGCGAACGGCCTATATTTAGCGTACCCCCTTTTTTTACAGTCAACCCTTTTCCGAATAGTGTAGATGCGGCTATATGCCGAATATGATTAATAATATATAATAATATCATATATTAAATATATTTAAATATCATACTCTACATATCACTACTTTATTTCGAACAAATAAAGGAAATAAAAGAAGGTAAATGAATAAATATATGATGGATGACGACCGAGACATATTATATGCCGGTGCTGGCTGGAACGTATATATGAACGAAATAAATACTACCTTCAGGTGCCTTCTAATAAACTTACGAAGGTACATCTCTCAGACCATCGCCCGTGACCGAACGTGAGCACTTCGTTCTTCAATTCTCCCTTGCTCGGTTACGAACGAAGCAAGGTAAGTCCGAAACAGGAAGGCTCTCGACTATGGCAACGAAGAAAAGCTCGACGAGAACGGAAATCTCACTACAGAAGATATCACGCATATGCTAATCGTTCGGGCAAGCCAACGTGCAATCGCGAAACTGACAGTCGGCGTCTTGGTGCTTTGGTGTAGTTTATGTGGAGTCAGCAGTGAGCCATCTGCAAGAAAGTTGTTTAGCGGCGATTCAAAACAAGTGACCGTACGTCAGCCCGGACCTGATCTCAGAACACGAATCCATGATTTACCCTCGCTCGCTGTCCTGACGGAAGCTGACAGTGTCGCTTTTGCTGAACGTGAACTCGTGCGAGAATTCGACGATCCCACCTCAAAACATACCATCGCGGTGCATTTCGGAAAGACTCGTTTAAAAAGTTTAACAGATATCGAGGATGTAGATGTGGCCACCTTGAGAGGAACAGCACCGAGAAGGTCGTTCAACAAAACTGCCAGTACAGCTGGAGCTGTTGTCGATTCCGTTTTGCGATTTGGCCATACAAGCACAGCGGACTTTTCAAATATCTTTCTGCCAGAGAAGGCAGATTTATTTGAAGAGGAACAGATAATAGAGTCAATCTCTGCGTTTACCTCAACCCCGGAGAGAACAGACTCACTCCTGCAGCGAATGGAATTGAGCACAAGAGATCTAGAGCGCGTTTTAAGTAGCAAAGAACGGCACGTCGGGGACGTAGCACGCCTCATCGATGTGTTGGACAACGAGTTTGTCATATCAAACCCAAGATCAGGAGCATTTGAGCTGCAGCAAGGTTCGGCCGACTCACGAGACTCAGGTTTTATTCTTGACTGCGTTTGGCAGACTGCTTCAAATGATTTTTATTGTTCTGGCCGTACATTTAGACCTTCGCCTCATCAGCGACCTAATCATCGTCATTGTGAGTGCAGCATCCGGGGCCGTCGTGAGTAGTCTAGCAAGGCAACCGGTGATCACTGGCTATCTTATTGCAGGCTCGTGTATTGGTCCAGGAGGCATGGGCTTAGTGATCGAGCTTGTGCAGGTACATACCGTGTTTGTGTGAACATATTTTTTTCACTTCCTCAACGATAAGAAAATATTGTCAGGTTGAGACCCTGGCTCAGTTCGGAGTAATATTTCTACTGTTTACACTCGGCCTTGAATTTTCTTTCTCAAAGCTGCGCCGCGTTCAAGCTGTATCACTTGCTGGAGGTACTCTGGAAATTTTGCTCATGATATTTTTATGCTGGGTCGTCGCAGACTTTATAGGTGCTCCATCAACAGAGGGCATATTCATCGGTGCTTTCCTCTCCATGTCATCGACTGCCGTGGTGGTCAAGTGCTTAATGGCGCGAAAAATGTTTCATTCTGTTTCCGGACAGATTACTGTGGGAACTCTTATTTTGCAAGATTGTACGATCGGGTTGCTAATTGCTTTGCTTCCTGTTCTTGGTGGCAGCCATGGCATCATTGAGGGAGTCGCTTCCTTGTTGCGAACTGCAATGGCCACCCTTATTTTCATATGCGTTGCACTTAGCATATCGCGCACATTTGTCCGCGCCACGTTCTTTCTTGTCTCAAGACACGGCATTGATCTATACCAAATGGTGCGTCACTCAACCATTCGAGTCATCTTGAGTGTATTTTTTTCTCTTGCTTTTCCCTGGCGAGATGTCAAAACATAACAGATTTGATTGTTTTGGGGTGCTCACTTGTTGAAGGTCGCGATCGCATTCTGTTTGACTGTTGCCTGGATGAGCGAACACTTGGGTTTGAGTATTGAGCTGGGCGCTTTTTTAGCTGGTCTCATGATCAGCATGACCCCTTTTGCTGGAAGAACGCTACAGAATATTGAACCCGTGCGCAACATACTTGCCGCTTTGTTTTTGGCCTCAATTGGTATTGTCATGAACCCGAAATTTCTCTGGTTGCACCTGGATGTCCTACTCTTCACGTTCTTAGTCATTGTTATTTTCAAGTGCTCATTGACAGCACTTGTGATCAGAGCTTTTGGATACGACGCCAAAACTTCTGTCGTGGTTGGAATTTCCATGGCTCAAGTGGGGGAATTCTCATTTGTCTTGCTGGCCCGCGCATCCAATTTCGGACTTGTTCAACGCAAGCTCTACCTCCTTTTACTTGGTACAACCGCATTATCGTTGATCATAACGCCTTGTCTCTTCTGCTGCACAACATTTTTTCTGAGACCTGCATTGGCTGTACAAAGGCTTGCCTCAACCTCAAATGAATAAAACGGTTTTGATCATAAAGCGACCATTGATGTTAAAATCTTGATTATCAAGCGCAGTACCATTATTGGTTGATCAAACAAGTAAGCGTGTATTAAAAACTACCACGACAGGCTCCCCGCTGTTATTTAATGGCGTGACGAGTTTATCTAATGGAATTTCATGATTTTGTCTGCGCAAAGCCAAATAATTTGAACACCGTATTAGAATACGACCGTTCAGAAAAAAAATTTCTTTTCCGCTGAGACTTCACCCACCACTCAAAAGCTAACCCATAGAAACACCAGATCAGCTTTCGTTTAACACTATCGGTAAATTTTGCAAGCTTTTTTCCTTGCAGTGGACATCCTGCCCACTCCGTTTGCTGCCCGACGGCTCACAAACGCCACTGGTCAACAGTTGTGTTGCATCTTTGTTGCTGAGACGATTAAAGTCCTTGAGAAGCAGATTTAATGAACATAGGGCATGAACAAGAACACCTAATCGGGGCATCTACCTTCCTATTCAACGCAACTAGAAAACATTATCAGGCTAATTAAACAATGATCTACAGGTGCACAGAGGTTGCAACCGTTCAACGTTACTGAGATAACTGAGATACTACAATTCATGAGCCCCTGGCTTCGCGTCTAGTGGCATCGTGGAGGATGTCTATGTCTACAAATTGGTGTGGAAGCTGCACATACCTGACGACAGAGCCGCGGATGAAGCAGTTTCGCACAGAACTCATGTGTGGATACCGCTCCTCTTCGACAACCTTCGTTTTCATCAACTTGATGTTCAGGTACTGATCAACAGAGACGAGAACTCCAGAAATCGCTATGTCATTCTTAAGCTCAACAGTTACCTGCGTTTGAAGCGAACGTTGAACAATCATACTGACATGAGAGAATGTACGGGCGCATGTGGCCTATCAAACTGAGTGGGGGTATTTGACGAGGCGAATTCATGTTTGTCTTACCTCCTTTCCGACCAGTGTCTTGAAATATGAATAAAATAACCTGCCGAGAAATTGAGTGACCGAAAAGCTGTGTGTTGAGATCTCCGTGAATTACTCGTCGAAAGCTTGGCAGATAATGTGGTGTAAGGTGACATTGCAACGAAATCGGGTGCATACATAGTTTATTCCGAGCCAGTGCACAGCAGAAAGCCTCCTCTCGCGCGCTTAAGGGGGTGTCCAGATGAATGACTTCGGGTGTTAGGAAAGATACAAAACCTTCCGAAAATGCATTCCGGGTATCCCCCAGCGAATGCACAAAGCGAACATCTAAGTGTTGAAAACTCGTGAATTTGTCGATAATGAGCAATCAAGACTCTTAAATATAAATAAGCAAGGTTACGTTATTTAAACATATTCTGAATTTATTTCATAAGTAAGGGTGAGTCATTTTTTTATGCATAACGATTTTATATTAAATAAGAACATATTAAAGAACGTAAAGACTTTATCATTACGATCCACACAATCACTCCAGTGGGCAAACATTATAAAGATTCCGCTTATATATGTTCACGCTTATGAAATTCAGAATACATGGGGTAATAAAATAAAGGTTATCGTAACATTATTTATGACGCGGTACGTACAACGTTAGTTGTCATTATTATTACGTGTTATTCGTAATCGTTCGTTCGCTTATTTATTAATGAGTATATGATATAAACTGGTTTAATATATCACTGGATTATATTAAAACATATATGGGGTTGTAGTACGAACAATTATCACTTATTTAATATAAACTTGAATAATATACCATTTTCATCCATTTTCCATATCATTGACTTTCGGGCGGCAATAAGATTACCAGCCACACGAACATTGGTTGGTTGCAGATATCGACACGCGCTCCGCGCCAAACATTTTGGGTCGTGCGTGTTTTTTTCCTATGGCGCCTAGTCAGGCCTAGTGAGGACGGCGAGCGGACTGTGCCGCTTGCTAATATGCTGTTCGGCGCCAAACATGCAAATATCGCACAGCACATGCGGCGGCTCGATTGCCGCGTTCACGAAGAGACGCCACGACCCTTGAAATTAACACACGGTCGATCGATTGCACTTTGGTCACATAACCAAATATCTGCAACAGATTTCGGTATATTGACCTAAATGACAAAACATCGCTGTAGAACACGTTGGGAACACTCAAAGAGCGAAATACTCCTCGACGATAATGCGCGACCCAATCCGAGGTCGCCCTCCGTGTTTTGGCGCCCAGCAGCATCTTTGCAAGCGGTCCAGCGCGCTCGCCGTCCTAACTAGGCGCCATAGGGGAAAAACATGTGCGACCCTAAAAAAATATGTCACAACCGATCGATATCAGGTCCGACCGAATGAAGGTCAACGATATCGGGAAAATGGTCTTACTGCTAATATATTAAAATACTTTATTTATTTATTTCAAGAACGATTTAACCCGTAAAATTGAAAACGATAATAATAATGATGATGTGTGCATCCGGAAATATTAGGCGTACATGACGATATATAGGTGTTCAGCCCAGGGAGAGTTTGCCAACATCAAAACGCGCAGTCGTTTTGGCAGCTGCTCTTGCAAATGCTGCCGCCAATGCCGCTGCTGCAACCGCTTGTGTTGTCGCAGCATCGTTTTGGGTAGTCCCAGTTGAGTCTTGATGTTTTGGACGAGCGTTCCTTCCGAGCAGATTTGATGCAGGCGTGGTTGTCTGCTGGGACTCAGTAGGTGTCGCGCCAAATTTATCGTTGTGTTGTTTTCGTGCGGTGGATGCACAGTTGTTAGACCGACGAGCAAGGCTGCCAGGAACGATTATAGCTGCTGCAGTCTCTGTCCCTGCTATATGACCTTTTTTCAAGCAGTGTGCCAAACCTTTCTTACGGCGAATGCAAAGGGCACAGCGCTCAGGAATTTCCACACCAGCAGTTGCGAGTGCTGCCCCAACCGACTCGGAAACCACAAACTTACCATTGCCACCACGGCGAGCCGCCGCACGGGGCATAGCCTCGGCCTTGGAATCGAACATTGCGTTATGCATGTTTGTATTGGGTGCTGCAGACTTCGACTTACCGACACTCTTGCAGTTGTGTCCATGGGCGATGCAGTATGCTATCCCCTTGTGTGCCCGAGCACATGACTCGCATCGTATAGTAGCTGAGCCTAACTCATCTAGCGATGTGTCAGGTGATTTGCGTTTCCGAATTGTTGTGAACTCGTCGTCATTTTGTTCTTGCATCATCTCCTGATCTCCTGAGACATTTGTTTTTTCAGACGCTTCCCTGCATGTCAGCCCAAAGTTGAAATGGTCTGCAGCTTGCAATGAGACCCGTAGAGGCACGTGCGAGCACGGGTTTGATTGGTTCTCCAGAATCCGGACACATTCATCCCACAACATGAGCCTAGTTACTACGACCCCATCATCAAATTTAATGTTGTGTGAGAACCGTGTGCTGTCAAACGAGCTGATCTTTCCACAGGAAAACATGCCATTTGTATCCATCAAGAGCATAACCCTGATTCCCAGCGCGTTCTCCCGGCGAAGAGCAAGTAAAGCCCCCGTGTGACCCGTGCGCGCCATTTGCACTGCGTGTATATGCGGGCACTTGAGGTGGCGCTGTATATTTTGTTTGACATGGCTCAGTGCTGCGCAAGTTGCGGCTGTGGTACGAGATTGACAAATGCGGCAAATGCCACATGGCTCAGGCTCAGCGGATGATCCAAGCGAGCTTGTAAGGGCAACGGATCTAAAGCTTGCGTTTCGAGGCAGCCGCGCGCTGTCGGATATGCGATGAAGAGCTGCCGTATTCTGGCCAGGCAGCATTTCGAAAGTGCATGCATCTAAAGTGTGTCTCTCGGATGAATTGTTCTGACCGGCGCATCGAGTAATTATGTTCTCTCTCTGAGGTTTGGTACCTGTACCCTCTGCATCGATCAGGTCGCACTGTTCGCCGTGTAAACGCTTCTCGATACGGTTTTGAAATTTAACCTTCTGCCAAGTGCGACACCAAACCCTCGCCTCCTCACAAGCTCGCTGGAATGTGGCCGCGTATCTCTTCACATTTTGGCGCATGCGGTCTTCAAACCGTCCATCCCTAAAATCGAATAAGCTTGATGTCGGCAACCATTGATACGTGCGATCGCCAAAGAAAATCACCAGCTGATGCGAATCTGCCGACGAGCCCTTCACCTTCATCTTCAAAGCTGCGTCAGGGATGATTTCCTTGTTTTGCTCACGGTGAAGAGAAATGCCTGGCCAGAGTACATGATCTGCACCTTTGCCAAGCTTCCAGGGTGCCCACACAGGCTTCCCGGCCAGAAATGGATCACCTCGGTTGCTTTCATCCTCGGCTCCGGAGAGATCACACTCAATTGCTACTTCACCTTTGTCACTTTTGTCAACAACGGTGATATTCACAATCTCTGCTGGTGACACTCGATCAGATACGCGCAACATTGTGCCATCTACAGAGCCAAAACCTGACATGACATCATTTAACGATCCAGCATTTTCATCCATTTTTGGAAGCTTGTCCTTGTTGATACCCTGGCCTGATATGATTGAAGGCTCTGCTGATGCAAGATCAGCGAGGTTTTCGAGTCTAATCAAATCGGTGCAATGGGGTTTCTCACCACCCCTTTGTGCTGCGTTCGCTGCAGTGGCAAAGCCGGAGGGGTCAAGGATGTTGATGACAAAATCGGGAATATCGAAATGAGATATCTGAAGGCCGGAGATATAAGCAGTTGCAGCCTCATTCGATGGCGCGACTCCACTGTGCGGCAAAAAATCACCAAGAGGGGTGTATGGCACGCAAACTGGCATATCGGAACTATCACGCAACGCATGGCGGCCGCTCCAGACCGTTTGCTCAGTTTGTGACCCCGCCCCGACGCGGGGAAGAACATTCCATGCAGCCCGAGGCCAGACTCGTCCTTCAGGGGCATCCAGTCCGCCAATTATTTCTTTGTGAAACGGAATACCAAATTGAGTTTGGTGAAATTTTTTACTGTAAGGATCATTCAGCTGTTCTCCGATCCATCTCGCCATGGGCACGGCACTTGCAGTGACAACTAGAAACATGCAAACGATTCTAGAAGCCTCCTCTGCAGTAATCATGACACTTTCTTCGCCGACGCCCTCCCCAGAAACTTGACGTTCGATAGATTTAGCACTGGAGCAAATGTCTGTCTTCACTATTGTGGGCAAGCTGGACCTCGTGGATGTAAAATGTCGTTCACAGTCATCACGAGACCCGTCGCGGTATTTTCCCATGGCTTCGTAGGTACCCGGGACATCAATTTCGGAATGAAGTGAAAGTAGATCCTTGCACTGCCTGACTATATTCTGCCTTGGCTTTTTCACCATGAATGAAACATCCTTGAGATGATCAACTTCCGTGAACTCCGTATGGTCCTTCGCAGATCCCATTCCAACCAAACATTTTGGTGCGCTTGTCCAACCTGCTGGAAAGCCCATTAGGCGCTCGGCATCAGCAACCGATAACATGCTCGCAGACTTTAAATCTTCACGGACAATGCAGACACGGCAGGCGTTTCGCGGGGTGAGGTTTTCTGTTTCATGCAGAGTGGGTGGGCGGCGCTTCTGCAAAAGATCGACGCATGCTGTCATCCGCACTGGCTCATCATAATGCGGATCAGTGGTGAAACACTTGTAGCACTCCTGGGACCCTCGCCTGGCACAATCACCACGACACTGGTTGGACTGCGAAAAGATAACATCACGTGGATCTCCATGTGTACTAGCGACAAGCAATATCCGTTGG
>ENA-UOXV01008339-UOXV01008339.1-marine-metagenome-genome-assembly--contig:-NODE-8339-length-10216-cov-6.438441_pt1 | contig 10216 bp, 15 predicted proteins | sample MGYA00238165_ERZ766961 | MGnify/ENA primary metagenome ERZ766961 (study PRJEB28924, sample SAMN03173240) | marine metagenome | biome: Marine; feature: Water; material: Subsurface seawater | place: North... | reverse complement strand
CTTCATGCAGTTTTTCGCTCTGCAATTTGCGACTGTTTCTCTCTTTCGCAGCCCGTACTGTGGGAAAGTGCGCGGGAAGGAAGGACGGGCGAAGAACGTCTGGATGCTGTACTTGTCGCGAGAGAAAACTCATACCACCGAGTGGCAACCTAGTAAACGTGGTGTAGCCCATAACCTATGGGCGCTGAATGACTGGGAGAGCTAAATTAGGTGCAGCAGCTTGAATGCCACAAAAAGACTACATGCCCTGGTACGCAGGTCCGCCACCACCCTCCGGCACCTTCCACTTGATGTAGTTGCCTGCAGAATTTCTGTGAGATGCGCCTGAACCAGAACGGGACGCACCTAGGGCTGTGGCACAATCGCTTGAAATCGTGCTCGGGGAGGGGGCATCACCCGGCGTCTTGATGTCGCAGGTTTTGCAATGGACGCAGTTCTGCGCGTTGATGACGAGCTGCGGGTTGCCCTTGTCGTCCTTGTGCCACTCGTACACACGCGCAGGACAGAAACGGCCCTCAGGGCCCGCGAACTCCTGGACGGACTTGGCAGCCGGCCAGTCTGCAAGCTCGGGCTTAATCTGCAGCACGGCGGACATTCAGTTGTCAAGCCTTTTCAGTCCCGCTCGGCAGGCTCTCCGTTTCCGATCCAGGCCTGGGTTCAACCGTGAGGTGGGATGGCTGGTCGCCCTCGTGGTTGACGGAAGCGCGTGCAAGATTGGTGAGAATATCAAAGGTGAGCACGCCGTCGGGCTTCGGGTATGTGATTTCTTGATGCTTAGACGCTGGCTCCGTCGTGGTGTGGTCGCCTTTGGACTTGTTGCGGAAAGTCCAGGGCTCTGCGCCCTTGAAAAGGTGCAGTGCCACACCCGAGTAGGCCAGTCCTGCGTATAAGCCCCAGTGGAAAGCGGGGTGCACATTGCGCACCTCGTTTAGCTCCTTCCAGACCCACGAATTCTCCATCGCGTTTTGGTAGCCCTCGACTTCGACCGACGGCAGTGATGAGATCTCGGCGCCAGAGCCGATCCATTCATCCTGCGACTGAGCCTCGAGCGCGGCAAAGACCTGCTCCGCCGCAAGCATTCCGCTCTTCATCGCTGTGTGCGACCCCTTGATCTTGGGCACATTGACGAAGCCGGCCGAGCAGCCGAGCAGCGCACCGCCTGGAAAGGTCAGCTTTGGAATGGCCTGGAGGCCGCCTTCGTTGAGAGCGCGCGCGCCGTAGGAAACGCAAGTTCCGCCTTCGAGGTGTTTCGCAATCACAGGATTTGTCTTCCAGCGCTGGAACTCCTGGTACGGCGACAAGAACGGGTTCTTGTAATCCAGTCCGACTACGAAGCCAATCAGGACCTTGTTTGGCTTCATGTGATAAAGAAAGGAGCCTCCATAGGTCTGTGTGTCAAGCGGCCACCCTATCGAATGCTGGATGAGCCCGGGCCTATGCTTGTCCTCCGGAATTTCCCAAACCTACCAGTTCGCCACTCTCAATTCCGCCAAGCAAGAACAGTACGACCAAGCAAACTGCGGCCGTACATCGAAAGCAACAAGAGTACAAAACACGATAGAGGGGGGCAGGAGGTTTTCGATGCCAACCTCCTTCATGCCAATGCCATAGGTCTGCATGTCCTTGCCCTCGCGAAGTCCAAATTTAGCGATCACATCCTCCGAGCAAGAGCCGCGGCAGCCCTCAGCGAAGAGGGTCTGCCGTGCACGCAATTCCATACCGCGTGCAAAAGTGTCCTTGCGGACGCCATCCTTGCCAACACCTGCATCCTTGGTCGCGACACCTGCAACTGCTCCATCCTCGTACAAAACTTCGTCCGCCGCAAATCCGGGGTATATCTCCACTCCAAGTTCTTCGGCCTGCCCATGTTGGTCGCATCAGTTCGACCTGGGTTCGCTGGCTCATTATCTCATATGCAAGTGTGATCTCAGAAGAATGGTACCTGCTCTGCGAGCCACTTGGTGAGGGCGCCGAGTGAGATGATGTAATTGCCATGATTGTCAAGAGAGCGAGGCAAGAGTGCGTTCGGCACTTGGGTCCCGCCTTTCGGTCCCGTGAGGAAGAAGAAAGAGTCCTCTTTGGCCTCGGTCTCGAGCGGGGCGCCCTGCCCTCAAAGTCATAGTTTCTCAGGGTGCTGAACACATGAAACCCAGATGGCATGGATCTCAGTGCAACAAGAACCAAGAAAGGATCGTGAACGGACCTTATCCTTCCAGTCAGGGATGAGTTCATTCAGCGCATGCGGCTCAAAAACGTTACCGGATAGGATATGCAGCCCGACCTGCCAAACCGATCAAAATCACACGTCCACAGCAGTCGGGGATCAAATGAAGTGGCAGCGACTGCGAGATAAAGAGCCCCTAGATGTTGCTGATAAAAGCAGCAACGGAACAAGAAACTGCGTGACCATGTTACGCATCGTGCGGTGCTCACCTCGGCGCCCTTCTCGAGAACACAGACCGAGACTTCTTTGCCGTGATCCGCAGCACGCTGCTTGAGACGAATAGCTGCCGAAAGCCCGGCAGGCCCTGCACCGACAATAACGACGTCGAATTCCATAGCCTCACGCTCTTCGAGCTCCTCTGGGGTGTCAGACATGCAACGCGTGAACCCTGCGACGGAGTTGCGCCCCGCTGCCTGGGGTGGCCCGCCAAGACTGCTCGGCAACACGTAGCGCACAGTACTCGCCGGCGAAGACCCAAGAACAGATCTTCTCATCACGCCATATGAAGTGAGAAAGCGCCTCGTCCCAGAAGGGCGGGTGGTACGCAGCATTTGCGTTGCGAGACGTGCGGGGATCATGCTCGCCATTGCAGGGGTGAAGACAGATTCCCAAACAGATGAGATGACAGCGCTGTCCGGACAAAACTTTTGAGCACCACGAACCGCGTTTCTTGCCTGTTACGAGGGCTCTGAAGGCAGGTGGGGCGTATCGGTGCACGAGGGGTCCAGAGTATCAGAGGCGACCCTCTCTTTCCGAAAGGGACTCAGTGGAAGGGGCCGACACCGGGAAATCCCGATTTTTTTCAGTAGACGTGGGGATTGTTCGGAAGGAGCGAAGGGCGAGAGCACTCGCGCCAACGCCTGGCAGTCACCTTGCCACGCGGTCCCGTTTCACGACTCGTGCCTCTACTGCTGCACGGCCTTCTGCAGGTGTTTCGACTGGGACAGCCACTTTATACCGTCAGGATCAAGGTCCTGGAGGGAGGCTTCTGCATCTCACGCACAAGAAGGCATGGCTCGCGGCGCTCGCAAGCGCTCGACAACCGCGTCTCTCACCGTAGCCCACAACGCACCTGATGCAACCGATTCTCGGGAGGGCTTCGGTTCTGATGTGCGATCTTTGTCAAAGCGCCGCAAGGATGTGTCTGAGGTGTCTACCGTCGCTGCCGCGGAAAGCGTGGATGCAGGCTCCGGGCTCTCGCAAAACAGGTCGTGCCCTGCCCGCCCACTTCCCTGTGCAATTCAGCATCGAATCGGTAAATGCACGATAATGGGGTCTGCTGCGCACCACCATGCCGTTCCATCTCCCAGATCAGGGCGGGGCCAAGGCTGACGGGCAAAAACGCGCGAGCAGGGGCGCGAAACCTGGCATCGATTTACACTGCTACGAGGAGCTGGAAGGGCCATCGAACAATATGCGCGTGCGCATCCAGAAGCTTGGACGTGCTAAGGCCAAGACTTCCGAGTCGCCTTCGCCGGTCGATAGCACTGACATGTCAGCCTTTGGCGACTTCGAGACCAGCAGCTTCCTCGCCGTGCCTATCTCTATGCGCCCTCACGATAAGCGATCACAGGCCCGCACGAGTGGACGACGCGCTCATGATACACTAGATGAGCAGATGGCTTCCGTGATGGCAGCATCTGCGGCGGGAAACAAGGTGAAGGATGTTCCCGCAGAGCCCCCACGTACCCTCGAGCTGGCTACATGGCCACGGGACTGGTCGCTCAAGACTTCCGTCCGTGTGACCGCCCATGCTTCTTTCGACGGCTTGCCGTCGAATCCCTCTGCGCGGGTACCGCACCTTCCCCAGCCCTTCCATCCGCGACTAGTGCTGCTGGGTGCTGAGCAATTCTCGTTCTGAACAAACAGGCCAAGCACGTGAAGTCCCTGATCCCTGCTGCCGTGGCGGGAGCCGAATCACCATCGGACGCGTGTCACCGTGCGCTGATCCAATACCGGCATCCTGCCTCGCCGCTGCCTGAGTCCTTCTCAGAAGTGTTCGCACGACTCAACGGCGCCATTCCCACCGGGCCAGCGGGCTCAAGGGGGCAAGCGGACGCTGAGTGGGTTGCAGATCGCATGCACGTGTGGAGTGATGCGCTGATCTCTGCATACAGTGCGCTTAAGTCAGGGCAGTCTGACTACTTTTACTACATCGGGTCTCCTTTCACGGTCCTCTTCCAAGCTGCAGCTGGCGACAATCCTCCGTTCGCACTCCTGTCACAATCAACGGCGAATTTGCGGAAAACCCTTGCAGAAGGGGGCATTGCTTTTTCCATGCCGCTTGTCGCAGCAGGCCAGGATACAGGTTTGTCCCGAACCTGCCCCGTGCCCTGTTGCAACGGCCTCGCAAATGCATCTTGATTGCTCGCCTGTCAGCACTTCCGTAAACCACAGCCTTGCCACACCTCACGGCGGTGTGTGCAGTGAGAGAAGACGAGGCAGAGCAGCTGGAGGAGCTGCGTGAGCTCGGTCGCAGCGGCGCCATGAAAGTTACAGACATTCTGGGTGCCGCCCGCGACCTTGAATCTCTCCGAAGCGGGGGTTAACAGCTTCGGTGAGGCCAGGAACCTGACAGGCTGCGCCTGGCAGGGACGTCCTTCATGGACGGCGGCGTCGACACGATGCTGCTCTTCAAGGGTGTGAACCTGAAAGGTTTCTTCCCCGTCCTTGCAAGTGTTCTTGCTTCGCTCCCGGTCTGCTGTTACGATGGTGGGTGAACCAATTTCTGTGAAAGGTTTGTTCGACTTCCTGCTGAATCGCAAGCACGACAAGGACGTCCCTCTTCTCGTGTCTTCCGCCCCTTTCCTCCACGCAACCGCCACCCCGCTCAAGTTTACGAACCGCACTACAACGGCGGTGTCCGCCATGGCTGGGCGCACGCACTCTCGCGCGAGCGCAAATGCAGAACCAACTCGCTACGTGTTGGAAGTTGAGGGAATCATTCTTCCCTCCGCAATGCGGACTCTAGCCGACGCTCTCTCTCAGACCCACGAGCGCTTCAAGGTGGAGGCGCGCACCGGTGCTGTCCTCTCCTCCACTTGCAGTGCCATCACTTGCAGTGCCATCGCGTACGAGATGGGTGCACTTTGCCCGCCCCACTTAAGAAGATGCGATGCACGTCTGGCTGACAGCGAATTCCCGATGGGGTTGTTTCCGGCAGATGGCAAGACGCTGGGCTTCAACGCCGGGCCGCCAGTTCAGGGGCAACTCGGTGATCCAGGCGAGCGCATCGTCGCCGTCCGGGGCTATTGGGATCGGGACCAATCTCGCTTCACCATTACTACCAGCCACCTGGCGTGATGTGTTTCCAGTACGCGTGGCATGTCGACTCTGAAAGCGAATCCTTGATAGTCGGCGGTAGGCAATCGTCCCAAGTTGTGCTTTACTGATCAACTTCATTGTGCGCCAGTACATATCAGTGCACAATTATTGCACACAATATCACACGGACATTCGCTATTTACATGCTACTGCAGCTGCCACATACATGGTCCTCACAGCTCACTGCCACTGCACAGGCCGTGGCGGCTGGTCACTGCCCCACTGGCGGAACCAATCTTCGCCCTCATTGAGCTCTACACCGGCCCCGCCTCCCTTGCTGTTTCCCGATTCTACACGATCGATGCACCCTGCCTGCTCCCCACGGCCTCTATCACCGCCCTGCGCTGGCGGGCGAGGAGAGCCGTTTCGGGACCCGAAGAGCTCCAGCACCGCGCCCCGCACATCTCCCTCCCAGTCCATGGCGTCAGCCCCCGCCACCGGAGCGTACGGCCGCCAGTCGCCGCACGCGGCCGGCTCGCTTGGCCACGCGGGATGTGCCTGCAGGCTCTGCTTCCGCAGCGCCGCCTGCGCGGCGTGCACATGCGGCGCCGCCATCTCCGCAAGGTCGCCGACATCGAGGTTCTCGTCCGGGCGATCGGGCTCGCCCGCCGCGCTGCACCCGAGCGCCCGCAGCCCAGACACCACGCCCGAGTGGTTGTGGTGCTCGGCCCAGTGCAGGGGCGACCAGCCTGCGCTCGCGGCAGTCAGCGGCTGCGCTGCTGCTCCATGCGGAGAGCCGGGCGTTCGGGCGGGCGTCCACCGCCCGAGTCGACAGCAGCCGGGTCCGCATCGTTCTCAACCAAGAACCGCACCGCGCTCCTGCCTAGGGGATCAGGCCTCATCCGGTCTGCCTGCACGCCCACATCCGGCCACCCGTTTCGTTTTGCAAGAGGCCATGTCAGGGAAACAGCAGACCCGTGGCCTCCTCGAGCCGCATAGTGGATTCCCGAGTTGTTGAACGCGTCCTGCGCCCCCGCGTCCGCGCCGAAGCCGCGCACGAGCATCTCGAGCACCGCTGCATGCCCCCGATCGCTCGCCATGTGCACGGGAGAGCACCCCAGAAGATCGTGCGCGTTCGGATCGGCCCCTGCCTGGCAGAGCGCCTGCACTGCCGGCAACCACCCCTGCCGAGGGCGGCAGCTCTTGCCTTAGGAGGCGACTATGCGCTCCTCAAGGCAGCCCAGAGGCCAATGACACACTGGCCGCGCCAGCAACGCATGGCAGAGGCCAAGGAAACACACGCCGCACCTGCAATGCAGCCCAGTGCAGGGGCGTGCGCCCAGCGCGATCTCGAACGCTCATGTCTGCGCCTGCTTCTACGAGCGCGCGAATCGCGGCCGGCGAGTTGTTGGAGGCTGCAAGGTGCAGCGCACGGCATCCATTTGCGTCCGCCCTGCCAGAGCGGGCTCGTCAACGCAGCACGACCCGGGTTTCCGGCGCAAACCCAAGGCGCAGCAGGCACTGCATCTGCTTTGCGGGGCCTTGCGGGGGCTTGCGGGGCCTCGCGGGGTGCGCACAAGTCGAGGAGGGCGCCCCGCGCAGCGAGCAAGGCCACCGTCGCGGCCTGCCCCTGCATCGCCGCCTTGTGGAGCGGCGAGCCGCCCGCGTGGTCCACGGGGTCAACCGTCGCGTTGCCCACAAGCAGCTCCTCCACGACGCGCACGCGGCCCTTCCACGCGGCCATGTGCAGCGCCGTCACGCCGCTCCGGTCACCCACGTCCGGCGCGGCGCCGAGCGCGAGCAGCTCCCGCACGGTGCGCACCGTCCCGTGCCACGCCGCGAGCATCAGCGCCGTGCGCTGAGCGCGGTCCTGCGCATCTATGTCCACGCCGGCCGCGACTAGCGCGGGGAGCGCCCAGAAGTTCCCGACACCTGCAGCTGCGTGCAGCGGCGTGCGGGCGAGCCGGTCCCGGACCCCGGCCGGTGCGCCGAGCGCGTGCAGCTTAGCCACAGCTTTCGGCTTGCCCGCGGCCGCCGCAAGGTGCAGGGCGCCTCGGCCGTCCTCGAAAGTCCACGTGAGCGCCTCGGGCGCTGCTGCCACGAAGCGGGCGAGGAGCGTAGTGTTGCCACGCTGCACCGAATCCAACCACTCCTCGCGAGTCGGGACACGCTGCGGTGCCTTCAGAGGCTGGCTCGCCCGGCTCAACGAAGGTCGCACCCCGCCCTTGCCTACGACCGGTGCTCGACCATCCAAGTCGCCTCCACTTTCAACCAGCGCCTCAGCTTCGTGCGCAAGAGGCTTGCGTGTGCTCTCACCGCGTTCCTCGCTGATCCCTCGGCTCCTCCCCAGACACGAGCTATCGCTCGCCGCACTTGCAAACGCGCTGAGATGTGAATCGTTACCCTCCGCCTCCGCCTCCGCTTCCGCCTCCGCCTCCGCCTCCGCCTCCGCCTCCGCCTTCGCCTCTGCCTCCTCCGCTGAGCTCTCCCGATCAGCCCCAATTGAGCCCCTCGGCTGATCGGCAGTGAGGTGTGCCTTCACTAAATCTGCACGCACTTCGCCGCGTCCCTCGTCATCGCTCGCTGCCACTCGTGGCTTTGCCGTTGCCCTGTCCTTTCCCACTTGGCGTGCCGCAGCGGCTCTGTCCGCGCCCCCCGCAGGCTTCGCTCGCTCGGCCCCTGACCCGCGCCTGGTGTCCGTGGTTGACTCGCGCCCCCACCATCGCAGTTTCGTCCTTCTCGCTGCGCTCAACACGCTTTCACCTGTCCTCGCCACATTTGACAGTCGTCAGTGCTTTGCAGCGGGGGGCGCATGGACTGCGGGCACGGCTCGTGACCTGTGCCATCCTCTGCGCCAAGATCTGCGCCGAGGGTCTCCAGCAATTGAAGTGCAAATCCTGCACCCTTGGCGGGTGAAGCGGCCGCAAGATGCGCCGGTGTTCGGCCTTGGGAGTCCGTTAGCGACACGTTGGCGCCAGCGGCAGCGAGGACCGAAATGGTATTTGTAAAACCACCCGCTGCGGCCAGGTGAAGAGCGGTCGCCCCTGAACATGCGCAGGCGTCACACGCAGGCGCGACAAAATTTGCCTGGGGACCATGCCCCAAAGGAATGAAACGGACCCAAAGGGGGGATAGGTGGATCACCGCCCGGAGCACAATGATTCGGATCAGCGCCGCGCTCGGAGATGAGGCGCATTGCAGTGCGTGTGTGCCCGCTCCTTGCAGCTGCTCTGAGAGCTGTGCCGAGCACCTCTGAGGAGGCTTCCGACCCTAATTTGTCAACAGCCCAGTACTGACCAGCCACGCCTGCCCCGACCAGCGACTCGGCAGCAACTGGCTTCCTGTTTTCTGCGGATTCCACTGCGCTCAGCGCTGCACGCTCTGCTGCTCTCTCCGCCGTGACCATCGGGCACTTCGCATACCAGTGTAATGGAGATTTGCACTTGAGGCAAGGGGACGACAAGGGCGCCGGATCAACGTGGCCCATTCTATCCACTCGATCGTTCGCCAGACAATCGCCCATTCCGCCAACCTCGCTTGCCGCAGGCATGCCATCATGCGAACTTTGCCGTATGCGTTTGCTAGGTCGGCCAGTAGTTGAGCTGGGGTCCAATATCGGCGAAGCGTTTCGACGGCTGCCGCCGCCTCTTAGCAACTGTTGCAGCGCACCATGTCTTCGAGCGGGAAATTCCGCGCCGGCAGAAGCAGGCGCGCTCTGCTGAGCACCAAATCGAGCACGTGCCACGATGGTGTCGGGCACGCCAGGTGGGATTCGCAGAAGAAGTAGCGTGGTAAGTACGGGCGCGACGGAAGCAGGAAGCATCGCTACCCGCCCCCGTCGCACCCGATCCTCGTACCGCGGTGTGCTAGCTCACCCTGAAAACCGAACGGAATTTGTATTCCAGGCCATCTTTTTTGAACGTTGCATCGAGATGCCCAAGCGCGGTCCGGGCAGGCCGCGGAAGAATGCTGCATCGCCCGCGCAGTCACCTGTGAAGCGCGGTCCGGGCAGACCGCCGAAGAATGCTGCGTCACCCGCCAGTGTGAAGTCTCCCAAGCCTGCTCCGGCATCCAGTGTTTCGCCAGCACTTATCGGCAGGTCGTCGGGCGGCGTTTCGCGCAGCATGTCAAATTTGCGGAGCCCCCCGCCACGTGAGCGCGAAGCGAAATTGGAGTCGCCGATTGCAAAGAGTGGCCGAAAACCCTCCCGCTCGATGACCAATCCGCACAATGATGACCCACCTCAACGCCTCTCGCGTGTGGCTCCGCGGAAGAATGCTGCATCTGTGAAGCGCGGTCCGGGCAGACCGCCGAAGAATGCTGCGTCACCCGCCAGTGTGAAGTCTCCCAAGCCTGCTCCGGCATCCAGTGTTTCGCCAGCACTTATCGGCAGGTCGTCGGGCGGCGTTTCGCGCAGCATGTCAAATTTGCGGAGCCCCCCGCCACGTGAGCGCGAAGCGAAATTGGAGTCGCCGATTGCAAAGAGTGGCCGAAAACCCTCCCGCTCGATGACCAATCCGCACAATGATGACCCACCTCAACGCCTCTCGCGTGTGGCTCCGTCGGGCGGGGCTGCCTCATCTGGGGCGAAGTCATCGGCGAGAAAGAGGCCGAGTGCCAAGGGTACTTCCTCGAAGAGTAAGCGGCCGCGCCCGATCAAAGATGCCCAGGGCCATCTTCGCTATATAGTCGCCGAGGTGAGAACCGTCCTCTCTGCTGGTGACCATT